>Ga0307478_10000313_pt1 | contig 52305 bp, 51 predicted proteins | sample atmos_gasesECM4C_2_FD_203713 | JGI IMG/M metagenome (GOLD analysis project Ga0307478, IMG submission 203713) | Hardwood forest soil microbial communities from Morgan-Monroe State Forest, Indiana, United States - atmos_gasesECM4C_05 | ecosystem: Environmental > Terrestrial > Soil > Temperate...
GGCGATGGGCGCTTCGAAGATGTTTCCAAGACGGCTGGCGACGATTTTCGGCTTACGGGCCAATATCGAGGCGTCGCCTTTGCCGATTTCGACAACGATGGCCGACTTGATGCCGTTGTTTCCAATGTGAATGGTCCGGCGCGGCTGTTCCACAACGTCACCCCGAATGCCGGGCACTGGTTGGCGCTGAAGCTGACCGGTACACGCAGCAATCGCGATGGCATAGGAGCAAGGATCGCGGTTACCCTCGCGAACGGCCGTAACCTCTACAACCATTGCACCACGAGCGTGGGCTACGCATCGTCAAGCGAACCTTTGGTGCGCTTTGGGCTCGGCGAACAAGCGCTTGCCAAACTGATCCAGATTCGTTGGCCCAGCGGACAGGTTCAGGAAATTCACGACGTTACTGCTAATCACGTCGTGAACATCCGCGAGCCATAATTGACTTGGGTTGGCTTCAAAACCTGAAAACTGGTTCAGCGGCCGTTGGGGTAGTACTTTACGTCGACGCGGTCGCACGCGTAGCGGCGGCCGTGCCGGTCTTTTCGATTTAGCGGCGCGCGGCGAGTGCTTTCTGAATTTGCTGCAGCTCCGGCAAATCCTTGTCCGCTTTGCCCCACAGTTTTTCGGCGGCGGCAAACGCCTTCCCCGCGTCCGCTGAATTACCGTCGTGCTCTGCCGCGAGGCCATACGCGAAATGGCCTCCCGCGTAATCTACGTTGTGCAAAATCATCTGCTGTGCCAGGAAGCCCGCCAGTTTCCAGTCTCCCGCGTCGCGCGCGCTCTCGGCCATCGATTCCAGTTCGAATTGCGTCGCAATCCACGCATCGGGCCCGGGCATCGCTTGCGTCGTTTTTGCCACATCCATTGCCAGGGGCTCGCCCTCAGCTGTGTTTTGTTCGCGCAAGAGAATCTCGGCCCGCAGCACTGCGGGGTAGGGAAGCGCCGCGATTGCCCTTGGGGGAAGCTGTTCGGTTTCTCTTTCCGCCAACGTCATCTCCTCCTTGGCTTCCCCGACCGAGCCCATGCCGAGCAGCGCTTGGCCTGCCAGGGTGTGCCCGGCAAGGCGCGGCAACGGCCACTCGCTCTTCGTCAATTCGTGCGCGGCGTCCAGCGCTTCCTGAAATCGCCCGCGGCTCAGCAGAAACTCCGGCCAGGATTTGTGGTTGTACTCCAGAAAATCCGTATACGCAGGCGCGGCAAATGTCTCGTGAAAAAGCGTTTCGGCGGATTTCATCTGCCCGAGCGACTGGTAGCACATCGCCAGCAAAGTAAGGTTGTGCGCGTGGTGCCAATCGTAGCGCGCTGGTATGTTCTCCGTTCGATAGTAATTTTCCTCCAGCTCCTTGGTCTTCAGAAACTCGCCGATAGCTTCCTCCGTACGCCCGCTGCGCATCAGCGCGTGCCCGTGCATGTGATGCGCGTGCGGAATCGCGGGAGCCAGCCGCGCGTACGTGGCGCTGGCTTCCAGCGCATCCTTTAGCCGCCCCATATTTTCGTACGCGTGCGCGCTGTAGTGCAGCGCGGCAAGATTGCCTGGCGCCAGCGCTAGTGCCGCTCTGTAAAAACCCAGCGCGTCCACGGCGGCCGTTTGTCCGTGGGTTACAGGACTAGCTTCGTCCGCCAGTCCCCGCTGGATCCACATCCAAGGGTCGTTGGGATTCGCTTTCAGTGCGGTGTTGATCGACTTGCGGTAGTTGGCGTAACCATTGGGACTCCCAGGGTCCGCCATGAATTCGACTTCACTCTCGCGCACGGACAGCCACAGTCGTTCCCGCTCGCTCATCCCCTTTTCTAGTGTTTTCGCGCGTCCCAACGTGGACTTTGCCAACCCATAGTCTTGCAATCCAATGAACGTATCGGTCAAGCCGAGATAGGCCATCGCCAGGTCTGGATCCGCTCGCAATGCCTGGGCAAATGATCGCGCCGCCTCAATCCACACGTAGGAATGCAAGTATGCCAGCCCTTGATCGTAGAAAGCCTGGGCTTCCGGCGAATGCGTGGACACTTTTTCGTGCAACTCGCCAATTCCCGTGCGCAGCGTCACGGGGCGCTGTAAAATTTCCATTGGAACCGGGCCTGCCTGCGAATGTCCCGCATGCGGCGATTGTTGCGCCTGCACCGCGGCGCACGAAAAGAGGCCAGGGAAAACCATCGAGAAGACCCAGCAAGCGACTCGTTTCACCCACTCACCTCTTTGTTCCCGAGCGTGCGCGCAAAAGCCGTTCAAAGTTCCGAGACCTCCACCGTCCGAACATAGTATCCCGAATCCAGCCGTCGGGTCCGCACTCCCGGATCTCCGACGGCCAGCCGTATCGAATACGTTCCAGGTTCTTTAGGCGACCAGGCATGCGTCCAGAAAGTCCATGGATCACTCTTCGCTTGCGCAAATCGGTCCACCGGCGCGTAGTCTTCTTCCGGATTGAATCGGATCAGTAACTTCTTAATCGGAGCACTCCCGCCCCACGCGATCCCCGCCACCCGGTACTTGATCTTTCCTTCGACAAGCCACTTCTCAACTCGAATGGGCATGGCCGCCGGGTCAATCACTGCCGGCTGATAATCGCGCGCCAGTGCCGGCAGGCCGCGCTGGTGAGTCCTCGCCGCGTACTCTTGCATCTGCGAAGTTGCTTCGGCGGCGTCCTCCACGAACGTGATTCGTTCCACCCACTTGATGCATGTGCACCCATACCAGCCCGGCACCACTAATCGAATCGGCGCTCCATGATCCACGGTCAACGGTTCGTCATTCATTTCCGTCGCCAGGAAGGCTCGTGCCGCCTTCAGTTCTTCCAGGGAGAATATCCAGCTGGCTCCGGGAACGGACGTTCTTGATTTCGTCGCGTACCGATCGAATCCAGTGATCAAAACGCGCGCCGTGCGCGGCTTTGACGCAATCCCGCTATTGTCCAGAATTTCAGCTAGCGGGACGCCCGCCCAGCTTGCCACGCTGATCAATCCGAAATGCACCAGCGGCACATTCCCCGCGCACTCCATCAAGTGCAGGCCCTGCGGCTTCGCTGCGCGTCTCAACTCTTCGATCGTCCGGCTCTGCGGCCTATTCAAGAGTCCATCGATGCGCACCCGCCACATTTTCGCTTCCGGCAGAAATTCAGACACTCGCGTCCGAATGTAGAATTTCTCAGTCGGCGTAACCCCATCATTCAAAGACACGCCAGATAAGTCCGTATACAACCGCCCATCAAGTTCCGTCCCCTGAGCCCTGTCCATCTCCACGCTAGGTTCATGAATGAAATCCACCAAGCCAAGCTCTTGGCCGCCTGAAAAAGCGTCCCGCTCCTGGACGCGGGCTCTCGCAGGCAGGATTATCCTGTCAAGCCCAACTAGCAGGACACCGCCGGAACTCACAGCCATTCTGGCAAATTCTCTGCGCGTCAACATCTTTCCCCATTCGCGACGCATCCGCCTACGGCTCACGAACTGTAAGTATCTGATCGGCTCTTACGTTCTTGAGAACCTGGTGCGTGCCGCTGCGCCAGAATAACTCAAATGTTTTGACAACCGCCCGCCACCACTACCAATGTTCCCAAAAAGAATTTGGATAACACTACTGCTTTAGCGGCCGTTGGAGTAGTACTTGACGTCTACCGCGTCGTACATGGTGACGGTGGCGGCGTGCGTTTTTTCGTAGGCGGTGATGTCGGGCTCGTGCTGGAGGGTGGTGCCGATGTCATCTAGACCCATGAGCAAAACTTCTTTGCGCGACGGAACGATTTCAAATTTGAACATCAGGCCGTGTTTGTCGGCGATGGTCTGGTTCGGCAGATTCACGGTGAGCGAATAGCCTTCTTCTTTTTCGGCGCGCTTGAAGAGTTCGTCCACTTCCGCTTCGCTTAGCGTGGCGGGCAGCAAGCCGTTCTTGAAACAATTATTGTAAAAAATGTCGGCGTAGCTGGGGGCGATGATGACTCGGAAGCCGTAGTCCTTCACGCCCCAAGGAGCATGTTCGCGGCTGGAGCCGCAACCGAAGTTAGCACGCGCCAGCAACACGGATGCGCCTTTGTAGCGCGGAAAATTCAGCACAAAATCCAGATTCGGTTTTTCGCCGGGCAAATAGCGCCAGTCGTAAAACAGGATTCGCCCAAATCCTTCCCGCGTCAGTGCCTTCAGGAATTGTTTCGGCACCATCTGGTCGGTATCGACATTAACGCGATCGAGCGGCATCACCATGCCGGTATGCGTGTGGAAGGGTTGCATGCCTAGTCTCCAATCCCTTCAAACGCTCTGATGTACTTCAACTCTGTCCAATAGGCTGACCCTTTTTTAAAACGGTCCAGGCGGTTCGAGGAAATCACATCATAAACGATGCCACGGCAATCTTCATGCTGATCGCATTCGCAGACCGCGAGAACCTTAACATCCGCGACTTCGCCATCTTCAAAGGTGATATTTAACTTCTTGTCTTGATAATCGCGAGTAAGCTGCAGCGGCATCAACGTATCACTCCACGGGCGCGACATCGAGGTCGCGGACGTCGACGAAATGGCCGGCTATGGCGGCGGCGGCGGCCATGACCGGGCTGACCAAGTGCGTGCGGCTGTCTTTGCCTTGGCGGCCTTCAAAATTGCGGTTGCTGGTGCTGGCGCTGCGCTCTTGGGGGGGCAGGACGTCGGCGTTCATGCCGATGCACATACTGCAGCCGGCGTCGCGCCACTCGAAACCTGCGTCGCGGAAAATCTTGTCGAGGCCTTCTTTTTCGGCTTGCGTCTTGATGCCGCGCGAACCGGGGACAATCAGCGCCTGCTTGATACTTTTTGCGACGTGTTTGCCAGCGACAAAATGCGCGGCGGCGCGCAGATCATCGAGGCGCGAATTGGTGCATGAGCCGATGAAGACACGGTCCACGGGAATATCGACGATGGGCGTGCCGGCTTTGAGGCCCATGTATTTCAGGGCGCTCTCGGTGGCTTTCTGATCGTTCGGGTCCTTGAAGTCATGCGGATCGGGGACGCGCGAAGTGACGCTGGTAACCATGCCAGGATTAGTGCCCCAGGTGACTTGTGGTGCGATCTGCTCGGCGTGCAACTCGACAGTCATGTCAAATTTCGCGCCGTCGTCAGTGCGCAATTGCTTCCAGCGCTCCACAGCTTCCTGAAACGCTTTGCCGCGCGGAACAAACGGGCGTCCTTCGAGATAGGCGAAGGTAGTTTCATCCGGAGCGATCATCCCGGCGCGCGCGCCGCCTTCGATGGTCATGTTGCAGACGGTCATGCGCCCGTCCATCGAGAGAGAGCCAATGGCTTCGCCGCCATATTCGGCAACGTGGCCGTTGCCACCGCCGATACCGATTTTTCCAATGATGGCGAGAATGAGGTCTTTCGCCGTGACGCCCTTGGGGCGCTTGCCGTGGACAAGAATGTGTAGCGTCTTAGAGCGCGATTGCACGAGACATTGCGTGGCGAGGACGTGCTCGACTTCGCTGGTGCCGATGCCGAAAGCCAGCGTGCCAAACGCGCCGTGCGTGGAAGTGTGGCTGTCGCCGCAGACGATAGTCTGGCCGGGCTGAGTGATGCCAAGTTCCGGCCCGATGATATGGACGATGCCCTGATTCTTGCTGTTCATGTCGAACAGGCGAACGCCGGATTCGCGGCAATTCTTCTCAAGGGCATCGAATTGGAGCTTGGCGTCGTTGTCGAGAATCGGGAGGGTGCGGTCGGTGGTGGAGACGGAATGGTCCATAACGGCGAAAGTGAGATCGGGACGTCGGACGTTACGCCCTTCGGCGCGAAGCCCGGCGAACGCCTGCGGCGAAGTGCCTTCGTGGATGAGATGGCGGTCAATATAGATGATAGAGGGCTGGCCGGGATCTTCACGAACCACGTGGGAGTCCCAAATTTTCTGGTAGAGAGTTTTAGGCGTCATGAGAGTTCAATCAAATTCTAGCACTCCTACGGCGGGGTGCAAATGGAGGCGCGCCGGAAGAAGAGGTTAACCGTCGACAGTTGAAAGTTGAAAAAAGAATTGGAATTAACGCAGAGACCCCAGAGAGCACAGAGTTCACCGAGCGGACGGACGCGCACACGGCGCGGTTCTCGTGGCGCTCTGTTGCAGAGCACAGCATCGCTTGGCGGTCGGTACAAAGGCAAGAACGGGGTCGCGCTGAAGCGCGCCCTTAGACGTGCTTGGAGACACTCTGGGGGTCGTCCTTTACGGGTGCGGCGGGGTGGTGGTGGAGAGTGGATTCTCGCTAGCGGCTGGTGTCGTCGATCCAATACTCGCGTCTAAATTTTGTCACGCGTTGGGGGCGGCCCTTTGTGGACACATGCAGGGCGTGCAAGCCGAGCGTGGGATTCGCCGGTTGGAAGCTTAGAACGTAATAATCGGGGATGTCATTCGACAGAGCGATCAGGCCTGCCTTCAGATCCTTAGCGTCGTGGAAGTGAAAGAACTCCCCGCCGGTGAGTTGGGCTAGAGATTCCGCGGTGTTCGTACGGAGGGCGTTGCGAGCAGTGAGAAAGCCCATGGTGGCCAGCCGCAGAGGCGGAGCAAGCTGACTGATGCAGTCAAGCACCTGCTTGCTGTAGTGACCTTCATACTCGGAATCGGCCCCAGTGCGGCTGAAACAGCCATGCGCGGGTCCGGGGTCGTCGCTGCTTAGCTTTGAAGCCTCGTGCGAGACTGCCGAGCGCGTACTCGAAAAAGCGAAGGTGTATATCGCCGTATTCGTATCGCTGACCAGGTGCAGAGCCTCGTTCAGTGTTGTCTTACTGCCTTGATCGATCGTTTCGCTAAGCAACAAAATGGCGCGCCGATAGCGCGCGGGTTGCTCCCGCAGCTGCGCGACGGCGAACGCAACGGCATCTAAAATGGCCGCATCACGGTCGCCCCCGGAAAGTGTTGCAAGTGCTTTGGAAGCGTCTTCTGTTTTCGTCGTGAAGGGGGCTATCAAGTGGGGCGTACCGTCGAAGCCGATGACGGCGACGCGGCGCTCTAGGTTGCCAATCAACGCGTCGAGGACAGAGTCGAGTTGTTGATAGTCGGCGAGATGGCTTGCGCCGGCGCCGCCCGTCTCGACCACGATTGCCAACGCGAGCGGCTGGGAATCAGTATCTTGTTCTAGCGTGAGAAGTTGCGATACACCGTTATCGGTGAGAAGGAAGTCGCCAGCCTTGAGGTCAAAGACTACATGTCCGCCTTTAGTGTTCACAAAGACCGGGACCATAACCAAATTGGAATGTACCGTCACGGTAGGCTGGCCCGCGCTGCTCTCTTGCGCGATGCATACACTGGTGAGGCAAAGCAGGAATATCAAACTGGAAAGAGATTTTATAAGTCGGATTTCGCGGATTGAAATCCAAACAGCGAGAAGGCGAAGACCTCGAGAGTTGGACAGTGGGTTCGTGGTAGGCACCCGATCAGTTCGGTCAGTGAGACTGGAAGGATGATACAAAAGGTTGCTTTCAGGCGTCGAGGGGGGGCTTGATATAGGCGACGCCGTGGCGGTAGAGGCCGGCGGTGGGGATGGTTTGGGAGAAGACGATGCGGATGGGGACGAAGATGGCGCCGGTGCCGGGGGTGTAGGGGACGGCGACTTCGACACGGGATCCTTCTGGGTATTGATTGCGGCTGCGGAAGCTGAGGCCGCCTTTGGATAAGTCTTCGCAGACGACGATTTCTTCTTGGAAGCCGCGGCGGCGGATGCAAGCGAGAATGCGGGCCTTGACGCGCGTGCGATTGCGGCGAGGAATGACGCGTTCTTCGACACTGGGCTGGCCGGAGCCGTTCACGGGGGCGGTTAGCTCGGAGACGGATTCGACCCAGATGGAAGGAGAATCGCAAAGACGGCAAACGCGCGCGATGCATTTGCGAATCTCGAAGGATTTCAACTGAAGTTCGTTCAGATAGACGACTTCGCGCCGTTGGCAGAAGCTGCACTCCATGAGAAGACGGGCGAGAGCTTCCTCGGCTTTTTGAGGGGAGGGGAAGTCGATATCCCAGAAGTCGGAGCGCGGATCGAGAATATGGATGGCGTAGAGGTAAGTGTTGGGCGGGTCCTGATCGATTTCGGCAACGACGCGAGCGCGGGTGTTTTTCCACATGTCGCCGTCGAGGTGGCGGCGGAGGTGCAGCTCTTGGCCGGTAGAAAGCTTTTCCGTGAAGCGGAGGACACCGCCACTGCGGCTGACGAGCATGGTTTCCGCGGTTTCCGTGATGGTCTGGCCGGCGGACGTAACCCAGGAAGCCTCCACGGGCATGCGGAAGCTAACGCGGTCACTCTGCCGGAGACCATCGGATAGTGTGCTCATGGCGCGGTATGAGAATCCTGTAGTCAGGCTAGCACGGGGGGCAGGGGCTTTGTGGCGAGGAGAAGGGCCAGATTGTCGTTCCCACTAATATCTTGCAGGAATGAGGATTCGGGGGGGCGGGAAGGCGATGCTGTTGTCATTTTGGAGGAATGGTTGGCTTGAAAAACACGAGAGATAGAGAAAGTGGGGCAAACTAAAGGTACGGGATGCGCGCCAGATAAGTCGTGTGCTGCCCGGCCAGAATGACTGTGAGCAACGTAATTTCCATGGACGACCGAACAACGAAAGGCGAAGCGCGAGGCATGTCCTTGCGCGACCGCCGGTATTGTATTCGCTATCCGTTTGCCGCCGATGTGGAACTATTGGACATGGAAAACGGGACAAAGACCGAAGGGGTAACATCGGATATCTCGATGGGCGGAGTATTTGTGTGCACCAGCAAGCCGCTGCCGTCTAATGCGCGGCTACGGGTGACGCTGACACGCAAGGATCAAAAGATGGAAGCGCTGGGAGTGGTGCGCATCGTAAAGCCGCGGATTGGCATGGGCGTCGAATTTATTGATTTGGAATCGCCGCACCTCGAAGTTCTGCGGCGATGGGTAGAACAACTTAGCAAGTCCCGCTGACAATTTGTAATTATCCAAACATCTTGAATGGAGCGAGCCTGTTTATACCGGTTACCGCGGAGTATTGCGGGCGCGCGTTATGGCTTGGTGTCGAGGGGATGTTTACTTCTTTCGTAGAATTCGTTTTGGAGTTTGAGGCTCTGGTCGTCGGCTTTGGCGGCGCGAATGGCTTCGATAGTGGCGGCGATCCAATTGTTCATGTTCCATTCACCTAGCTCGCGAGTGGCGACGGAGCCGTCGCCGGAATAGTGATTGGGAAAGCGGGCATACCACCAGATACCAGTGTAGATGTCTTCGGGCAAGTTGAGGCGCTTCTGGTCGCTGCCGGATTCGCTGGCGGCGCGGTCGAGATGAACCAAATCCGGGCGTGCGACCATGGTGTTGGAGGTTTCGTTTTCACCGGCGTGATAGTCGATGCCGGTGGATTTTTTGGGAGGGCCGCCGGGCTTGCTGCGTTCGCCGTCGAGCGCGTAGACGACATAGTCGTGGGGCCTATCCAGTTGGGCTTGGGCGAAAAAGGGAAGCAGATGCTCGTTGCCGCCGTGGCCGTTGACGATAAGGATTTTCTTGCAGCCGTTGCGGGCCATCTCGTCGGTGGTTTCCTGGAGCAGCTTCAACTGGAGTTCCATGCTATAGGCGACGGTTCCCGGCTCGTGCTTGGCCTCGAAAATTTGTCCGAAGTAATATTCCGGAAAGACGACGGCAAATTCCTGCTCCACGGCGTGCAAGGAGGCGTAGCGCACGTTGAGCAGATCCGTACCGAGAGGCAGATGCGCGCCGTGCTTTTCCAGGATGCCGAACGGCAGTAGGCAGGTGCCTTGGGCTTGCTGAATCGCGGCGCGGAAGTCGGCGGCGGTCAGTTCTTCCCACTTCGGGGAGAGTTTGGACTGCGCATGAATGGAACCAGTAGCGGCGAGAGATAAAAGGAAACAGCAGACAGTGGCACGCTTCATGGAACTCCTCCCGGGGCACTTTAATCGCTTGGCATTCTAGACCGAATCGATGTCCTCGAGGCGCCGCTTTTTGGGCTCGATACAGAAGCGGAGGACGACAAGGATTTGTACCACGAGAAAGCCGACGCGGTCGAGACGCGCGCCGGAGTGGATGGTCAGGAGAGAGGTCATTTCTTTCTGGCGAGGGCCAGGCTGCCTTTGGCCAGGGCGCGAACGGCGAGGCGGCAGTTTTGGTCGAAGGAATTCTGCTGGGCGTTGAGAAAAAAGGCTTTGCAGCGGCGAACAGCGGCGGGTTCGAGCCGCAGGATGCGCTCGACGAGAGCGTCGGCTTCGGCGGAGAGCCGATCGGCGGGACAAACTTCTGAGATCAGACCAATTTGCAAAGCGCGGTGCGGGTTAATGGATTCGCCGAACAGAACCAGGGGGAAAGCGAAGCGAGGGAGAGTGTATTCGCCCAGATAGGACATTATGGCGACGGGCGCAAGGCCGTGGCGCATCTCGGGGAACCCCAGCGAAGCGTGCTCGGCGACAAGAGGGAAGTCACACAAGATGGCGAGGCCGAAGCCGAAACCGCAGGCGTTGCCCTGGACTTCCGCGATGCTGATCAGGGGAGAGGAGCGTAGTGTGGCTTTAAATTCGAGGATGCGAGCCGATTCGCGGCGGATGGCCACCGGTGTGCGCCCCGAGCGCTCGCGTCCAGTACAAAAAACGTTGCCGAGCGCCCGAATGCGCAGAACGCGGGCGCGTGGCTTGGATGCTTCTTTAAGAAGCTCGGCGAGCATGGCGTCAAACATGGCGCCGGTCACTTCATTGCCGTGGGTGGAGTTGTCCAGAGTGAAGGTGAGGACGTCGGGGGTGCGCTGGATTATGACGCCGTTGGCCATGGCAGGAGCGCTAGGGACGAGTGGTTTTCGGCTAGTCATGTCGGGCACGGTATACAAGGAAGAGAAGACTGTCAAATGGATCGGTTGGACGGGGTTGGACGGGGAGTCGAAGGTGTTCTCGCGCCAATGTCTAGCTCAGATGGCCAAGCGGGTCTTCAGTTCAGGGCCGTCAGGCACCGCGTCTGTGGCTCTCATCTCCCGGAACAAATGCAAATTGGACGACATCACGAGTCCCGGGCTTAAGTGAACAGCCGGAGGGAAAGGCACTTTGTTCGTGAGGTTGTCGGACATGAGCCGGACAGCCAACTGACCTTGTCGGTGCGGTTGCTGGTAAATCGACGCGGTGATGGTTCCTTCCTGGAAGTAGGGGGACATTTCCGCGAACAGGTCCGTGGTAATCAGTTTTATCTTTCCTGCAAGGCCTTGCACTTCCAGCGCTCGGCAAACCGGCAGGCAATTCACGGTGTTCACGTAGAGCCCTGCGATGCCGGTGACACGCCGCAATAGCTCGGAAGTTTTCTGGAAGCTTTCTTCTTCGTCTTCGTGCCCTTCAATGACGCTTACGATCTTGCCGCCCGCGCAGTGGCGGGGAAAGGCTTCCGAAAAACCATCGGTTTTCTTGCGGTGATCCTCGGCGGAGAGCATTCCGGCAACCACCGCCACTTGCGAATCTTGCGGAAGGATTTTGCCCATTAATTCGCCGGCGAGGCTGCCATTCAGCGATGGTTCCACGCACACGATGCTGGAACGGCGGCTCTCGGGAGCGTCGGTGGAGACGCAAACCACGCGAATGCCTTTGGTTTCCGCTTCGTTAATCAACGGAGTCAGATCCTTGGGATTTCCAGCGGTGAGAATAATACCGTCGACGCCGTTTTTTACGAGCTCCTTGAATGCCGTGGTATCTCCTTCGCCCAGCACTTGAACGGGGCGATTCACGAACTGAATCCCCAGTTGGCCGACACGGCCAGCTTCATCCAGGACTCCGCTCCAAAGCTGGTCGTAGAAAAAGTGAATCTCCCGCGGCATGCATACGCCAACTCGAGCGCTGCTTCTGGCAACCGAAAGCGCTCGCGCGGCCAGATTAGGTGTGTAGCCAATCTGCCGGGCAACTTCTAGGATTAGCAGGCGAGTGGAGTCCTTGATCCCGCCGCGCCCGTGCAAGGCGCGATCGACGGTTCCAATGGAGACGTTGGCCATTTCGGCGATCAAGTGGATTCCGCTTTTCTTCTTGGCCAAGGCCGACGTTCGCGTTCTTTTTAAAGTGTGACTCATGAAATTCATCCGCGCATAGCTGTGATCCGCCGCTCTTGATCCCGGCGTGTAATCGGGCGGATGGTTGCCACTAACAGCGGTTTTCGTATGCCGAAACGTTTCACTTTTCAACCACACTTAATTTGGTTTCGATCAAATCCACGGAATTCCCCCCCGCCAAGATTCTGAAAACGCCCGGCTCAACCACGCGGTGCATGTCACGGTTCAGATAGGAAAGCTCTTCGGGACCAAGCGTAAACTCCACAACTCTGGTTTCGCCCGGGTCCAGCGCAATCCGGCGGAAGCCGCGCAGTTCCTTAACAGGCCGAGTGACAGAACTGACTTCCTGCCGAATATATAACTGCACCACTTCGTCGCCCCGAACTCTGCCGGTATTGGTGACCGCGACCGAAACCGTGGCACGGCCCAAAACCCCAATGGCATCCGGGACGGCTTGGACATTCGCATACTGGAAAGTGGAATAGCTCAGTCCCCAGCCGAAAGGGAAGAGCGGCTGCGTTGAAGCGCCCAAGTATTCGCGTTTCGCTGAAGGTTTTTGGTAGTAATAGTCCGGCAGCTGCCCTACGGAGCGTGGCACGGTGATAGGCAACCGCCCGGCAGGATTGTAATCCCCGAAGAGCACGTCCGCTACCGCAGTTCCGCCCTCCTGGCCCAAATACCAGCCATCGAGAATGGCGGGAACATGTTCCGCAATATAATTGATGGAATTCGGCCGCCCATGCTGCAAAAAAACGATGGTTGGTTTTCCAGCAGCGAGCACGGCCTTCACCAGATCATCTTGATTGCCCAGGAGCTCGAGGCTGTCGCGGTCCCCAGGATGGAAGGGAGCCCAGGCTTCACGCGAGGTTTGTTCATTTCCCCCAAGGGCCAGAAGGACGAGGTCGGCCTTTTCCGCGACTTTCGCGGCTTCCGCAATGCGAGCCGCATTCAGCGTTGCATCGCCCAGGGTCACTTTGTCTGCTTCCCAGACCGGATCGGTTTCCGTGATCTTGCATCCTTCCGCGTAAAGCACTTCTGCTGAAGAGCCCACCTTGTTCTTGATTCCTTGAAGAACGCTGACGCCGCGCCCCGGTTGGCTGCTGTAGCCGCCAAGATGGACGTCCGCGGCGTTGGGGCCGATGACGGCAATGTGCTTGTACTGGCCCTTCGCGAGCGGAAGCAAGTTGTCTTGGTTCTTGAGAAGAATGATGGCTTCATGAGCGGCTTTTAAGGAAAGCTGCTGATGTTCCGCATTATTGGTGATTTTTTCGGCAGCGTCCGGATTCACGTACGGGTCATCGAAAAGCCCCAGCTGAAACTTCATTCGCAGGAGGCGAGCCACCGCGCGATCTACCGAAGCTTCCGAAACTCTCCCTTGGTGTATTTGCTCGAGCAAGGTGGGATACGTGCGGGGAAAGGGCAACTCCACGTCCACGCCCGATTCGATAGCCATCTTGGCGGCGTCTTCATCCGAGGCAGCGACGTGATGAATGGTACGCAACTCCGTGGCGCCGAAGTAATCGGAAACCACCACGCCCGTGAACCCCCATTCATGCCGAAGTACGTCTTCGAGTAGGTGCCGATTGCTATGGGAGGGGATGCCGTCAATCTCATTATAGGAGGGCATGACCGTTCGCACGTGCGCTTCGGTCACCGCAGCTTCGAACGGTTTCAAGAAATATTCACGGATCACGCGTTCGGAGTAGTTTCCGGGCGCAACATTCGTCCCACCCTCGGGCTGGCCATGAACGGCGAAATGTTTTGCCGTGGCCAGCACATGAGATTTGTCAATTTCCGGACCGGCTCCTTGCAGCCCATGGATTGCGGCGACGCCCATTCGCGAAACCAGGTAAGGATCCTCTCCATAGGTTTCTTCGGTGCGGCCCCAACGCGGGTCACGCGCCAAATCAAGCACCGGCGCCAAGCAATGTTGAGCTCCGCGGGCGCGCACCTCCGCGGCAGTAGCGTTGAATACGTCGCCCACTAGAAGAGGGTCCCACGTGGAAGCCAATGCAATGGCTTGCGGATAAGACGTTCCTTTCGGTGCGACGTGGCCATGAAGGCATTCGTCATGGAACAAGATCGGGATCCCGAGGCGGGTGTTTTCCTTCACCCACTTTTGCATGGTGTTAGTGAACTCCGCCATCGCGCGCGGACCACGCTGCTCGCTGGGGCGCGACATTTCGCCAAGGCCGTACTTCAGCAAAACGGCGGCGCGCTCGGGAAGAAATGTTCCTTTATCGTCCACGAAGAGGTCTTGCCGGTCTTTGAAAAACTGGGGATTCTCCCAAGCGCTTTCCAGTTGCGCCAGTTTTTCTTCGAGGGTCATGCGGGAGAGCAGATCCGCGACTCGCTGGTCCGTACCAAGCTTAGAGTCGCGATAGGGAAGAGGGCTTTGCGGGCGAGCGCCGTCGCAGGCCAGTGTGCAAATGGCAAGGAGAAAGAGAGCCGTCCTTGCGCAGGATGATATGGAGCACATGGCCCCTCCAGAAAAAATGTGAATCCTTGCAATTCGAAATATGCATGGTACTATACCACCGTCGTTAACGTACACGCTAAAGTCTTTTATTCATTTTGACTTCTTTTTATCGTTCCCGGGCCACCGGCATGCATGCGGTGTGGTCCTCGGCGAAATCTTCCTGGTGCTATAGTGCACCGAACAGGGCAACTTTTGGTAACGTTTTTTTAGCAAGGCCAGCTTAGGCGCGAGGCATGGCAATTTGGGAAACCGTTCGCGTTCGGTTTCAGAGCCCGGAAGCATTGACCAGGGAGCAAGTCCATGACCAGCAATGATCTTTACCAGCCGAAACCCGAACATAAGTTTTCCTTTGGGCTGTGGACAGTAGGGAACCGCGGGCGCGATCCATTCGGCGATTTTGTCCGGCCGGTGGTTTCCCCCGTGGAAATCGTAGCGATGCTGGGCGAAGTGGGGGCTTGGGGCGTCAACCTGCATGACAATGACCTGGTGCCCATCGATGCGACTCTTGCCGAACACGATGCGATCGTGCGCGAGTTCAAGAAAGCCTGCGCCGAAAACAATATTGTTGTTCCCATGGCCACTGTCTCGCTTTTCTTTCATCCCATCTTTCGGGACGGCGCTTTTACCGCCAACGATCCGGAGGTGCGCGCGTACGCTTTGCAAAAGACCATGCGCGCCATGGATCTCGGAGCGGAATTAGGCGCGAAGATTTTTGTGTTGTGGGGCGGGCGCGAAGGCACCGAAACCGACGCCTGCCGCCGCGCCGACGAAGCCGTGAAGCGCTTGCGCGAGGCGGTCAACTATCTTTGCGAATACAACATTGACCGCAAATACGGTTTTAAGTTCGCGCTGGAAGCCAAGCCCAATGAGCCGCGCGGGGACATCTATATGGCGACCACGGGCCATTACCTCGGGTTCATTCCTACGCTTGATCATCCGGAGATGGTAGGAGTAAATCCGGAGGTTGCGCACGAGCAAATGGCGGGGTTGAATTCCATGCATGGAGTGGCGCAAGCCTGGGAAGCCGGAAAGCTTTTTCATATCGACCTCAATGACCAAATGCCCGGGCGCTACGATCAGGACTTGCGCTTCGGTTCCGCAAACTTCAAGTCCGCGTTTTGGCTTGTGAAGTTCCTGGAAGACGTCGGATACTCGGGGCCGCGTCATTTTGACGCGCATGCGTATCGCACCGAGGATTATTGCGGCGTGAAGGACTTTGCGCGCGGCTGCATGCGCACCTATCTAATGCTGAAAGAGAAAAGCGCGCGCTGGAACGCGGACAAAGAAATTCATGCCATACTCCAGGAGATCGCTGGGGACGGGAACGGTTTTCTTTCTGGGGGACCATATTCGCGAGAGGGCGCGGCGGCCTTGCTGGCGCATGTTTTCGACAAAGAAGCCATCTGCAAAAAGCGGCTGCCCTACGAGCGCTTGGATCAACTTACGGTGGATCTTCTGGCCGGCTTGCGATGAAAACGCGGAAGTTGCGTATGGTTCATTCGGGTGCGGCGCCAATTTGTGACGCGGGTCATTCTTTTTGTTCGCACTTCAAAAAAGAAGTGATGATCTAAATCCCCAGAGGAGAACTCCGGATGACAATGGTTGCCGCGATGTTTCTGGCCGTCGATATGAAGTCCCGGATCACCGGCTTGGACTGGGCTGTGATCGCCTTTTATTTCGGCATTCTCCTTTGCGTGGCCTGGTGGGTCGTTAAGAAAGGCAAGGATTCAGCGGCGGACTATTTCTTGGCCGGGCGCAATTTGAGCTGGTGGATCATTGGCGCTTCGATCTTTGCTTCCAACATCGGATCGGAGCACGTGGTCGGCCTGGCCGGAGCGGGCGCGACGAGCGGAGTAGCGCTGGCGCACTATGAATTGCACGCCTGGTGCCTGCTGGTGCTGGGCTGGGTGTTTGTGCCGTTCTACATGCGTTCGATGGTTTTCACCATGCCGGAATTCTTGGAGCGGCGCTTCAGCACAAACTCGCGATACGTTCTTTCCATCGTCTCGCTGATCACTTTCATCGTCTCGAAAATCGCGGTGGGGATTTTCGCCGGCGGCGTGGTATTTGGCACGCTGCTGCCCGAGTTGCGCTTGCACATCGCCGGTATGGAAATTGACAGCTTCTGGATCGGCTCCGTGCTGGTTATCGCGCTCACCGGACTTTACACGGTGTTGGGCGGGATGAGGGCTGTGGCGTACAACGACGCTGTCCAGGTTTTTGTGCTGATCCTTGGTTCGGCTTGTTTGACGTTTTACGGATTGCATCAACTGGGAGGCTGGAGCGAGCTGCGCCACTGGTGCGGCTCGGACATGTTCAACCTTTGGAAACCCCTGATACCTGCCGGAGTGCAGGGCAGCTGGTCTCCAATTCTGGAAACGAATGCCGCCGGCAAGGTCATCAAAGAAGCTTGGTACTTCAACGACTATTTCCCATGGTTGGGCATGCTGTTCTGCGCGCCCATTATTGGGCTGTGGTACTGGTGCACCGACCAATACATCGTGCAACGAGCTTTGGGCGCTCCCAATGAAAAGGTGGCGCGCCGGGGAAGTATCTTCGCGTCTTTTCTGAAACTCGCTCCGGTTTATTTGTTCATCGTGCCGGGCTTGGTGTGCTTTGCCCTGGCACGCAGCGGCAAGATTCCCCAGCTGGCCGGGATGATCGGACCCGACGGCCACGCCATTCCTTCGATGGCTCAAGGCGCGTTTCCAATGCTGGTGCAATACCTGCTTCCCCCAGGCCTGCGAGGCCTCGTTGTAGCCGGACTGCTTTCGGCCCTGATGGGCTCGTTGGCCGGAGTGTTCAACGCTTGCTCAACGCTTTTTACCGTGGACCTCTACCAGAAGTGGAAACCCGACGCCACGCAGCATGACCTCGTTCGAACGGGACGCATCGCCACCACCGTGATGGTGTTCATCGCTTTTGCTTGGATACCGGTCATCAAGAATGCCTCGGGACTTTACGGGTACTTGCAGGCGGTACAGAGTTATCTGGCTCCGCCTATTTTCGTGGTGTTTTTCCTGGGCGTGTTTTTCAAGCGCTTGAATGCGCAAGGCGCGCTGTGGTCCATGATCGTGGGCTTCGTGCTTGGCATCTTCCGCATGCTCGTGGACACGCCGGTGACGCTGGGGTTGCGCGGGCTGCAAAACGGTTATGAGCACGGCTCGTTTCTATGGATCGTCAACAATATTTATTTTCAATACTTTAGCGTTTTGATCACTCTCATTTCGGCGATTGTCATGGTCGTGGTCAGTTATATGACTTCGGAGCCGGACTACGCGACGCTGCAAAACCTCACGTTTGCGACCAAGACGAAGGAAGACATTGCGGCTACACGCGCCAGTTGGGATTGGCGGGAAGTCGCGGCATCGGGCCTGGTTCTCGCGTGTATCCTCGCATCGTATTTGTATTTCAGAGGGTAGCGCCTTCTAGTTTTGACGGTTTTTTGCATGATTTGCGAGGCCGTCCAGCCAGCGGCGCGCGGTGGCGGCTTCCGGGAGGTTACCGTGACGCTTCAGAAATTCGCGGAGAGTCTCGGCTGCGTCGTCGTAGCGCCCCACCGCCGTGAGTGACTGAGCCACGAGAAGCTCGATCTGAGGAGCCTTTCCGTTGGACTCGCTGAGCGCGAGCTGAGACGTTTTCAGCGCTTGGTCATATTGCTGGTGATGGTAGTAGGCTTTGCCGAGGGCCCAATGCGTTTCCCACCCGTCTGCGCCGCCAGATTCCAACTGCAAAGATTTTTCGAGCAGAGGGATGGCCGCTTCGTATTTTCCCTGGTCGGTCAGAGCCATGCCAAGCGCGGAAAAAATGCGCCCGTTCGTCGGATCCATCTGCGCGGCTTTTTCCAGAACATCCTGAGCTTGGGCCCAGTTGCGCTGAGTTAGGTAGAGCACGCCTTGCACGAAAAGCACGTCGGGATGCCCGGGGGCAAGCTTCATAGCTTCGCTAACATATTTTTCGGCGTCGGCCAGTTTGTTGGCGCTTAAAGCTTGCAAGCCTTTGTCGAGAGCTTCTTTGGCTTTCGGGGCGAGAAGCGGCTTGCCGGGGACGCCCGCGGTTTCGTTTGGAGACGACTCCCGCTCGAGGTAAACGTCGACTTCGAATTTCATGGCGACAGGCACGGTCACATCTTTTTCCACGGCTTTGTATCCAGTAGCATCCACAACCAACGTGTACGTGCCCAGGGCGCGGAACACGAAAAACGCCCGGCCGTGGGAGGCAGCGGCTTGGTCGGTGGGAACCCCATCATGGTAAAGCTTTACGCTTGCGGGCGCGGCGATTGGCTCTCCCGAACTGTCGCGCACCGTTACGGAGAGTTCCGCGCGGTCACCGCGGGGAATCAATTTATCATTTGCGCTGTCCTGGCATTGGGCCGGAGGAGGGGGCAAGAAAAGGATGGAAATCACGGGGAGAAGAAATCGCGCGGTCCGGAGCGGCGTTTCGGGCATTGCAGGGCACCTAACTGCCGGGGAACAACTGGGGAAAGAGTAGTACCGTACACCGAGGGCGTCAAGAACTACCCGGGCGCGAAGAAAAGACTTTGATGTGATTCTTGGAACGTCCAAGAAGGGCTGTACAGCTCCCATTCGATGGAAGACCATGAGCACAAATGGGTTGCAAAATGGGGTGGAATCGCTTAAGACATCGTGGAGCTCGGCTTCTTCACCGCGGGCGGGCGCTTCTCGATCCACAAAGATACTTCTGGATGGCACCTCGTTCTGCGGTTTCTGCAGAAATGGTGGAATTTCTTCGCAGTCTGATTTCTCAGCGTCTTTTCATGTGCCTCTCCAACGCTTTCACGCCCAGGTGCCGCTTGATGGACCAGGACATCACTACCAGGGCAAACGCGGACAGCAGCCCACCGAGCAAAATGCCTTCCTCCGCGTAGGGCCCAGAATTGCGCACGGATTCCCAGAGACAGTATGCCCCCAGCAGGAGTACGGCCGACGAGCACACGCCAAGGTACTTTCCCGTTTTCATGTCGGCCGCTTCCCGATTTCGGCGAGCAACTCGTGAACCTTGTTCACTTCGAGCCTCCTAGCGCGCTCGAAGCGCAGCAACTCATCCTCGGACACCACTTGTTCCCCGACGCTGAACATCAGCGCGCCATTTCGCCTTCGGTACGGCCCGTTGACGGCAATCCCATGAGTTCGCATGATTTGCACGGGGCAGTTGAGGGCTTTGCAGTGCTTCTGAAAGGCGAGGATAGCCATGACACATCCTTTTGGGAGAGTACCTCAAGTGTATGTTGAAGATACCGTATATGACAAGAGACTTACTTAAGGACATATAAGAAGTTCGCAGCTCCTTACGTGCTTACTTCCTTGCCTCATCTTCTTCCGTTGTATCATTCCACCTCATGAACATCCTTTTGAACGAAGTCGAATGCCGCGTTCTCGGCGCACTGATCGAAAAAGAAATCACCACTCCCGAATACTATCCGCTTTCTCTGAACGCCCTGGTCAACGCCTGCAACCAGAAATCGAACCGCGACCCCATCATGCATCTCGACGAAGCCGTTGTCCGCCAAGCCTTGCATTCGCTGGACCGGCAATCCCTGGTGCGCTACGTCAGCGCCTCGGACAGCCGCGTCACCAAATACGAACACCGCCTCCAGGAAGCTTTCAACTTTTATCGTCACGAGATCGCCATCCTCTGCGTCTTGCTGCTCCGCGGCCCCCAGACTCCCGGCGAACTCCGCACCCGCACCGAACGCATGCATGCGTTCGACGATTTGGGCGCCGTGCAATCCAGCCTTCAGCACTTGATGAAGCGCGAGCCGTCGCTCGCAAAAGTCCTTCCCCGGCAACCTGGCACCAAGGAATCGCGCTATGCCCATCTTTTGTCCGGCGACGTGGAGGCGTTCGAGCCGAAGTCCGACGACGAAACGAGCGCAACCACGAACTCCGCCGACGCCGAGCGCATCGCGCTTCTGGAAAAGGAAGTCGCCGAACTTCGCAAGAACGCCGCGGATTTTGAGCAGCAAATCGTGGATCTGCGCCAACAATTCGCGCAGTTCAAAAAACAATTCGAGTAACCAAGCTGGAGGCAGGCTCTTACCAATTTCTCGATTTAACCCCAGCTCAAAAATCCGTCAGCGAATCCGTGGGCAACGCGACGCGCACCGCGTTCAACACGGCGGCGAGATCGATGATTTCCTGCGCGACGGCTCCTGCAATGGGCGGCAGGTATCCGAAAGCAGCGGCAATCATCCCTAAGATGCTCAAAGCCATCCCGCCAACAGCAGATTGCAGCGCAATAGCACGCATGCGCCGCGCGATGTGCAGCAACTCATCGACCCGGCCGAGCGAAGTTTCCAGGATGACGGCGTCGGCAGCCTCGGCCGTAATATCGCTCTGCACTCCAAAGGCAATGCCTACAGTTGCTGCTTTCATCGCCGGCGCGTCGTTGATGCCATCGCCAAGAAACAGCGTAGGAGATCGCGACGCTTCCTTGCGGACGATCGCAACTTTGTCTTCCGGGCTCTTCGCCGAATGCAGTTCGGTGATGCCCACTTGCTGAGCCAACATCCGCACTTCCTGGTCGCGGTCGCCGGAGACGATCAGGACGCGGTTGACCGCATGGCGTGGCCCCAAATGTTTGATGAAGGTGTGGCTCTCCTGGCGGGGCTTGTCGTGGAATCGAAAAGTTGCGGCGTAAACGCCGTCGAGAAAAATTAAGCATTCCAGCCCGGCGGTGACCGGGGGCAGGGCGAGTCCGCGGTCGATTACTTTCTTGCGGTTCGTAATCCAAACGAGATGGCCGCCGACTTTTCCGCGCAGCCCTTCGCCGGGGCGCTCGCTGATTTCCGAAGCAAGTTCCACGTGCAGGTTTTCGCTTTGAGCGGCTTCGAGAATCGCCTGGGACAGCGGATGTTTGGAGTAGTTCTCCAAGCTGGCGGTAATTCCTAGCACGCCGTCCCTAGCAAATCCGGGAGCGCATAGAATTTCCGACAGCGAAGGTCTGCCGTACGTCAGCGTTCCCGTCTTATCGAAAATCAGAGTGCGGCAACGATCGATCTGCTCGAGCACGGCCGGATTTTTGATGATGATGCCGCGGCGCGCCGACAGCGAAATCGCCCCAATCACCGCCACAGGAATCGAGATGAGAAGCGGGCAGGGCGTGGCCACGACGAGCACAGCAAGAAGGCGGTGGGATTCGCCGCTTACGGCCCAAGCTATACCCGCGAGCGCCAGCGCCAGCGGCGTGTACCAAGCGCCAAGCGTGTCTCCGAGTCGGCGAATGCGCGGGCGGCGTTGCTCCGCGTCTTGCATGACTTGCATGATTCTCGCGTAGCGCGAATCCACGGCAAGTCTCTCCGCACGAATTTGCAAAGCGGCATCGCCATTGATGGAGCCCGAGAGCACTTCGGAGCCGGGCGTCTTCGCAATTTCGAACGGTTCACCTGTGAGGTAAGCTTCATTCATTTTTCCGTGGCCCTCGGTCACAATTCCGTCAACGGGACAAATTTCGTGCGGGAAAATGACCAGATGGTCTCCGATGGCTACGTCCTTGAGAACTACATCAACGAGTCCGTTTGCGATTTTTCGATGGGCGGCTTGCGGCATGCGTTTGGCGAGCGCATCCAAAACCGAAGAAGCGCGTCGCCTGGCGAATTCTTCGAGGGCTGTTCCTCCCGAGAGCATCAGAATGACGATAGCAGCAACAAGATATTCGCCAAGGATCACGCCGGTAACGATCGAAACTCCAGCGAGGTGGTCGGACCCAAATTCCCGCGCAAAAAGTTTTTGCGTCAGGGGAACCAAGAGAGGTATTCCGCCGGCGATCAAGACGACAATTAGCGGGGCTTGCCAGGCGATTCGTGGAGAATGCAGAAGAAACCTCAGGATCAAGTGGAGAAAGATGCCCGTCAGCGTTAAGAAGGCAATGTTATTCGGCTTCCTCAAAACGCTGAACATGACGATTCTTTCCGCTTGAGCTGTAATCAAAGCGAACAGCGCTCAAAGTTGGTCACGTACCGTCCCTCATGCGGCCGTCAGCGATAATGCACCGAGGCTCGGGCGTACTTCGAATTGTCGCGCACCTGGACGGTTTGCGACCGTGACTAACGTCACGTGCCGCGGTGACTTGTGGCACAGAAGTCCTAAACGCGAGCAACCGAGAACGACGCAGAACAGATAGATGGATACTTCAAGTCACGTTGAATGGTAACCGTGGTCACTGATTTTGCCGCGAGAAGAGAGGTAAGAAGGACGCGTGGAAGAACACGGACTGCCAAGGGAATGGGTTGGCGTGGCTGCCGGGCGCGGAGAAAAACGGCCAAGCCCGCAGCTCTGCCTCAGCGGAAGACCAGACGGAGGTTTGACCTGGCAGAGCTAGTGTTCTTCTCTATGAGGCAGCAGTGAGGCCCGAACTCCACGCGAGGCACGGCCAGTGCGGGGACACACTGGTGTCTTCTCGGGGGGAGAAATACTTCGTCGTCCCCCGCTGCCTCAATACGAAGCAAAACGTCGCCTCTGGTGAGGCGGAATGAAACGGAGGAGGGTCGGATGAAAAATCTGTACAGCACGGAAAGGTTGTTCGAAGACTTGTTTGATTTTCGCCGTGAATTCGACGAAATGTTCAATCGTATTTTGACGGGCAAGACCGGGGGGCTGGAGCTGCCCGAGTTCAAGAAGGAGTTCAACATTTCTCCCGCGGTGGAGACTTACGTGGACAAAGAAGCAAAGAAGTATGTTTGCCGCGTAGCGTTGCCAGGCGTAGTGCCGAAGGAAGTGCAGGTTCAAGCACTGGGGAATCTTCTCGTGATTCGTGGCGAGAGGAAACTGACTCACAGGAAGAAAGAAGCAGAGCTTTTCGAAGAGGAGATCGCTTACGGCGCGTTTGAGCGGACGCTCACGCTGCCCGAGGGCGTGAACATCGAGAAACTGACAGCGGAATACGTCAACGGCGTGTTAGAGATCACCGCGCCGGTGGCGGCGGCAGCGTTGCCGCGCAAGATTGAAATCAAGACGACAACGCCACTCGCAAAGCAGATGGCCGCCTAAGACGCGGCGGGACAACGCGGCCCGGAATTCGAGATTCCGGGCCGTTCTCTTTTTGCATGTGTCCTTTACCTTGGAGTCGCGGGCGAGTCTCTAGTTACAGCCGCGGTCGCGCACGCGGAGGCGCCCACTTGGGCGCAGGAACAGGAGATCAGACCTCGACGAACCGGTCATAAATCCGCGGCCTAAACGGAAAGCCGCCGGGATCGCGATGTCATTACGTTGATGGATGCTTCAGGATATCCGCCAAAGCATGCAAGCGTGCCGAGTCCACTTGAGTTTTCACACTGGCGGCGGTGTTTTCCAACGATGGCGCCAAGTGCTGCAACTTCGCCAGTGTCCTCTTGCTCATGTGCGAACTCTCTGCACTTTGGATCGCCTTCCGCAGAGTTGCGATTTGATCTGTTGACAAGGTCTGCGACCGCGACAACTGGTCCAGGTACGCCTTGGCCACCACCAGCTGTCGAGGCCACACGATTTTTTGCTGGTTCTGCACATTCAGGTCAGGCACTTGAACCACCTTCGCGGCGTCGATTTCGTTCTGCGTCAGGAACTTGGTCGGGGTCAGTTCACAGACGTCCAGGCCGCGGGCAATCTCTGAACCGTAAATGTAGCCATTGTACCAATACGCCGACCATTCACCGCCCAGTACTAGCGTCTTCGGATCAATTGGCCCGCGATCGAAATAGGCAATTTCGAAAGGTTGCGCCGGGTCGGTGAAGTCCACAATGGAGATGCCTCCTTGGTACCAGGCCTGCACTTCGATATCGCGGCCGGGAACTGGAATCAGCGAGCCGTTGTGCGCCACACAGTTCTCGGTATCGCCCTGTGCGGCGGGCAGCTTGTAGTAGTTCGCGAAACTTAGCTTGTTGTCTTGCAAACGGAAGATGGCATTCGCGCCCCACTTGTTCGGATCGTTCGCGCGGCATCGTGCTCCTAGTCCGCCGCCCCACTCGTCAGTGAACACGACTTTGCTCCCATCGTTCGAGAACGAAGCGGAGTGCCAATACGAATAGTTCGGATCGTTCACAGCATCCACACGCCTCGGATGTACCGGATCCTTGATGTCGAGCAGAAGCCCGTTTCCCGAGCACGCGCCCGCCGCCAAGCCAATCGCCGAGTACACCGTGATGTCGTGGCACTGGTTCGTGTCCGCGGGCTTCTCCTCTTTGCCGTTCTTGCCATGAGTGCCGCCGTTGTTCAGGCCGTTCAGTGCGCCGGTTCGCGGGTCGATGAATACGCGAGGGCTGGAGACCACCTTGGCGTCTTGCGGCGCCGCCACCGGAACCTTGATCACGTCGATGCGAAACAGCGACGTGTTGGGGTCCTTGTCTGGCTTTTCATCGGAGCATTCGGCCAGCTCTTCTGCCTGACGCACAAACGATGTGCCTGACACGTAGATATAAACGTTGTCTTTGTCGTTCGGATCGGTCACCAACGTATGCGTATGCGATCCCCGGCACGTCTGCACCGCCGCCACTTGCTTGGGATTCTTGATGTCGGAAATGTCGAAGATTCGCACGCCGCGGAAACGGTCCTTTTGTGCTGCCGGGGGACGCCGCTTTTTTTCTTTTTCCTGCTCCGCGGTCGGCGGAGGCTCCGGTGGAAACCCCTGCACGCCGCAATCCAGGCGTCCATTGGGCATTTCCACCGACATGAACAGCAGGTTTTTATACGCTGATACATCCCCCTGCCCGCCCGGGCACACCAGGGAAGTCAGCAAAGTCGCGTTCGCCGGATTGGAAATGTCAAAGATATTCACACCATAAAAGTTTCCCTGGAACAGATGGTTGCCCTGGAACGCCAAGTCCGAGTTCGAGAAAGCAAGCTGTGCAATCACCAGTTGCAGCGGCTTTGGCATTTTCGATGCCCTGCGCATGCCGAGCTGGCCGATCACCTCTTGCACCTTCGGATCATCGGGATCGGAAGCCCCCAGTTGAAACGCGTCCGGCTTTTTGAGAAGTAGCAGGTGCTTGATGCCCAGCGAGGCTTCCCCCGCGTCATATAGCCCCGGCGCCAGATTGGCGCGCGGATCGTTCGCATCCGACCCCGCCATCCCCGGCGGTAGCGCTGGAGCCGGCTCCGGAGCAAACGGATTCTTGTCCTCATCATCTTCCTTGTCGGCTTGTTGCGCCGGTGGCGGGGTTGCAGGGGTCTGCGCCCGGAGCCGGCTCACACCGGAACACAAAAAAATCGCCGCCACTACCGCGCGAAAAGCAAGACTCGGCATTCGGTTCATCGCTTCTCCTCTAAAGTTTGTTTCTCTAACATAGCTTGCATAATCCCGATCTCCGCCCGTTGCCCAGTGTCCACATCCGTCGCGAAGTTGAAAAGCTCGGCATCCTGCCCGGCACCCGCGGTGTCGAACAAATCCTTGACCATGGTCAGCGCGCCGCCGTGGTGTTGAATCATTCCCGTCAAAAATAAGCGGTCGAACTTGGCGCCCCTCGCCTTGCGCAGCGCTTCCATCTGCTCCGCCGTAAGCATACCCGGCATAAGCGGCATCGATTTGCCGGACATATCCATGCCCGGCATTCCCGGCATCGCCATAGAGACCGATTCTCCCCGAGCCGCCAGCCACCGCTTCATAAATCTAATTTCATCCGACTGGGAGCTGCTGATTCGTGCCCCTAGCGACCGCAGATCCTTGTTCTCTGTATGCGTGGCCATCATCGTCGTCATTTCCACCGCCTGCGCATGATGCATGATCATGCCTTGCATGAACCCCACGTCCGCTGGTGACCTCGCCGGCAGCGTGCCCTTTGTCGACGGCGGCAGCGTCCTGCTCGGCTTACCTGGCGCACCAGGCTGCACCACAACAGGCGTCGTCGGATCAGTCTGCTGCTGGCGCGCACTGGAGCACAAGAAATCTGTTGGAGCGCTCGCGGCGAGCAACATGCCGCACAGCACCGCAGATCTCCTTGCCGAGTGAAGCTGATAGGAAATGCCAAGTCGAATGTGGGAAGTGGACCCGTAGAGGAGGTGCGCAAAATCAAAGGCCGCGATTTGTTCCACAAACTCCAACAAGGGCCTGAACCGGCTATTCCCAGGTATTTCCGAGAACGAGCGGTAGAAGTGGGTAATTCTTCGCCAAGATTTGCTCTTTACTTTGTACACGGTGGACTAATCCTATGTCAGATTTTGCCAAATTAAAACGGGTCTTCTCTCTGATAGACTATGCGCCCATGAAAACATTCCTCATTCGAACCCTTTGCTTACTGGTGTTCCTGGCGCCCCGGGGAGCCGCTCAAGAGATCATTCCGCTCTACCCCGGCACGGCGCCTGGCTCGACGCAGGAGAACTATCCAGAGAAAGAGTACTTCTCGAAAACCTGGAACACTGAAGTCGTCGCTAACGTGACCAAGCCAACGCTGACCGTATTCAAGCCTTCGCCGGAGTTGAGAAACGGCACCGCAGTGGTGATCTGCCCGGGCGGCGGTTTTCTGGCCCTCTCGATCAACAGTGAGGGTGACGATGTTGCCAAGCACCTGACCGCGAAAGGCGTAACGGCTTTTGTATTGAAGTACCGCCTTGCCCACACCGGCGAGGACGCCACGCAGGAATTTACGGCGCTGTTTCGAGACAGGCAGAAATTTCAAGAGATATTAGACAAGGTCGTTCCGTTGTCCATCGCCGATGGGTTGGCGGCGGTCACTTATGTGCGGCAGCACGCGCCGGACTGGGGAGTTTCCCCGGATCGCGTTGGCATTATCGGATTCTCCGCTGGTGGAACGGTTTCTGCCGGAGTGGCCTTTGGTTATGCACCGGAGGGCAGGCCCGCCTTCGCAGGCCTGATCTATGCCGCCGGGGGCAGGTTTAGAGATTCTCCCGTTCCAGCGGATGCGCCGCCGGTGTTTGTCGCGGCTGCCACCGATGATCAACTGGGACTCGCACCGGACAGCGTCTCCTTGTACGAAAAGTGGACCAGTGCTCACAAACCGGCCGAACTGCACATGTATGCCAAGGGTGGCCACGGCTTTGGAATGCGAAAGCAAAACCTCCCTACGGATCATTGGATCGATAGGTTTTCTGATTGGCTGGAGTTACAAGGTTGGCTGAAGAAGTAACGACCAAGACTTGTCGGTGATTGCGGCTGGCTACCTGCTGATCAGTTAATCAGGGGTCTGCTTGGTGTATATTTGTGCAGTTTCATTGTTTCCCTTCTTGGCTGCTGACCACTTGAGCTAGTAAAGGGAAGAGCACCAATGAGGTTTGGACCTTGGTGTATGGTATTCCACAAAGGCGAAGCTCCGGTATTTAAACAGATCTTGGACATGGGAACCTTCTTCGATCAGTCCCTCAAGGCCTGAAGTACAGAAAAGGGATGATGTAGAAGACCAGGAACATGAAAAAGGCCGCAATGAACGCGATGCCGCCAAGCCACGCGAACACAAACTTGCGGTCGCTGGTGCCGGGCGAAGGCGCGGAAATCCCTACAATGTAGTGAAGCCCCCGGAATAATTGGGCGAGGAATTTGATCATAGCGGCCTCCGGATAGCTTGGACGAATCGCTCACGGTAATTCTTGGCGCCTCAATTCACTGTTACAAAGCGTCTTACCGAGCCGAGGCTGCAGCGTCTTCTATTCACGGGCGAATACGCGCAATCCCAGGATCTAGAAGCGTACGCTCGAACGGCTCCTCCTTTTCGTGCATCTCCTCGATGAAGTCGAAGAGCAACAAGATACACCCATGCGGGCACCGACGTCACTCAGCCCGAGACAGTCCTACCCATCACTCGCCCCGTGGATCCCTGGCACGCGCCTGGGCGGTGAGAATCTTTACCTTGCGACATTAGCGACGAAGCTTAGATGAAAAGGTTATTGGAGTGAGCAAGCAGCAGGATTACTACCCACCAGCGACGGCACCTAAAGTGCCAGTCAGCGTTTCGTGAACCTCTCGCGGAAAAGTCTTGAAGCTTCGGCCGGCGTCATTTTCCGGACGCGAATGCGGTTAGGGCTGCTTTCGAAGAGTGACTTGCGAACCGGCTTGGGATACTGCGTATGGAATACCAGGTCCCAAATCCCGCTGGTGATCCCGTAACCCTTTTCCATCCCGCGCGGGCTGTGATGATACAGATGGTAGCGCTTGAGATGGCGGAAGTAGCGATTGCGAGACTTTCCGAAATGCAAGAAATAATGAAGCCACTCTTCGCCGACATAGCTTTCGACGACACCTGCAAGCAGGGCGGGCAGGGTATACACAGGGAACAGAAAACTGAAAGGCGCGGCCACGAAAAAGAGCGGCAAGATATCCTTCAACTCGCCGCTGATGTGCCACCCATCAAAAGGTCTGTCATGGTGTTCCCAGTGAAGAGGATCGAGCCGCTCGTGAAGAAAGCGGCGAAGCAATCCTTGGCCCGGAGGAAAGCGGCCGTGGAGGACGTAGCGATGAAAAAGATACTCCACCAAACTCCACACGGGGATTCCGGTTAAATAGAAAGCCATCCCGAACCATGGATGATGACTGCCGAAACCAACAAGCAGAGCCACGAATAGCGAATACGTGGTGTAGAAAGCCGTCAGCGGATAGAGCCTTCGCCGTGCAATTCGGGGTTGTTCGCGTTTGTAGGCTTCGAAGGAACCATCGGTTAGGCGATAGCCGGTTATGGTTGGCGCCAAGCCTGCGGACACAAATCACCTCCTAGGGAGCGCATCCCACTCCTTGCAGCACTACTATGGTGGATTTCCGACTACTCGAAACTGCCGGTTACGCCCTGGAAGCCATGCATCGCCTGTTTCCAGAGCCACTTCATGACGCGAGCCGCGCTGTAGCAGTAGGCGACGTTATAGCCGAGCGTGGAAAAACATTGCGGCTCGCAGCCTTGCTTCATCTCCGCGAGTTGTTTGAGGTCGAACTTCTGGTTTTCGACGGTGCCCCAATCGAACTTCGCGTTGTACATGGGAAAGCACGGGGCGAGAGTTCCGTCCGTGCGAACGATCAACCAGTTCTGTCCGGCGCGGCAGCCCCAGTGTTCGCCGACACCGCGCATGAAGCCTTTCATGTTCTGGAGCCGGGGGATGGAATCGACCATCTTCCAGCCCTGGCGCTGTTTGTCGATGAGCCAGTCCAGAAGATCGTCGACGACCGGGAAGTCTTGCGGGCGAATGTATGTATCGTTCTCGTGCAAATGCTGGAAGTGGTTCTGCGCCATCATGGGGGCTTCGTTGATGTGGAAGGTGATGGAGATGCCGTTGTCGTGAGCGATTTTGGCCAGCTCTTTGACGTCTTCAATGTTGGTTCGGCAGATGTTCGTGTTGAAGAATACGGTGTATCCGTAGCGGTATTGCCGTCTGACGAGATAGTCGAAATAGGAGCGCACGTGCTCCAGCGCTTTGGGCAAGCCTGGCTTCTCCTGGATGGTGTCCACGGCGAAGTTGATGGTGGCAATCCCCGCGTCGGCCAAGCGGTCCGTAACTTCCGGCCGCAGAAGCCGCGCATTCGTGGCCAGGTAAACCCAGAAATCTTTCTTGGCGGCGTAATACACGACCTTGTGGACGAAATCGGGCCGCAGGAGCGGCTCGCCACCCGTGGGCGCAAGAACGCGGCAAGGTGTGGAGTGCAGCCAGTCAATGGCGCGCCGCGCCGTGTCTTCGGTCATACCTTTCACACGATTGTCGTAAGACCAGCAGTAATGACAATCGAGATTGCATTTCCATTCGGTGAAGAGGTAGGCGATGATCGGCTGGAAGTCTCCTGGAAGCAATCGAGACTTGAAGTAAGGAAACATCCAGCCTTTCATGGTCTTCAGGATCTTCGAAGCAGGCCAATGACGCTTTCCCGTGCCGACGACGGTTTCGTGCGCGGAGATATCTTGTTCATCGAGATCGTGAAACAGCTCTGGATACTGGGGAAACACGGCAGCGGGCAACGTCTCGGCTTTCGTCAACTCCGGCCGCTGTGACGAAGGATCACGCGAAGAGTGCTGCAGGAGTTCGTGCAGAGGGACATCGAGTCGGAACGGCTGATTGGGCAAAGTAGGGAACTGCTGCAATTCAGACATAGCGCCTCCGAGGCTTCTTGGCCCTCCATGGTGGAAGGCTGGGAAAAGTTAGTTTTGCACTTCACCAACTGGCGATTTGATTCTCGATCCTCGTAGATGGACACAAACTATTTTAGGGAGGATCGTAACGGCCCCTCTCATCGCGGCCAAAAGCCCTGTCCAGACAGGTCTCTACCCAGCCGCCGAGGTCCCCAAGGACTTGTTGAAAAGGGCATGCCAACGAGTGCGTGACTCCGACAACTCTTTTGACCTGCCGCGCGGCTTGATCCTGAGTTTGGCCAGGCATTGGCAGCGGCATATCCATGGCTTCGTGTCCGGCGTGGGCTGAACTTGCCGAGGGGTCATGGGGTGAAGCCTGCAGAGAGCTTAGCGCGAGCAGTGCCGCCAGGAAGAGGCCGGCGACTGCAAATCGACCGGACGCCTTTGCGTAGGCCATCGCCAGCTCTTTGTGACTATGTTTTTGTCCGCGAGCACAGCGACACGGAAAACCGCTGATGGGACAAAGCGAAAAACTGCCGCCGTGCAGACACACAACCCCTTTCGTCTGGACCCTCCGGCTTGTCGTGCCGGGCGGCCGACAAAACATGCACTTGCACTTCACGTACTTGCCCTTGGATTCTCGATCCTAGTAAAGAGACACAAAAAGTTTTGCGGAAGAATTCCACGCCTGGTAGAACGAGACGCGAGTCGAAAATGCAGGCAGGGCTCGCTGGGAATTTGTATCTTTCTCTTCCATTCGGGTATCTAACACCCTAAGAGGAGCCGTCTCGTTGCGCATGCGCCTTGGGCGCGAGGCTGTGTGGGGATGAAGAATTCAAGTTTTGCCATCATTACCGGCGCTTCTCAAGGGTTAGGAGAAGTCTTCGCGCGCGCTCTCGCAGGGCGCGGACAGAACCTGATTCTCGTTGCCAGATCAAGAGACAAGCTGGAAAATCTGGCGAGCGAGCTGAAGAGGTCGCATGCCATTCTCGCCGAGGCGCTGGAACTTGACCTTGCGTCTGATTCGGCGGGCCCGCGCCTCGCTCAGCAACTACGCGATCGGAAGCTCCAGGTACACCTGCTTGTCAACAACGCGGGCTTCGGCGTCCGCGGAGAGTTCTTGAACCTTACCTTGCAACGTCAGATGGAAATGCTGCGGCTGAATAATGCTGCTGTCGTCGAGCTCACCTATTCGCTCTTGCCATTGCTGATGGAACATCCTCAAGCGGGGATCATCAACGTGTCATCCACAGCGGGTTTCCAGCCGATTCCCTACGCGAGCCTCTATGCCGCGACGAAATCGTTTGTGACAAGTTTCTCGTTAGGACTTCAGGAAGAACTTCGGTCGAGCAGAGTGACTGTGGTCACGCTCTGCCCCGGCCGGATTATTGCGAATGGCCACAACGGAGAAGCGAAAAACAGGAATCGAAAGTTGGGCTTCGCTTATCAATCGCCCGAGGATGTTGTGCGAGGCGCTTTGGAATCGTTGGCGAGCGGCGGGGGACTGGTGATCCCCGGTTTTGTAAACAAACTTAGCATTTTCGCGCAGCGTTTGATTCCACGCCGAGCGGTACCAGTGCTCGTCGCAAAAATGTCGCGGCAATAACCTGGCGTGCGTCCCGGAGAAATGGCCGGGACTGGTTGCCTCCACTGGGCATTGCTTCCCAGCGCTTGTGGTGTCCACGAATAGCGTCTTTGAAACGAAATGATTTGCCTCTAGAAATCGGTTCCTACATCTTCACGCCAACCATTTCATTGTGAGCTCGTTCATTTTTTGTGTCGTTCTGCTTTCTCCAAGCATCAGACGCATTGCGAATTAGTGAAGTCCGGTGAGTCAACCACGCGATCCGGGCGCAGTTGTATCCCATTCCGAAGGGCTAAGGGAACTGGTTTTATGGGCCGTTTAGAACTGCGTGCGTCGCAACAAGCCACCAAACACCTGGTCGGCGTTTTGCTGGCTTTGGCTCTGAGCGTTGGCGCCGGCGCGGCGCGAGCGATGACCGCGCAGGGAGAATCGACGCAATCTTCTGGTGGAACAATCCAGGGCGTAGTGACGGTACTCGGCCAGCAAGCGGAAGCAAGTTCTCTCGAAGGCATCCGCGTGGAGTTAGAGGAGAGCTCTCAGGATGCTGAGCTTCTTTCCGCCCTGACGGATTCCATGGGACATTTCGAATTTACGAAGTTGCCCGCGGGCACGTATACCCTTCGTGTAAACCAGCAAGGCTTCAAGCCGTTTGCGGAAACGGTTTCGCTCAACGCGAATCAGAGCGCAGTTGCCAACATTGCCCTGGCCTTCGATACGGTCGTGGAGAAAGTGGAAGTCAAGGAACAGACCGCAAGCCTGCCAACAGAAAAGTCTTCTCCGGCTTCAACCATCAATAACGCGCAGCTGGAAACGCTGCCGCTGGCGCAGCAGAAGTTCCGAGACGCGTTACCGGTAGTTCCAGGTGTGATCCGCACCTTGGACGGAAAACTGAGTGTAAGGGGCTCCTCCGAGAATCAAGGAATGCTGCAAGTGGATTCGGCAAAGATGGTCGACCCCGTGACAGGGTCGTTCTCGATTCCGGTGCCCATCGACGCGATTCAGGCGGTCAATGTCGAGAAGACTCCGTTTAGCGCGGAGAACGGGGGTTTCTCCGGCGGACTGACGACCATCGAGACCACGCCGCCTCCGAGCGATTGGTTCTACAAAGTGAAAGATTTCAACGTCAGCCTGCGCGGGAAGAACGGTCACTTCGTCGGCGTCTCGCAAGCGACGCCACGGGTTTCGTTTGGCGGCCCCGTCGGCGATGGCGGCAGATGGAGCTTCTCCGAAGTATACGAGTACGACGTCAGAAGAGATCCGGTGCGCGGGTTAGCCTGGCCGCAGAACGAAATTAAATCGCAAGGTTTCAATTCGTTCACTCGAGTTCAAGCGATCCTGTCTCCGGAACACGTGTTCAATGCCGACGTAAATGTTTTCCCGATGCGCACGGAGTTCGCCAATATAACCGCACTCGTGCCGCAGACGGCTGCTTCGGATTACGACCAAAAAGGCGTCTCGGCAGGAATCTCGGACTTTCACAGCTTTCAGTCCGGGGCGTTGCTCCGGATCGCGTTGCGCTATACGCGGTTTGATAGCAATGCCCACGGCCAAGGACCGGTGGACATGCTGGTGAATCCCGAAGGATGGGAAGGCAATTTCTTTAACTCCTGGACGAGGGCCGCCAATCAGTTCGAAGCGTACCCAACATTTCAGTTTGCGCCCAAGAAGTGGCTTGGCCGGCATGAGTTTAAAATTGGCACCGATGTGACGCATCGGTCTTATGACGGCAATAGCCTGTCGCACCCTATTCAAGTGTTGAGGCAAGACGGGACGCTCGCGGAAGAGATCCGTTTTGCGAGCAACGGACCGCTAGGTGCTTCGGCCACGGATGTGGAAGAGTTCATCGAGGACCGCTGGATGTTGAACGATCACCTATCGATCGACGTAGGCGGCCGCCTGACCAGCCAAACCGTGGGGCGGACTGGGGCGCTCGGACCGCGTGCTGGCTTTGCTTATTCGCCGGGAAAAAATCAGAAGACGGTCTTTCGTGCCGGAGCCGGACTGTTTTATGACCGCGTTTCCTTGCTGGAAGCAGACTTCGTTCATAATCCGCAGCGGACCATAAGTTTTTTTGACGAAACGGGCCAACTCTCCGGATCGCCTATTCCTTATGTCAACGCCTTCATCGGCAATGGCGCCAGCTCGTTGGCGTCGCGAGTGCGGTCGGGGCCCGGCTCGAGTCCGCGCAGTTTCGTCGGCAATATCGAAGTGGACCGCCAATTGTGGGGCAACGCGGTCGTTCGCGTCAGCTATATCTACAGCCAGACGCGCGATTTGTTCGTCGTGAATCCAATTCCTGGCGTTTTCGGAAGTGCTGGCCTGCTGGGCCTTTTTCCTGCAGGCCAAGCGAACTACCATGAATTTGAAGCTACGCTGCACTTTCAACCGGTTCACGGCGCCGACCTGAATGTCAGCTACATTTGGAGCCGGGCGCGCGGCGATCTGAATACCGTATCGAACATTTTCCTCCCGTTCGAGCAACCCGTGATTCGCCCGAACGTTTCGGGCATCCTGCCTTCGGATGTGCCGCATCGCGTGGTCAGTTGGGGGGTCATCCACCTTCCATGGTCGCTGACGGCGAGTCCAGTTGTTGACGTCCACACAGGCTTTCCTTACTCAAACGTTGATGTGCTGCAGAACTATGCTGGGGTGCCGAACGGCGCGCGCTTCCCGACGTTCTTTTCCGTCGATACGCAGGTTTATCGGGATTTTCGTCTGCACCTGCCTTTCCTGGAGCGCGGAAGTAAACACAAAGTTCGCGTCGGGTTGTATTCGATCAATCTCACGAACCATGGCAATTTTCGCGAAGTGTATAACAACATGAGTTCGCCGTTTTTTGGCCAATTCACTGGTTTTCAGCGCCGCGTGGATGGCTTCATTCTCAGTTTCGCTGACTGAAAGTATGGCGCGGAGGCTTTCGGGAAAAATACAGAGAAAGGGGAGGTCATCAACTATGGCCATTCAGCTTGAACGGTGGAAAAGATTGGCTGCTATCGCTTGTGTCTTGGGAGCGACTCCAGCGGCGTTGTTTGCGCAAAGCCAGAACTTCGCCGGCCAGACGGCGGCGGAAGCAGACCCTGCGGGCTTCACGGCTCCTATAGGGCTGACAGGCGACGACGTCATCGCAAAAATGCTGGAGCGTAATCGCTTGCGAAACGAGCAGTTGCAGCGGTATTCGGCGGTGCGAACATACGAGATTAGAAACCTGGAAGGGAAATTGGCGGCACAGGCAGTGGTTCGTGTCGATTACCAGGCACCCGACAAGAAAGTGTTCAAGAAGACCTCCGAAAAGGGCTCGGGGATCGTGCGTCACTTGGTGTTCGACCGCCTGATCCAGAGCGAGGGTGAGACATCTTCTGGCCGTGAGCACCACAACAGTGCGATTACCGCTGCGAACTATACGTTTGCGCTGGCGGGAGAGGAGGAAGTTGGCCCTTATCACTGCTTCGTTCTCGAAGCCATTCCGAGACGCAAAGACAAGTATTTGTTTGAGGGGAAAATATGGATCGATGCAGCGGATTTCGCGGTTGTGAAAATCGCTGGGCACCCCGCTAAGAAACCGTCCTTCTGGATCAATGGCGCGGAGTTTGTCCGGCAATACCAAAGAATTGATGGTTTTTGGGTTCCTTGCCGCGACGAGACGACTGTGGAGGTAAAGATCTACGGACGAAGAGTATTCACCGTCGATCATCAACAATATCTGATCAATACGGATAGCCCTCTTACGGGTGGGAGCGAAGACACCGGAGGGAACGTGCTTGCCCCACCATCGTCGACGTTGCGTCCATAAGCATGGCGACGATGCAAAATATTTTATTCCCTGTGGACTTCTCGCCGTCCTGCGTGGCCATGTCCGCCTATGTGAAGAGGGCAGCCGCTATTTTGGGGGCTCGGGTGACCCTGGTTCACGTCTTCGACCTTTATAGCCATGACGCAACGCAACTTTATGTACGGCCGCTTTCCGAAGTCGCTGAAGAGCAGCAGAAGGTTGCTCGGGACAGACTTGAATCGTTCCTTAAGTCTGAGTTTCCTCGCGCCGAGTGCCCGAGAGTCTTGTTGTCTGGCGATGCCGCGACGCAGATCACGCAGCTCGCCCGGAAGAATGGATTCGATCTCATCGTCATGCCTACACACGCGGGCGTCTTTCGCCGGGCTCTGCTTGGCTCGACGACGGCGAAGGTGCTCAACCATGCGGATTGCCCGGTATTGACCACGCAGCACGCGGAGACCATTTCACCAAGACAGCTCGAACATCGGGAATGGGTCTGCGCCATTGGCTTGGACTCAGATTCGCAAAGGGTTCTGCGGTACGCCAGCCAGGTTGCGCAGGTCGTGCACGCGAATCTCTCGCTCGTTCATGCGATTCCCGCGAGCGGGCCAGAGCTGCCAGTCGAATTGGATTTGCAGGAGCGCTTGCAGTCGGAGAAAAGGGAAGTTGCGAGCCGCCGCATCGCGGAGCTGCAAAGTGCCGCTGGTTCGCACGCTCGGGTCAGCATCGCTATCGGCCCGATTAAAGACCTGCTAACTGAGGCGGCCCGCCGATGGCATGCGGATGTGCTGGTAATCGGAAGAAGTCCGCAATCCGGCGTGCTGGGGCGCTTGCGGGATCTGAGCTACGCGGTGGCGCGTGACGCTCCTTGTCCAGTGCTGAGCGTCTGATTGATCAGGCGCGTGCGGTGGTGACGCCGAGTTCGCTCCGAACGATAGGCGCAACAGCGGTGCCGAGGATTTCGATGGCCTGCAGCATTTTTTCGTGCGGAAGCGTCGAGACACCCATTTGGAATGTAATGCGAGAGATGCCGCCGAGAACTTCATTCACATACAGGATCTTTTTGGCGACCGTTTTAGCGTCGCCGATCAGCAACGCGCCGCTGGGGCCGCGCTGGGCGTCGAACTGAGCGCGCGTGGCGGGTGGCCAGCCGCGTTCCTTGCCGATTTCAGTAAAAGTGTGCGCATAGCCTGGAAAGAATATTTCCGCAGCCTCCTCAGTGCTGGCTGCGAGAAAGCCAACGGAATGAAGACCCACTATAAGTTGCTCGGGGGAATGACCGGCGCGGCGGCCAGCTTCGCGGTAGAGGTCTATGAGCGGGCGGAAGCGTTTAGGCTCACCGCCAATTATGGCCACCATAAGAGGAAGCCCGAGCCTACCCGCGCGAACGAAGGATTCGGGGGTGCCGCCGACACCGACCCATATCGGCAGCGGATCCTGAAGAGGGCGAGGGTAGATTGCCTGGCCGGTAAGAGCAGCGCGATGTTTGCCGGACCAGCGCACTTTCGTGCTTGCCCGGATTTTCAGCAGAAGATCGAGTTTTTCCGCAAAAAGCGAGTCGTAGTCTTCAAGACGCAGACCGAACAGCGGGTAAGACTCAACAAACGAACCGCGGCCGGCCACAATCTCAGCGCGGCCACGGGAGATGAGGTCGAGAGTCGCGAACTCCTGAAAAACGCGCACGGGGTCGGAGGCACTCAAAACCGTGACGGCGCTGGTGAGACGGATATTTTCCGTGCGCGCAGCAGCAGCGGAGAGAATCACCACGGGAGCCGAGTCCAGGAACTCCGCCCGGTGATGTTCGCCGATGCCGAAGACGTTCAAGCCAACGCGATCAGCGAGCTCAATCTCCTCCAGCAGGTGGTGCATGCGTTCCACCGGGCTGAGCGTCAGGCCTGTGGCCGGATCGGAAATGGCGGCTGCGAAACTGTCGATACCAATCTGCATCTAGGCAACTCCTAGAAGGCAAGCAACGCTTCTGCCCGGGTTAGATGCGTTATCACGATACTCGTTACAACAAGTACAATGCCTGGGGCTGCCGGAGCGAAAACGGGCAACCGTGACGAGTACTTAAGCGGGCAGGCCTTCTCGAACATCCCTGCGCGGAGCACGGACTTTGCCGCCTTCCGCCTTGGTTTGCAGGTGGGCGTCCTCCTGCTGCCACTTCCGCGCTAGGTCGTCTAAGCCGCTCAGCACCTTACTGATGTCCTTCATGCGATCGGTGATGCTATAGGTTACCGAAGGGGGGATGGTCGGCTCATAGTCGCGGAAGACGAAACCTTTTTGCTCGAGAACGCGGAGGCGCTCCGTCAGCACTCGCGAAGAAATCCCTTCCACTTGCCGGCGCAGCGCTCCAAAGCGCGTGGGGCCGTTGGTGCTCAGAACCCACAGAACGTGCATGGTCCAAGGGCGGGCCAGGATTTCCAGCAACTCTCCGAAGGGGCAACCGTGTGGTTTTTTCGCAGCCTGTCGCATGGCCGTTCCTCACTTGGTTACTTTAAGGTTCCTACTGTACAAATGCAAGTAGTTATTTATAGTAACCAAAGGGCGCTTCACAACATCGAAAAGCCCAAGGAGGAACAAACATGGCAACGAATGCAGTGGCAATTTCCCACGGTACGGAGACCAGAAGCTTTTCCCAGGGTGCGGTGGTCGTTTTAGGACGATTTTTCTTTGCGCTCATCTTCTTGTTGGCCGGGGCTAATCACTTTAATAAACAAACCATCGGCTATGCGGCTTCTCAAGGCGTGCCTTTGGCTTCCATGGTGGTTCCCCTTTCTGGCGTGCTAGCGATCGCAGGCGGCCTGAGCATTTTGCTGGGCTATCGGGCAAAACTTGGCGCCTGGCTCATTGCGATCTTCCTGGTTCCCGTCACCTTGATGATGCACAAGTTCTGGACGGTCGAGGATCCCATGATGGCGCAGCTTCAAATGATTCTGTTCATGAAAAATGTCGCCATGCTCGGGGGCGCCTTGCTGATTTCTCAGTTCGGGGCAGGCCCGTTCAGCCTTGATGGCCGCTCGCGTTGACGGTGTCCAGCAACAGAGAACCAGAATGCACAATCAATCTGAACCACTCGGTCTTGCTGCCATGAAAACCCCCATCTCACGGGAGGCCCTCGATCAGGTATTTCGCGAAGCGCGGACACACTCTGCGTGGCTTCCTGAACCCGTGCCAGCCGAACTCCTGCGCCGGGCTTACGAATTGGCCCGTCTTGGGCCAACCAGTGCCAACGGCTCGCCTGCCAGATTCGTTTTTCTGACCACTCCAGGAGCCAAGGCACGCCTCAAGCCAGCGCTTGCTCCCGGCAATGTCGACAAAACCATGGCTGCTCCTGTAACCGTCGTCATCGCTTGGGACACCGAATTCCACGAGAATCTTCCCAGGCTCTTTCCACAAGCTGATATGCGCGGGTATTTTATCGGGAAGCAATCCCTGATTGACCAGACCGCCTTCCGCAACAGTTCGTTGCAAGCCGCTTATTTCATTTTGGCCGCGCGCGCTTTGGGCTTGGACTGTGGTCCGATGTCCGGTTTCGACGCGGATAAACTGAACGCGGAATTTTTTCCTGATGGCAAGTGGAAGGTCAATCTTCTCTGCAACCTGGGTTATGGAGACCCGACGAAGCTCTTCGCACGCAATCCTCGGCTGAATTTTGAGGAAGCATCCGTGGTTCTGTAGAGGTCGCAACCTCGCCAACAAGCAATCCATCATGGGGCGGCCGGGGTGCCGGATACTCGCGTGTACCTAGAACCGAGGCCTGATCATCGAATGGGATCGCTCGCTTAAGTGGCGTGCGCCGCCGTTAAAGCGTATGTTTATCTCGAGCGGATCATGAACCGGGACCAGGATGGAGAACGTGAAGAGCCCAGAACCACGACTCAAACCGGACCCCGAGCCCAGTGGCGCCGCCGGCGTCGCTTGGCCAGCTGGCTCGGAATCCAAACAAGGACCGAATACCACAACCCCGTCGCAGGCGGAATCCCTCTTAGCCGCGGAGAAGCGAACGCTGGAGATGATGGCCAATGGCGCCAGCCTGTCCGAGGTATTAAACGATTTGTGCGCCTCCATCGACGCCCACGCCCCACCTACTACTTCAATGGTCTGTTTGATGGATCCGGATGGCAAGCAGCTGCTGCCGGGTGCCGGCCCTCATCTTCCCGCCGCATTTACGGCGGCCATCACACCATGGCCGATTGGTGCCAACAGAGGTTCTTGCGGCACCGCCGCCTTCACAAAACAACGAGTGATTATCCCGGATATTTCCAACGACCCGCGATGGCCCGATGAAGCTCGCGATTTGGCCCTAAACCACGGTTTCTGCGCGGCCTGGTCTGAACCGCTCATTTCGAGTGACGGCGAGGTTCTTGGCACCTTCTGCATGTCGTATGCGGAGCCGCGGATTCCAAATAGTCGAGATCTTGAATTAATCGAGGCGGCCAGCCACATTGCGCTCATTGCGATCGAGCTTGAACGATCGCACCAAGCCATCAAAAAGGCTCTCGTTGAAATCAAGAACTCTGAAAATAGGCTGCGAACCATCATCGACACCATTCCGGCGCTGGCTTGGTCTGCCCGTCCCGACGGCTCAGCTGAATTCTTCAACCGACGCTGGCTGGACTATGCCGGCCTCTCTCCACAACAGGCGTCGGATTGGGGCTGGACGGTTGCACTTCACCCGGAGGACCGCGGCCGGCTCGTGGATTATTGGCGACGCGTGATGGCTTCTGGGGAGGCTGGCGAGATTGAAGCGCGCCTGCGACGTTTCGACGGAGAGTATCGCTGGTTTCTATTCCGTGCGAGTCCATTGCGCAACGATTCGGGAAGGATTGTGAAATGGTATGGAACGAACACGGATCTTGAAGAGCGGAAACGTGCTGAGGATGTCCTCCGGTCGAATGAGCAGAACCTACGTCTGATCCTCGACAGCATTCCCGGATTCGTGTCTACCGCCAACGCGGCGGGCGAGGTCGAACTCGTCAACCGCCAAGTCGCGGAATATTTCGGCAAGACGACTGAGGAATTGAAGAATTGGGCCACGACCGACGCCCTCCATCCGGATGACCTTCCTCGCCTGACCGACGCCTATAGGCACTCGATCGAAACTGGGCAGCCGCGTGATGTGGAGACTCGTAGCCGTGGAGCCGATGGCGTGTACCGTTGGTTTCACCTACGATCTCTTCCTCAGCGTGATGCCGAAGGTCGCGTTGTCCGTTGGTACACTTTGGCAACGGATATCGACCAACGCAAGCGCGCTGAAGCTGAATTAGAGAAGGCTTTCGGAGAAATCAAGCGGCTGAAAGATCGCCTTCATGACGAGAACGTGGTCCTCAGGGAGCAAATCGATCAGGCCTTTATGTTCGAAGAGATCGTGGGCTCCTCGCCCGCCTTGAAAACGGTCCTTTCCAGCATCGTGAAAGTCGCTCCCGCCGACTCTACGGTGCTGATTACCGGTGAAACAGGCACCGGGAAGGAACTGATTGCGCGAGCTATACATAAGGGTTCGCAACGCGCCGGCCAGGCTTTTATCACCGTGAATTGCGCCTCGATTCCTTCTTCGCTCATAGCCTCGGAATTATTTGGCCACGAGAAGGGGGCCTTCACCGGCGCTTTGCAGCGGCACCAGGGCCGCTTTGAACTGGCGCATTCCGGCACCATCTTTTTGGATGAAATCGGTGAGCTTCCCGCGGAAACTCAGATTGCATTGCTTCGAGTACTCCAGGAGCGCCAATTTGAACGAGTGGGGGGTAGCCGCGTCATTCCCACGGATGTTCGAATTATCGCAGCTACTAACCGCGATTTATCGGCTGCGATCGCTGCGGGAGCCTTCCGAGCCGATCTCTTTTACAGGTTAAACGTCTTCCCGATCCATGTGCCGCCTCTCCGGAACCGTAAGGAAGACATCCCGATGCTGGTCGAGTACTTCGTGAGGCGCTATGCGGAGAAGACCGGAAAGCAAATCAGCAAGATCGACAAAAACACCCTCAAGCTATGCCAGTCCTATCAATGGCCAGGCAATATTCGTGAGTTGCAAAATATCGTCGAGAGATCCGTAATCCTTTGTACCGGGGATACCTTTTGGATCGATGAGGCCTGGCTTTCGAGCCAGAACGCACCGCGCCCGGAGCCATCTGGTCCACTCACAAAGACCCTCCGGAGCTATGAGAAGGAACTGATTGAGGCGGCTCTTGCGGAAAGCAACGGGAAGGTTGCCGGGCCAAATGGAGCCGCTGCCAAACTTGGAATTCCGCGGTCCACACTGGATTTGAAAATCAAACAGCTCAACATAAAGAAAATCACTGTTCGGTAGTCACCTCGCTAACTCCCAGAATTCTGGCACTTCCTAAGTTTCTGTCACTCAAATTTCCTTTTTGACCTTTGTTTTCAACGAGATCCAATTGGGCACTCGTTTGCATTCCTCGAGATCTGTACTCGGATGGAAGGAACGCAGTGCAGCACAGCCGCGACTGCGATGTGGCCTGATCCATGACTTTTAGGATTGAGACTGCGACGCGAGGGGGATTCACAGTGTTCACCCTAAGCGGCCGAATCGAAACACCGGCGATAGCCGAATTGAGAAGGCTTTTTGATCTCGAAACGAACTACCGCGACATCGTTGTAGATCTGAAAGACGTGAGTTTAGTCGGTCGCGACGTGATGGGTTTTCTCGCGCGTTGTGAAGCGGATGGCGTGAAGCTTGAGAACTGCACTCCCTATATTCGCGAATGGATGGAGAGAGAAAAAGATTGAAGTTGGCCTCGAGCGGAAGACATAGGCGAGAACACATAGATGAAAGGCACATACAAAGCCGTCGAAGTTTCCGCACCGGGCCAGCTTCGCGTGGTGGAACGCTCAGTTCCTGAACCTGGACCCGGTCAGGTTCGGATTCGCGTGGAAGCATGCGGAATCTGTCACACCGATGCCGCCACGGTCACTGGCATTTATCCAGGTCTCACTCTGCCGCGCGTTCCTGGGCATGAAGTGGTTGGCCGCATTGAAGCCTTAGCCAGCGGTGTGTCGCGATGGAAAATCGGTCAGCGAGTTGGTGTCGGCTTGATCGCTGGCGAAGACGGGGTGTGCGAGCCGTGCAGACGCGGAGACACTGTGAATTGTCAGAACCCAGTAGTGCTGGGGGTGACCACGGATGGAGGATATGCGGAAGTGATGATCGCTGAAGCGCGCGGCATCGCCTCCATTCCTGACGAGCTCAGTTCCGCGGAAGCCGCCCCGCTCCTCTGCGCGGGTATCACCACCTACAACGCTCTTCGCAACGCCGGTTTGCGCAGTGGAGATCTCGTTGCTGTGCAAGGCATTGGTGGTCTTGGGCATCTTGGCGTCCAGTTTGCGCGACACATGGGATTCCGCACCGTCGCCATCGGGCGTGGGCGCGAGAAGGAAAAGCTTGCGAAAAATCTGGGCGCGCACTTCTACATCGATGCCGCCGCCGAAGATACCGCAGCGGTGCTGCAGCGTTTGGGTGGGGCGAGAGCGATTCTCGCAACAGCCACCAGTGGCGATGCTATGGGGCCACTGGTGTCTGGTCTTGCAATCCGCGGCAAGCTAATCGTCGTCGGCGTACCGCAAGACCCAATCCAATTGAATGCGTTCCCACTCGTCTTTGGAGGGCGCTCGATCTACGGCAGCTTGACCGGCACGCCGATTGATAACGAGGACGCTCTTGCCTTCAGCGTCCTGGAAAATATCCGCCCGATGATCGAGACACTTCCTCTCGAACAGGCTGCTGACGCTTACGCCCGCATGGTGCAAGGCAAAGCACGGTTCCGCATGGTGCTGGTTACAAAGGATGGAGTCGCATAAGTGATTCGGCCGGAACGAACAGCAACTCGCAATGCTCACGAACTGAATGACGAGAGCCTGCTCGAAGCCGTCAAGGGAGGGCAGGCAACCGCTTTTGCAACACTTTCGGAACGATATAGACACCAACTCTTTCGTGCTGCACACAGGATCACCAGAAGCTCTGAGGACGCGGAAGACGCAGTTCAAGACACACTGCTAAGAGCGTTTGTTCACATGAGGGAGTTCGAGGGCCGGTCTAATTTCGGAACTTGGCTCACACGCATCGCCATCAACTCCGCGCTCATGATTCTCCGAAAGAAGCGAGCCGCGCTTGAGATTGCCATGGATTATGACGATGAAGTTGCTGCGGACGGTATGCGCTACGGGATAACCGATCAGGGGCTAAATCCGGAAAGACGTTACGCCCGGAGCGAAGAAGAAAGGATATTAAAGAAAGCCATCCACAGGCTGCGACCCACACTTCGGGTCGTAGTTCAGATTCAACTCCAAGAACGCTCGATGCGGGAAACCGCGCAAGCGATAGGCATCTCTTTGACTGCAGCCAAGGGACGCCTGTTCCATGCCAAGAAGGCGCTCCGCAGGTCAATGACTCCCAAATTGGCGCATCACCCACGATTTGCCAGTGAGATTGTTGTTTTGGCTAGGCGCAATGGAAAGAACACCGTGAAAGGAAAAAAGCCACGGAAAGGAACGGTGCAGCGTTTGCGTTTCCACGATGTCGAACTTCGCCAGGACGCGTGGCCCAAAGCGAACCCACGAACAGACTTCGGTAATGCAACGGCAATCCGGTCACAAGGAAGGGGACATGAATATGTCATCGAAACCAAAGAGAAGCGAAATTACAGAGTCCCAAGCGAGCTCCACTCAGGTGGAGGCGCTAGAGATTTCAGCAGGGAACTCGGCGCCTGACGAGGAGATCAGACGTCGCGCCTACCAAATTTATCTCGAACGCGGCGAACAACCAGGTCGTGATCTGGACGATTGGCTCCAAGCGGAACGCGAACTCGAACACGGAGTGCTTCGGCGCGCGCAGGCGGGCTAGCAAAGGATTCCCCCACACCTCACTCGCCCACGGCCTCCTCGTTGCGAACGGCGCGTGCGAACCCATTAGCCCGCATCCGCCGCAACCGCCAGCGGCCACCTTCAAACGTTATCGAACGCGCGCGGAACATCCTGCCGAATTTCACGTTTCGGTGAGAACGCGCGTCCGAGAAATCACCAGCGTTTCTGGACAGTTTCCGTATCGCCGACGATAGGCGCAGAATCCCGGGGAGCGAAGGGCACTTCTACATCGGTTTCGGTCAGCCGTTCGTAGGCGTAATCTCCCTGGACGTGATCTCATACTTGAAGTTATCAGGATCGAGGCTGTCAAGGCGGCCCTCAGTCGTTTCCGCTTGCGGATACATGAGGAAACTGACTGGCGCGCCGTTTGACCCTGGCAGAGCCACATCGTGCGCGAAGTTGTACGCCATCCAGTTCATTTCCCAGGACCCAAATAGCCGCGCGCGGGCCTTCTTGACCGCGTCGTCCTCCAGCTGCCGATTTCCGGGTGGTTCCTCGAGCGCGACCTTCCGCACGTCTGCGGGATCAAGAGGTACCCAGCCGTAACCTCCGAGGTAAACCTCAGCGCGGCAGTGCTGGGCTTTCGTCACAATCTCTGACGAAGCGCCTAGGCTCTTGTACCCCATTTCGGACTTGGCCACGCGGATGCCATAAACGTCGCGCGCGGGGAGGCCCGCCGCGCGCGCCAGCCCAACATATAGCGCGTTTAGATCGGCGCACTTGCCGCCCAAATCCCCGGACTCCAGCATGAAGCGAATGTCGCCAGCGCCGCACCCGCGCGTTTTTGGATTCCGAAAAGTGTTTTCAACGATCCACTCGTAGATCGCACGCGCCTTCTCCACATCTGTCTTCGCGGCTTTCGTGATTTCGTTTGCTGTCACTCTCACGATGCCGTCGGTCGGTAGGAGTTTGGTTGGTCGCAAGAAATGCTCCAGTTCCGCGCGGCTCTCTTTGGGCGCCGTACCCCGCGCGGTGAGGTCTACCGCGCAATCCTTCGTGGCGATCCGGCTAGTCACGGTCAAGATCGGCCTTACCCCGGCGGGAAATTCCGCGGCGATGATTCCGAGCGCGTCGCTCTTGCTCTCGACCATCTTCGCCGTACCACCTTCACAGTCGAAGGTATTCGTGAGCGTCTTTTGAAAGGGAGTCTCACTAATGAGAGCCGCGGGCACCCAAATGCGCGTCGTCCCGGAAGTCTTCAGAACTTCGACGCGCGTTGTTACTTGAAAAGTGCGCCAACGATCAAGCGTGGTGACCTGTGAAAACAAGCGCTCAGCCTTCGCGAACGCGAGGCTTACTGACGCAATGCCCCCTGATTGCAGAAAATCGCGACGGTTCATGGTCATACCTCAGCACGAGAATTTTTATGAATTCTCTGCTGACGGATAACGTACACCCGACTCCGTCCGTGTACAATACTCGAATCGGAGATCGACTTCGCCTGAGTTTCGCATGCAGATGACCGCCAATGCCGACAGCGGGCGCTTCCAGAGCGGTGCGGACAAGTACGCCGCCTACCTCGAGACACCCGAAGGGCGCTTGCGCTGCGACTTGGCTTTCGCCAACCTGCAGGATTTTCTGCCTCAGCCACAGACCAGCCTGTCGCTGCGCGCTCTGGACCTCGGGTGCGGCACCGGAGCGGCCGCCGTGCGCCTGGCGCGTCTTGGCATACACACGACGCTGCTGGATTCCTCTTCAGCGATGCTGGATATCGCGAAGCGCGCGGCATGGGAAGCTGGCGTTGACGGGAAGATCGCGCTGAAACACGGCGACGCGGCTCAGGTGGCAAAGCTGTTTGCCATAGGATCGTTCGACATAGTTCTTTGCCACAACATACTGGAATACGTCGAGGAGCCAAGTGCTGTGCTCTCCGCCGCTGCCCAGGTGCTGCGAAGTGATTCGACCGCGGTCGGGATTCTGTCTATCCTGGTGCGCAACCGTGCCGGTGAGGTGCTCAGGGCTGGCATCGAGGCAGGTGATCTGGAGGCCGCGGAACGAAACCTTACGACTGCCTGGGGACACGAATCTCTCTTCGGTGGGCGAGTGCGGCTATTTACCTTGGACAGCCTGCAAGTCATGACGAAAGGAGCGTCGCTCGCAGTGGCTGCCGAGCGCGGCGTTCGCGTCATTTCGGATTACTTGCCGCCGCAGGTCTCCCGCCGGCAGGAATACGAGCGGATTTTTGAACTGGAGCGCAAGCTGGGAAGCCGACCGGAGTTTGCAGCGGTCGCGCGCTACGTACAGATAATCGCTCGCCATTACTGTGCATCATCGAGCAAGGAAACGGGATCATGACACAGGCCTACGCCCATTCTGCTTCACACTCCGCGTTGGTCCGACCTGCCGCGATTGGGCGATTTGCGCTCGGCCTCGGGCTAACCAACGAGTGCAACCTGGCATGTTCCTTTTGCTACCGCGATCCGGCGCGGACTGACCGGCTTAGCCTCGAGCAGGTGCGATCTGTGATGGAAAGCCTGCCGGTCCGCTCCGTTAATTTGGGCACCGGTGAGAACGGAATGCACCCGCAGTTCAGAGAGATTTTGGCCTACCTCCGCACTCAGCCGGTGAAGCTTACTATCACCTCTAACGGTCACAGCGCGGCAATGCTCACAGACCAAGAGCTTCGAGCCTTTTACGATGTGGAGTTTTCCGTGGATTATCCCACCGAATGTGAGCAGGATGCCCAACGCGGTCCCGGCAATTGGGCGCTGATCCATGATCAGGCAGCACGCTGCGTCCGGTTGGGGATCCCAGTCACCTTCATCGCTGTAATGATGAAGTCAAACTATCTGCGGCTTGCCGAAGTGGCGCGCGTGGTCAAGCGCTACCAGGCGCCGTTGCGCGTCAACGTTTACCAAGCCGTGCGTTCGGACCTATTTGCCTTGAGCTACGACGAGTATTGGCAAGGCTTTCGCGCCCTATTTGGGCAAACCGACGTGATTGCTATTGGCGAGCCGTTAGTTCGAGCTATGGCGGGTTTACCCCCAAGGGTCGGAGGTTGCGGAGTGAGCACGGTGCGGGTTACGCCGCGCGCTACCACTCAACCTTGCGTCTACTGGCCGGGGGCTGGGGAACCTCTCGCGATCCTCTTATCGCTCCGCTCAGGAGTTGTAGAAACTCCCCCCTTTGTGGAGGCGCGCAGCACGCCAGAGGCGTGCCGCTCCTGCGCTTATCTGGAGTCTTGCTATGGCGGTTGTGCGGGACGGCGCCGCATCCAGAATGCTTTGGATCAGCCGGACTTCTATTGCCCAATCGTCCGCGGGGAAGGCCAAAGGTTGGAAATCCGCATGGCCCCCGCTCGTGAACTCCCCAAAGGCGAAAGCGCATGTACGACTATCGTGACAGCGCGCGATTGAGATGGCTGGGTTGTACTCGGGACGATAGCGTTCACAGGCTGGACGGAATACGGAGGCACATGTGGACAGGTTTGCTGTTGATTAGGCCAGAGTGGCACTCACCGGCACAGGCCGATAACCGAATACGGTAGGCGCTTTGTGAGCGAGATGCCGCATCGTTCGGTCCTCGGCAAACATCATATGAAAGAGCGTGTTCACCCCGGAATTCTCGTATGGCAAGAGCTTACAACGCCCCAAGTATCGACGAATATCTGCGCAAGCGGCTGATGCCGGTGGAAGGAGCGATTCCTCATGTGCAAGGAATCGAGATGTACGGCAATTCTATACCCGCCGGAACGGTCGGCGGCGACCTCTTTGAATACATAAACTTTCAGCAGCGTTACGACATCGATGCACGCATGCAGCGGGCATTGAAGCGATCGAAGGAGTACCTCGAGCCGCTTCCGACAGGTGCGGCACCACGCAATTCGGTGGATGACCATGTGGAATGGCTGAAATCGAGGCCGGGCTATAAACCGGAAATGGAAACCGAATATCGAGACGCACGAAGTTCGGAACAGGTGCGGGTCGCCGAAGACCTGCGCGAGCTTAACAGCACAGCGGGCGTCCTCGTAGTGGACGCTCAAGGACATGGAATCATTTCAGCAAAAATCGCATCCACGGTTCACGACACGTTTCATGCCCTTATGCTTTCCGAACTCGATCACCGGGGAAAAACGACCGCGGAGTTGTTCGAAAGGATCAACTTGCGATTGGCCTTATCCGTCACCGCTCGTAATGCTCTCGGCAGAAGCGAGAAAGAGAGCGCCCAGGAGATTGCCACCATGCTTTACGGTGAAGTACGCCCTTATGGGCATTTTCGATTCGTGAATTTTGGACATCCACCACCACTGGTCTTCTCTGCCGAATACAGGAAGTTCATGGACATTGGTAAAAGCGGGATGATGCAATTTCTGCCGCTCGGCTTGCAGATCGCCGACGATGATCCGGACCGTAACAGGTACTTCTCCCTGGAATCTCGGCAAAGGCAGGCGAACTCCTCGGATGTGGCAGAGCTAACGTTGATGAGTCCCGGGGACATTTTCTTCCTTTACACCGACGGGGTTTATGACGGCAGCGACAAAGAGGAACGGCAACAGCTTGAAAACGTCATGCGCGATCACAACCTGCTGCAGGCGAAAGACATATGCAATGCATTGCTCGAATACGCTGTCAAACGAGATGATCGTCTGCGACAGATTGGCGAGGAAGATCGTATTGACGATAAGACAGTTTTTATCATCAAGCGAAATTGACGAATGTTGTGACAAACGCACCCGTTCTAAGGCTGAGCCTAGCTGTAGGTTAGTGATCTCGTCTACAACCATCTCGCCTACAACCATCTGGCCCAGACGGGTCCGATGGTTTAAGATTGCGCCCTTGGTCGCGGGTGGAAAGTATTGCGCAGATGTTTAGAACGACGACAAACGCAAATCAAATACAAAATGCGGCTGTGAGCCTCTGGGTCACGGAATTGGGTACGTCATGGATTTGGGAACTACTGGTTCCGGTGGTCGCGTCGCTCGGACTCGTCGTGGGACGCGCAGGCCGGACAGCGCATTCGAAATACTCGCCACGCATGACGTAGTTGTCGGGCCAACCCACGATGGAGGCTACTACCTGGTTGGCGCCAAGGCCGCGCACCCGGCGCTCTTCGAAAGCGATCGTATGGGAACGGGAAGTGCGCTCGACAGATTGCTGACGCGCACGAAAGCTCTGGAACTCTCAACCGTCTTCACGGAGCCCTTCTATGACGTCGACGTCGCAAACGACTTGATTCTGCTGGCTCGGGAATTGCGGCTCACACCCGCGAAGGCCCCGAGGACTGCGGGCTGGTTCGGCGAATGGCAGCAAGCAGTCGCGCAACTTCGTGTTTGTACTGGAGGCCAGTGAAAATTACACCCTCCCACAGGCTGTACGGGCTCGGCGCCATCTTGCTTGGGGCGCTGACGATCTGCTCACGCAACTTCAGCCGCATGGGTGAATCGTCATTTTTAATTCCTCTGGCTGTTGCTGGCGTCGCGTACCTCCTCGCCATTCGCGAGCTCTTTTCCACGCCAGCTTTTCCGAAGCGCGTCATCGTCTTCGGTCTCGCCCTGTATGCTCTGTGGCATTTTCAATTCCTACGAGCGCCGCCGGGTTTAGACGACGACATCCATCGATATGTTTGGGACGGCCGCCTACAGCGACTCGGCTATAACCCGTACATTATTGTTCCGAGCGACCCTGCACTGGCCAGCTTGCACACATCTGAGACGCGTACGCTGAACAATCCAGAGGTGCCGAGCCCATACCCAGCGGGGGCACAGCTATTCTTCCGCGTCGTAACATCGATTCACGAGTCTACATTCGCGCTGAAAGTAGCATTTGTAGTTTGCGATTTGGCGATCGTGTTTGTGTTGCTCGATGTCTTGCGTTGTACACGGAAGCGAGAGCACTGGGTTCTGGCTTATGCTTGGAACCCGCTGCTGGCAACGGACGTAGCGGGCAGTGGTCACATCGATATTGTCGGCGCGATGCTGCTGTTGGTGTCCCTCGCAGCTCTGGTGCGCCGCTGGCGTGCGGTTGCAGCCCTTGCATTTGGGCTGGCTGTTTCAGTGAAATTCCTCCCGATTGTACTGCTGCCACTCTACTGGAGGCGAGTTCGTATGCGCGATGCCGCGCTGGCGGCAATCGCGGTCGGACTCCTATACGTACCATTTTTAAGCCACGGGCGGATTCCGATCGGCTCGCTCGGCACTTACGTGCAGAGATTCCGCTTTAATGACCCGGTGTTTGCAGCTCTCGAGCGAGTGACGGCTCCACAGGTTGTGGCTGGGCTGGCATTGCTCGTCGGCTTTCTTACCGCGACCTGGATGAGAAGAAAGTCCGCGGAAGTGGCGTCGGACGCCTTTGCTTGGCCAATGGCAGCATCGCTTTTGTGTGCGCCGGTTGTTTATTCATGGTATCTGCTATGGCTGCTGCCGTTTGTGCGGTCGGCTTCAACGGTGCCGATCATGGTCTGGACTTTGAGCATTATTTCTACCTATTATGTGTGGCATCTGCGCATAGTTGGACGACCATGGTTAGTTCCTGACTGGATTATGACGCTGGAATACGGATCGGTGGCAGTAGCTGCCGCCATTATCGCTTTCCGTAGGTTCACGCGACCGGTCGCACTACAATGCTCACCGGATCAAGTAAAGTGAAGGCAACTGCACCACATGCGATTCACTGTATCCAAGGACCCCGGTAAGTCATCCAACACGCGACGCTCGTTTCATTCACCGAGGAGGACCTCCATGACAAAGTTGCGACGTTCCATGACGTTCCTTTTCCTATTTGTGGGGATGGCGCTCCTAGCGGGCACTTCCCGGGCACAGACGCGGCCCTCCATTGTCGAACAACTTGCCAAGACCTATGGCCTTGATTCGTTTGGGCAATTAGATGCCGTCCGCTATACGTTTAACCTGGAGCTCCCTGCTTTGAAAGTGAGTCTCTCACGCACGTGGACCTGGGAGCCCAAGACCGGACAAGTCACATATGAAGCAAAAGACAAGGACGGCAAGCCGGTGAAGGTTACCTATAACCGGTCTCAGCTCAACAACGCACCCTCAAACGTGAAAGACGAAATTGAGCCGGGTTTCGTCAACGACAATTATTGGTTCATTTTCCCCTTCCATGTTTATTGGGATACTAGCGCCGTTGTGACCGTCAAGGACTTGCAGAAATTGCCGCTGGGAAAGGGTTCGGCGAAGCTGGTGTCGGTGAAATATTCTCCGGAGGTTGGCGGCTACACGCCGGGAGATACGTGGGATCTGTTCCTTGGGTCGGATGGGCGAGTTAAAGAATTCACCTATCATCGCGGTGGACCGAAGAAGCCGAGTCTCCTCTCCACAACCTGGGCGGGCTACAAGAAAGCTGGCCCTCTGCTTGTCTCAACCGACCATCGCGGCACAGCGGACGGCAAGGCGGCGCGAGTATTCTTTACGAATGTGGCCGTCAAGCTGACGGGATCGGACAAGTGGATGGACGCGCAATAGGCGGCTCGTTCCGTCAATCAATGTCGTCTATACTGCTTCTTGCGTAACGAAGGTTGTCTCTAACGGAACGCGGCAAGGTGTTGGATCCCGGGCATGACGGAAGATTCGACTCCTCCGATCCTCGGCCACGCGCTGGATCAACCGTCCGCATTCACCCCCGAGGACTTGATCGACGATGTGCGAAGAAGCCGGCAGATACCGGCGGGAAT
>Ga0307478_10000314_pt1 | contig 52150 bp, 10 predicted proteins | sample atmos_gasesECM4C_2_FD_203713 | JGI IMG/M metagenome (GOLD analysis project Ga0307478, IMG submission 203713) | Hardwood forest soil microbial communities from Morgan-Monroe State Forest, Indiana, United States - atmos_gasesECM4C_05 | ecosystem: Environmental > Terrestrial > Soil > Temperate...
AACGTCTACATCAACAGCAAGTGGTCGTTCGCGGTCAACGGGCTGTACCAGATCGCTCCCGACCGGCCGTGGGGCTTCAACGTGGCCGGCAACCTCACCGGGCGCCAGGGGTATCCCGACCCCTACTACATCAACGTCAGCGCGGCGAGCACGAGCGTCCCCAACCCGGCCTTCGGCGGCGAGACCGTCCAGATCGGCAAGGCGGACAGCAACCGGCTCGACAACATCATCGACTTCGACGCCCGCATCGAGAAGGAGTTCACTTTCCAGGACTTCGGCCTGACCCTGGGAATCGACTGCTTCAACGTCTTCAACGAGGCGTTCGTCCTGCAGCGCGAGGGGGCCTTCCACGTCGCGTCTGCCCCGGTCCCGAGCAACGCGGGATTCGTCAACGAAGTGCTCAGCCCGCGGGTCTTCCGCTTCGGCGCCAGGTTGTCCTTCAAGTAACTGAAGTATGCGCAGCGCTGTGGCAGCAGCGCTTGACGCTCCTCCCCAGCCGCCGGGACCTCCCGGCGGCGCTTTTCTTTTTTTGTGCACTTACGCGGCGGCGCCGCTGCCTGCCGGCGCGCCGGCGGCGTGGCGCGCCAGGTAGGCACGCACCGAATCCTGGCCGATCGGCGGGCAGACGATGCCGGCCGCGGACAGCCCGGCGGCGGCGTTGCGCGTGTCGAGCTCCCGCCGCAGCCCGTCATCCCCTGACACGTCGCTCGACGCCAGGGCGCGCAGCCGCGCCAGGTTGGGCAGCAAGGCCTCGGGAAGCTTGGCGCGCGCCGCCTCGAGCCACTCCTCGGCCGGGACGACCGCGATCGGCGTTCCCGCCGCCTGCATCCAGCCCGCCAGCTGGTACGACGAGATGGCCTGCGGATTGATCAGGTGGAAGGCCTTGGCCGCCGCGCCGCCGGTGCGCGACAGGCCGGCGATGGCGCCGGCGATGAAGTCGACCGGGGTCAGCACCAGGCCGACGTCGATGTCGGGAGCGGCGCCCAGCTCGATGCAGGCGTCGACCACCCGGCGCAGCGCGTCGTCCGCGTTCCAGATGCCGCTGCGGCTGTGCCAGGAGACCCTGCCGAAACGATAGACGGCGGCCGGCAGGCCGCGCCGGCGGGCCTCCATGACCAGTCTCTCGGCCACCCACTTGGTCTGCGCATAGCCGATGGCGGGCCCGTCGGGATACGGCAGGCCGTCGTCCTCCGCGATCAGCGGCAGGCGCGAGTACTCGGGCGCGAAGAAGACGTCGAGCGTCGAGACGAAATGCAGCGGCTTGATCCGCGACTGGAAGGCCAGCCGCAGGGCCTCCTGCGTGCCGAGCACGTTGGCGGCCTTGAGCACCGAGTATGGATAGGCAGAGTGGACCCAGGCGCCATTGTGATAGATCGCATCGACACCGGCGCCGAGCGCCGCGAACTCGCCGGCCGTGAGGCCGAACAGCGGCTGCGCCAGGTCGCCGAGCTGCACCTCGATCCGCGGCTTCGCGGCGTCGTCCCAGACCTCGTGCGCGACCAGGTTCTGGCGCAGGCGGCCGGCGCCCTCGGCGGCGCTGCCGGCGCGCACCAGGCAGACGACCGTGGCGCGGGTCTGCCGCAACAGCTCGGCAAGCAGGAAGGCGCCCAGGTAGCCGGTGGCGCCGGTGAGCAGCACCCTGGCCGGCTCCATGTTTCCGCGCGGCTGGGCGTCGAGCCGCTCGCCGGCGGTGCCGTCCCGAAGCTCGCGGGCCGCGACCGCCATGGCCGGGCCGGTCCCGGCGTACACCGGCGACGTCGCGCCGGCGCCGAGAGCGGGGCCGACCGCAGGGTCGAGGACGGCCTCGGCGGCGAGGTCCAGCGGCGGCTGGCCCAGGATCGCGGTGAAGGCTGCCGCGTCCGCCGGCGCTCCCGGTCCTCCCGGCCCGCCGGCGCTTTCGGCCAACCTTTCGACGGCGCCGGCGGCGAGCCGCCCGCCGAGGCGCTTGGCCAGCAGCTCGCGCTGCACCGCCGACAGCCCGTCGCGGCGGTTCGACAGCGCGGACCGTGCCCTGGCCACGCTCTCCTGCACGCGGTCCTTGTCGCTCACGGCGCCGCCGCCGGCCCCCGGTGCGGGAATGTGCTCATGACGGCTTCTCGTTCCCGGCGTCGCGCTGACCGGCGTGCTCGCCGCGAGGAGCCAGCTTGCGCAGGCGCTTCTCGAGCAGCTCGCGCTTGACCGCCGACAGAGTCTCGCGCCGGCCGGACAGCTCGGCGCGCTGCTGCGCCACCGTCTCGGGTACGCCGGCGCCAGCGCTGGCCCCGCCACCGGCATCGCCGGCATCGCCCTGCGCTGCCCCCGCCGGCCCCGCGCCGGCGGCCGCCCCGGCAACCGCGGCCGCCGCCGTCTCGAGCCTGCCGTTTCCGAGCCGCCGGGCGCGTTCGCCGAGGCGCTCGAAGCTGCCGTCCGGCCGGCGGCGGGCGGTTTCGCCCCAGACGCCGATCGGCGCGGGCAGGCCGCCGGCGAGGACGGTCACCTCGCCGCTATCGCCGCCCCACTCGCAGAGCACCTGCTGGCGCTCGCCGGCGCCGAGCAACGGCAGCTCGTCGATCCTCCCCGCCGGCCGCGCCGCGATTGCGGCGAGCAGCGCCAGCCAGTGGCCGCTCCAGCGCGCGGCGGTTGCACGGTCGAGCCGCACGGTGCTGTAGCCGAGGCCGCCGGCCAGCCGCCCGCCGGTCTCCCACAGGCGCAGCGACAGGTCGACGCTGATGCCCAGGGCGCGTCCCTCCCTGTGTACCACCTCGAGGCGCACGCCGGACAGCTCGACCGCGGGCTGCGGCTGGTTCTGCAGCGTCAGCATGGCGTCGAACAGCGCCTGGCCGCCGAGCCGCCGGTCCGGCCGCAAGGCCTCGACCACGTGAGCGAAGGGCAGGTCCTGGTGGTCGTAGGCCCCCAGGGTGGTTTCCCGCACCCGCTCGAGCAGGTCGCGGAACGGTGGATTGCCGCCGGTCCCGGTGCGCAGCACCAGGGTGTTGACGAAGAAGCCGATCAGGCCTTCGATCTCCTGCCAGTCGCGGTTCGCCACGGGCGTGCCGACGGCCACGTCGTCCTGGCCGGCGAGGCGGTGCAGCAGCGTCTGGAAGGCGGCGAGCAGCACCATGAAGAGGCTCGCTCCCTGGCGCCGGGCGAGGGCGTGCAGCCCGGCGAGGACATCCTCCCCCACGGCCAGGTCGATCTCCCGCGCCGCGAACAGCTGCCCGGCGACCTTGGGCCGGTCGGCGGGCAGGCCGAGCGGCGCCACGCCGGCCAGCTGTCCCTGCCAGTAGCGCAGCTGCTCGTCGAGCACCTCGCCGCTGAGCCATTCCCGCTGCCACAGCGCGAAGTCGGCGTACTGCACCGGCAGCGCGGGAAGGGGCGCCGGCTGGCGGCGCCGGCCGGCCTCGTACAGCGCGGCCAGCTCCTGCAGCATCACCCCCTGCGACCACCCGTCCGACACCAGGTGGTGCAGGTTGAAGAGCAGCAGCCAGTCGCCGGCGCCGAGGCGGACCAGGGCGGAGCGCAGCAGGGGCCCGCGCTCGACGTCGAACGGCCGCTCCCCGTCGTCATCCATCAGCCGCTCGGTCTCGGCCCGCGCCGCGGCCGGCGGCAATGCCGCGAGGTCGACCCGCGGCAGCGGCGCGAGCCGCGGCGTCCATGGGTCGATCACCTGCATCGGCCTGCCGCCGGCGGCGACGAAGCGGGTGCGCAGCGCCTCGTGGCGGCGCACGATCGCCCGCAAGCTGGCCGCCAGCGCCGCGACGTCGAGGTCGCCGCGCAGGCGCACCGCCGCCGGCATGCTGTAGGCGCCCCCCTCGAGCTGCTCGATGAACCAGAGGCGCTCCTGCGCGTAGGCGAGCGGCACGGCGCCCCCGTGCGCGCGCCGGCGGATGGGCCGCAGCCGCAGGGCGGCGGTGCCGGCGGCGGCCCCGGCGGCGCCCGCCGCCTCCTGCCCGGCGCGCCGCCCCTGCGCCGCCGCGGCGAGACCGGCGATGGTCGGCGCCTCGAACAGGGTGCGCAGCGGCAGCGCCACCCCGAGCACCGCGCCGGCGCGCGACATCACCTGCGCCACCAGCAGCGAGTGCCCCCCCAGCGCGAAGAAGTCGTCCTCGACGCCGACCTCGTCGAGGTGCAGGACCTGCCGCCAGATGGCGGCGAGCTGCGCCTCGACGCGGGTGCGCGGGGCGATCCTGGCGGCGCCGGTCGGAACCTCGCCGGGGGGCTCCGGCAAGGCGCTCCGGTTCACCTTGCCGTTGGGGAGCCGCGGCAGCTCGGCGAGGGCGACGAAGCGCGCCGGCACCATGGCCTCGGGAAGCGCCGCCTGCAGCCAGGCGCGCAGCTCCGCCGCCGGCGGCTGCGGCAGCCCCTCCCGCGCCACGAGGTACGCGACGAGCCGCAGATCTCCCGGCGCCGCCTCGCGCGCCGCCAGCACGGCCGCGGCGACCGCCGGGTGCCGCCCAAGGACGGCCTCGATCTCGCCCAGCTCGATGCGCGAGCCGCGGATTTTCACCTGGTGGTCGATGCGCCCCAGGAAGCCGAGCCGGCCGTCCGGCAGGCGCCGCACCAGGTCGCCGGTGCGGTAGAGGCGCGCGCCAGGGCGCCGGCTGAAGCGGTCGGGCACGAATTTCTCGGCGGTGAGCTCAGGGCGGCCCCAGTAGCCGCGCACCACGCCCTCGCCGGCGATGGCGAGCTCGCCGGGCCAGCCGAGCGCCACCGGCTCGCCCCGCCGGTCGACGACGAAGAGGCCGGTGTTGGCGATCGGGCGGCCGAGGGTGATCGGGCCGCCGGGCCCGACCCGTGCGGTTGCCGACCATACCGTGGTCTCGGTGGGTCCGTACATGTTGAGGAGCGGTCCCGCGAGCGAGCGGCCGAGGTCTGCCGCCAGCGCCGGCGGCAGCGCCTCGCCGCCGAGCAGCAGCCGGCGCAGCCCGGCCAGCGCCGGCGCCGCCGCGGGGTCGAAGCGCAGCGTCGAGGCGAGCGACGGCGTGCACTGCAGGTGGGTGATGGCGTGCGCCAGGATCAGCTCGGGCAGGCTCGCCGCCGCGCCGCCCCCGCCGCTCCCGCCGGCGGCGGCACCGGCGTCGCCCGCGGCGCGTCCGCTCGCCGCGGCGTCCGCGGGCTGCACCACCACCGTGAAGCCGCGGCACAGCGTCCACAGCAGCTCGAGGACCGAGATGTCGAACGAGATGCTGGTCACCGCGAGCCACCGGCCGGGCTCGGTGCCGAGCACCTGGTCCATGCCGGCGAAGAAGTTGACCGCGTTGCGGTGGCCGACCATGACTCCCTTGGGCCGCCCGGTCGAGCCCGAGGTGTAGATCAGGTAGGCCAGCGGATCGGCAAGCGCGAGCGCCGGCAGCTCGCCCGCGGCCTCGGCGGCGATGGCGGCACGCTCGGCGTCGAGCCGCACCAGCGGCGCCGTCTCGGCCACCAGCGGCGCGTGATCCCCGGCCGTCACCACCATTGCCAGCCGCGCGTCCGCGACGATCGTGGCCAGGCGCTGCCGCGGGTAGGCAGGGTCGAGCGGCACGTAGGCGCCGCCGGCGGCGAGGACGGCGAGCAGCGCGACCACCATGTCGAGCGACCGCTCGAGGCAGACGCCGGCGCGCTCCTCGGGTCCGAGGCCGCGCCGCCCTAGGTGGCGGGCCAACCGGTTGGCGCGGCGCGCCAGCTCGCCGTAGGTGAGCGCCTCGCCCGCGTGGACCAGGGCCACCGCCGCCGGCGTGCGCGCGGCCTGCGCCGCGAACAGCTCGTGGATGGTGCGTCCGGCCGCGGCGGCCGCGCTGTCGTTGCATTGCACGAGCACCGCCGCGCGTTCGGCCGGCGCCAGCAGCGGCAGGTCCGCCAGGCGGCGCTCGGGATCGGCGGCCGCCGCGGCCAGCAGTTGCCGCAGCTGGTCCGACAGGCGAGCGATGTCGGGCAGGTCGAAGAGGTCGCGGTCGTAGACCCAGCGCAACAGCAGCTGGCCGCCGGTCTCCCGCACGTCGAGGGTCAGGTCGAGCTGCGACGTGGTGCCCGCGAGCGGCACCTCGCTCACCTCGAGGCCGGGCAGCGCGAAGGCACCGCCGGCCGGGTTCTGCAGGATCAGCATCACCTGGAAGATCGGCGCGTGGCTGAGGCTGCGCGGCGGCGCCAGCTCCTCGACCAGCTTGTCGAACGGCAAGTCCTGGTGGGCGAGAGCGCCGAGCGTCACCTCCCGCGCCTGGCCCAGGGCCTGCCGGAAGCTGGCCTCGCCGCGCAGGTCGAGGCGCAGCACCAGGCTGTTGACAAACAGGCCGACCAGGCCCTCGAGCTCGAGCCGGCCGCGGCCGGCCACCGGCGTGCCGACGACGACGTCGTCGCGGTCCGTGGCGCGGTGGAGCAGCGCCGCGAACCCCGCGAGCAGGCCCATGAAGAGGGTCGCGTCCGCCCCCCGGCACAGCGCGCCGAGCCCGTGCAGCAGCTCGCCGTCCAGCGTCCGGCGCAGGACGCGCCCGCGGTAACGCTGCACCGCCGGGCGAGGCCGCGAGCCGGGCAGCTCGAGCAGGGGCGGAGCGCCGGCGAGGCGCTGCCGCCAGTAGCCCACCTCGGCGGCGAGCGTCTCGCCCTGCAGCCGCCCGCGCTGCCAGGCGGCGAAGTCGGCGTAGCGGAGGGGCAGCCGCGGCAGCCGCGGCGTCCGCCGCGCGGCGAAGGCCGCGTAGGCGGTCCCCAGCTCGCGCACCAGGAGGTCGTTGGACCAGCCGTCGCCGACGATGTGATGCAGCTCGCAGAGCGCTCGCCAGTCGTCGCCGCCGACCCGCAGCAGGAGCACCCGCATCAGCGGCCCGCGCTCGAGGTCGAAGGGGCGCCGCTTGGCGGCGGCCAGGCAACCTGCCGCCGCCGCCTCGGCCGCCTGCCGGCCGGCGAGACGGCCCAGGTCGACGATCGGCAGTGCCAGCCGCAGGCCGGCGGCGATCACCTGGCGCGGCACCTCGTCGCTCGGCACGAAGGTGGTGCGCAGGCTCTCGTGGCGGCGCACCAGCGTCTGCAGGGCGGCGGCGAAGACCGGCAGGTCCAGCCGGCCGGCCAGCCGCAGGGCGATCGCGATGTTGTAGGCGGTGGTCCCGGGCTCCAGGCGGTCGAGGAACCAGAGCCGCTCCTGGGCAAAGGAGAGCGGGACCGGCGCGCCGGGCTGAAGGCGCGGGATGGGTTCCGTCACCGGAACGCCGCCCGTGTCTTCCGGCAGCAGGGCGTCGAGCCGGGCGGCGAGGCCGGCCAGCGTCGGCGCCTCGAAGATGGCGCGCACCGGCAGCTCGACGCCGAAACGCTGCCGGATGCGCGAGGTGAGCTGCGCGATCAGCAGCGAGTGGCCGCCCAGGGCGAAGAAGTCGTCCTCGACGTCGACCTCGTCGACATCCGGGACGCGCAGGACCTCGCGCCACACGGCGGCGAGGCGCGACTCGGTCGGGCTGCGCGGCGCCGTCCTGCCGGCGGCGCCGCCGGCGGCTTCCGGTTCCGGCAGCGCCCGGCGATCGACCTTGCCGTGGCCGGTGAGCGGCAGCCGCCCGAGGCTGACGAAGGCGGCCGGGACCATGTAGTCCGGCAGGCTGCGCAGCAGGTGCTCGCGCAGCTCCGCGGGTGCGACCGGCGCGCCGGCCGGCACCACCCAGGCGAGCAGCCGCCGCTCCCCGGCGGGGGTGGCGCGCGCTTCCACCACCGCCGCGCGCACCCCGGAGTGGCGGCCCAGCGCCGCCTCGATCTCGCCCAGCTCGATGCGGAAGCCGCGGATCTTGACCTGGCCGTCGATGCGCCCCAGGTAATCGAGGTCGCCATCCGGCCGCCGCCGCGCGAGATCGCCGCTGCGGTAGAGGCGCGCCCCCGGCAGGCGGGAGTAGGCATCGGGGATGAAGCGCTCGGCGGTCAGCTCGGGGCGGCCCAGGTAGCCGCGCGCCAGGCCGGCGCCGCCGACGTGGATCTCCCCCGCGACGCCGACCGGCAGCAGCTCCAGGCGGCGCCCCAGGAGGTGGACCTGGAGATCCGGGATCGGCTGGCCGATCGGGCTGGCCGCCGCGCGCCGCGGGCCGGAGCCGGACACCTCGTCCGCCAGGTCGGCGGCGCGGACCGGCCGCCAGGTGACGTGCACCGTCGTCTCGGTGATGCCGTACATGTTGACCAGCGCCGGCCGCTCGTCGCCATGGCGCGCGATCCAGGGCGCGAGGGCGCCCGGCTCGAGCGCCTCGCCGCCGAAGACCACCGCCGCGAGCGCGGGGAGCCGCGCGCCCTCCTCGGCGTCCACCGCAACCAGCTGGCGGAAGACCGAGGGCGTCTGGCTGAGCACCGTCACCCGCTCGGTCCGCAGCAGGTCGTAGAAGGCGGGCGGCGACTGGCTGGTGGTCCGCGGCACGATCACCAGCCTGCCGCCGTAGAGCAGCGCGCCCCAGATCTCCCACACCGAGAAGTCGAAGGCGTAGGAGTGGAAGAGCGTCCAGACGTCGTCGGGACCGAAGGCGAACCAGGGCTCGGTGGCGCGGAACAGGCGCACCACCTGGGCGTGGGGGACGACCACCCCCTTGGGCCTGCCGGTCGAGCCCGAGGTGTAGATGACGTAGGCGGCGTTGTCCGCCCCCGCTGCCGGAAGCTCGGGAGGCGCCGCGGCGCTCTCGCGGTCGAGCGCCGCACGCTCGGCGTCGAGCAGCACCAGCCGGTAGGGGGGCTCGCCGCCGGCGCCGGCCTGGAAGCGCGGCACCAGCCGCTCCTCGGCGACCAGGACCGGCGCGGCGGAGCCGCTCAGGGCGTCGGCGAGGATCCAGGCCAGGCGCTCCGGCGGGTAAGCCGGGTCCAGCGGCACGTAGGCGCCGCCGGCCTTGAGGATGCCGAGAAGGCCGACCAGCATGTCGAGCGAGCGCTCGACGCAGAGCCCCACCCGCACCTCGGGCCCGACGCCCAGGGCGCGCAGGCGGTGGGCCAGCTGATTGGCCCGCCGGTCGAGCTGTCCGTAGGTGATCTCCTCGACCTCGTGGACCGCCGCCACGGCGCGCGGCTGCCGCGCCGCCTGTGCCGCGAAGACCTGGTGCAGCGACGGTCCGGCCGGGAACCGGGCCCCAGGGTCGTTCCAGCGGCAGAGCAGCTCGCGGCGCTCGGCGGCCGACACCAGCGGCAGCTCCGAGAGGCGCGTGCCGGGCGACGCCACGGCGCCGGCCAGCAGGTCCTCCCAGTGGGCGAGCAGGCGCGCCATCGTCGAGCCGTCGAAGAGGTCGGCGTTGTACTCGAGCGTGGTGGTGAGGCCGCCGGGCACGTCGAAAAGGAAGACGGTGACGTCGAACTTGGTGGTGCGGTTGTGGTTGTCGAGCAGCTCGACCTCGAGGCCGGGCAGCGCCAGCGGCTCGCTGGGGGTGTTCTGCAGCGAGAACTGCACCTGGAAGATGGGCGCGCGGGAGAGATCGCGCGGCGGCTTCAGGTCTTCGACCAGCCTCTCGAACGGCACCTCCTGGTGCGGGATCGAGCCGAGGAACCCCTCCCGGACGCCGGCGAGCAGCTGGGCGAACGGCGGATCGCCGGCGGCGGCGGTGCGCTGCACCACCATGTTCAGGAAGACGCCGATCAGGTTCTCGACCTCCACCCGGTTGCGGTTGGCGATGGGGATGCCGAGCAGCAGGTCCTCCTGGCCGGTGTAGCGGTGGAGCAGGGCGTTCCAGGCGGCCAGCAGGGCGAGGAAGAACGTCGCGCCGGAGGCGGTGCCGAAGCGGCGGACCTCCTCGGTGGCGGCGGCGGACAGCTGCCGCGACAGGCGGGCGCCGCGCAGCGTCTGGATCGCCGGCCGCGGCCGGTCGGTCGGCAGCTCGAGCGGCGGCAGGTGCCCGGCGAGGCGGCGGCGCCAGTAGGCCAGGTGACCGGCCATGGCCTCGCCCGCGAGCCAGCGGCGCTGGTGCCAGGCATAGTCCGCGTATTGCACGGGCAGCGGCGCGAGCGCCGTGGCTCGGGCGTGGCGCCGCTCGGCGAAGGCGCGGTAATAGGCGCTCAGCTCGCGCATCAGCACGCCGACCGTCCAGCCGTCGGAGACCACGTGATGCAGGGTGACGAGCAGCACGTGCTCGCCGGCCGCCGGGCGCCGTGGGGGACCCCCCTCGGCGGCGGCCCGGGCCGCCCCGGCGGACGTTGGCCGCGCCAGCGCCAGCAGCGCCGTGCGCAGCATGGGACCGGTGGCCAGGTCGAACGGCCGCCGCCCCTCGGCCAGCGCCAGCCGGCGCTGTTCCGTCTCGCGCGCCGCCGGCGGCAGGGCGGCGAGATCGATCACCGGCAGGCGTTCGCCGGCGGCCGCGCCGGCCGCGCCGGCCGCGGCGCTCGCCGGCGGCGCGATGCGCTGCACCGGCCGCCCGAGCACGGCGGGGAAGCTGGTGCGCAGCACCTCGTGGCGCCGGCGCACCGCCGCGAAGCTGTGCGCGAGAGCGGCGACGTCGAGGCGGCCGGCCAGCCGCACCGCCGCCGGCATGTTGTAGGCGGGGCTCTGCGGATCGAGCTGGGAGAGGAACCACAACCGTTCCTGCGAGAACGACAGCGGCAGCTCCTCGCTGCCGTCGCGCGGCACCGGCCGCAGCGACAGGCCGGCGTCCGCGGGCGCGGCGCCCTCGGCCGGCGCGGGCCTGCCTGCGATCGCTGCGGCCGGCGCGGCTGGCGTGGCCAGGGCTGCGACCGCGGCCGGCGCGGGGCCCTCGGCCGGTGCGGCCGGGAGCTCGTAGCCCAGGGCGGCGGCCAGCACGCGCACCGGCTCCGCCAGGGCGGCGGCGGACGCCGGGGTGGCCCGCGAGCGCTCGGCGACCCCGGCGTCGATGCCCTGGTGCTGGTGAAACTTGGGATCGCCCATCATGCGCGAGCCGGCGCGCGGCCCGTCCGTCATGCGGCCGGCGGCGTAGGGTTCGAGCATCCCGGGCTCGAAGCCGACGCCGAGGAAGCTGCCGAGCGCCGCCATCTCCCGCCGCGGATCGCGCAGCAGGTCCTCGAAGCGCAGCAGCAGCTGCCGCTCCCTGGGAACGCCGGCGAGGAAGCGCCGGACGTTGCCGTGCGCCAGCAGCCAGACCAGCTGCGCCTGGGTCGCCGGCGCGAACGGGAGGTCCTGGTAGACGCGGTCCATGCGCGCCTCGACGTAGGACCCGATGGTGGCGATCGGGTGGCGCACCAGGTGGACGTAGAGCGGCCGCTCGAAGAGCAGCTCGGCGCGCTCCAGGGTCGCCGGGTCCAGGGCGTAGCTCGGCGTCTTGTCAACCAGCAACCGGCCGGCGCTCCATTGCTGCAGCCGCTGGTACCAGCTCGCGACCGGCAGGTCCTGGTCCTCGGCGGCGGCGACAATCCGCTCCGCCTCCCCGGCATCGCAGCCGCGCAGCTCCATGACCGCTCGCAGCAGCCCCTCGCGCGCGAAGCGGTTGCGTCCAGCGTAGACCCGGCGCCGCTCGCCCATGGTGGCGAAGGCGAGCAACTCGAGCTCCGGCGGCGCGAACAGGCGCGAATGACCGGCAAGCATCACCCGCAGCAGCGTCGATCCGGAGCGGAACGGCGACAGCAGGAAGACCGCGGGCGGGTTGCGCGGCGCCGCCGCGGCTCCGGCTCCGGCCCTGTCGGCTGCTGCCGCGCTTCTGGCCGCGGCCGTGCCGGCTGCCGCCTCGCAGGTGGCCGCCCCGGCCGCTCGCCCCAGCCGCCTTGCCACGGCGGCCCGCAGCTGGCCGACCGCCGCGGCGACCGCCGCCGGCGTGTCGAGCGCCGCGGCCGCGCCGGCCTGTGCCACGGCGTCCGCGGCGGTTTCGGGAGCCAGCCGCGCCGCCTGCTCCGGATAAGCGGCGGCCAGGTAGGCGGCAAGGCGCGCCGGGGTGGGCGCGTCGAAGAGCGCCATCACGTACACGATCTGGCCCAGCTCCCGCTGCAGGCGGTTGACCAGCATCGCGCCCTGGATCGAGTCGCCGCCCAGCTCGAAGAAGTTGGCGTGGCGGCCGACGCGCTCGACTCCCAGCACCCCGCGCCACAGCTCGGCCAGCCAGCGCTCGAGGGCGGTGGCAGGCGCCTCGCCGGCGGCGGTCCCGTCGCCGCCCGGGCTGCCCGGGCCGTCCGCGCTGCCCGCGCCGTCCGCCGGCAGGCGCTCCGCCTCGCCGGCCGCCGCCGCCGCGGGCGCCGGCAGGGCGCGCCGATCGACCTTGCCGCTCGGCGTCAGCGGCAGGGCCGCCAGGACCACGAAGGCCGGCGGCACCATGGCCTCGGGCAGTCCGCGGCGCAGGAAGGCCTTCAGCTCCCCCGGCTCGGGCGCCGCGGCGCCGGCGGGCACGACGTAGGCGACGAGCCGCACGCCCGCGCCGCCGCCGGTGCCCGCCGCGGCAGCCGCCGCCGGCTGTCCCTGCCCGCCAGGCTCGCGGTCGCGCCGCGCCAGGACCACCGCCTCGCGCACCGCCGGGTGGCGCGCCAGCGCCGCCTCGATCTCTCCCAGCTCGATGCGCACGCCGCGGACCTTGACCTGGTGGTCGAGGCGCCCCAGGAACTCGATCTCGCCGTCGGGCCGGAAGCGCGCCAGGTCGCCGGTCCTGTAGAGCCGCTCGCCCTCCCGGCCGCTGCCGGGGTCGGGGACGAAGCGTTCGGCGGTGAGCCCCGGTTGGTTCAGGTAGCCTCGCGCCAGGCCGGCGCCGCCGATGTGGAGCTCGCCCGGCACGCCGGCCGGCACCGGGGCGAGATGGCGGTCCAGCAGCAGGATCGCGGTGTTGGCGATCGGCCGGCCGATCGGCACCAGCCGCCGGTCGCCGCCGCCCCCGCAGGCGTGGAAGGTCACGTCCACCGAGGCTTCGGTCGGCCCGTACAGGTTGTGCAGCGCGACGCCGGGCAGGCAGGCGAGGAAGCGCTCCTCGAGCTCTGGGGGCAGCGCCTCGCCGCTGGCGAACACCCGGCGCACGCCGTTGCAGGCCGCGGCCAGGCCGGGCTGCTCCAGGAAGACCTGCAGCATCGAGGGGACGAAGTGCAAGGTGGTGATGCGGTGCTCCCGGATCAGCGCCGCCAGCCGCGCCGGGTCCTGGTGCGCCCCGGGAGGCGCCATGACCAGGCGCGCGCCGGCGAGGAGCGGCCAGAAGAATTCCCAGACCGAGACGTCGAAGCTGAAGGGCGTCTTCTGCAGCACCGCGTCGTCCGGCCCCAGCCGGTAGGCCGCCTGCATCCACAGCAGCCGGTTGACGATGCCGCGGTGCGGGACGACGGCCCCCTTGGGCCGGCCGGTCGAGCCCGAGGTGAAGATGGCGTAGGCCGGGCTCGCCGGCTGCGGTGCGCTGCCCGCAGCGTGCGACGCCGATGCCGTGCCTGCGGCGGAGGCCTCCCAGGCCGGAGCCGTGCCCGCGCCGGAGGCCTCCCAGGCCGGAGCCGTCCCAGCACCGGCGGCGTCCAGCTCGATCACCCGCCCGGCCGAGCGCAGCCGCTGGGGCAGCGTCCCAAGCCGGGGAAGCAGAGGGCCCTGGGCGAGGAGGGCGTCCGGCGCCGCGTCCGCGAGCATGCCGGCCAGGCGCTCGGCCGGGTAGTCGGGGTCGAGCGGCACGTAGGCGCCGCCGGCGATGAGCGTGCCGAGGAGGCCCACGACCATGGCGATGGAGCGCTCGGCGAGGATGCCCACCAGCGATTCGGCGCCGACCCCCACGCCCCGCAGCCGCAGCGCCAGGGAGCCGGCGCGCGCGAGCAGCTGCTCGTAGGTGAGCTGCTCGGCGCCGGCCTGGACGGCCGGCGCGTCCGGCGTCCGCGCCGCCCGCGCCGCGATCAGCTGGTGCAGGCAGACGGCCGTTTCCGGCACGCCGGTGTCGTTCCACTCGGCGAGCACCTGGTGCCGCTCGCCGGTGGCGAGCATCGGCAGCCGCCCGACCGGCCGGTCGGGCTCGGCCAGCGCCGCCGCCAGCAGCTGCTCGAAATGCGCGGCGAGGCGCGCCACGGTCGCGGCGTCGAACAGGTCGGCGCTGTACTTCCAGGTGCCGGTCCAGCCGCCGCCGGGCGCGGCCGGCGGCGCCATGGAGACGGCGAGATCGAAGCGTGCCGTGCCGAGGTCGATCTCGCGCGGCAGCAGGAGCAGCCCGGGGAGCGCCAGCGGCCGCAGCGGCGCGTTCTGGCCCACGAACATGACCTGGAAGAGCGGCGTCCGCGACAGGTCGCGCTCGGGGCGCAGCTCGTCCACCAGCCGCTCGAACGGCACCTCGCGGTGGGCGAAGGCGTCGAGCTCCGCGGCGCGGGCGCGCCGCAGCAGCTCCCGCAGCCCCGGCTCTCCCGCCAGGCTGAGGCGCAGCACCAGGTTGTTGAGGAAGACCCCGATCAGCCCTTCGAGCTCGACGCGGTCGCGTCCCGCCACCGGCGTGCCCAGGACCAGGTCGAGCTGGCCGCTGGCGCGATGGAGCAGCGCCGCGAAGCCGGCGAGCAGGCCCATGAAGGGCGTCGCCCGCTGCTCCCGCGCCAGCTCCTCCAGGCGGTGCGAGAGCGCCGGCGGGAGCGCGCGTTCGAGATGCGCGCCGCGGTGCGACAGCACCGCCGGGCGCGGCCGGTCGGCCGGCAGCTCGAGCGGCGGCAGCTCGCCGGCCAGCCGCGTGCGCCACCAGGCGAGGGCCGGCGCCAGCGCCGCCTCGGTCAGGCGGCGGCGCTGCCACAGCGCATAGTCGGCATATTGCACGGCCGGCTCGGCCAGCGGCGACGGCCGGCCGGCGGCGAACGCCCCGTACAGCGCCGCCAGCTCGCCGGCCAGGACCGCCAGCGAGCCGCCGTCGCCGGCGATGTGGTGCAGCGCCAGGATCAGCTCGTGCTGCTCCTCGCCCGCCTCGCCTGGCGAGTTCCCCGCGCGCCGCTCCCCCGCCTCGCCGGCGGCGTTTCCAGCGCCCGCCGCGCCGGCCGCGCCCGCGGTGCTTCCCAGGCGCAGCAGCGTGGCACGCATCACCTCGCCGCGTTCGATGGCGAAGGGCCGGCGCCCCAGCGCGCGCCCCAGGCCGCGGGCCACTCCTTCCCGCCGCCGCCCGGGCAGCGCCGCGAGATCGACGAGCGGCAGGCGGCCGCCTGCCGCTCCCGCGGGCGCGGCGGCGTGGACCACCTGCGCCGGCTCGGTGCCGGCGGCGGTGAAGCCGGTGCGCAGCGCCTCGTGCCGCCGCACCACCTCGACGAACACCGCGGCGAGCGCCGGGACGTTCAGCCTGCCCGCGAGCCGCAGCGCGGCGCCCAGGTTGTGGACCGGGTTGCCCGGCTCGAGCTGGTGCAGGAACCACAGCCGGCGCTGGGCGAAGGAGAGCGGCAGCGCCGCCGCCGCGGCGTCCGCCGGCCGCCGGGTCAGCGCCGGCTCCCCGGCCCCTGCCGCCGCCGCGGCCGCGCCCGGGGCTTCGCCGGCGCCTGCCGCCCCTGCCTCGCCGGTCAGGACGCCGATCAGCGCCGCCAGCTCGCCGACCGTCGGCGCCGCGAACAGCTGGTCGAGAGACACCTCGACCCCCAGCTCCTCCTGCACCCGCGCCAGCAGCTGGATCGCCTGCAACGAGTCCGTGCCCAGGGCGAAGACGTCCTGGTCGATCGTCACCTCGCGCCGTTCGAGCACCTCGGCGACGATGCGCGCCAGGCGCGCGAGACGCGCCGCGACCTCGCCGCCCGGCGGCGCCGCCGCCGCGGCCGCCGCCGGCGGCGCGACCAGCGGCCGGGGCTCTTCGATCAAGGCCGCCCTCCCCGGCCGCCGCCCGGCGCCAGGCCGGCGGCGCCCGCCGCCGCCAGCACCAGCGCCAGGGCGGCGAAGAGGCCGATCAGCACGGCCGGAAAACGTGCCCGCAGGCGCTGGCGGTCGAGCCGCTCCTGCAGCATGGCGACGTCGAAGAGCGGCAGGTCGGGGCTGATCGCCTGCATCTGCCGGCGCAGCGCCGGCAGCAGGCTGGCGGCCGTCACCCCCGGTTGCGGGCGCACCAGGAAGTTGACGGTCAGCGGCAGGCGCATGGGGAACTGGGTGAGCGGGAAGTACACGTCGGGCGCCGGCCGGGGCGTGCCGTCGATGCCCTCGTGCCTGACCTCGGTGGCCACCCCGAGCACCGTGAGCCAGGGGTCCGGCGCGCTCGCCGGCCCGTTCTTGATGCGCTTGCCGAGCGGGCTCTGCCCGGGCCAGTACTTGTCGGCGGTCGCCTTGCTCACCACCACGCCGGTGGGCATCCACTCGCGCGCGCCGAAGCCGCGTCCCGCGAGCAGCGGGATGCGCAGGAGCGAGAAGTAATCGGCGGTGACGGAGTGGACCATCGAGGTGTAGGTGCCTTGCGGGGCCGGGCTGGGATGGCCCTCGACGCTGATATAGGTGCCGGCCCAGCCGTCGGTCGGGATCGTCGGATCGGCCAGCGCGACCTGCGCCACCCCGGGCACCGCCGGCAGCTGCTCGACGAGCCTGCGGACCACCGCGCGCACCGGCTGGACGTCGTCGTACCTGGGCCCGCGGATGTCGATGCGATAGGTCAGGACGCCGGCCGGCGAGAAGCCGAGCGGGCGGTTTACGAGCTCCAGGTAGTCCCTGGTCCTGAGACCGGTGGCAGCCAGGAGCACGACGGCGGCCACCGCTTGCACGGCGACCGCCGCCAGCGCCAGGCCGCGGCAGCGCCGGCCGGCCCGGGCCGCCAGGGTGATCGCGGGAGCGCAGAGCAGTGCGAGGGCGAGCACCGCCGCGATCACCTCGGGCCGCGCCACCGCGACCCGGACCCAGCTCTTGAGCTCGAGGCCGCCGCCGGCGGCGAGCAGCGCGCGGGCGGCGAGCCAGGCCGCCAGGAGCCCCAGGGCGCCGCCGGCCAGCGCGCACGCCAGGCCCGCCGGCAGGCGCCGGCGCAGCAGCAGGCCGGCGTCGCAGCAGGCGGCGATCAGGACGGCCAGGGCGCCGAGGGCGAGCACGAGCAGGCCGTGCCGCACGCCGCCGTACCAGAAGTCCGAGAGCGCGGCGACGTGCGCTCCCATGCCCTTGTTGCTGTCCGGGTAGCGCCGCGCGAGGTCCGCGGTGACGCGGTCCATCTCCTGCTGGGCCTGCGCGATGGTGACGCCGGGCCGCAGGCGCGCCACCACCGTCACCCAGCGGACCAGGCGCATGGTCACGTACTCGGAGATCGGCGGCAGCTGCGACGGGATCCACAGATCGGCGGCGCCGGACAGCCCGCGGAACCCGGCCGGCGCGATCCCGGTCACGCGGTAGCGCTGGCCGTTGAGCTGCACCTGGCTCCCGATCACGCCGGGATCGCCGCCGAAGCGCCGCCGCCACAGGTCGTGCGACAGCACCGTGACGTAATCGGTGAACGGCTTGGTGTCCTCCTGCCGGGAGAAGAAGCGGCCGAATTCGGCCTGGATGCCGAGCAGCGGGAAGTAGCTGTCCGAGACCAGCTCGCCCTTGAGCCTCTCGGGCTCGGAGACCCCGTCGAGGTTGAGGGCGAGGTCGCCGTCGTCGTTGAACACCGACATCTCCGAGAACGACCTGGCGAGCCGCCGCCAGTCGGCGAAATCCAGCTGCGAGATCGGCCAGTCGGCGACCGTGCCCTGGTCGGCGAAGGTGCCGGTGAGCACCACCAGCCGGGAGGGTTCGCGGTAGGGGACGCCGCGCACCACGACCGCGTCCACCACCGCGAGCGCCGCGGCGGCGGCGCCCAGGCCGAGGGCCATCACGAGCACTGCTGCGGCCGGCGCGGCCGGCGCGGCGCCGTTCCCTTGGCCGGTCATTCGGGGCGCAGCCCGATCGCCGGCTCGAGCCGCGACGCGCGCCGCGCCGGCAGGTAGTTGGCGACCAGGGACACCAGCAGCAGCACGCCGCAGGCGCCGCCCAGGATCGCCGGATCGGCGGCGCTGGTCTGGTACAGCACGCCCGCGAGCTGCCGCCCCAGCAGCAGCAGCGCGGCCAGGCCGCACCCGAGCCCGATGGCGGCCAGGGCGGCGCCGCGCCCCACCACCATGCGCAGGATGGCGGCGCGGTCGGCGCCCATCGACATGCGGATGGCGATCTCGCGCGTCCCCTGGGCGACGCTGTAGGCCACCACGCCGTAGATCCCCACCGCCGCCAGCACCAGCGCCAGGCCCGAGAACAGGCCGATGAGGATGATCTGGAACCGCGCCTTCTGCGCCTGCCGGTCGAGCCGCTCGGCGAGCGTGGCGACGTCGAAGACCGCGAGGTCGGGGTTGACCGTCTTCATCTCCCGGCGCAGCGCCGGCAGCAGGGCGCCGATGGCCACCCCGGGCTTGGGCCGCACCAGGAAGTTGAGCGTCAGCGGCAGGCGCAGCGGGAACTGCACGACCGGGAAGTAGACGTCCGGCGCCGGGTTCTTGTCGCCCGTGATGCCTTCGTTCTTGACGTTGCCCACCACGCCGAGGACGGTCAGCCAGGGATACTCCGCCGCGAGCGGCCCCCGCTTCAGCCGCCGGCCGAGCGGGCTCTGCCCGGGCCAGTGCTTGTCGGCCATGGCCCGGCTCACCACCACCCCCGACGGCGCGAGCTCGTGCGGCCCGAACGTGCGCCCCTGCAACAGCGGGATGCCGAGCATGGCGAAGTAGTCGGCGCTGACGGCGTGCATCATCGCCGGGTAGGTGCCGTCCGGCGCGTCGCTGGGGCGGCCTTCGACGCTGACGTAGGCGCCCGCCCAGCCGTCGGTGGGGATCGTGGGGTCGGCGATCGACACCTGCGCCACCCCCGGCGCCGCCGCCAGGCGGTCGAGGTAGTCCCGCGTCAGCCGGCGGACCAGGTCGTCGTCGCGGTAGTGCGGCCCGCGGATGTCGACGCGCCAGGTCAGGATGCCGTCGGGCCGGAAGCCGAGGTCCTGGTGGGTCAGCTTCTGGTAGCCCTTGGCCATCAGGCCGGCGCCGGCCGAGAGGATCAGCGCCAGGGCCACCTGGGCCACGACGACCGCGCTCTGGAAGCGCCGGCGCGCGCTGCCCCGCGGCGGCTCCTTGCCCTGGCGCGACAGGCTCTGGGTGATGTCCGACTGGAAGGTGACCCATACCGGCACCAGGCCGAAGACGACGCCGCACAGCGCCGCCGCGCCGGCGATCGCCGCGATCACCTCCGGCCGCCCGGCCGAAACGTGGATCCAGCTCTGGAAACGGATGCCGCTGGCCGCGATCAGGGCGTGCGTCGCCCACTGCGCCAGCAGCAGGCCGCAGGCGCCGCCGAGCAGGGCGAGCAGCAGGCTCTCGGTCAGCAGCTGGCGGACCAGCCGGCCGCGCGCGGCGCCGAGCGCCATGCTGATGGCATAGGAGCGCTGCTCGGCGACCGCGCGGGTGAGCAGCAGGTTGGCGACGTTGATGCAGGCGATCAGCAGGATGATGCAGGCGCCCAGGGTGAGGATGGCGAGGCCGCGCCGCAGATCCCCGAACCAGTGGTCCCGCAGGCTGGTGACGCGCGCGCCCATGCCCCGGTTCATGTCCGGATAGTCGCGGGCGAGGGCGGCGGTGATGCCGTCCATGTCCTGCTGCGCCCGCGCCAGGGTGACCCCGGGCCTGAGCCTGGCAAGCACCGACACCCAGCGCACCAGCCGGACGTTCAGGTACTCGGGGATCGGCGGCAGCTGCGACGGGATCCACAGGTCGGCGCGGTCGGCGAGGCCGCGGAAGCCCCTGGGCCCGACGCCCACCACGCGGTAGGGCTTGCCGTTGAGCCGCAGGGTGCGGCCGAGCACGTTGGGATCGGCGCCGAAGCGGCGGCGCCACAGCTCGTCGGAGAGCACCGTGACGTAGTCGCCGAACGGCCTGGCGTCCTCCTCGCGGGAGAAGAAGCGCCCGCGCTGGGCCGCCAGGCCGAGCAGGGTGAAGTAGCTCGCGGACACCAGCTCGCCGTTGAGGCGCTCGGGCTCCTGGACCCCTTCGAGGTTGAGCGCCAGGTCGCCGCCGGGGGTGAACACCGCCATGTCCTCGAACACCCGGTTGGCGCGCCGCCAATCGGCGAAGTCCATCTGCGAGATGGGCCAGTCGGCGACCTCGCCCTTGTCGGTGAAGGTGCCGGTGATCACCGCGAGCCGCGAGGCATCCCGGTAGGGCAGCCCCTTGAGCAGCACCGCATCGACGACGCTGAACATGGCGGCGGTGGCACCGATGCCCAGGGTGAGGGTGAGCAGGGCGGCGGCGGCAAAGCCGCGGTTCTTGAACAGGTGGCGCAAGCCGAAGCGCAGGTCTCGCCAAAGGGTTTCCATGGTTGCTAGAGAACCCCCATGCCGGCGCCGCCGTCCACCTCGACGGTGCGGCCGGTGAAGAACTCGCATTCGACGATGAAGCGCACGGCCTGCCAGACGTCGCGCGGCTGGCCCAGGCGCCCGAGCGGAATGGCGGCGGCGAGCCGGGCCAGCGCCTCCTCCGAGAAGCCTGCGAGGAAACCGGTGGCGGTGACCCCGGGGGCGACGCCCCCGACCCGGATGCCGTGCCGCGCCAGCTCGAGCGCCCAGGTGCGGGTGCAGGCGTCCAGGCCCGCCTTGGACGCCGCGTAGTTGGACTGCCCCGGGTTGCCGGCGCGGGCGATCGAGGAGAGGTTGACCACCACCGCGTCGCGGGTGCCCGCGGCCACGAGCCGGGCGGCGAAGGCCCGGGTCATCAGGAACTGGCCGGTCAGGTTGACGTCGATCACCTTGCGCCACTGCGCCAGCGGCAGCGTCTGGACCTCGCCGCCGGCCGGCGTGACCAGCAAGCCGTCGCGGGCGATGCCGGCGCTGTTGATCAGCAGGTTGAGGCCGTCCATGCGCTCGGCGGCAAAATCCACGAAGGCCGCGACCGAAGCCTCGTCGGCGACGTCGAGCCGCGAGACGTGGAGCTGGCCGGGCAGTCCGGCGGCAGCCGCCGCCAGCTCGCGCAGGCCGGCCGCGTTGGCGTCGCCGGCGGCGACCCGCGCGCCGGCGGCCAGCAGCTCGCGGGCAAAGCTGCCGCCCAGGCCGCCCGCGGCGCCGGTGACGATCGCCTGGCAGCGCGCTAGCTCCACGTCCCCTCCAACGCGCCGCGGCCCGCCGCCGGCACCTCCCCGGAGAGCGGGCTCAGCGGCCGCGGCGCCGCGTGCACCTCGCGTGCCGCGCGGTTGCCGGATTCGAGCGCGCCTTCCATGGTGCGGGCGAGCAGCGACGTGTGCTCGCCGGCGAAGTGCACCCGTCCCTCGGGCGCCGCCAGCCGCGGCAGCCAGCCGGTCAGCTGGCCCGGCCGCCACCAGGCGTAGCCGCCGCCTGCCCAGGGATCGGCGCCCCAGGCGACCACGGTGCCGCCTTCGTAGTGGGCCCTGAACCCCGGGTGCACCTTTTCCATGTTGTCGAGCGCCAGCGCCAGCTGCGCCGCCGGGTCCATGTCGGCGATGCGTTGCGCCTCGGGCCCCTTGACATGGCATTCCAGGATCCCCGGCGCGTCCGCCCTGTCCGGTTCGCCGGGCCGGTTGAGCGGCTGCTCGGTCACCAGCTGGATGGGCAGGTCGGTGAAGGCGTTGCCCGCCTCGCCGGCAGCGCTCCAGAAGCGTTGCCTGGCCTGCAGGTAGATGCGCGTCACCGGGCAGTAGTCGAGCCGGTCGAGGACCTGGCGCTTGGCGGCCGGCAGGTCCGGTCCGAACACGATGCGGCGCAGCGCCGGGCAGGGAACGGCGCAGACCACCCGGTCGGCGGTCGCCGAGCGCTCGGCCCCGCCCTCGCGGAACACGACCCGCGCCCAGCCGGGCTCGTGGACGATCCGGACCACCGGCGTGCGATAGCGGACGCGGTCGCCGAGCGCCGCGGCGAACGCCTTCGGCAGCTGGTCGGAGCCGCCCGGGATGGCCAGGGTCGGCTGTCCCAGGTAGAAGAGCGCCACGTCCGAGAGCAGGCGGTGGAGGGCGGATCCCTGCGTCCAGCCGTAGCCGAACCAGGTCGTGTCGCCGAGCAGCTCGACGGCCTCGGCGGAGGCGCCCTGCCGCTCGAGCAGCGCCGCCAGCGTCTCCTGGTCGTAGGCGCGCCAGGGCTCCTGCCTGAAGCCCGGAGCGGTCGGGTCGCCGATCTTGTCGACCACCGCGAAGTACTTCTGGAACATGCCGTCGAGACCCAGCGCCCGCTCCTCGGCGGTGAGGCGGAAGGGCCAGGCGGGCTGCCCGCCGCCGGGGCTCCTGGCGCCGATCGTCCGGACTCCGCGCAGGTGATAGACGGCGGCCTGCCGGCCGGGCGCGGGCGCCGCGCTGGGCAGCTTGAACAGCCGCAGGTAGCGCACCAGGTGACGGTAGCTGGGCGAGAACCCCATCGCCCCGGCCTCGGCGTACAGGCCGGCGGCGAACGGCTGGCGCAAGGTATGGACGCGCCCGCCGGGGCGGTCCTGCGCTTCGAGCACGCTGACCTCGTGCCCCAGGGCCGCCAGCTCCCAGGCCGCTGCGAGGCCGGCCAGGCCGGCGCCGACGACGATCACGCGCAGCGGCCGCTGCCGCGGCGCCGGCGTCGCCTCAGGCGGCGGATCGGCCGATGCCCGCCAGGCGGCAAGCGCCGGCAGCGCGAGCGCGGCGGTGTGCAGGAGCTCGCGGCGGGTCCAGGCTGGGGGGCGTGTCATCTCGTCTCTCGTCAAGGCAGTCGTGGGTTCGTCCTCGGGAGTCGTCCAGGGTGCGATTCGTCAGCCCGGGGCCGCACCGCCGCGGCGGTGCGGCCCCGGGGGTCGGATCGCTGCTACTCGTCGTTAGAACCGCCGCTGGCGGGGGCACCGCCGCCGGCAGGGGCACCGGCCTGGTGGTGGTGGACCGTGGCAACGCCCGAAACCGAGCCGAAGAAGGTGTCCATCGGCCCGTTGCGGTCGTCCGGCCACAGCACGAGGGTGCGGTTGTCGACCGACGCGGTGCCGATGTAGTCGCCGGCGTTCGAGACCAGGAAGCCGTCGGCCTGCAGCAGGGCGTCGAACTGGTAGGGCGCCAGGCACCAGTTGCTGGTCTGGGTCGAGACGCGCACCGGCGAGCTGAACGTCGCGCCGCCGTCCCTGGACTGCACCCAGAAGGTATCGACCAGCGAGTTGAGCGGGCCGGTGCGGAAGGAGGTCGGATTGAACGCCACGGAGCAGGCGGTGCCGGTCGCCGCCTCCTGGCTCTCGAGATAGACGACGTCCACGTCGCCGCTCGCCCGCGTGGTCACCGTCGTCCAGAAGCGCTTGACGCCGGTGGCAGGCACCGCCGCCGCGACCGGGGTGGGAGCGCTCCAGGTGTTGCCGCGGTCGTCCGAAAAGGTCACGTAGGCCTGCGACGAGGTGGACTGCTGCTGGCCTGGCGGTCCCGCCACCGGCGCCACCGGCTGGTAGAAGCTGACGTAGATGCGGCCGCGGTGCGGGCCGCTGGTGTCGACCGCGATGCGCGCCTGGTCGTTCATGCGGTTCTTGGCGTAGCCGACCGGCGGGTTGGCACGCATGGCGTTGATGTCGACCACCACCCCCGGCTTCGAGAAGGTCTTGCCGCCGTCGAGCGAGCGCGCGAAGGCGATGGCGTCCGTGTCGCCGTTGCTGCCGTCGGCGAAGAACTGCGGGCCGGACTGCCAGACCACGTAGATCTCGCGCTTGGGGCCGATCGCCAAGGCCGGCGCGACCTGCAGATGGCCGGTGGCGCCGCAGTTGGGGTTTTGGGGATCGGTGATGTCGGCGCCGTCGGCGACGACGATCGAGGGACCGCTCCACGTGTCGCCGCCGTCATGGGTGCTCCACAGCTCGATCTGGCCGAAGCCGGCCAGCGGCACGCCGCAGATCTCGTCGACGTTGACCAGCACGACGTAGGCCGAGGCGCTGCCGTCCTTGGCGGCGGCGATCGCCTGCCGGCTGTACTCGTCGCCGGCGGGGTTTGCGGAGTTGATCACCGTGGCGTTGTCGAGGGAGAAGGTGTCGCCGCCGCCGAAGTGGCCGCGATAGATGCCGATGCCTGCCGCCGCGCCGCTGGTCTGGTCCTGCAGCCGGCTGACCAGGAAGTAGATGCCGGGGTCCCTGCCGTCCGCGCTCTCGACGCCGGCGCTGCGGCCCAGGCGGTCCACCCAGGGGTGGCCGGCGGTGGTGGCGGAGCCGATGGGGGAGACGCCGCCGGCATCGGTCCAGGTGGCGCCGCCGTCGGTCGAGAACGAGAAGGAGGAGAGCCCGTTGGGCTTTTCCGGCGGGCACTGCAGGCCGCCCGGCGAGCCGCAGAGGCCCTGCAGGTCCTCGAAGGCGGCGAGCAGCCGCCGGCCGTCGGGGCTGGCGGCGAGGCTGGAGGTGTTGCGGCTGGGGTTGTCGTTGGGGAACAGCTGCTGCGGGGAGTTGACAGGGACATTGCCGGAGACCGCCGGCGGCGGCGCCGCCAACCCGGCGGCGGCCATGCCTAAGGCGCCCGCGGCGAGTTGCAGCAGGGCAAGGCGGCGCAGGCGCCGGCTCCTTCTGAATCGCTCCTCGAACATTGTCTTCCTCCATTCCTCGATGCGGGAGGATTCCCGCCGATCTCGAGCCCCCCGGCGGCAGGCGCCGGGAAGACCAGTGGCACACATCAGCTGTTCTCCGCGGCCGACATCGCGGCGAGCGAGCCGCCGTCCTGCGCGCGCTCGGCCATCAAGCCGGCCGCCTCCTCGTCGCTCAGGCTCTCGATCTGGGCCAGCAGGGCGCCCTCGACCACCACCGCGAGCTGCGCCACGGTCGGCGCCTCGAAGAGGACGCGCAGCGGCAGCGCCAGCTGGAACGCCTCGTTGACGCGGGCCATCAGCTGCGGCACCAGCAGCGAGTGGCCGCCCAGGTCGAAGAGGTTGTCGTAGATGCCGATGGGCGAGCGCCCCAGCAGCTCCTGCCAGATCTCGGCCAGCATCTCCTCGGTCGTGGTCTGCGGCGGCGCGAAGCCCTCCGGCGCGCGGTTTTCCGGCCGCGGCAGGGCGGCGCGGTCGAGCTTGCCGGCGGCGGTCAGGGGCAGCGCGGCGAGGGCCACGAAATCTCCGGGCACCATGTATGCCGGCAACCGCTCCCTGAGGAAGTCGCGCAGCTCGCCGGCCGCCGGCGCCGGCTCTCCCGCGGCGGCCACGTAGGCGACGAGCCGCCAGTCGCCGGGCGACGCCTCGCCGGCCAGGACCGCCGTCTCGCGCACTCCCGGATGGCTGGTCAGCACGGCGGCGATCTCTCCCGGCTCGACGCGATAGCCGCGGATCTTCACCTGGTCGTCGACGCGCCCGACGAACTCCAGCGCGCCGCCGGCCAGGTGCCGCGCCAGGTCGCCGGTGCGATAGAGGCGCGCTCCCGGCCCGGCGGCGGCGAACGGACAGGGCACGAAGCGCTCGGCGGTCAGGTCGGGCCGCCCCAGGTAGGCGCGGGCGAGGTTGGGGCCGGCGATGCACAGCTCGCCGGCGACGCCAGCGGGCACCGGGCCCATGGCGGGATCGAGGAGCCAGGCGCGGGCGCCCCCCCACGGCCGTCCGATGGGCACCGCGCCCGCGTCCGCGGCGCGCAGCACGCAGGCGGTGGCGACGACCGTGGCCTCGGTGGGTCCGTAGGAGTTGACCAGGAGGGGACGGGGGCCGGCCGTGCCATCCGGCCGGGCGGCGGCGCCCACGGCATCCATCCAGCCCTGGACCCGCTCCGGCAGGGCCCGCTCGCCGCCGAGGATCACCAACCGCAGCGCCTTTGGGAGCGCCGGACCGCCGCGCGCCACGTCGACCGCCAGCAGGTGCCAGTAGGCGGTGGGGAGATCGAGCACGGTGATCCCCCACTCGTCGCAGGCGGCGAAGAACTGCGCCGGGGAGGCCATCATGGCATCGTCGCGCAGGACCAGCGTCGCGCCGGCGGCGAGGCAGGGGAAGATCTCCTCGACGCTGGTGTCGAAAGCGAGGGAGGCGAACTGCAGCACGCGGTCGCCCGGCCGCAGCCCGTAGCCGCGCAGCGCCGCGAGGGTGAAGCGGACCAGCGCGCCATGGTCCACCTGGACGCCCTTGGGCCGGCCCGTCGAGCCGGAGGTATAGAGGACGTAGGCGAGGTGGCGGAGATCGGGCTCCAGCTCCGGCAAGCGGCGGCCGGCCGGCAGCTCCCGCAGGTCCCTCAGGTCGCGCAGCTCGCCCGGGCCGATCACCGGGCCGGTGAAGCCCCCCTGGCTCCGGTCAGCCCGGCCGGCCCCATTGCCGGCGACGCCGGCGCCGGCGGCGACCCCGTGGGGCAGTCCTTCCGGCGCGAACACCATGGCCGCGCCGGCATCGGCGAGCAGGAAGGCGAGGCGGTCCGCGGGCAGCGTCGGATCGAGCGGCAGCCAGGCGGCGCCGGCTTCGAGGATGCCGAGCAGGCCGGCGATCATCTCGGGGCCGCGCGGGCAGCACAGCCCCACCACGGTCTCCGGCCCGGCGCCGAGCTGCCGCAGGCGGCAGGCTACCGCCGCCGCCAGGCGGTCGAGCTGGCCATAGGTGAGGACCTCGCGGCCGCCCACCACCGCCGGCGCCTGGGGGGCGCGCGCCGCCTGTGCCCGGATCAGGCGGTGCACCGGGAGCTGCGCTTCCGCGCCGGGGCTGCCGTCGCCGCTCCATTCGACCGCCAGCTGGTGGCGCTCGGCGGGCGAAAGCAGCGGCAGCTCGCCGGCCCGGCGGCCGGGTTCGGCCGCCGCGGCGGCGAGCAGGGCTCCCAGGTGGCGCGCCAGGCGCCGGATGGTCGCCGCCTCGAACAGGTCGGCGTTGAAGTGGATCTCGCCGCCGACCGACTCGCCCTGCTCGGTCAGCCACAGCGCCAGGTCGAAGTTCGCCCGCGCTCCCTCGTAGAGGTCCAGGCTGGCGATGTCGAGCCCCGGGACCGAGATGGCCGGGGCGGCGAAGTTCATCAAGCCGAACATCACCTGGAACAGCGGCGTGCGCGACAGGTCGCGCTCCGTCTGCACCTCCTCGAGCAGCGTCTCCAAAGGCAGGTCCTGGTGCTCGTAGGCGCCCAGGGTGGTCTCGCGCATCCGCGCCAGCAGGTCGTCCCAGGTCGGTTCCCCGGCCAGCTCGGCGCGCAGCACCAGGGTGTTGACGAAGAAGCCGAGCAGCGGCTCGACTGCCTGGAAGCGCCGGTTGGCGACGAAGGTGCCGACGTTGAGATCGTCCTGGCGGGTGTGGCGCTGCAACAGGGCGCCGAAGCCCGCGAGCAGGGACATGAACAGCGTCGCGCCGCGCGCCAGGCCCAGCGCGCGCAGCGGCTGGACCAGTGCCGGCGGCAGCACCACCCGCTCGGCGCCGGCACGGTAGGTCTGGACCGCCGGGCGCGGCCGGTCGGTGGGCAGGTTCAGCATCCGCGAGGCGCCGGCGAGGCGCCCGCGCCAGTACTCGCCCTGGCGCCGCGCCTCCTCGCCGAGCAGCCATTGCCGCTGCCAGGCGGCATAGTCCAGGTACTGGATCGCGAGCGGCGGCAGGGGCGAGGGGCGCCCCTCGCGGAAGGCCGCGTAGAGCGCCGCCAGCTCGCGGGTGAAGACGCCCAGCGACCAGCCGTCGAAGACGATGTGGTGCAGGGTGACGAGGAGGTAATGCTCGTCGGCTTGCAGCCGCACCAGGCGGGTGTCGAGCAGCGGCCCGCGCGTCAGGTCGAAGACCTGCTCGCCCGCGTGCTGGGCCAGGCGCCGGCTCTCGGTGCGCCGCGCCGCGCCGGGCAGGCCCCGCAGGTCGACCAGCGGCAGCGGCAGCGCGAGGCGGTCCGCGACCACCGGCACCGGCCGGCCGGCGGCGACGGCGAAGGTGGTGCGCAGCGACTCGTGCCGCCGCACCATCTCGTCCAGGCAGCCCGCCAGGATCTCCGGCCGCAGCGCGCCGCGCAGCTCCAGGGTGAGCGGCAGGTTGTAGGCGGTCGACTGCGGCTCGAGCTGGACCAGGAACCACTGCCGCAGTTGCGACGACGAGAGCACCAGGTCGCCGTCGCGCGGCACCGGCCGGATGGGTGAGAGAGCGGCGGCTCCTGGCGCCCCGGACGTCGCCCCGGCCACAGGGGCGGCGCCGTTCTCGCCGCTCCGGCCGCTCTGGACAATGCCGGCGATCTCGACCGCCAGCTCGGCGATCGAAGGCCGCTGGAACAGCAGGCGCAGCGGCAGCTCGACTCCCAGCGTCTGGCGGATGCGCGCCACCAGCTGGGTGGCGAGCAACGAGTGGCCGCCGAGCTCGAAGAAGCTGTCGTGGACGCCCACCGCGGGCAGGTCCAGCACCTCGCGCCACAGCTGGGCCAGGCGCTCTTCGAGCGGGTTTTTGGGCGGCGCCGCCGGCCGCGCGGCGCCGGCCTTTCCCGCCGCATCCGCGCCCTCCGCGGCCGCCGGGTCGGGCAGGGCCTGGCGGTCGAGCTTGCCGTTGGCGGTCACCGGCAACGCCGCGAGGAAGACGAAGGCCGCGGGCACCATGTAGTCGGGCAGGCTGCGGCGCAGCAGCTCGCGCAGCTCGGCCGCCGGCGGCGCCGCGTCCGGCTGCCGCGCCACCACGTAAGCCGCCAGCTGCAGGTCGGCCGGCGCTCCGGACCGGGCCGGGCGCGCCAGCGTCACCGCCTCGCGCACCCCGGGGTGGCGGGCGAGGACGGCGTCGATCTCGCCCAGCTCGATGCGGTAGCCGCGCACCTTCACCTGCTGGTCCCGGCGCCCCAGGAACTCGAGGTTGCCGTCGGCGAGGTGGCGCACCCGGTCGCCGGTGCGGTAGAGCCGCCCTCCCGGCGCCGCGGCGAAGGGGTCGGGCACGAAGCTCGCGGCGGTCAGCTCGGGCCGCCGGGCATACCCGGCGCACAGGCAGCCGCCGCCGATGTGGAGATCGCCGGGGACGCCGACCGGGCAGGGCTCGAGGCCCGCGTCGAGCGCGTGGTACCGGGCATTGGCGATCGGCCGGCCGTAGGGGATGCTGGGCCAGCCGGCGCCGACCTCGCCCACCGGGAACCAGTTGGACCAGACGGTGGCCTCGGTGGCGCCGCCCAGCGCCATCACCCGCGCGGCGGGGAAGGCCCGGCGCACCCGGTCCGGCAGCGTCACCGGGATCCAGTCGCCCGACAGCAGCACCAGCCGCAGCCTGCTGGCGTGGTCGGGCCGCTCGGGGAACAGCGGCGCGAGCCGCACCAGGGCCGCGGGCGCGGAGTCCCACAGGGTGATGCCGCCCGTCCGCAGCAGCCGCACCAGGCGGTGCGGATCGTCCAGCTCCTCGGCGGTGGCGACATGGATTGTGCCGCCCGCCGCCAGGACGCCGAAGACGTCGTAGACCGAGAGGTCGAAGCTCAGCGAGGTGACGAACAGGCCGCGATCGGCGGCGCCGACCCCGAAGGTGCGATTGATCCAAGCGATGAGGTTGGCCACCGGCCGGTGCTGGACGACGATGCCCTTGGGCTCGCCGGTCGAGCCCGAGGTGTGGATGACGTAGGCGACGTCGTCGGGAGACGCGACCGCCGGGGGCCGCACCGCCGGCTGCCGTGCGGCATGCCAGGCGGTCCACACCCGTTTGCGGCGCCTCGGCGCCGCGGGCGCCGGCGCGGCCGGCTCGGGCGCCGGCGCGGCCGGCTCGGGCGCCGGCTCAGCCGGCTCGAGTCGACAGAGCAGCACGTCGTAGCGGTAGCCAAGCTCGTGGGCGAAGCCGTCCGGCCGCTCGCGGACCGCGATCTCGCCGGCCCCGGGCAACGAGGCGCCAAGGTCGCGGAAGTGGTCGGCATGCAGATACAGCTCGCGCCGGCGGCCGGCTTCGGCCGGCTGGCCGGCGGCGGCGATGGCCTGGGCCAGCTCGTCGCGGCGGCTGGCGTCGAGCACGTCGGCGACGAGCAGCGCGCCACCCGGCGCCAGCCGGGCGAAGGCCGCCGCGGCCACCTGCTCGAAGTAGCGCGGGCCGGGGAAGAACTGCACGGTGCTGGCGAGCAGCACGAGATCGAAGCGCTCGCCCGGCGCCAGCAGGTCGTCGAGCTGGTGGGCGAAGCCGGTCCGCAGCTCGACCGGGGGCAGGGCCGGCAGTCCGGCGGCGGCGCGCTCGCGCGTTTCGCCGGCCAGGCGCTCGCGGTTGCGCTCCTGGGTCAGGGGCGAGGGATCGATGCCGACCGCGCGCCCGACCCGCGGCGCCATCTCCCACAGCAGCAGGCCCGAGCCGCAGCCGATCTCGAGCACCGCGGCGTCGCGCCGCAACCAGGGAGCGGCCAGGGCCAGGACGTGGTCCCGGTAGGCGTCCACCTCGGCCGCGGCGAACGGCCGCCCGGTGAAGGCGCTGACGAAACCGCCGGCGGTCTCGCGGTCGACCGCGCGCTCGGCCACCAGGTCGAACAGCTCGCGGACGGCCGCCGGATCGATCTCCTCGACCGGCGGCGCCGGCTCGTCGATGCCCAGGCAGAAGGCATCGGCGAGCGCCGGCAGCCGCCAGCGCATCTCCTCGACGGCCGGCAGCAGGGCGGCGCCGGCGACGACGGCGCGGGCGCCGGTGGCGCCGAGGATCGCCTCCACGCGCGCCGCCGGCCAGGCGGCGTCGAGCGGCAGGTAGTGCCCTCCCGCCTCGAGGATGCCCAGGACCGCCACCAGCATGTCGAGCGAGCGCTCCATCCAGACGCCCACCGCCGCGCCGCGGCCGAGGCCGGCGGCCTGCTCGTCGCGCAGCAGGTTGGCCAGCCGGCTGGCGCGCGCGGCGAGGTCCTGGTAGGTCAGCTCCTGCCCGGCGCAGACCGCGGCGATGGCCGCGGGCGACCGTGCGGCCGCCGCTGCGAAGAACTGGTGCAGGAGCGTGGCGCCGGGGAAGACCGCCGCGGTGTCGTTCCACTCCCACAGCAGCTGGTGCCGTTCGGCTGCGGTGAGCAGCTCGAGGCCGGCGAGGCGCGCCGCGGGCGCGGCGGCGGCGGCCGCCAGCAGCTGCAGCAGCTGGCCCGCCAGGCGCGCCACCGTGGTGCGGTCGAAGAGGTCGGTGCTGTACTCGACCGTCCCCGCGAGGGTCTCGCCACTGTCGAGCAGCGACAGCGTCAGGTCGAACTTGGCCACCGCGCCGGACAGGTCGAGGGGCGCGAGGTCGAGGCCGGGCAGCTCGGGCGGCGGCGCCGCGCTCTCGAGCTGGAACATCACCTGCACCAGCGGCTGCCGGCTCAGGTCCCGGCCCAGGCTCAGCTCGTCGACCAGGCGCTCGAACGGCAGGTCGGCGTGGTCGTACGCCTCGAGCGCCAGCGTGCGCACGCGGTCGAGCAGATCCAGGTAGGCGGGGTCGCCGCCGCAATCGGCGCGCAGGGCGAGCAGGTTGACGAAGAAGCCGATGAGGCCCTCGATCTCGGGATGGGTGCGGTTGGCGACCGGCGAGCCGACCGCCACGTCGGCCTGGCCGGTCAGGCGATGGAACAGCGCCTGCCAGGCGGCCAGGACGCACATGAACAGGGTGACCCGGCGGTGCCGCGCCAGCGCGCGCAGCTCGGCGGTGAGGTCCGGCGGCACCGTGACCGGCTCGAGGCCGCCGCGGAAGGTCTGCACCGGCGGGCGCGGCCGGTCGGTGGGCACCTCCAGGGTGGACAGGCCGGCCAGGCGCTGCCGCCAGTACGCCAGCTGGCGCTCCAGCACCTCCCGCGGCCAGCCGCGCTGCCAGGCGGCGAAGTCGGCATACTGGATGGGCAGCGGGCCAAGCGGCGCGGGACGGCGGCTGGCCGCGGCGCCGTACAGGGCCGCCAGCTCGGCGAGCAGCAGCCCCTGGGACCAGCCGTCCGAGACGATGTGATGCACCGTCAGCAGCAGCACGTGGGTCTCGCCCGCGAGCCGCACCAGCAGGGCGCGCAGCAGCGATCCGCGTGCCAGGTCGAAGGGCCGCGCGGCTTCGGCGCCGCCCAGGCGCGCCAGCTCCCGCCGGCCGGGCGCGTCCGCCAGCCCGGCCCCCAGCCCGGCCCCCAGCCCGGTCAGGTCGAGCAGCGGCAGGGAGAAGGGGTAAGGCGGCGCGATCTCCTGCCAGGGCTCGCCGTCGATCTCGACGATGCGGGTGCGCAGCGCCTCGTGCCGGCCCACGACCTGGTCCAGGGCGGCGGCGAGCGCGCCGCGGTCGAGCGGGCCGCGCAGCTCGTAGGCGGCGGGGACGTTGTAGGTCGAGCTGTCGGGCGCCAGGCGGTCGAGGAACCAGAGCCGCTGCTGGGGGAAGGAGAGCGGCAGGCGGCCGCCGCGGGCGACCCGGGCGAGCGGCGGCAGGGCGATCTCCACCGCCTGCAGGCGGGCCTCGGTGACCGCCTGCGCCAGGGCGGCGACGGTGGGATGGGCGAAGAGCGCCTGCACCTTCAGCTCCACGCCCAGCGCCTCGCGGATGCGCGACAGGACGCGGGTGACCAGCAGCGAGTGGCCTCCCAGGTCGAAGAAATTCTCGTGCAGGCCAATGCCGCGCGGCGGGCGGGCGCGGTCGAACCCCAGCACTTCCTCCCAGATGCCGGCGATCACCTCCTCGACCGGCGTGCGCGGCACGGCCGCGTCGCGCTCGCCCGGGTCGGCGGCGGCGAGCAGGTCCGCGGGAGACGGCAGCGCGCGCCGGTCCACCTTGCCGTTGGCGGTGAGCGGCAGGGCCGGCAGGCGGACGAACGCCGACGGCACCATGTGCTCGGGCAGCGACCGGCGGGCGAAGGCGCGCAGCGCCGCCTCGTCCAGGCTCTCGTCCGCCGCGGTGTAGAAGGCCGCCAGCCGGCGGTCGCGGCCGCCCTCGGCGAAGGGCGCCACCACCGCCTCCCCCACGCCGGGGTGCCGCCGCAACACGCTTTCGATCTCGCCGGGCTCGATGCGGAAGCCGCGCACCTTGACCTGGTGATCGCGGCGGCCGGCGAAGACGAGCGTCCCGTCCGCCTGGCGCCGCGCCAGGTCTCCCGTGCGGTAGAGGCGGCCGCCCTGGCTCAAGGCGCCGCCGGCGAACGGATCGGGAACGAACGCCTCCGCGGTCAGCTCCGGACGCCGCAGGTAGCCGCGCGCCAGGCCGGCGCCGCCGACGTAGAGCTCGCCGGCGCAGCCGAGCGGCACCGGCTGCAGCTCGCGGTCCAGCACGTAGGCCAGGCTGCCGGAGATCGGCCGCCCGATCGGCACGGCGTTCGGCTCGCGGGACGCCGCCGGCTCCCGGTCCCGGGCCAGCGCGCCGCGCACCCGGCAGCAGCAGCTGAAGGTGGTGTTCTCGGTCGGGCCGTAGCCGTTGATCAGCTCCACCCCGGGCAGCGCCGCGAGCGCCTGCCGGACGTGGCGGGGCGACAGCGCGTCGCCTCCCGCCAGCAGCTGGCGCAGGCCGGCGAGGCCCTGGATCCCCTCTTCCACCGCCAGGTGGAACAGCCCGGCGGTCAGCCACAGGGTGGTCACGCCGTGACGCTCGACGGTGCGGTAGAGCTCCGGCAGCGAGAACGGCCGCGGCGGGAACAGCGCCAGGCGGCCGCCGTTGAGCAGCGGACCCCACAGCTCGAGCGTCGCGGCGTCGAAGCCCATCGGCGCCAGCTGCAGGAAGACCTCGTCGCGGCCCAGGGTGGCGTAGTTGGCGCCGCGCACCAGCCGCACCACGGCGCGGTGGCTGACCTCCACGCCCTTGGGCGTGCCGGTCGAGCCGGACGTGTAGAGCACGTAGGCCAGCCAGTCGGGAGTCGGCTCCTGGCCGCCGCCGCCGGTGCCGTCCGCGACCGCCGGGTCCTGCCCGTCCGCGGGTGCCGTCGCCGCCGCCAGGTCCTCGAATGCCAGGCGGGGCGTGGCGCCCGGCAGCGCCGCCAGCAGCCGGCGGGTGCCGACGATCGCCAGCGGCGCGGCGTCGTCGAGCAGCCATTGCAGGCGCTCGCGCGGATACGCCGGATCGAGCGGCAGGTAGGCGCCGCCCGCCATCAGGATGCCCAGCACCGCGGCCACCATGTCTCCCGAGCGCTCGACGCACAACCCGACCCGGGCCTCGCGGCCGACGCCAAGCCGGCGCAGGGCGCGGGCGACGTGCCGGGCCCGGCGATCGAGCTCGCCGTAGGTCAGCTCCCCGTCCTCCCATCGCACCGCCACCGCCTCGGGGCGCGCCGCCGCCTGCTCCTGGAACAGCCGGTGCAGCGTCCGGGCCGGCACCGCGGCGGCGGTGTCGTTGTGCTCCCAAAGGGCCTGGTGGCGCTCGGCTGCCGAGAGCAGCGGCAGCCGTGCGAGCGGCAGCTCCGGCGCGGCCGCGGCGCCGAGCAGCAGCGCCGCGTATTGCGCCAGCAGGCGGGTCACGGTCGGCGCGGTGAAGAGGTCGGAGGCGCATTCGAGCTCGATCAGCAGCCCCGGCTCGCTCGCCGTCTCCTCCTCGACCGAAAGCAGGATGTCGCACTTCGACGTCGTCCGCTCCCCCAGGCGTAGCGGCACCGGGCGCAGCGCGCGGCCGGCTTCGGAAAGCGCGGCGGTGGCGGCGGCGGTGGCCGCGCTCCCCACGGTGGCCGCCGCCGACCCGGCGCTCTGCAGGACCATCACCGCCTGGACCAGGGGGTTGCGCCCCAGGTCACGCTGCGGCCGCAGCTCCTCGACCAGCGCGTCGAACGGCAGGTCCTGGTGGGCGAAGGCCTGCAGCGCCGTCTCGCGCGCCGCCGCCAGCGCCCGGCGGAAGTCCATTTCGCCATCCACTCGCGCCCGCAGCGCCAGGGTATTGACGAAGAAGCCGATCAGGCCCTCGATCTCGGGCCGGGTCCGGTTGGCGACGGCGGCGCCGACGAGCAGGTCGTCCTGGCCGGAGAGGCGGGCCAGCAGGGTCGAGAAGCCGGCCAGCAGCAGCATGAAGAGCGTCGCCCCTTCCCGGCGGGCCGCCAGCCGCAGCCGCGCCGCCTCGTCGGGCATGAGGCGCAGGGAGCGGCCGTGGCCCCGGGAGCTCTGCACCGCGGGACGCGGCAGGTCGGTGGGCAGCTCGAGCGCCAGGGGCGCGCCGGCGAGCTGGCGGCGCCACCAGGCGAGCTGCTGCGCCAGCGCCTCCGGCGGCCAGGTTCGCTGCCACGCGGCGAAGTCGGCGTACTGGACCGGCAGGCCGGGCAGCGGCGAAGGACGCCCGCTGACCGCGGCCTCGTAGAGCGCCGACAGCTCTTCGAGCAGGATGCCCTCGGACCAGCCGTCGTAGACGATGTGATGCACCGTCAGGAGCAACACGTGGCGTGCGGGTCCGAGCCGCACCAGCCTGGCGCGCAGCAGCGGGCCGCGCGCCAGGTCGAAGGCCAGCAGGGCCTCCTCCTGGGCCAGGCGCAGGAGCTCCGCCGGGTGAGACGCATGGCGGGGGGGCGGCGGCAGCGCGCCGAGGTCCACGAGCGGCAGCGGCAAGGGAGCCGGCGCCGCGACGTCCTGCCAGGGCTCGCCGTCGACCGCCACGAAGCGGGTGCGCAGCGTCTCGTGACGGCGGACGACCGCCGACAGGCTGGCGGCGAGCGCGGCGGGCGACAACGGGCCGCGCAGCTCGAACGCGGTGGGGATGTTGTACGTCGGGCTGCCCGGCGCCAGCCGGTCGAGGAACCAGAGCCGCTGCTGCGCCAGCGACAACGGCAGCAGGCCGTCCCGGGGCACCCGGGAGATCGGCGTCGCCGGCGCCCCGGCGCCCGCCTGCAGCGCCGCCTCGACCCGCAGCGCCAGCGCCGCCAGGGTCGGCGCGTCGAACAGCGCCCGCAGCGCCAGATCGACCCCGAACACCTGGCGCAGCCGCGACATGACCCTCCCGCCCAGCAGCGAGTGCCCGCCGAGATGGAAGAAGTGATCGTGCGCGCCGATGCGCAGCGCCGCCGGCGCGCCGGCGGCCGAGAGCACCTCCCGCCAGATCTCGGCGATGCCCTCCTCGACCGGCGTGCGCGGCGCGAGGACGTCCTCGGAGGCGGGCTCCCACGCCACCTCTTCGGGGGCGGGTAGCGCCTTGCGGTCCAGCTTGCCGTTGGCCGACAGCGGCAGCGCCGGCAGGATCACGAACGCCGCCGGCAGCATGGGCTCCGGCAAGCTGTCCTCGAGGCCGCGGCGCAGCTCCGCGGCCAGCCGCGGCCGGCTGCTCCACACCCGCTCCGCGGCCGGCCGGGGCCGTGCGGTGACCGGCGCGGCGGGCGCGGTGGGCGCGGTGGACGCGGTGGGAGCCAGGGCGAGCGGTGCCGGCAGCGGCCGGCGGGCGTAGACGTTCCAGAGCGGGGTGCCGGAAAGGGTGGTGTCCTGCCGGGCGGCCACCGCGAAGCCGTGGCGCCGCAGCAGCCCGGTCACCGCCTCGAGCCTGCCGCCGGTGTCGTGCACCTCGACGACCACCTGGCGCACCCTGGGCCAGTCCCCCTCGCCCAGGCCGGCCAGCACCTCCCATTCGGCCTTCTCGACGTCCACCTTGAGCAGGTCGATGCGCTCGACGCCGTGCTCGGCGATCACCTCCGACAGCGTGCGCAGCCGAGCGGTGACGCGGTGGGTGCCGAGGCGCTCGCGCAGCACCTCGTCGAGCTGGTCGTCGGTGGCTTCGGCCGCCTGCCGGCGCAGGACGCCGCGCACCATCTCGCGTTCTTCGGCCGGCGCGGCGTACCGGCCCGACATCAGCGTGGCGTTGGGATAGAACGTCAGCTCGGCGGTGCCCGGCGCATCGGCGAGCGCGCAATCGAAGAGCCTGGCGTCGAGGCCGTAGAGCGCGGTGTTGAGGCGCAGGCTCGCGAACACCTCGGGCATCGGCTCGAAGGCGAAGATCCTGACGCCGGCGAGCAGGCGGCCGGCGAACAGCGAGAACATCCCGATGTTGGCGCCGACGTCGAAGATGCAGTCGCCCTCGGCGAGGGTGATGCCGTGCTGGAGATACGCCTCCTCGACGAAGATCTCCTGGTAGAGGAAGTCCGTCTCAGCGCGGTTCTGGTGCGCCACCTCCATGCCGTTGGGCAGCTCGTAGAGCGCGCGCTCCGCGAGCAGTCCCTCGCGCGCCAGCCGCTCGCGATGCAGCAGCGGCGTCGCCCGCCGCGCGTCGGGCGCGACGTAGGCCACCAGGCGGCCGCCGTCGGCCGCGGGTCCGTGGGCCACGACCGCCGCGGCGGCGACCGCGGGGTGGCGGACGAGGGCCGCCTCGATCTCGCCGAGCTCGATGCGAAAGCCGCGGATCTTGACCTGGTGGTCGATACGCCCCAGGAAGTCGACGGCGCCGCCCGGCAGGTAGCGCGCCAGGTCGCCCGTGCGGTAGAGGCGGGCACCGGGCTCGCCGCCGGCGAACGGATCCGGCACGAAGCGCCCGGCGGTGAGATCGGGACGGCCCAGGTAGCCGCGTGAAACCTGCACGCCGCCGATGTGCAGCTCGCCGGGCACGCCGATCGGCACCTCCTGCCCGTCGCGATCGAGCAGGTGGATGCGGGTATTGGCCACCGGCCGGCCGATCGGCACCGCCGGCGCGGGCGCCGGATCGCAGGCCCAGCAGGTGACGTCGACGGCTGCCTCCGTCGGCCCGTAGAGGTTGTACAGCGGGGCTGCCAGGGCCGCGTAGTACTGCTCCTGCAGATCGGCGGCGAGCGCTTCGCCGCTGGCCATCACCCGGCGCAGGCGGGGCAGGCACAGGCGGCCGCCGCCGCCCTCGGTCGCCGCGCCGGCGAGGAAGGCGCGCAGCATGGCCGGCACGAAGTGCAGGGTGGTGATCTCCTGCTCGGCAAGGGTTTGCAGCAGGTAGCGGGGGTCGCGGTGTCCACCCGGGCGCGCCATGACCAGCCGCGCGCCGGCGAGGAGCGGCCAGAACAGCTCCCAGACCGACACGTCGAACCCGAACGGCGTCTTCTGCAGCACCCGGTCGTCGCCGGTCAGCCCGAACCGCTGCTGCATCCAGAGCAGCCGGTTGACGATGCCGCGATGGGTGTTCATGGTGCCCTTCGGCCGGCCGGTCGAGCCGGAGGTATAGATCACGTACGCCAGACCGTCCGGACCGGCGGCGCCACCGGCACCGGCCCGGCTGGCTCCACTGGCTCCGGACCTCGCGCCGCGCCGCTCGGCGGCTGCCTCCGGAACGGAGCACCCGGGGGCCGCCGCTGCCATTGCCATGTCGTCCAGCCACAGGATCGGAGGCGCCGATGCCTGCGGCCGCGGCAGAAGCTCGCCAAGGCGTGCCGCGAGCGCACGCTGCGCCAGGACCAGGGCGGCGCCCGAATCCTGCACCATGAAGCGCAGGCGGTCCGGCGGGTGGTCCGGGTCGAGCGGCAGGTAGGCGCCGCCGGCCTTGAGGATCGCCAGCAAGGCCGCCACCAGGACGCAGGAGCGCTCGGCGCAGATCGCCACCACCGTTTCCGGGCCGACGCCTCTGCCGCGCAGCTCGTCTGCCCAGCGGTCGGCCAGGGCGTCGAGCTGGCGGTAGGTGAGGCGCTCGGCGGGGTCGGCGGTGACCGCGACCGCGTCGGGGCTGCGCCTGGCCTGCTCCTCGACCAGGTGGTGCAGGCAGGCCGCCCGCGGCCAGGCGGCCGCGGTGTCGTTCCACTCGCGGAGCTGCTGGCGCTCCTGGTTGCCGAGCAGCGGCAGCCGCGCCACCCTGGAGCCCGGGTGGCGGGCGGCGCCCGCGAGCAGGGTCGCGTAGTGGCGCAGCAGGCGCTCGGCGAGGGCGCCGCTCCACAGGTCCGCCGCGGCCTCGAGCGTCAGGCGCAGGCCCTGGTCCTGCCCGCCCTGCCGCTCCTCCTCGACGATCAGCGACAGGTCGAACCCGGCGGCGCCGCCCACCGCGCCGTCGAGCCGCAGGGAAGGCAGGGACGAGAGGCGGCCGGCCGGTCGCGGGTCGGCGGCCGCGTGCCGCCGCCAGGACAGGCACGCCTGGACGCGCGGGTCGCGGCCGGTTGCGGGCTCGGGCCGCGGCTCCTCGGGCAGCGCCTCGAAAGGCAGGTCCTGGTGGGCGAAGGCGCTCAGCGCGGCGTCGCGCGCCGCCGCCAGCAGGCTGTCGAACGCGGCCTCGCCGTCCACCCGCAGCCGCTGCACCAGGGTGTCGCCGAAATTGCCGATCAGGCCTTCGAGCTCCGGCCGCGGGCGCTGGGCCACCGGGGTGGCGATCCGCAGATCGTCCTGGCCGGTGTAGCGCGCCAGCAGCGCCGCGAAGCCGGCGAGGCCCAGCATGAAGGGTGTCGCCCCCTCCCGGTGCGCCGCCTGCCGCAGCAGCGCCGCGGTCTCGGCCGGCAGGTGCAGCTCGTGCCGGCTGAAACCGGCCGCGGCCGTCGCCGCCGGCGGCAGCGCGCGGAGGCGATCGGCGGGCAGCGGCAGCGGGCCGGGAGTGTCGTCGAGCTGGCGCCGCCACCAGGCGTGCAGGCGTGCGAGGGCCTCCTGCGGCCAGGTTCGCTGCCAGGCGGCAAAGTCGCCGTACTGCACCGGTAGCGCGGGCATGGCGGAGCCGAGGGCGCTGGCGGGGCTCGTCGCGGCCGCGGCCGGGTACAGCGCCGCCAGCTCGCCGCAGAGGACCGGCGCGGACGCCTCGTCCGCGGCGAGCGGGTGCAGGGCGAGCAGCAACACGTGCGTCCCGCCGTCGATCCTCGCCAGGCAGGCGCGCAGCAGCAGGCCGTGCGCCAGGTCGAACGGGCTGGCGGCTTGCCGGCGCGCCAGCCGCGCCAGCTCCGCGCGCCAGGGAGGTCGCGGTCCGAGCGGCGCCAGATCGACCACGGGCAGGGGACAGGGCCGTGCCGCCGTCACCTCCTGCCGGGGCTCGCCGTCCACCTCGGCGAAGCGGGTGCGCAGCATCTCGTGACGGCGCACGATCTCTCCCAGGCAGGCGGCCAGCCGCGGCGCATGGAGCGGCCCGCGCAGCTCGCAGCGCCACGACAGGTTCCGCAGCGCGCCAGCCGGCGCCAGCCGGTCGAGCCGCCAGAGCCGTTGCTGGACGAAGGAGAGCGGCAGCGGCCGGGCCCGCGCGGCCGCCGGGAGCGGCACGAGCGGCGGCAGGGCGATCTCCCCCGCCGCCTCCGCCGCCACGCCGGCCGCGGGGACGGGCGGCGGCGAAGGCGTGCCCGCGGCAAGCGGTGCGGCGGCCGCGGCGAGCGCGGGTGCGGCCGGCCCGGGTTCCTCGCCGCGCCGGGCGAGGGCCTGCCGGTCCACCTTGCCGCTGGCGTCGAGCGGCAGGCTCGCGAGCGCCACGAAGCCGGCCGGCACCATGTAGCCGGGCAGCCGGCGGCGCAGCAGCTCGCGCAGCTGGGCCGCGTCCGGGACCTCCGGCCCCGGATCGCGCGGAGTGAAGTAGGCCAGCAGGCGGCCGCCGCGCGCGATGACCGCCGCCTCGCGCACCCCGGGATGACTGGCCAGGGCGGCCTCGATCTCGCCGAGCTCGATGCGGTAGCCCTGGATCTTCACCTGGCGGTCGAGCCGGCCCAGGAATTCGATCTCGCCGGTGGCCAGGAAGCGCACCAGGTCGCCGGTGCGGTACAGCCGCCCGCCCGGCCTGCCGTCGTGCCCGGCGCCGCCTCCGAACGGGTCGGGCACGAAGCGCTCGGCCGTCAGCTCGGCGCGGCCCAGGTAGCCGCGGGCAAGGCCGGCGCCGCCGATCAGCAGCTCGCCCGGCACGCCCGCCGGCACCGGGCGCAGGGCGGCGTCCACCACGTGCGCGCGGACGTTGTCGATCGGCCGCCCGATGCTCGGCAGCTGGCCGTGGCGGCGGGGGGCGGCAGGCACCGGGCCCGAGGTCGAGACCACCGCCGCCTCGGTGGGGCCATAGTCGTTGATCAGCGGGAACGGCAGCGCCGCCGGCGGCTGGCGGTGCAGCTGGTCGCCGCCGGTGAGCAGCAGGCGCAGGCTTCCCCGGCGCCAGTCGCGGGGCCAGGCCAGGTCGAGGAATCCCTCGGCGAGCGCCACGGGCAGCCAGCTCACCGCGATCCGCTGCCGTGCCATCCAATCCCGCAACCCCGGCGGCGAGACGCGCAGCTCGGCAGGCGGGACGTGCAGGCTCGCGCCGCGGGTCAGATAGGGCCAGATCTCCCACACCGAGGCGTCGAAGCCCACCCCCGAGAGCAGGGTGGCGCGGTCCGCGGCGGTGACGGCGAAGGCGCGGGCGTGCCAGGTCACCAGGTTGAGCAGGGCGCCGTGGCTGACCTCGACTCCCTTCGGCCGCCCGGTGGACCCCGAGGTGTAGATGACGTAGGCAAGGCTTGCGGCCCGCAGCGGCACGGCGGGCAGCCCCGCGTCCGCCTCGGGCGGGGCGGACGGCGACGCCTCTGGAAACAGGCAGCGGATGCCGCGGCGGGCTGCCAGGGCGGCCAGCGGGCCGCGCCGGGTCAGCAGTGCCGACACGCCCGAATCGGCGAGCTGGAAGGCGAGCCGTTCCTCGGGATGCGCGGGGTCCAGAGCGACGTAGGCGCCGCCCGCCATGAGCACGGCGAGGGCCGCGAGCACCAGCTCGGGCGAGCGCTCGAGGCAGACGCCGACGCGCACCTCGGGGCCGACTCCCATGCGGCGCAGGACGGCCGCGAGCGCCCGCGCGCCGCGCGCCAGCTCGCCGTAGCTGAGCTCGGCAGAGGCGGCGGCCACCGCCAGCGCCGCCGGCGACCGGCGCGCCTGGTCGGCGACCCGCTGGTGGACCCACCTGCCGCGGTCCGCCGGGTGAGCGGTGTCGTTCCATTCCACCAGCAGCTGGTGCCGCTCTGCTGCCGCCAGCAGCGGCAGCCGCGAGAGCGGTAGCTCCGGCTGCATGGCGGCGCCGCACAGCAGCGCCGCGTAGTGCTCGAGCAGGCGCCGGGCGGCGGCCGCGGTGAAGCGGTCGGCCGCCGCCGCGAGCTCGAGCGCCAGTCCCGCGGTGGCCGTTCCGGCCACGGCCGCCACCGGCGAGGCGGTCAGCGACAGCTCGAATCCCCAGGTGCAGCCGCCGTCGGCGGGCAGCCGCCGCCAGGGCGGACCTCCGGCCGGCGAGCCGGGAGCCGGCGTCCGGACGGTGCCGGCCAGCTCGAGGCGCACCCGGACCAGGGCCGCTGCCGGATCGGGCGCGGGCTGCAGCTGCTCGGCCAGCGTCTCGAACGGCAGCTCCTGGCGGGCGAGCGCTGCCAGCGCCGTCTCGCGCACCGCCGCCAGCAGGCGCCGGAACGGCGGATCGCCGTGCAGTGCGACGCGGAGAGGCAGGAGGTTGCCAAAGCCTCCGAGCGCGCCGGCGAACCGCGATGCCGTGCCGGCCGCGACCGTCATCCCGACCAGCGCCTCGCTCGCGGCGCCGTGGCGCGCCGCGAGCGCGGCGAGGCCGGCCAGGAGCAGCATCTGCAGGGTCGCCCCCTCGCGCTCCGCCGCCTGGGACAGGCTGGCCGCGGCGAGCCCGGACAGGCGGAGGTCGCGGCGGATCGCCTGCGATCCCGGGCACGCCGGCTGGGGCAGGTCCGCCGGCAGCGCCAGCGGCGCCACTCCCGCCACCTGGCGGCGCCACCAGACCAGTTGGTCGGCAAGCTCTCCCGCTCTCAGCCGGCGGTCCTGCCAGGCGGCGAAGTCGGCCTGCTGCAGCGGCAGCTCCGGCAGGGATGCCGGCCGCCGCTCGCGGTGGGCCTGGTGGATCTCCGCCAGGTCGCGCCGCAGGACCTCCTCGGAACGGCGGTCGCAAACCAGCGGATGGAGCGTCAGCAGCAACAGCTGGCCGCCGCGGGAGCCGCCGAGCACCAGCAGCGCCCGCCAGGAAGCCCCGGCAGCGAGGTCGAACGGCCGCGCCCGCTCGCCTGCCGCAACGCTCGCGGCCTGGCCGGCGCCCGCCGCCAGGGGCAGGCGAACCAGATCGACGACCGTCAACAGCCGCGCCCGTGCGGCGGCCGGTACGTGGCCGGGAGCGGCCGGCGCCGGGCGGATCACCTGGAAGAGCTGGCCGGAGATCTCGAGGAACGCGGTGCGCAAGGGTTCGTGGCGCTGCGACAGCGCGGCGAGCGCGGCCGCCAGGGCGCGCACGTCGGCCGGCCCGTCGATTGCCAGCGCCAGGCCGGCATTGGCGGCCGGGAGCGGCGGCCGCCCCGCACGGGCCGCCTCGCGGGCGATGACCTCCGGCGCCGACCGCCAAAGGTGGCGCTGTGCCGGCGAGGCGGGCAGCGGGCCGCCGCGCGGTGCGCGGGCGAGCTGCGCCAGGTCGCGCCACGGGGCCGCGGCGACGGCGGCGGCCAGCGCCTGCTCGACCACCGCCGCGAGGGCTGCCACGGTCGGCGCCTCGAAGAGCCGGCGCAGGGGCAGATCGACTCCCAGGGCGGTGCGCAGCCGCGACGTCACCCGCGCGGCCAGCAGCGAGTGGCCGCCGCGGTCGAAGAAATGGTCCTCGGCGCCGATGCACTGCCAGGGTTGCCCGAGGACGGCGGCGAAGATACCGGCCAGCACCCGCTCGACGTCGGTGCGGGGCGGCGTCCGCGCCGTGCCGGCCAAGGTGGACGGCACCTCGATGGCCGCCAGCAGGCGGCGGTCGAGCTTGCCGTTGACGGTCAGCGGCAGGGCGTCGAGGAAAACGAAGTCCTGCGGCACCATGGCTTCCGGCAGGCGCGCCTTGAGGAAGGCCCGCAGCTCGACGGCGCCGGCCGCCGCGTCCGCGCCGGTCCTGCCGGCTCCTGCCCCGGCCCCGCCCGCGGCGGTCGATACGACGCAGGCGAGGAGCCGCCTGGCGCCGGCGCCGGCCCCGCGGCGGGCCACCACCGCGGCATCGCGCACGCTGGGCGACTGGCGGAGCACCGCTTCGACCTCCGCGGGCTCCACCCGCACGCCGCGGATCTTGACCTGCTGGTCGGCGCGGCCAAGGAACTCGAGCTCGCCGTCGGCCAGCCAGCGGCACCGGTCGCCGGTGCGGTACAGGCGCTCGCCGGCGCGCTGCGCAAGCGGCGCGGGCACGAAGCGCTCGGCGGTCAGGTCGGGGCGCCCGGCATAGCCGCGCGCCAGGCAGGCGCCGCCGACGTGCAGCTCGCCCGGCACGCCGAGCGGGGCCGGCTGGCCGGCGGCATCCAGCACGTAGGCGCAGCAGCCCGCGATCGGGCGGCCGATCGGGACCGACGGGGCGGGCCGCCGCGTGCCCGCCGGCGGCAGCAGGTACCAGGTGACGTCGATCGCGGCCTCGGTCGGACCGTAGGAGTTGGCGAGCGGCACGCCGAGCGCCTGCTGGAACCGTGCCGCCAGCGCCACCGGCAGCGTGTCGCCGCCGACGATCACCTGGCGCAGCGCCGGCAGCGCGCCCGCGAGCCCGCCCTCCTCGAGCAGGGCCTCGAGCACCGCCGGCACCACCTCCGCAATGGTGACCCCGCGGGCGGCGAGGTGCGCCCCCAGGTAGGCCGGGTCGCGGCGGCGCTCGGGGTCCGCCAGCACCGTGCGGCCGCCGGACACCAGCGGCAGCAGCAGCTCCGACAGCGCCAGGTCGAAGCCGATCGAGCCCTGGTGCGCCACGGCGTCGGCGGGGCCGACGGCGAGCATCTCCTGGATGCGCAGCATGCGGTTGACCAGCGCGCGGTGCGGCACGGCGACGCCCTTCGGGCGGCCGGTGGTGCCCGAGGTATGGAGCACGTAGGCCAGGTGATCGGGCTGGACCGGCATGGCGGTCGCCGGGCGGTCGGCGAGGATGGCGGCGTGCAGGTCCTCGTCCATGGCCAGCGTGCGGGCGCGCAGGCGCGCCGGCAGCGCCGCGAGCAGGTGGCGGCGGCCGAGCAGCAACGCCGCGGCCGCGTCCTGGACCATGATGCCCAGCCGTTCGGGAGGCACCTCCGGATCGAGCGGCAGGAAGGCGCCGCCGGCTTCGAGCACCGCCAGCAGCGCGACGACCAGGGTCGGCGAGGCTTCTATGCACACGCCCACGACGACGTCGGGCCCGACGCCGAACGAGCGCAGCCGCCGCGCGAGGTGCCGGGCGCGCTCGGCCAGCTCGGCGTAGGTGAGGCTCTCCGTTTCCGACTCCACCGCCACCGCTCCGGGCCGGCGCTCCGCCTGCTCCCACACCAGCGGGTGCAGGCAGCCCGGCACCCGAGCGGCCGGCGCCGGCGCCTCGCTCCACGCCGCCAGCTGCAGCCGCTCGGCCGCCGGGAGCCAGGCGAGATCGGCCAGCGGCCGCTCCGGCTCGGCCACCGCGGCGGCGATCAGCTGCTCGAGATGGACCAGCAGGCGATCGACGGTGGCGGCGTCGAACAGGTCCAGCGAGTATTCGCACCAGCCCCGAACCTCGGCGCCGCCGTCCTGCAGCTCGAGGTCCAGGTCGTCCTTGGCGGTGGCGGTATGGAAGTCGGGCGTGGACGCCGCGATCCCCGGAAGGCTGGGCAGCGGCCGGGCCCGCTCGACCACCTGCATGGCCACCTGGAAAAGCAGCGTCCGGCTCTGGTCGCGCTCCGGGTTGAGCTCTGAGACCAGCTGCTCGAAGGCGACCTCCTGATGGGCCAGGGCCGCCAGCACGGTCTCCCGCACCCGGTCGAGCAGGGTGGTGAAACCCGGCTGCCCGGCGAGGTCGACGCGCACCACCAATTGGTTGACGAACATGCCGATCAGCCCTTCCAGCTCGGTCCGGCCACGGCCGGCGACGGGGACCCCCACCGCGAAGTCGTGCTGACCGCTGTAGCGGGAGAGCAAGGCGGCATAGGCGGCGAGAAACGCCATGAACGGCGTCGCGGCCAAGCGGGCGGCGAGCGCGCGCAACGCGCCGGCTGCCGGCGCCGGCAACGTCCAGCCGCGCAGCGCGCCCCGGCCGCTGCGCACCGCCGGCCGCGGCCGGTCGGTGGACAGCTCGAGCGGCGGCAGCCCGTCCAGCCGCCGGCGCCACCAGGCGATCTCCACCCCGAGCTCCGCGGCGCCGAGCCGCCGGCGCTGCCAGCAGGCGTAGTCGGCAAAGCGCAGCGGCAGGTCCGGCAGGGCGGCGCCGGCGTAGAGCCGCGACAGCTCGCGCCAGAAGATGACCGCCGACCAGCCGTCGAAGACCAGGTGGTGCAGGGTGACCGCCAGCAGGTGCTCCCGCGGCCCCAGGCGCACCAGCGCGGCACGGAGGGCAGGACCGCGGGCGAGATCGAAGGGGCGCCGGGCCTCGAGGCTGCCCAGCCGGCGCAGCGCCGCGTCGCGGGCGCCGGCGGGGAGGCGGGAGAGGTCGCACAGCGCCGGCGCCGCGGCGGCAACGCCTGCGGCCGGCGGCAGGATCTCCTGCCACGGCTCGCCGTCCACCTCCGGGAACCGGCTGCGCAGCGGCTCGTGGCGCTCGACGACCGCCGCCAGCGCCGCGCCCAGGGCGGCGACGTCGAGCCGGCCGCGCAGCTCGACCGCCAGCGGGACGTTGTAGGCGGCGCGGGCGGGATCCACGCGGTCGGCGAGCCACACGCCCAGCTGGATGGTCGACAGCGGGTACAGCTCCTGTGGCGGCGCCGGCACGAGGCTGTCGGGGGCGCCCACCGCCCAGGCCGCTCGGAACCCGCGCGCGGTCTCGACCGCGGCGGCCAGTGCGGCCGCGCTCGGCGCGGCGAAGAGGGCGGACAGCGGCAGCTCCACTCCCAGGGCATCGCGCAGGCGCGACAGCACCTGCGTGGCCAGCAGCGAATGGCCGCCCAGGTCGAAGAACGGCTCCTCGATGCCGATCTCGTCCTGACCGCGCCCGAGCACCGCGGCGAAGGTCTCGATCACCAGCCGCTCGACCGGGGTGCGGGGGGCGCCGCGGCCGTCCGGCGGCGCTGCCGCTGCCGCGCTCGCGGCGCCGCGGCCGCCAGCCTGCCGGTCGCGCTCGCAACGCGCGGTCAGCTCCCGGCTCTCGGCCGCCGAGAACAGCGGCAGATCGGCGAGCGGCCGCGCCGGCTCGGCCAGCGCGGCGGCGATCAATTGGCCGAGATGAGCCAGCAGGCGCTCGACCGAAGTCGCGTCGAAGAGGTCGCGGGAGTACTCGCACCAGCCGCGGATCTCGGCGCCCTGGTCTTCGAGCTCGAGGTCCAGGTCGTCCTTGGCGGTGCCGGTGTGCAGGTCGATGGCGGTCGTGAGCAGACCCGGCAGCCGCGGCAGCGGGCGGGCCTCGTCGACCACCTGCAGGCAGGTCTGGTAGATCGCGCCGCGGCCTGGATCGCGCTGCGCGTTGAGCTCCGCGACCAGCCAGCCGAAGGGAACGTCCTGGCGGGCGAACGCCGCGAGCGCCGTGTCCCGCACTCTCCGGACCAGGTCGGCGAAGCCGGGCCGCCCGCCGAGATCGAAACGCAGCGCCACCTGGTTGACGAACAGGCCGATGAGACCTTCCAGCTCGAGCCAGCCGCGGCCGGCAACCGGCGCGCCGATCGCCAGGTCCTCCTGGCCGGAGCAGCGCGAGAGCAACGCCGCGTAAGCGGCGGCCAGCGTCATGAAGGAGGTGGCCCCCTCCCGCAAGGCGAGGCCGCGGAGCGCGGCGGCGAGCGGCGCCGGGAGCGTCCAGCCGAGCAGGCCGCCCCTCCAGGTGCGCAGGGCCGGGCGCGGCCGGTCCGTGGGCAGGGCGAGCGGCGGCAAGCCTGCCAGCTGGTGGCGCCACCAGGCGAGCGCTTCGCCGAGGTCGCCCTCGTCGAGCCGCCGCCGCTGCCAGGCCGCGTATTCGGCATAGCGCAGCGGCAAGGCCGGCAGGTCCGCGGCGGCATGGAGGAGCGACAGCTCGCGCCAGAAGATGCCCGCGGACCAACCGTCGAAGACGATGTGATGGACGGCGAGGAACAGGACGTGCTCGTGCCGGCCCAGCCGCGCCAGGGCGGCGCGCAGCAGGGGTCCGCGGGCGAGGTCGAAAGGGCGCCGCGCCGCGACGTCGCCCAGGCGCCGCAGCTCGCTCTCGCGCGCGGCGGCGGCAAGGGCGGAGAGATCGTGGAGCGGCAGCGGCGTCGCCGGCGGCGGCGGCAGGATCTCCTGCCAGGGCCCGTCCGCCGTCTCCGGGAAGCGGGTGCGCAGCGCTTCGTGGCGCGCGATCAGCGCGGCGAGCGCGGCGGCCAGGGCGGCGGCATCGAGCTCGCCCTCGAGGCGGACGGCGTAGGCGGCGTTGAAGAGCGGCTGGCCGGGCGCGGCGCGATCGGCAAGCCAGATGCCCAGCTGCAGCGGCGCAGGCGGACAGTGTCCGCCGGGGTAGGAGGCGTCCGGGGCTGGTGCGCCGCGAAGCCTGCCGTTGCTCCCATTGCCGCCGGCGCCCGCCGTTGCCGTGCCGAGCGTGCGGGCCGCTGCGATGGCCGCCGCGAGGCCGGCAACCGTCGGCGCGGCGAACAGCGCCGAGAGCGGCAGGTCGGTCCCGAAGGCGTCGCGCAGGCGCGACAGCAGGCGGCCGGCGAGCAGCGAGTGGCCGCCCAGGGCGAAGAAGTTGTCCTGCCGCCCGATGCGCTCGACGCCCAGGACCTCGCTCCAAAGGGCGACCAGGTGCTGCTCGAGCGGCGTCCGCGGCGGCGCGAACCCCTGGGCCAGGCCGTCACCGTCACCGGCGGCCGGGGCCTCTTCGATGTTCGCGGACTCGAGCATGGTAAGACTTGCCTTCGCCTCCTCGATGACGAGATGTGCACATGCAGGTGCGCGCGTGCCAACCGGCTCGTCAGGTTCACGCGTGCCGATGTGAAACGGGAGCTGAAACCCGCGGCGGGACAATGGCCAGGGGGGGCGCCCTTCAGCTTTGGCGGACCTCGGGCACAGGTGTTACACGCACGTCCCGAAGATCCCATCCTCCGTAGTGCGCGAGGTGGTCTTACGCGTGACAGCCCTGAACCAGCTTCAGGACTTGAGTTTCTGCGTCAGGACTTGAGGTGTTCGAGCAGGGCGCGGGCCTTGGCGATGTCGCCGGCGAAGCGGGCCGGCGGGGCCGTTTCGACGAAGCGTTCGAGCGCCTTCGCCGCCTGCTTCGGCTTGCCGGCGTCCGCTGCCACCAGGCCGATGTTGTAAAGCGCGTCGTACTGCCGGGGATCGATGGCCACGGCCTTTTCCCAGGCATCCAGGGCGGCGCCGGTCTGCTGCTGGCGGAAGAGGGCGACCCCCAGGGTGTTCCACGAGACCGGCAGGCGGTCGTTGAGCCGCAGGGCGCTTTCGAGGTAGCGCCGGGCCTCGGCTGGACGGTCCATGTGCAGGGCGACCACCCCCAGGTCCTCGAGCGGCGCCGGATCGGCAGGCGAGGCCGCCGCCGCCTTCTTGAGCTCGGCGATCGCCTCCTGGTAGCGGCCGGCGTCGCCGAGCGCCACGCCGTAGGCGGTGACGGTCTCGGCGTCGCCCGCGGCGGCGATCGGCGCCAGCACCGCAACCGCCTCGGGCGCTCGGCCCACCTCGCACAGCGCCTGCCCGAGCTGGCGGCGGATCCCCTCGGTGTCGAGTCCCTTGGCCATGGCGGTCTTGAGCGCGGCGATGGCTTCGTCGTGGCGCTCGAGCTGGCGCAGCGCCAGCGCCAGGGACTCGTAGACCGCGGGGATCGTCGGCCGCTCGGCGATGATCTTGCGGCACAGCGCCGCGGCCTCGGCGAAGCGCCGCTCCTGGTACAGGACGAGGCTCTCCTGCATCTGCTGTTCCATGCCGATGAGCCGCTTGGGATCGTCGGCGGCGGTGTAGGCGCCGGCGTGCGGCGCGGTGGCGCTCAGGTAACCCAGGCTGGCCAGGCGCGCCGCCTCCTCGCTCGAGACGCGCCCCTTGGCCGGCGGCCAGTGCGACTCGGCGGGCAGGACCGACGCCAGCGCGCGGGCGGTGGGGCGGTCCTGGTCGTAGACGTTGTGCGCCTCGCCGGGATCGTCGCGCAGGTTGTAGAGCTCCGGCAGCGGCAGATCGATCAGCTTCCGGTGGTCGCGCAGCATGCCGCGCAGGGGCGCCCAGCCGCGCGTCAGGTTGCCGGTCAGCGCCTCGAAATAGCTCTGCACCGGGCCGGCCGGCGCCGGGGCCAGCAGCGAACGGCCCGGCAGGCCGGCTGGCACCGGCAGCCGCAGCGCCGCGAGCACCGTCGGCACGATGTCGACGTGGCGCGCCTCCCGGAGGTCCCGGCCGGGCGGCACCCCGGGCCCCCAGATCACCAGCGGCACGTGGAGGGTCGCCTCGTAGGCGAGCAGGCCGTGCGTCAGCTCGCCGTGCTCGCCGAGCGATTCGCCGTGGTCGGCGGTGAAGACGACGAGCGCCGCCGGTTCCTTGCCGCTCAGCATGGGGTCCAGGAGGGGAGCGAGAAAGGAGTCGGCGGCGGCCACCTCGCCGAGGTAGGGGTGGTTCTTGAAACGGCTGGCGAACGGCTCCGGCGGCTCGTAGGGAGCGTGCGGATCGTAGATGTGCACCCAGAGGAACCGGCGGCTGCCGCGCCTGGCCCGCCACCAGGCGAGGGCGGGCCTGACCACCTCGTCGCCGCGCCGCTGGGCGAACCGGTACTGATCGGGATTCGAGCCGCGCGGGAAGGCGTCGTCGTAACGGTCGAAGCCGGCGCCCAGGCCGAACCGGGCGTCGAGCGGGAAGGCGCCCACGAAGGCGGCGGTGGCATAGCCCGCGCGCCGCAGGTAGGTGCCCAGCGTCGGGATCGACGGCGGCAGCCTGAAGCCGCTGTTCTCCCTGACCCCGTGCTGAAAGGGGTAGAGGCCGGTCAGGATGTTGGTATGGGAGGGGAGGGTGACGACGTTGTGGGCGTGGGCGTCCGGATAGACCCGCCCGGCAGCGGCCAGCCGATCGAGGGTCGGCGTCGCGGCCAGGCGGTTGCCGGCGAAGCCCAGGGCGTCGGCCCGCAGGGTATCGACGGTGATCAGCACGACGTCGGCGCCGCGCAGCGCCGGCCCGGCGGCGGCCGCTCCCGCCGCCGGGCCGGACCCGGCGGCAGGCAGGCCATGGCCGGCCGCGAGGGCAAAGGCCACGGCGGCGGCCGCCACCGCGGCCATCGCGGCCATCGCAGCCATCGCAGCCAGGGCGGCCGCCAGGCCGGCCGCGGTCAGCGGCCGGCGCGGCCGCGCCGGGGACGAAGAGCCCCGTCCCCCCTTGCTCGCCGGCGGCATCACAGGGCCTTCAGGTACTCCCGCGCCTCGTTGGCGTACTTGCTCTTGGGGTCGATTTCGAGCAGCTTCTTGAAGTCGGCCTTGGCCTCGGGAACCTTGTTCTTGTTGAGGTAGACCAGGCCGCGGTAGTAGTAAGCCTCCGCCATGTCCGGGTTCTCGGTGACCACGCGGTTGAACTGCTCGAGCGCCTTGTCCAGCTGCTTTTCGTTGTAGTACTTGATGCCGACGTTGATCAGCGTGTCGGCGTCCACCTTCGCCCCTTGCGGCAGCTTCGCCATGTAGGTCTGGGCTTCCGCCTCGCGCCCGGCGCCGACCAGCAGGTTGACGATGAGCTGCAACGAATCCGCGTCGTCAGGCTTGATCGCCAGCGCCTGCTTGAGGGTGTCGATCGACTGGTTGATCTTCTGCGCCTTCTCCTCCTTGGTCTTGACCTGCCCCGACTCGCGGTAGTAGGTGCTGGCGATGGCGCGCAGCACCGGCACCTGGTTGGGCGGATCGAGCAGCGCCAGCGCCTTCTGGTAGGCCTCGCGCGCCTCCACGGCCTTGTCGGCCTGCAGCGCGGCATTGCCGTCGTTGATCGCCGCCATCGCCTGGCTGCCCTTGCTCGGCGCCTGCTCCTGCTGGGCCTGCTCCTTGGGAATCGGCTTGAGCGAGACCAGGATGGGCGGGACCAGGCCCTCCTCTTCGACGTTGATCCGGCCCTCGGAAGGGATGTACCCCTGCTTCTCGATGAGCACGCCCCAGGCCCCGTGGGCGATGCCGAGCATGCTCCACCGGCCTTTCTTGTCGGTCTTGAGCGGCGACGGTCCCGGGTTTTCGGCCTTCACCGGGTCGTTGCCCTTGCGCAGCGTGACCGTGGCGCCTTCGACCGGATGCTGGTCCTGATCGGTCACCACGCCCTGCACCCGGCCGCGGCCGCGCCAGTCCTGGGCGGGCAGCGGCAGGGCAGAGCACACCGAGCACAGCAGGACTGCGGCGAGGAGCGCTGATGGATTGCAGCGGCGGTAGTGCATAGAACCTCCTTGGATGGGGCGGAGCGAGCCGCGTGGCCGGCGTGGGTCCGGTTTGCCGGACCGTGCGCGGCACATCAGTGTATCCGGGCCGGAGGCAAAAAAAAACCGCCGGGTCGCCCCGGCGGCAGAGAAAAGAAGCGAAGCGCCGCTCGTTGATATGAGCGGTCGCAGCGCTTACTTGAAGCTGAGCCGCGCGCCGAAGCGGAAGACCCGCGGGCTGAGGACCTCGTTGACGAATCCCGCGTTGGACGGGACAGGGGCAGACGCGACGTGGAACGCACCCTCGCGCTGCAGGACGAACGCCTCGTTGAAGACGTTGAAGCAATCGATGCCCAGGGTCAAGCCGAAGTCCTGGAAAGTGAACTCCTTCTCGATGCGGGCGTCGAAGTCGATGATGTTGTCGAGCCGGTTGCTGTCCGCCTTGCCGATCTGGACGGTCTCGCCGCCGAAGGCCGGGTTGGGGACGCTGGTGCTCGCCGCGCTGACGTTGATGTAGTAGGGGTCGGGATAGCCCTGGCGCCCGGTGAGGTTGCCGGCCACGTTGAAGCCCCACGGCCGGTCGGGAGCGATCTGGTACAGCCCGTTGACCGCGAACGACCACTTGCTGTTGATGTAGACGTTGCGGAAGTTGCCGGACC
>Ga0307478_10000316_pt1 | contig 52034 bp, 47 predicted proteins | sample atmos_gasesECM4C_2_FD_203713 | JGI IMG/M metagenome (GOLD analysis project Ga0307478, IMG submission 203713) | Hardwood forest soil microbial communities from Morgan-Monroe State Forest, Indiana, United States - atmos_gasesECM4C_05 | ecosystem: Environmental > Terrestrial > Soil > Temperate...
ATAGGAATCGGCTCCATGGGCACAAAGATCGGCGGGGTCGGGATCACGGCGTGAGTCACAAAAATCCGCGCCTCGAACTGCCTGGCAAATGCTCTTGCGTAGGCCAAGGCACTGGTCGAGGCGCTCGTGAGATCAGTGGGTAGAAGGATGTTTTTGAAAGTGAGACGGAGGCTGGCCTGAACGGTCGGCATAGGAACCTCCCGGAGAGAATCCGAATTCCGGATTTCCACGCCTTTAGACTACGCGCCCGTGCACCTGAACTCAGTGACTGAAGTCACAACTAGCTGTGCGACCACACGCGGGGCGCGGGTTTCACCGACAATTCATTGTGTTGCAACACATCTGTAACATCTGGGGCGTAGCTTCAGGTCCACTGAGGTGGAACAGACCACGAGGGACTGCGCGCCCGAACCAGAGACGGGGTTCCGGCACCGCGGTCCTTCGCCTATTTTGAAGTGTAGTTGTCGAACAGGCTGGCTTCTGGACTTGCTAAGAAGATGCCACAGTTTCCGGGTTGCGCTGGCGCTGTAGCTCGGCAAGGAACTGATCCTGCGCCAACGTGGTTCCGCTACGCAGTAAATCCAAGAGGGGATCTTCCAAGTGATCCTCACTCGGCGACGCGGAGTTTTCGAATTGGCTCTCGTCCGCCGTTAGCGACTTCGGAGAGATCAGCAGCTCTGGAATCGTGCCGGGGCGGCTGGTCAAAAATTCGATGAACTGTGCGACCGTCTCGCGCTGTTCCGTGGTGCGGCTCGGAAACTCTACACCCATCCCGGCGCCCGGGTGCATTACCCGCACCATGCCATCGGCATGAATCTCCATTCCGGCGGCCTTTAGGCAAAGATCGACCAACGCCCGTTCCGGAAACGGTGACTCGGTTTGGACGTAGCACCCACCCAGGCTCAGGTCAGTGAGCTTGCAAACCGAAACCGGTTCCGCTTCCTCCGGAGGAGCATCTGGAGTATTGGCGAGTAACCAGGTCTTAAGGAGTTCCAGTTGCTCAGCAGGGAGGTCGAGAAAGCGCACGCCAGATTGGCCATTCGGATTGGCCCATGCTACCTCACCCTGAGCGTCGATTGCTCCGCTGTCGTCAGGCAGGGGGAAACGCAGTCCAACCAGTGACGCGGGGTGCAGCGGCTGCGCCGCAAGAACATCCATGCCGGTCTGACTGAGATCGAGCATGATGCCCTCGACCTGTTCGCCCCCGGGTACGTTCAGTTGCACAGGCGCTTGTACCGGTACCCGGAACGAACGGCGCCGTTCGCGCCGCAACAGCGCCGTAACCGCACGCAACGTCGCAGCCGCCCGATCGGGTTCCACCGGCTTGTGCAGAATGAATTTGGCTCCGCCGTGGAGAATCTCTCTCACACTGCTTTCGCCGCTCACCAGCGCCATCGTCACCAGGGCACCGGGCTTGGATTGCGGCACCGCCTGCAGCAGACTTCGGGCGACGTCTGGATCGTCAAAATCCACCGTCACACAATCGAAACGCTGCTCACCCAGACGTTGCAGCGCAATCTCGGTTTCGCTGAACCGCTCGACTGCAACTCCAAAACCCGCGAGCACACGGCTAAGCACGTCTGCCGCGTCATCGTCTTTCGTTACCAGCAATGCCTGAAGGGTCATACCGCTTGTACTCTCAGTGATTGACAGAGTGCTTTACGGCCAACGCGGTGCCACCGGACGGCTCGACTTAGCTGGTGCCGGGCTCCCCTGCGAAGCGGAAGCTTTTGCTGCCATCGCGCTCGGCTGGCCCGCTTCGTCGTCCATTTCCGCCAACACGACGTTGTCGTCTTCTTCGTTCTCCGCCAGCAGAGGCGCCACCTCCCGGAGTTTTTCGGCGGCCTGCTGCAGTGCCTCTATCTGCTTGGCCAGCTGCGCATACTTCGCCTGCTTACGGCGCAAAACCTCATGGATGTCCTTCATTACAACCCCCTGCAGGCGAATGTAGGGTCGGCGCTGGGTAGGGTCAATACGAATCCCCCCACGGAGCGTTACGGCAGTAACCCGCGTCCCCGTCGTCTGGCCCAGTGGGGTGGTCGCAAGATCAACAGAATGTGTGAGGTAAGAGGTCGCTGATTTTGGCGACCGAATCGGGGCATGCGGGCGACCACTGGTTACCCGTTGGGTATGCCACAACATGCCACAAAAGGAAAAGGCCCCGCCGCAGAGCGAGGCCTCAAAGAGAAAGCCAACGATGATTAGCCGATCCGCAGTTTGCGACGCATCAAGCCGGCGATGCCCACCAGACCCGTGCCAAGCAGACCGAGCGTGCCCGGTTCCGGAACTGCCAGGTTCGTGTCGCCGCTCGACAGCCCGGCGGTTCCATTGAAGAATCCTTTCCCGACATTCACCGTAATTTGGGTCGTCGCCCCAACCCTGCCGCTTGCATCGTTGATCGGCCCCGAAAGCGTGTAGGAATGGGTTCCGTTTGCCAGCGTCGTCAGAGTCCACATAATCGGGCTGGACGAACTGAACGTACCGCTGAAGATCACGCCATTCGGGACTCCATTCGTGCCATTGCCTGTGATCACAAACGTTCCACCAGGAGCAAGCGTCCCGCCCATCGCTGCGTTACCACTGATGAAAGCGCCGGTTGAGAAGGTCACCGATCCGAGATTTGTACCGACTGCAGCACCGTAGCTGGTCAAGACAGAACCACTGAGCGACAAGCCTGACGACCCGCCCGTGACGGTGCCGCCCCTGTTCGTCACATCAATGCTGTCTGCCCATGCCGCTAAAGGCAACGCCAATGCCAGCAGCGCCAAGAGAACTACTCGCCTCATAACCGCCTCCTGAACCCGATGATTAAAACCCCTTACAACGTTCAAGCCTCGGGGGATCGAGACCTTCCTACAACCCCACACAGACATTGAGTTAAACTGAAGAGCACCTGTGGTGCCAAAAGTAATCAAACAACATGCTTCTTATTTTTCTTAACTTTAGGGCCACATGAGACCCGGCGCCGGAGACCCCAACTGCAAACATCTGCATAGGGAAACACAAACCTTTGCGTTTTCCCCAACTACTCCCTCACTCTAGATCCCGCGTCGGACGCCAATCGCGATTGGACTCAATGGAAAGTCTCCATGTCCAATGCCAAAACTTTGAACGCGTCGCGACTGTAGCGATTCAAGCAAACAGTCTTATGCGCCCGAAAACGAACGCTTTACATCGGGCAACATCAGGTAAACCACGATCGCCAGGTCCACGAGGGTGCGAGTCAGGTGCCAAGTACCCGCGTGGCGCGCCAAGCCCAAGAGGCCGAACAGAAGCCAGATTCCAGCCAGTGCCACGGTGAGCGTCCGTCCCCAATTCTTCAAGGCCCAAAGGCCGATTCCGGCGGCGACGAACATCACCGCGACGATGAGTCCACCGATCCCGAGCGCTTTCCCGACGCCAGACACAAGGCGCTCAACCAGCGAATCACTGGCAACCGTTGCCACAAGTCTTGCGCTAAGATGCCCGACTCCAATTAGCATGAGTCCGACCAAGGCAAACAACGACGCCCACAGCCAGCTCCATATTGCAATGATGGTCACTCCGATGGGACGCATTTCGGAACCTCCTCGGCGAGGCGGGCAACGTAACAAAACTGAGTGGGTGCGTCAAGAATAAGCGGGTGGCTGGAACAATTCGGATTAACGACTGATAGCAGGATTCAGCACGACTCGAATCGCCTCTTCAAGCGCGGCCGCCGTGAAGGGCTTCTGCAACAGTGCCACGCCGTCAGAGCATACTCCCTCGTCGTCCAGGTGCTCGCCGGCATAGCCCGACATATACACAACCTTGATTCCCGGCCGTAATGCAATCAGCTGCCTTGCCAGCTCAGGTCCGTTGACTTCCGGCATGATCACATCGGTGACCAGCACATCGATCTGCCCTGAGTGCCGGTGGCACAGTTCGACCGCGCGGGCCGCTGAATCGGCGACCAGGATGTTGTACCCATCCGCGCTGAGGATCGTCTCCACCAAACTCCGCACAGCGTCTTCATCTTCGACAATCAGGATCGTCTCTGAGCCGCCATGGCGCGTCAATGCCTCGCGACGGACTTGAGGCTCCTCGGTCTGCTTGACGCGCGGCAAATAGATTCGGAATGTCGTCCCCCGCCCCGGTTCGCTTTCGACAGTAATGTAGCCGCCGCTCTGCTTCACAATCCCATACACCATCGAAAGTCCCAGCCCGGTTCCTTTCCCCGGTTCTTTCGTTGTGAAAAATGGTTCGAACAAATGCGCGAGAGCATGCGCATCCATTCCGATCCCATCATCCGTAACTGATAGCTGGACGTAGGGACCCGGGGACGCTCCGGGATGAACCCGGGCGAATTCCTCCCCGAGATGCGTGTTGGCCGTCGCAATCGTGAGAGTTCCACCACGGGGCATGGCATCGCGCGCGTTCACCGCCAGGTTCATCAAAATGTGCTCCAGTTGGCCGGGATCGGCGCGCACCGTTCCCAGTTCCGGGTCTGCGTGCACCACAATCTGGATGCGCTCGCCCAGTAGCGGCTGCAGCATTTTCTCCACGTTTTGTGCCAGGCTATTCAGATTGATAGCGCGTGGTTGCAAAATCTGACGCCGGCTGAAGGCCAGCAATTGCCGGGTGAGAGAAGTTGCCCGATCCGCAGCCTGCGAGATCTGTTCCACTGAATGACTCGACTGTGCATCCCGTGCATGCTTCTCCGTCAGAATCTGACTGTAGCCCGAAATCACTGTAAGCAGATTGTTGAAGTCATGCGCGATTCCCCCTGCCAGCGTGCCGACCGCTTCCATTTTCTGAGCTTGGCGGAGCTGCTCTTCGAGGGCCTTCCGCTCCGTCACATCCTCGGCAATCACTTCGAAGACTTCCGTCCCCTCGCGCTCGTCCCGCACGCCACGGCCGCTCAGACGAACAGTAATCAAGCTGCCGTCTTTCTTCCGCCAATGGGCCTCCACTCCTTCAAACCGCCCGCGCCGCAAAAAGCTGCCTTGCACAAGCCCCTTCGCGCGCTCGTCCACGAAAACGTCTTGCTCCAGGCATAAGGTCAGAAAATCCCCCGTCGAACTGTATCCCAGCATCGCCGCCAGAGCTGGGTTCGCGTCGAGGAAGCGCCAGTCGCATGTGGCCCGAAAAATTCCAACCACCGCGCTCTGCACCAACGACCGGTACCGTGACTCCGATCGCAACAGCGCTTCTTCACTCCGCTTTCTCTCGATGGCGTTCGCGACCTGCTGTGACACGAACGTGAGCACGTCCCGCTCTCGCTCACTAAAGTGTGTACGCGCTGCGTAATGCTGAACGGCGAGTACCCCGAACGTCTTGTTCCCTCGTTTCAGGGGCACGCCGAGCCAATCGTCCGCTGGCGATCCGGTTCGTTCCACCTCGCCGGCAGCCGCCAATTCGTTCAGTTTGTCGCCTGTGGCCAGCAGCGGCTCCCCGCTGCGCAGTACGTACTCGGTGAGCCCCTTCCGCGGGGACCTCGGTTCCGGGGCGGGGTCGAATTCATCGACGAAGTACGGAAACGTGAGCAGATTCTTTTCCGGGTCGTAAACTGCAATATAGAAATTTTTCGCGTCGAGCAGGTGAGCGACGATGGCATGAATGGCGCGGTACAGCCCCTGCAAATCGCGCGCCGTGGTCGATACTTCTGCGATCCGGTACAGAGCCGACTGCAGGCGTTCGGACCGCCGCCGTTCGGTGATGTCCTGCGTGACCACCAGCCGCGCACTCCTGCCTTCGAACTCGATGGTCCGCGCGAACAGAATCACTTCGAGCACGCTGCCGTCTTTTTTGCGCTGGCGCCAGACTTCGCCCCGGACTTCTACGCCCTGCTGCGCAGCGGCAATTCTCTCCGGCTGCAAATCGAGACAGGTGTCGGAAATGGTTTGGTTCAGAAACTCTTCCCGCGTGTATCCATATTTTTCTGTAGCCGCCCGGTTGACTTCGAGAAACCTGCCCGTATCCGCATCGTGCAGATACGTGGGCTGCGGATTGTCCTGGAACAATATGCGGAACTTCTTTTCCGCCTCAATCATCGCGTGCGCCGACCGTTGTTCCTGGCGTTGCGTCAGCAGGCTCCGTGCCCCCGACGACGCCAGCGTAACCACCACCAGCACCGTGGCCGCTAGAGGTAACTCGTGCGCCAGTCGGCTTGCCACGCCCAGAATGACTAGCGGCAGCAGAACGGAAATCCATAACGATCCGAGCGAGTCATCGCTGACCGTGCCGGCATCTTCTTTGTGCGCCGACGTCGTTGGAAGTTCCCAGGTGCACGCTCCCGCAATAGCGACGACCAACGGAACGCTGTAGCACAGATCCCAGAGCGTTCCGGAATCCATACCCAACACCATCTGGCGATGCACATAAACTGCGCTGGCCACGCCGTAACCCCCGAGAAATCCTCCCAGGCGCCACAGCAGAGACCGCTCCACTCGTGATCGCGCAAACCTCAGGCGGAACGCGAAGGCTACGACCAGGAAGACGTCTCGCGCCAAAGCCACGCGCCATTGCAACTGCTCCATTTGCATGGAGGACGCCCGCCAGTGGGAAGGTAGATAGAAGTAGTAGAGGTAGACCGCAGTGGTGAGGATCCCGAGCTGGAGAAAATCAAAGCACTGCGCCCAATTGATGCCCGACATACGCCGCGATCGAACACGCAGAAAAAGCGCGAGAGCCATCGGGGCAGGGAAGAGAAAATAAATGACGTCGCTCGGCCATACCTCGTGAACCGAAGCTTGCAAGACGCAATCGTAGTAAGCGCTGAGCACTTCGGCCGCGGTGAGCAGCGCGAAACTGCTCGCGGTTAGCAGCCAGAATTGACGCGCGTACCGGTCCGGCTTCCGGCTCGCCACCACGGCCGCACTGGTCGACAGCACGGCGAGGCAAACCCCCAAAACGTTTGACGCCCAGGCGGCGTTCAGGCGAGGATCTCCTCCAGTCAGCGCCAGCCCTTGCAGCCCGACGCCGAGCAGGGCAGTCCCCAGTAAGCCTCTCGCAAACCTCGACATACCGCTCTTTTCTTGGGGAGGACGAGATTTGCACGAGTCTATGAAATGTCATAAAAACACGGCAAGTTACCAGTGAGTAGGGCCTGATGAGTTACTTCCGACTCGCGGCACCGCGGAGGCGGCCAAAAGCTGCCGCCTCGAAGATGGTATTCTCCTTGAAACAACCAATCTGAGGCTGTTACCTCGCATGTCGAACCCAACTTCACCCGAAACCCAACCCAGCAACCAAGCCACCGAGTCCTTTAAGGACATTCTTTCCGAGTTCGAACAAAGCCACTCGCGCAAACCAGGCGAACCCAACAAGCAGATCGATGGCACCGTAATCACAGTTACGGCTGACTCTGTAGTTCTTGATATCGGTTTCAAGAGTGAAGGTATTCTTCCGCTTGCCGCCTTTCCTGCCGGCGAAAGCGTGAAGCCGGGCGACAAGGTGGCCGTCTCGGTCAAAGGCCGTGACCCGGAGGGTTTTTACGAGCTCACCCGCTTCCGCACCGAGCAACCCAAAGACTGGTCTTCGCTCGAACGCGCCTTCGCCGAGAAGGCGGCGATCGTCGGCACTGTCACCAGCGTGGTGAAGGGCGGCGTTAGTGTCGATATTGGAGTGCGAGCCTTCATGCCTGCCTCTCGCAGTGGTGCCCGCGACGCCGCGGAGCTGGAGAAGCTCGTCGGCGAGGAAATCCGCTGTCGCATTATCAAACTCGACGTGGCCGACGAAGACGTGGTCGTCGACCGCAGGGCGGTCGCCGAGGAGGAGGAACGCTCCGTCAAGGAACGCCGCTACGGCGAGCTTCGCGAGGGCGAGACGGTGCAAGGCACGGTTCGCAGTCTGGCAAGTTATGGCGCCTTTGTCGACATCGGCGGAGTCGACGCGCTTCTTCACGTCAGTGACATCAGTTGGAGCCGCGTTAACCAACCTGCGGACGTTCTTACGGTTGGCCAGCAAATCGAAGGCAAAGTCCTCAAGATCGACCCCGAGAAGCGGCGTATTTCGATCGGCATGAAACAGTTTCAGCCGCATCCCTGGGACGCCATTGCGCAAAAACTCACTCCCGGCCAGCGTATCCGCGGAACCGTGACGCGGGTCTTGGAGTTTGGCGCCTTTGTGGAACTCGAACCCGGTGTTGAAGGCTTGATCCACGTGACGGAAATGTCATGGGCGAAAAAAGTTCGTATCGCCAGCGATGTGGTCAAGCCCGGTGAAACCGTCGATGCAATCATCCTCGGCATAAACCATGCCGAGCGGCGCATTTCACTTGGCCTTAAACAGGCTCTGGGCGATCCCTGGGCCGATGTTACGAAAAAACTCTCAGTCGGCGCTGTGGTCGAAGGGCCCGTGGTCAGCCTCACCAAGTTCGGCGCATTCGTGCAAGTGGCCGAAGGCGTCGAGGGACTGATTCACATCAGCGACTTCAGCGCTGAAAAGCGGATCAACCACCCCGGCGACATGCTCCGCGTCGGTCAGATCGTGAAGGCGCAATTGCTCGCCATCGACCCGCAAAAGCGCCAGCTCAAACTCGGAATCAAACAGCTGGTGCCAAGTGGCCTCGACGAGTACATCGCCGAACACAAAGAAGGCGACATCGTCACCGGCCGCATGATGGGCGCCGCAGGCGACGAAGTGCGAGTGGAACTCGGCGAAGGTATTCAGGGGTTGTGCAGGGTAAACCCGGGCAGCGCGCCGGTGACAAGAGAATCCAAAAAAGAACAACCAGCGCCGGCCGCCGACCTTTCGTCCCTGACTTCAATGTTGCAGGCGCGCTGGAAGAGTGGCCCCTCCGGCGATTCGCCGAAGGTGGATTCCCCTCGTACCGGACAGGTACGCAGTTTTCGCATTACGCGACTCGATCCAGCCGCCAAGAAGATTGAAGTAGAGCTTGCCTGAGTAGTTAGGTCGCGGCGCCGAACTACTCGCCAATCTTGGCATTTTGGCCAAACGGGTGCCCTAACCCACGCCCCTTGCCCGCTTAGGGTGCGCGGTTTTCTTAGCGTCCTTTGCCCTCTGTTCGCGCACTCTGCGGTTAAAGGTTTTGCCGCAAGCTCCCGAGCACGGAACCAGCAAACCGGGAACTATAGCAGCTGCCCAAGTACCTGCGCGATGTCTGGTGCTGTGTCGTCCCAGTAGTGGGTATGAGCTCCAGCGCCGATGCAGAATTCGATACGCGTTTGCGCGGCATCGGTGACGACCTCAATTGCATCCGGGTAGATTCCGTTTTCGTCGCCGCCTCGAGTCCGCCGATACCACTCGTTGAGCCATAACGACCGTCCCACGTAGTCCCCGCTTCGGTAAGCGTTCGCCCATCTCTGAATGCCCAGATCAGCCGGGTCCGGCAGCAACGCACTGCCCGGAGATGGGTCCAGCTGAGTTGGAGGTTCCCGCAGCGGTGGGCCCATTTCGGTGTCGCCGTTGTCGGGGTTTTCTCGGACCCAGTCATAGAGGTAAGGGAAGAACCGGTTCAGCAGCTGCCGCAACGGACTTCCCATCGTAAACAGCGTGATCGGGATCAATGTTTCTCCGGTGGCCGGAGGTCCGAAACCAAATCGCGATAGTTCCCGATCATTTCGCTGACGGTTCAACAGGTTCAGCAGATCGCCGGAAATCAGCGACCCCAGGCTGTGCGCGACGATCACCACGCCGTCATAGCCCCGTCCGTCGGGTCCCTTAAAGCGGGCGATGTAACGCAGCAGGGAAACGTATCGTTCGAAAATCTTCGCTCGCGGAGTGCCTTCTTCCGGATGCGTCCGCAGATACGTGTCGACGTCGAGAATGACTCGCAGTACCGGACTGGAATACCGCACAACGGCCGCCAAAACAGCCGTCACGCCGGCAACGTAAATCAGCAGGCAAATGATGGAATGCGTCGTCCTCTCGAAAAACGCCCGCCAGGGGCCGGTCCGAAGGAAGATCACCGGGACAATGAAAATGGCTACCCAGCTCAAGAATGTAACAAACGAGATCGAATCCAGTCCGCGTGAAGTCCAGCTGCCCATCCACTCAGCTTGCCGATTCGTCGAACTTCTCGGCGGTTCCGTCTCGGTTCGGCTGTAGGGCCGGCGTGGAGGGAACTTCTCGGTGAGCACCGAGGGCACGGCCCACCACACCAGCACAATCAACCCTGCCAGGGTGATCAGCGTTGTGACCCAGCATCCTGGCCCCACGCTCCACTGCAGAACCTCCGCAAGATAGTTACGCTCGGGCGCGGGAGCTGTGCAATACGGACAAGCTTTCCCACCCTCTGAACAAGTCATCGGTTTTCCAGTGGAGTTCTTGTCGCAGTCCCAATTCTTCACACCCGTCGGCGGAAAGAGATCGAAACTCTTAACATTTGCCAGCCATTGGGCTTGTTGTGCCGCTTTGGTGTCGTTAAAAAACGGCTCCGTACCTCGGATCTTTTCAGCAACAGAGAACAGGCCCGCCCAAATCAACGTGGTAATGAAGACAAACAGGAATGCAGGCAGAGCGAGCGCAAGGTAGCTCGTGCGCGCCGCGGCCCACGCCTTCCCTCTCGAAGCGAGGGGAGTCCGAAGACAAGCGAATAAGCCCGCAATCGCTGCGGCGAGGGCAAGTAATGCAAATGCGATCCAGGAAAGACGCAGACAAGCCAACAACCACTGAGCAGTCCAGAGATTCGCTTTTGAGACGCCGTTGGACCATGCGTAGATGCCGAATGTTGCCAGGACACCAAAATAAAACAGCCAGCCGATCGCCCACACGCCGCCGCCCCGAACCGTATCGTAAGCAGCTAGCGCATACAACACGAGGATCAGACCGATAACCCAACATTCCACAATCAGGGTCGTAGTGACGTCGCCTTTGTAAGCCAACACAATCGCCGCCGCTGCTAAGCCAGGAACAAGCGCGACCGTCAACCAGGGGAACCGGCCCCGGAATAGGGGTCGGTGCGTGGCAATCATTGCGAAAAGGATGAACCCGGAAACGATGGCTGCCCCGAGCCCGGCAGCCACGGGTGTACGGCTATTGACCTGCATCACTGCGGGCACGGCACCTAGTAGCACCACCAGCAAAGCCACCTTCGCCAGCGGAATCACGATCTGCAGCACCCGCGCGGCGTAGCGGTGCAGGAGCTGAAACGTGGTCCAGCTCCAGTCGGCATCCGGACGCGAATCGATTGCCAGGCGGCTTAGACTTGGTATGTGCAGGATCAGCTGAAACAGCGCCAGAAGGAAACTTAGAATAGAGCTCGTTGGCCTTGCCAGGTCTGCCCAGAACATTTCATAAATGTGAACCTCGGTGCCATCCGTCTTACGGTGCCCCTCAAGTCTGGTCGTGACGTAATCATTTCCTGTGGCCCCACCGTGGTAGTTCTCGAGCAGCTTCACACTCCAAGCGCGGCCGACTTGCCCTCGCTCCCCTCCGAGCTTTTGCTCTGCGATCGCGCGGGCGAATTTGGCGCTCCCCTCTTGCAGTCCGCGAAAGATTGTTTTGAATTGGGGCTCGATCTCCTCCGACTTTTCCAGACACACCGGCTGTAAAGGGACATGAATGCCCACCGACTCAAACTGATCGAACTCGCGCTCCGGCCGCTCGCGGCAGGGAAGCCCGGCATTCTGGGGGTTGTATGGCGGCAGCGACAACAGCAGGTCCGACATATCGTTGGCCGTCGCTCCGGGATCATGATGCGCCACACCGTGGACCCCAATCACCGCAACCCGCCGCAGACGAGGCCGAGACTCTGCCATATCGGCTCCTTTTTTATCGCTTGATTCAGACACTCCTTCGAATTCGACCTTTTTTGTATGGTGTGTCTTCGTGCAAATTCGATTCATGGAATCTACAGCGAGTCGACCCGCAGCCTCGGGGACTCTAGCTGAATCAATCTGTTTTGTTTTGGGGAAAATATCGGATATCGACTCATTAACCGGCTATTTACTGGATAGAATGGCGCGCCCTGAGAGATTCGAACTCCCGACCTTCTGGTTCGTAGCCAAACGAGACGGGTAATGCGGAGTTAGACGATGTTACTAAGTGCAAGAAAACATGGCAGCGCGTCAGATCGACGTTGCTTGCTTTTGCACCACTTTGCTCCGCGTTCGGGGACAATTCGGGGACAGTCATCTCGATGCTCGTCATGCCATCGTGCGTTGTGACCACGCTCAGGAAGGCATCATGCGGAGGCGGAAACGGGGCTAGGATCGCACCGGATGGTGGTGCGTAGGGGTAGGGGGGTCGAAAATCTTTGGGACTTTTCGTTCTGCGACCGGCCTGCTCTGCTGTACACACAGTCGCAGCAAAAGATTTTTCCCTGGAAATCTGTGGAAAACTCCGAAATTCTGATCTCACGCTGATCTCATTCGACGCGGCGATGATCGAGCCAGACCTCGGCTTCAATCGTTCGCAACCATGCCCGAACTGTCGAGCGCCGGTAGTAGATGCCCACGCCAAGTTTGACATAACCGGGCCCCCGCCCACTAGCGCGCAGAAGTTGAAGTCGCCGCGGCGTAACGGGGAATCGATTGGTGCGCCGGCGATCTAGGATCCGTGCCAGCGCTGGCTCGGAAACGAATTCGGCGAAGAACGCCTGTTCCTCGGCACGTAGCGAGGGATTTTCTTGCAGCTGCTGCTGTGATTCCACGGCAATCTCCGTGCTGGCGTTGTCCGCAGCATACATCGAATGAGATCAATCTTCGATTTTTAATTCTTGCTTGCGAAGGTTCGAGGTGCCATATTCAGGCCAGCGCCTCCCTCTGGCGGTGGCAGAAGGCAAAATCCCTTCGCCGGAACCGGCCGTCAGAGCTGAGGCGCGAGCGCAACGCTTCTCGAGATTAAGTTCTCGCGGAGGTTTTGGTCCTCACTGAAGCGCACGCAGGTTCAGGTCGTCATCGAGTTTCAGCGGGTATTGTCCCGCGGTGGCTGCGAGGCGCCGACTGACAAATTGGGTACGAGTGCTGCAGGCATGAGCGGCGCTGCACCCTGAGTGTCCGTCGGCCTTTTTCTTTTCGCCGATGGGACGGTCCGAACCCTCGACGAGAGAAAGAGGCCAAATATGCCCGACCGCAACGCCATCCTGGCGGAAGCTGACGCCCTACTCCACAAAAACTTTTTCAGCAAAGAAGACTCTGCGCGCGCGGAATCTCTTCTGCGCCTGGCGGACTCGCTGATCGATCGCACCGAACTCCGCCACGCCGTGATAAACCAACGCCAGGCCGAGCTGGGCCTGTCCCCGCTGACCAGCACGCCCGACGCCAAATTCAATGCTTACCTGCGCGAGGGATTCTCCGCACTGTCGATCGAAGAGCGGCGCCGCATCGGGAGTGAGCGAGCGTCGGAGATCCGCAGCGCGCAAGCTGTCGGCACTGGCTCCTCGGGCGGCTATATCGTGCCGATGCCGTTTGCCGATAGGTTCGAGGTCATGTTGCAAGCCACGGAGCCGCTCTTTGGCCTGGCCACGATGTTTGAGACTGTGAACGGCGCTCCGACCGGATACCCCCTCGTCGACGACGTTGCGCATCAGGCCTCGGTCGTGGGCGAGAATGCACAATCCAACACGGAAACCGACACCCCCTTCGCAAGCCTGCCCTTCGCGCAATGTCCGACGTGGAGATCGGATTACGTGCTCGCATCGGTGGAGCTGGTTGCGGATTCGAAATTCGACATCGGAGCGCTCACGGCCGCGGCGTTTGCGGTGCGCTTTGCGCGCGCGATCGGTAAAACCTTCATCACCACACTGCTCGCAGCCGCGGGCGCCGGCGTCACCACGGCATTGCCCACGGTCATAGCTCCAGATGAGATCTGGAACCTGGTGGACAGTGTTGATCCCGCGTACCTGGTCAACGGCTCCTGGCTGATGTCGCCGGCGACGTTCACGAAAATCTGCCAGTTGAAAACCACGACGAACGCCTACATATTCCCCGCACAGTTCGACTCCGCCGGCCGCCGTTTACTCTGTGGATACCCGGTATATCTATCGCCGTCTATGCCCGCTGCGACCGCGGGCCTCCAGCCGATCACCATGGGAGATCACTCCAAATTCTTGCGGCGCCAGGTGCGCGACAGCTTGCAGGTGAAAGTCTTGGTCGAAAAATACGCGCTCTATGGCCAGGTCGCATACCTGGGGTTCCTGCGCTGCGATGGCGCACTGCTGAAGGCGTCCGGGCCCATCCCGGTGCAAGCGCTGACCATGCACAGCTAAGGAGGGATGATCCCATGAAAAAATTCTGGAAGTTCAAAGCTGTCAGCAGCGGCGCGCTGACCATTGAGTTGCTAGAGCCGATTGGGGAGGATTCCTGGACCGGCGAAGGCAAAAGCGCAAAAGCGTTTTCGGAGGAGCTTGCGGCCGCTGGCCACATCTCCGAGCTCCGCGTGCGAATCGCGTCACCGGGCGGAAACGTTGTCGATGCCCTTGCAATGTTCGATTCCTTGGTGCGCCATCCCGCTAACGTCCTGGTGGATGTTATTTTCGCGGCCAGTGCGGCGTCGATCGTGGCGATGGGTGGGGACAGAATCCGCATCGTTCCCGAGGGCCTTTTTATGATTCACCTGCCTACTACGTTGGCCGCAGGCAACGCCGTCGAATTGAGAAAGGTGGCGGACGTTCTGGACAAGGCCACGCAGCCGATGATCAGCGCGTATCGAAGGAAGAGTCCGAAAACGGAGGCGGAGATTCTGAGAGCGCTCGAACGTGAAACATGGTTCAGCGCGGAGGAGGCAATTGCCTTTGGACTGGCGCAGGAAATCACCCCCGATGAGGAGGAGGACGACCTGGACATGGCCGCTATCCTGCACGCACCCATTGCCGCGAGGTTCCGCCACATGCCAGCGCAGCTCGCCGCGCGCTTCACGCGCCGCACCGAGCCGGATGCCACAACGCAGCTGATGGTTGAGCGAGAACGCCAGCGGCTGCAGGTCGAACTTCTCCGGAGGCTCCCATGAGTGACGACCTCGACGATGCACAGCTTGCCGAGTTGAAGGCAAAGATCGAAGCCGACAAACAGCAAATCGAGGCCAGCGTGGCCCAGCTCCGCAAAAATGCCGAGCTGATGCTGCTGATGCTCCGGCCGATTCCGCCTCTCTACGAGGACAATTAGGAGCTGATCTCAAATGGCGACCTTAAATGTTGGGGCTTTAGCTGCCAGACTCGGATTGGACCCGGCAGATTTCCTCGAAAAGATGAAGGGAGTGCAAGGCTTCACCACGGGCGCCGGCGAGCGCATGGCGGCCGAGATGAAGCGCACCTCGCGCGAGGGATCGGAGTCGCTGCGCTTATTCGATGAGGCGCTTGGCGTGCATCTTAGCCGGCCACTCACTCGCATTCTGACCACGGAGTTTCCAGGCTTGGCCAAAGGCCTGCAAAGCGTTCTTGGCGGCGCCGTGTTCTCTGCCCTGGGCATGGCGGCCTTCGAATTCGGCGAAAAGCTGGTCCGCAATATCGAGAAGGCACAGCAGGCGCAGGAGGCATTCCGGGCGGCGAGTGCGAACGTGGGATCAACCCTCGAGCACATCACCGATTCCTGGACGCTGAAGATCAACGCGCTCTCCGGAAAACACAGCCTGGCGGCCATCATCAGCGAGGGCGCCGGCGAGGCCCGCAAGCAATGGGAGGAATTGTCGAAGGCGATCGACGACGCCGCCAAAAAGCGCGCCGAGGCGCAGAAGCCGCTCACCCTGCTCGAGGCCGGCGCGGGTGACTGGTTTGCCAACCTCACCCAGGGCAGCACCGCGGGCGTCATTCACGAACACCAGCAACAGGCCGAGCAGATGGGCCGCGCGATTCAGGAGGCGTTTCGTACCGACCAACTGAAAGGCACGCACACCGCCCTGGCGCTCATCGAAGCCGATCTCGCCGCGGTCAACACGAAGCTGACGGAATATCAGACACTCGGGGCGCAGGCCTTCAGCTCGCAGAGCATGTATGAGCTGCAGGTGGGAAACCTGGAACGGCAGATCGCGGCGCTCGACCAGGCCCGACAGATCGAGAAGGCGCGCGAGGCCTGGGAGAAAGCGACCGCGGCTGCCAAGGCCAACGAGGATGCCCTTCGCCGGCAGCGCGAAGCTGTGGCCGCGTTCGGTGCGCTCTACAAAGACATCGGCGCTTCGCTTTCGAAATTGCAGCCCGAGACTGATCCCATTAAAAAGCTCACATTCGAGATCACCGAGATGCGCATGAAGGCGCAAAACGACTTCATCGAGATGGAACGTGCTGGCGCATCTGCGCTGCTGATGCGGCCGGCGCACCAGGCGCTCGACGCCTACCTGGCGAAGCTCGATCTGCTAAAGAAAAAACTTATCGCCGATCTCGAGATCGCCGCCGCTGCTGAGAAGCTGCCCACCGTCATCGCGGGCGCGCCCATGCCGGTATTACCAGCCGCGCGCACCGCTATGCCCACGCTGGGGACGGGCGGGACCGCGGCCGCGCAGCTCGAGGCATTTCAGAAGGACCAGGCAGCGCAATTGCGACTGGCGGCGCAGGCCTACCAGGAGGCGATGAGTCCCCAGCAGAAATATCAACTGGGCATCGAGGAATTGTCGCTCCTGCTCGAGAAGGGGCTGGTCGGTCAGACCGCATACAGCGCAGGCGTCGCACAGCTCGAACAGCAAATGATCAAAGCCGCGGACAGCGTCCATCGGCTTCAAGAAGAAATGATGAAATTGCTGGAACGGAGCGACAGCGCATCAGCGGGCGCTGCTGCTTGGGCAAAGCAGGTGCAGATCAACGCCGCGCAGACCGGCAAGTTTGTGTTCGACGAGCTGACCGCGGCCAGCAAGGGCTTCGAAGATACCGCCGCGGCCTCGCTCATCAGGATCATCGAGAGCCACAAGAACGAGCACCGCAAGCTGATGCTCGAGCTCGGGCGCATGTGGGAGGGATATTTCGCGAATCTCGCGCAAACGGCGATGAAATATGGGATGGACAAGCTGGTCGGCGCTGCGCTCGGCAAGCTAGGCGGAGGCGTCCTCGGCAAAGTATTCGGAGGTACGAATGCGGGCCAGGGCGCAGCCGGCGCTACGCTGCAGGGCGCCGGGACCACGCTCATGACTGCCGGGACCGCGCTGAATGCCGCCGCAGCCGCACTCTCCGCCGCTGCCGCGGCGAAGGCGGCGATACCAACATCGCTACCGCTGCCGATTCCAGGGATAGGTGGTGGTGGCGCAGGAGCTGGCGCGGCCGCAGCCGGTGGCGCGGAATCGCCAGCTTTCGCGGGCTTCTTCGCCTCCGGCGGCGACGTCAGCCCCGGCGCAAGTTTCGTGGCGGGCGAGGCGGGCGCGGAGGAGATCACGCTGGGCGCGCGCGGGTCTGCGCACGTCGAGCCGCTCGGCGCGAAAGGAGGTGGTGACACCACTCACTACTACGATATGCGCGGCGCGGTCGTCACTGAGGACTTGCTGCACAAGGCAGAAGCTGCACGCATGATGAGCCTCAGCGAAAACCGCGCCGTCGCCCGCAGTGTATCGATGCAGACCGATACGGCCCGTCGCTCGCGTCCGCCGCGTTAGTGCGGTCTGCGCTGACCTTTGAGAATCGCTGCCACGACGCGCAGTAACAGCTGTCGCGCGAACTGCGCGCTCTCTCCGACCCGCCATCCGCAGACCGCTGCCCCCCGCTGGATCCGCTGACGCTCCGATCTCGTGAACTGCAGTGTATGAAGTCCGCTGTCCCTGCCCGTTTTCTTCTTCACTGATCCCTCCCAGACCTCGCCGAAAAACGCTATCAGAGTCCGTCAGGAATCAAGGCACCCCTGGCTTCGGGGCGCTCGCGTTGTGGAAAACAGGACTGGATTAGTGCATTCGAACGTATCTATCGAATTGAACGGTTGTGACGGTATGTTTATGCAAAAAAGGCACTTGTAAGCATGGGGCAGATGACGTCAATATCGTTGAGGGAGGAGGTGAGATATGGATCTTAGGAATTTGAAACGGCTGCGCCAGATGTCAGGCCTCGTTCAGCACGAACTTGCGAGTGAGACCCGAATTGATCGCGCCAGAATCTCCGAGATCGAGAACCTCCATGTTGAGCCGCGCCCTTCGGAGCTGATGGCGTTGATGAAGGCGATCCGCGCAGCCCACCGTCGGCAAGTGCAAGAGTTCGAGCGTCTCGCCCGCACCGAGGCCGACGCCTGAAAGCATTGGCCAGCAAAGGACAGCATGACACTGAGTTCTCAACTTCTGGCTTGGTTTGAAAGCATGGCGCGCTGCTACGACGAGCAACTCACCAACGCAGAGCGTCGCGAGCTCGCGGAGTGGGAGTCGAGTCCCATGTTCACGCGCACAGGAGATTGGCCTGGCTGGGCGCGGTACATCGGCCCTCGGCCAGCCTCGAAGGCCGATTACGAGCCAGGACTGCGGAGGCGGCGCGCATGAGCTTCCAAGCTTCTAGATACGTGCGCAAATTACGCGGAGTCAGCAAAGCAGAGAAGCTCGTTCTTTTCGTACTCGCCGAATACCACAACTTTGGCCAGAACGCCGCATGGCCAAGTCTGGATCATCTTGCGGAGGATTGCGAAATGTCCGAGCGAAATCTGAGGTACTGCTTAGATCGTCTCATCGCTCCGCGAGATCGCCACCCGCGGGGAATTTTGAAACGCCAACGGGCTCACATCGGCCGCGGCGGAATCTACGAATTCGGCTTTGTGGGACTTGAGCAGAACGCGGCAAAAAAAGCGGCAAAAAAAGCGGCAAACGGCGACATCGCAATAAGGAATAACAGTCCAACAGTTTTAGAGACCCGGGTCCCCTTACCCCTCCCTTTGCAGGGAGAGGATTCTCGTCCTCCTCTCACCAGTCGAGACAGGCGATATCTCAACAAGCGGATGTGGGAGCTGACGCGTGACGAGAAGATGGATCAGACTGCTGCGTTCGAGACAGCGTGCGAGCAGCTTCTGATTCCGCGGGATCAGGCGCTGGAGTCACTCAAAGGCACGGCGTTCTATGAAGGAATCATGAAGCACCCGCGGCCGCCGCGGCGGGCCGCCAGCTAAAACCATGAGTGACCGAATCAACCTCGCGCACGCCGCCGTGAGCGTCATGGGCCGAGAGCGCGCTATCGCTGAGGCGCTGGACAAATTCTTCACCGCGCTCGGCTGGCTCGATGCCGCAGATGAGATCGAATTTTTAGACACGATTATCCTGCCGAATGGCAAGCTGCGCGTGCGTTTCCGCGATGCCGCCCACGCGCTGCAGGAATTCATCTTGCCCGCCATTCCCTCGCCCGAAGCGCTGCGCGCCGAAAAAGCAAAACGAGAGATCACACCGGGCAAATGACGCCAGAACTCCAAGCCGTCCTCGAGGTCGCGCGCTCGCTGGCGCCTGAGGAACTTCCGCGGCTGCTGGGCGAGCTCGAGACCGTGCGCGCCGTCGCCTGGTCGCGTCTCACTGCGCCGGCGGTCGCTCCAAAGGGAGCGGATGAATTGCTCGATATCGATGCCGCAGCCACTAGCCTCGGGATCTCGAGGAGCTATCTATATCGTCACCACTCGCAATTTCCTTTCAGCCGCCGCGTCGGGCGCTCGCTCCGCTTTTCCGCTTTGGGAATTCAGAGTTACATCGAAGGTGCCGGCGTCTTGACGCTGCGACGCCGCCTCGCTACTCTGATCCCAGCAGCGGAGGCGAAAGCGAAATGAAAGCCAAGAAGAAATCTGCAAACCACGCCGTCACCGTTCGCGCGACGTTGCGCCTGCCTCAGGAGCTTTGGAGGGCAGCGCAACATCAAGCGATCGATCAGCAGATTGCAGCCGCGGAACTCGTAACGGCGCGCTGAGCGAGTACCTGAAGAAAAGCGGCCGGCCATGAGGACTCGAGGCGATGGCCGACTCTTCCTGCGGGGCACAACCTGGTGGATGCAGTTCTATGTGGACGGCCGCCAGCATCGGGAATCCACAAAGACATCCGATCCCGAGAGGGCCGACAAGGTTCTGCGCGCCCGCCTGAAAGAAGTGCATGCCCATGAACTCGACCCATCGCGATCGTTTGTTTCGCAGCGCGACAAACGGCGCACGGTCGCCGATCTCATGGATGCGCTGAAAACTGATTTCGAGATCCGGGGCAAAGCCAGTCCGCAGAACCTCTCGAACATCAAACGAGCGCGGGCCGATTTTGGCTACTACCGAGCAGCCGCGCTCACTGGCGAGAAGGTGGACGAATACATCCGCAAACGGCTCAGGCCCGATGACCCAGAGGCCGAGCCCGCGGCGCCTGCCAGTATCAACCGCGTGACGCAACTGCTGAAACAAGCATACAAACTCGCAGTCCTGCCCGCACCGCGGATCCGCCGACTGTCGGAAATCGGCAACGAGCGCCAGGGCTTTTTCTCCGAGCAGGAGATTCGCAAGGTCATCGGCAATCTTCGCTCCGAGCTGGCGGACTTCACTCTCTTCGCCTGGCTCACTGGAATGCGGAAATCGGAGATCGCGTCGCTCGCATGGGCCGACGTCGACGGTGACGTGATCCGGCTGCGCGCGGAAAATTCCAAGAACGGCGAGGCACGGATGATCCCGCTCGAAGGCGAACTCGGAGAATTGATCGCACGCCGTCAGGCAGCGAGGCAGGTGGACGTGAACGGCACGGCGATGCTGTGCTCACTTATCTTCCACAGCAAAGGCCAAGCGATAGGTGATCTCCGAAAAGCGTGGGCCACGGCATCGAAAAAGGCCGGCGTCCGGCGTCTCTTCCACGATCTGCGACGCAGTGCCTGCCGCAACATGTTGGCCGCTGGCGTCGCGCAGAGCATCGCCATGAAAATCTCCGGGCACAAGACCGATTCGATGTTCCGCCGCTACGCCATCAGCGCGGAGAGTGATCTGCGCACGGCGCTTCGAAAGACCCAGGAGCACCTGAAAACCGTGGTGGAGAACGTGGTCGAGATGCCGAAGCCCGCGCGGACGGGGACAAAACGGGGACAATCTGCAAGTGCTAGAGTTCAGGTGGTCGGTAAGTGATTGAAAGAATGGCGCGCCCTGAGAGATTCGAACTCCCGACCTTCTGGTTCGTAGCCAGACGCTCTATCCAACTGAGCTAAGGGCGCGAAAATCGGCGGGGTGGGACTCGAGAATTATAACGGATGCAGAACTTCCTGAAAACTTCGCCTCCGGCGAAATCCGAGTTGCGACTTTACCCGCCTTTCCCGCGCGGCACGCTCTCTTGCCTGTTCCCATGCAGTGCTACTTGCAACCCGAGAGCTTCACATCGGGGACTCGCGAGTTTCCTTCGACCGTTCGTCCTCTGCACGCAGTTGTAAGGGCGAGAAGAAGACCCGCACGTCGAGCAAGGGCGTTGCGCAGAGATTTTCAAGCCCCAGGAGCGCCTCCGCGGAAAGTCCGCGAGACTTTCCGCTATCGTCCGCCGCAGCTTCACCGACCCCCTCTATAGGCCGGCTCATCCCTCGGGCCTGTGCGTAATTTCGTATAGACGTAAATCTTGCTTAACAGGCAGCAATTCCTACCGGGTTCCCGAAAAGTCGCGGCGTTTGTTTTCATTGGTTTAGACAATGGTCCAGAAGCTGCAAAAGGAAAGGCCAGACGAAGTGGCGCGCAACGGGGCGCTCTAGAGAATAACTTCGGCCAGAGGTTTTCTTGAGCGCCCCTTTGCATTTCCTTCGCCGGAACGGGTTCCGCATCCCTGATCCGGCGCTTCGGCAGCCCTCTGAACCCTCCCCCGGGTATTCAGGCCAGGGCTGGCCGTTCGCGGAGATTGATTCCAGCCTGGCGCAAGAGCTTTGCTACCGCATCTTCGTTCAACCGAGACGCATCAAACTCCACTCTCACCGTTCGATCCTTCTCGTTGAAATCAACCTTGCGAATGCCGTATACCTCGCGCATGCCGTCGATGGCGCGCATCTCGCGCTCACCCGGTGTTGCACCGTAGCGGAAAGCGACATCCAGATACGTCATAAGTCGGTCAATCCTCCTCGCTTGAAGATACAACAATCACGAACTCAGGCTCGTGAATCTAATACTTTGCTTCTGAATCATTACAAAATCGTTCGGCAAATCCCCACCCGGGGCGGCGTCGGATGTGTCTTTTACGGCCCGCCGCCAGGGTGTAAGGTTTGAGAACCACGCTCCCTTGCCATTGAAGGATCTTCTGGATGTCCGACCACGTTGAAACTGCAAAGACCACTGAGCTTGATCCCGTCTGCGGCATGACCGTGGACCCCGCCGCGGCCAAGAAACATATCGAGCACGCCGGCAAGACCTATTATTTCTGCAGCGGCCATTGTGCCGACAAATTCCGGCACGATCCCGCGCACTACTTGAACGCGAATGCCAAAGCGGGTAAGGAAGATTCGGCCTCCTCCCATTTGTCCTCATCCCACGCCCGCGGGTCGTTCGCCACTCAGGAGTCAGCGCTTAAGGGAAAAGACTCTGCCACGAAACAAAAGGATCCCGTCTGCAGCATGGACGTCGACCCCGCCACGGCGAAGCATACTTTCGAACATGCGGGAAAAACCTACTACTTCTGCTGCCGCGGCTGCTTCGAGAAATTCCGCGCCGATCCTGGCCGCTATTTTGACCCGATGGCATCGCCGGACCTCGTTCAGCTAGGAGCGCCCGCGTCTTCCCACTCCACCCACCCAGCAGCCGTCCCGAGAACGAAGACCGCTCCCGATGAGCGCTTCTACGTCTGCCCCATGTGTCACGAAGTGCGCCAGGTCGCACCCGGTCCCTGCCCCAGTTGCGGAATGGCGCTTGAGCCCGAAAGCCCTTTCCCCGTCTCGAAGACGGAATACACCTGCCCCATGCACCCGGAAATCATTCGCTCCGAGCCGGGCAGTTGCCCCATCTGCGGCATGGCGCTCGAGCCTCGCACCGTAACTGCGCACGAGGAAGAAAATCCCGAGCTCCGCTCTATGAGCCGCCGCTTATGGGTCAGCCTTGTGCTCACCGCACCGCTGCTCGTCATCGACATGGTTCACATGTGGTGGCCGTATGTCTTCATGGGCCACCTCTTGGTAAGTGGTCGGCGCCTCTATGGACCGGAATACTTGCCTTGGATCGAACTCATTCTCGCCACCCCCGTCGTCCTCTGGGGAGGGTGGCCTTTCTTCCAGCGTGGCTGGGCCTCCATCGTGAACCGCTCCACCAACATGTTCACGCTGATCGCCATGGGCACAGGCGTCGCTTACCTCTACAGCGTCATCGCGACGGCTTACCCTCAGATCTTTCCCCGGGCTTTTCGCGGCATGAGCGGCCTTCCGGACGTGTATTTCGAAGCCGCTGCTGCCATCACCACGCTCGTCTTACTGGGCCAGGTACTCGAACTCCGCGCTCGCAGTCGCACCAGTGCCGCCATCCGGGCGCTGCTTGATCTCAGCCCCAAGACCGCGCGCCTAGTAGCCGACGAGGGTTCCGAACAAGACATTCCTCTCGACAAAGTAAAACCCGGCGACCGTCTCCGCGTCCGGCCCGGCGAGAAGGTCCCGGTCGACGGCGAAGTGCTCGATGGCCGCAGCGCCATCGACGAGTCCATGATCACCGGCGAGTCCACTCCGGTTGAGAAATCTCCGGGTTCCAAAATCATCGGCGCCACGGTGAATAGCACTGGCTCGTTCATCATGCGGGCGGAACGCGTGGGCAGCGACACCATGTTGGCGCAGATTGTGCAGCTCGTCAGTCAGGCACAGCGCAGCCGTGCGCCCATCCAGAAACTCGCCGATAAGGTCGCTGCCTGGTTCGTGCCGGCCGTCATCGCGATCGCTTTCCTCACCTTCCTCATCTGGGGAATCTTCGGGCCCCAACCACGCCTGGCGCACGCTCTCGTCAACGCTGTGGCCGTTCTCATCATCGCTTGCCCTTGCGCTCTGGGACTGGCTACGCCCATGGCCATCATGGTCGGCACCGGCCGTGGCGCCAGCGCGGGCGTGCTTATTCGCAACGCCGAAGCGCTCGAAGCTCTCGAAAAAATCGATACGCTGGTGGTCGACAAAACCGGCACACTCACCGAAGGCAAGCCGCGCGTCACTTCCATTGTGCCGATCGGCCTCGAAAAGAATGAATTGCTGCGCCTGACCGCCAGCCTGGAACGCGCCAGCGAGCACCCTCTCGCTGCCGCCGTTCTTGCCGAAGCGTCTGCGAAAAATATCGTATTGGCGGACGTTCACGACTTTCAGTCTCTGGTTGGTCGCGGTGCCGAAGGTGTCGTCGATGAGCAACGCATTGCGGCAGGCAACCGCCAACTGATGGAAGAGATCGAGGTGCTGATCCCCGATGTCCCCGACCGCTATGTCGGATTTGGCGAAGCGGAGATCTACGTCGCCATCGACCGCCGCTTCGCCGGCTGGATCGTCGTCGCGGATCCCATCAAGGAATCCAGCTTGCTCGCTCTACGCGAACTCAGAGCCCAAGGCATTCGTACCGTGATGCTCACCGGCGACAATCGCACCACCGCCGAAAGCGTTGCCGGCAAACTTGGCATTCAGGAATTCGAAGCGGAGGTCCGCCCCGAACAAAAATCGGAAATCGTGAAGCGCCTGCAGGGGGAGGGTAGAGTAGTCGCCATGGCGGGCGATGGCATCAACGACGCGCCCGCTCTCGCTCAAGCCGACGTCGGCATCGCCATGGGAACCGGCACCGACATCGCCATGGAAAGCGGCTCGGTCACCCTGGTCAAAGGCGACCTTATCGGCATTGTGCGCGCCCGCAAGCTCAGCCAGGCCACTATGCGCAACATCCGCCAGAACCTGTTCTTTGCTTTTGTCTACAACTCGCTCGGCGTGCCTGTCGCCGCCGGCATCCTCTACCCGTTTTTCGGACTATTACTGAGCCCAATCCTGGCTGCCGCCGCCATGAGCTTCAGTTCGGTGTCGGTGATTCTGAATTCGCTCCGGCTACGAAAAGTGGAACTCTAGCCTCGGCGGATCAAGGCCTGGCTGAAAGCCAACTTCGCGCCCGTTGCCCTCTCTTAGCGGTCTCTCGCGGGTAAGAACTTTTCTCCGCGCCCAGGGCTACCTGATCCCCACATACACATCCACTTGCGCGTCCCGTGGATTCGCCGCCCGCTGATCATAGACTTCAAAATCCGCGACGTACGCTCGGGCACCACCCAGTTCCGACTTCGCCGTCGACCAGATACGCTGCCAGGTCCCAACAACAACTTTCGCCACCGGACCCTTCTCAGACGTGAACACGGCGTAGCGCCCAGGCGGTACGTTCTTGGCAACCATCCCTTGCGGCGGCTTCGCTCCTTCCTTCACTCGTGCGCCGACGATCAGCGTGTACTCGCCATCTTGATCACTGGCATAGTCCGTATATACGGCAAGGATCGCCCCGTCCAATTTGTCGGGAATTTGCGCGAGCAGCTTTTCAGCCACGAACCGTTCCCACAACCTCGCAATGCGCCCCGCTCCCGCCATCTCCTGCGCATTGCTGGTGCGCACACTGCTGCCGATTACGCGGAACTCCGCCTCGTTCACGATCCTGGGTTTCATGGCTTTCGCTTCGCGGGGAAAACTACAGCTTGCTCAGGAAATCCGTGACTTCCGGAGTACTCCAGTCAAACGCATTGGCAAACTTCCGCCGCAGAATCCCCTGGCGGTCGATGATGTAGGTCTCCGGAATCTGAATCGTCCCGTACAGATGCTGAATCTTCGCGGTTGGATCCCGCACGGTCACAAAATCCATTCCATACTTCGTGATGAAACGGTGATAGGCGTTCTCATCTTCGTCGGCGCTGATCGCGACGACCACGATGCCTTTATCCTTCATCTGCTGCTGCATCTTCACCAGGGAAGGCGTTTCGGCGACGCAGGGTGGGCACCAACTCGCCCAGAAATTCAGCACCACCACCTGACCCTTGAACTGGCTTAGCGATACCTTGTGCTCCGCATCCTGTACCACGAAGTCGGGCGCAGCTTTGCCAATCCGCGGCGGCCGACCGCCACTGTAGCAACCGGCCAGCAATAGAAGGCTGACAATACTGAGAGGAAAGAAGATCCGTCGCACCTAGCTATAATAATAGATTCGGCCTATGGAGATGCCAGTATCAGCAGGGGAGCGGCCGACCGTGTCGGTCATCGTCCCAGCCCGGAACGAAGAGGCCAATTTGCGGCCCTGCCTCGAGTCTCTAGTGTCGCAGACTGGAGTTTCCCGCGAACTCCTTTTGGTCGACGACGGATCCACCGATGGCACCCGTGCCATCGCCCAGTCGTGTCCCGATGTCCGCGTCATCGATCCGGGCCCCTTGCCCCCCGGCTGGACCGGTAAGAACAACGCGGTTGCTGCCGGCGCCCGCGAGGCGAAAGGGAAGTGGCTGCTGTTCACCGATGCCGATACCGTCCATAAGCCCGGCTCCCTCGCCCGCGCGGTCGCTGAGGCCGAGCATCACAAAGTCGACCTTCTCTCCTACTCCCCCGAACAGGAAGTCCATGGCTTCTGGGAAAGGGCCGTCATGCCCGTGATCTTCGCGGAGCTGGCCAGAAAGTTTCCCCCGTCCGCAGTCAGCGATTTTTCGACCAATCTCGCCGCCGCCAATGGACAATATCTCCTGATCTCTCGCGAGGCCTACGACGCCGTTGGAGGCCATGCCGCGGTTGCTCAATCTCTCCTTGAAGACGTCGCCCTGGCCCGGGCCGTCCGCAATGCATCTCGCAAAATCCGCTTCCGTTACGGCGGCGACGCCGTTTGCACCCGCATGTACCGCGGCTTCCGTCAGCTTCGCGAAGGCTGGACGAAAAACTTGACCCTGCTTTTTCCCTCCGCCGTCTGGCTGGCTCTGCTGCGCGCTCTCGAATTCCTGTTTGTCGTCGTCTGCCTGATTGTCGGAATTCTTGTTATCGGCACTGGGGAGTGGCGTCGCTCAGTGATTTTCTTCGTCCCCCTGATCCTGACGCTCATGAGAATCGCTACCGCCCATTTTTCCCTGAGTTCGAATCTGCTGGGCATTCTTGGTTTGCCGGTCTTCTCCTATCTCCTGCTGCGCTCGAAGCTGCGCCATGCCAGCGGAGATGTGCACTGGAAAGGACGCACCTATCCGGGCAGCGCTGGCATCAAACCGGTTTCGTGATGGAGCGTATGGTCTACCTCACTCGTAAAGCCGAATTCGCCGCATCGCACTACTACCACAACCCCGAGTTCACTCCCGAGCAAAACCACGCCATCTTCGGCAAATGCAATAACCCCAACGGTCACGGCCATAACTACACGCTCGAGGTCACGGTGAAAGGCAACGTCGATCCGAAATCCGGCTTTGTCGTCGACCTCAAACAACTTAAAGATGTCATGCATCGCGAAGTCCTCGACGCCATGGACCACCGCTTCCTGAACAAGGAAGTTCCCGAGTTCCTCCACCAGATTCCGACCACCGAGAACATCGCGATCGCCATCTGGCAGCGCCTCGCGCCCAAGCTGAAGACCGCGCAACTGCATCGCGTGCGCGTCTACGAGACTCCAGACCTGTTCGTCGATTTCTACGGAGAAGCGGCGTGAAAGCCCATCTCACCCGCCGTTATCTCTTCTCGGCTTCGCATCGCTTGCACAGCGATACCATGCCTGATGACTGGAATCGCGCGACCTATGGCAAGTGCAACAACCCGCACGGCCACGGACACAACTATCAGCTGGAAGTTACTGTGAGCGGTCCGGTCGACGCAGGCACCGGCATGGTCTGCAACCTTGTCGATCTCGACAGCTTCGTGCACGAAGAAATTCTCGATCGTTTCGGGCACGAGAACCTTAACACCTTGCCCGAGTTTCAGCAGCAAGTGCCGACCACCGAGAACCTTTGTATTCGGATCTATGAAATTTTGCAGCGCGGGTTCCGCCCTGCACATCTGGAAAAGGTACGCATCGAAGAAACCATGATGAATTCGTTCGCCTACGCAGGAGGAGCAGAAATCCGCGACTAGTACGAACTCGCGCATTGAGCAGACGCATGGTTACCGCGCAAGCGTAGGCTTGTACCAGGGCGCGCAGGTTCGTATCAGCGTGCGCCTTGAGTCGCGCCGATCTGCTTAAGGAATGAAAACGGCTAAATAGTCGCTGAGGCTTCTTTAGTACCAAGAGGTACACATGAAACAAACCGCCGAAACCCCAACCCTCACCAGCGCCAGCTTCGAAGAACTCGTCCGCGAAATGCTCGTTCGCCTTGGCGAGGACCCCGCTCGTGAAGGCCTCCTCCGCACCCCCGACCGCGTGCACAAGGCCTTCGACTTCCTCACCAAGGGATACCACGAGGACCCCGAAGCGCTCCTCAAGGGCGCGCTCTTCACCGTTTCCTATGACGAGATGGTCATCGTCAAAGACATCGAGATGTTCAGTCTCTGCGAACACCACATGTTGCCGTTCTTCGGCAAAGTGCATGTCGCCTACATCCCCAACGGAAAAGTGATCGGGCTCAGCAAAATTCCGCGCTTGATCGAACTCTTCTCGCGCCGCCTCCAGATTCAGGAGCGCCTCACCACCCAGATCGCTGAAACCATCCAGAAAGTCATCGAACCGCAGGGAGTCGGCGTGGTCGTTGAAGCACGACATCTCTGCATGATGATGCGCGGCGTCGAAAAACAGCATTCCTCGGCCGTCACGTCTTCCATGCTCGGCTGCTTCCGCAATGAGGAAGAGACGCGCAGCGAATTCCTGTCCCTCATCCGCAACCGGCAGAACGGTGTCTGACAACTGACGGCGCCATGAAGCCTCCGTCGAATCGTCGTGCGGCGAAGGGCAAGCTCCCGCGTCTGACTCTGATTTCCGAGGAGATGAAAGCTTGGTCGACTGCACTGGCCGCCGAGTTGACCTCATGGCCGCACGTCAGCAGTCGACCGATGTTCGGCTTTATTGCTCTCTACCGCGGAAAGCGAATCTTCGCCATTCTGCCGCGGACTCGTGGGATGGGCTCCGCGAATTCGCTCGCCTTCAAGCTGGAAGATCCGGGTCCGCGGCGACTTGCTCAGCTTCAGGCGGACAGGCGCCTTTCCACCACGGTCATGCGGGCCAAGCGCTGGTTCGTGTTCGAGCTCACGTCGAAACGCGATCTCAATGATGCCCTCGACTGGCTGGGCCGCTCCTACGCCGCCGCCCGTTAGACAAACTCCCCAGGACCCCGCTAGTTGGGCCGCGAAATTCTTTGTCACTGCGGCTTGTGATGTCGGTCACAGCGTTCTATACTGTGATGAGGATTCGAACGAACGTTCGATATATGCCGAAAGCTGCCTCCATTCCGCCGGTCGCCCGCCCGCGCCGCGCGCTGCCCCAGAGCCGGTTTGACCGCCGGCTTACGGAAATTCTGGGGCACGCTACCGATGTGTTCGACGAGAAAGGGTACGCAGGCGCATCCATGCGCGATCTTTCGCGCGCCAGCGGCATGTCGCTCGCCGGGCTGTATTACTACTTCGAATCCAAAGAAAAGCTGCTGTACCTTATCCAGCGGCATACTTTCACTACCATTCTCGAGCGGCTCAAGTCGCGCCTTGATGGGGTGGCCGATCCTGAGCAACGCATCCGGGTGTTTATTGCCAATCACCTCGAGTATTTTCTGGCAAACCAGAAGGCGATGAAGGTGTTGTCGCATGAAGACGAAGTGCTGAAGAACGGCTTCGGCGCCGAGATCACCGGAATCAAGCGCGAGTACGTTCGCACCTGCGTCGGCCTGATTGAGGACTTCAATCGTGCCCGCGGACTTGACTTCTCCAGTCGCACCGCTGCCCTGAGCCTGTTCGGCATGATGAACTGGATCTACACCTGGTATAAGCCCCGCGTCGACGCCGACGCCGCAGAACTAGCACGAGAGATGGGGGACATTTTTCTGCATGGGTTGAGGGGATGCGGGAGAAAGTGATTCTCGAAGGCCACTACTGGCGGCAAGCTGCTGGCTTCTGGCGAGCTTGCCAGCAGCCGACGGCTGGAAGCCAACCGCAATCGCGACAAATTTCGAAAGGAGTTTTCCATGGCGACAACAGTGCAACCGACCACCGGCGCGGACACCAAGAAGCTGATCAACTATCGCAACGACTGCGGGGTGGCGATCATCGAGATGTTCGATCCCCCCGCCAATACCTACACCTACGAGATGAACCGCCAGCTCGACGACGCCATCCTCGCCGCGCGTATGGACAACGACGTCTACGTCATCGTGCTCACCGGTGCAGGCGACAAGTTTTTCTCGGCGGGCGCGAACATCAAGATGCTGGCCAGCGTCGACCCGACGTTCAAGTATTACTTCTGCCTGCACGCCAACGAGACTCTGCTCCGGCTGGAGCACACGCCGAAACTGGTGATCGCGGCGATCAACGGGCACTGCGTCGGCGGAGGGCTCGAGATCGCCATGGCCGCCGACATCCGCATCGCGCGCAAGGACGCCGGCAAGATCGGACTGCCCGAAGTGAACCTCGGCGTGCTCCCCGGCACCGGCGGGACGCAGCGACTGTCGCGGCTGGTCGGCAAGAGCCGTGCCATAGAACTGATGGTGACCGGCAACACCTTCTCCTTCGAAGAAGCCAAGGAACTCGGGATCATCAACGATATTTACGAGCGCGACGGTTTCATGGAGAACGTCATGGAATACGCCCACCAATTCTGCCCTCCGAACAAAGCGGCCAAGGCGGTGGGCCGCATCAAGCGCGCGGTTCAGACCGGATGGGAGATCCCAATGGAGTCGGCGCTGGCGGTCGAGCGCGAAAACCAGCAGATCCTGTTCCAGAGCGACGACGCCAAGGAAGGCCTGGCGGCTTACGTCGAGAAGCGCCCGGCGATCTTTAAAGCAAAATGACCGAGAGTCTGCTCCATTGAGGACACGGCATTTTGCAAGTCAAGGCTCCGCCTTCGTGTTCCTCGGTGTCCTCTGTGGTTAAGGAGTTTTTATGCCTGGAAAAGTAGCCAAGATCGGAACCTTCAGCGACTGGGTTGGTCTTTTCGACGAATGGCGCAAGGAAATTGGTGTCAATCGCGACGAGGTCGCCAGCTTCAAGTTCGACACACTGTATGGCGCAATCGAGACCGAGGAGATCCAGTTCGGTTCATTCAAGGGCCGGCGCAAGTGGGAAAACTTGCGCCAGGTGCCCACGCAGCAGATGCGCGACGCGCTCCTCAACATGATCGTCTACCAGGGCGACACCGAGTTCGCTTCCGTCGAACAGCAGCGGCACCTGTTCGAAACCGCGCCCACCGACTGGGACCGCCGAGCGCTTACCCGCGTCATGATCGAAGAGATGCGCCACGGCTGGCAGATGTGCGCGCTGCTGCTCGATCACTTCGGGTACTCCGGAAAAATCGAAGCGCAGAAAATGCTCGAACGCCGGGCCTTCGATAACGAACGCCTGCTGGGCGCCTTCAACGTCGACGTCGACAATTGGATGGACTTCTTCACCTACACCGACTTTGTCGATCGCGATGGAAAGTTCCAGCTGCAGATGCTCAAGTATTCCGCCTTTGCGCCGCTGGGCCGCTCCATGTCGTACATGCTGCGCGAAGAAGCATTTCACATGGGTACCGGTAACGACGGCCTGCGGCGCATTGTGCAGGCGGGCGTGATTCCGGGATGGTTGATCCAGAAATATCTGAATAAATGGATCTCGTGCTCCTACGATTTGTTTGGGACGGATCACTCCTCATCCGCGCACTGGGCCTACGTCTGGGGCATTAAGGGACGCTACGACGAGCCGGAAAACGAGTCCGCAGCCAAACTCGACGAGTTGAACGATTACAACCGACACCTCTATCGCGATGAGGTCGCCGGTTTGGTCGAGCGCCTGAACGGCTTCCGGAAGGCAAGCGAGCCGGAACTGTACGCACCGAATATTCGATTCAACCGGGCGATCGGCCAATTTGCGGGACAAAAATTCCATGCCAGGACCGGCGAGACGCTGAGCGACAAGGAATACGAGCAGCACTTCTTTGAAGCGATGCCGACGGCGGAGGACAAAAAGCTGCTGCTCGAGATCATCGCGAACGATAAGAAGTGGATCGCCGAAAAAGAGGGCGCGCGCGATCCCTTTGCCACGATCGGCGAACCACGGAAATCGGCTATCAACCTTTAGCCTCTGCCACCGACATAGATCGGGCGGGCACAAAGCCCGCCCTTTTCTGTATCCTTCCTAGCGTGACACCGCCATCCACAACTCGGATTTCCGTTCGTTTCGAGCCACCCGTAGTTCGCATCACCTTGAGCCATCCACCCCTGAACGTCATTGATGTCCCGATGATGGAGGAATTGGCAGCAGCTCTTGCCGAGTCCGAGTCGCGGCCCGACAGCTCGATCATCGTACTTTCAGGATCGGAAAAGACCTTCTCAGCGGGGGTCGACGTCGCGGCCCACACTCCGGATAAGGTCGAAGGGATGCTCGCGAAGTTCCACTCGGTTTTCCGCGCGCTGGTGGCATCGCGGAAGGTGCTGGTGGCTGCGGTCCGAGGACACTGCCTCGGTGGGGGGGCGGAACTCGCCATGATGAGTGATGTGGTTGTGACCTCGGAGACGGCGACCTGGGGATTCCCGGAAATTTCCCTCGGCTGCTTTCCTCCCGTTGCGGCGACGGCGCTGGCAGCACTGGTTGGACAAAAGCGCGCTGCGGAAGTGATCCTCACCGGTCGCAAGTTCGATGGACGCGACGCCGTGACCTGGGGACTCGCGAATTCGGCAGTCCCCGACGGACAAGTGGAAGCAACACTCGATGATCTGATCACGCAATTGCAGGAGCTGAGCCCGGTCGCACTCGCAGCCACCAAGAAAGCCATCTACGCGTGGGAGGCCATGCACTTCGACAAAGGACTGGCGCGCGCCGAGAAGGTCTATCTCGACGAGCTAATGAAGACCGAAGATGCTCGCGAGGGGGTCCATGCCTTTCTCGAAAAACGCATGCCGCGCTGGGTAGGCAAGTAAGAATCCTCTCGCCGACTGATGGTGAGAAATCTTTGGCCGCAAAGGACGCGAAGAGAAGCACGCCATGGCCGCCAAGATGTACTTCTTTGCGATCTTTGCGGAATGGTGTTCTTTGCGGACTTTGCGGTTAAGAGGTTTTTGCCTGACTCAATGATCACCGACTGCCACATCCACATTTCACCCCTCGAGATGTTCAAGCCGGCAGCGCTGCAACTGATGCGCGCGAAGCGCGCGAACTTTGCCGAGATCGAAAGCTATTCTAAGTCGCCGCGGGCGTTTCTAAAGTATCTGGATACGGCCGGCGTCGATCGCGCCGTACTCATCAACTACGTTGCCCCGGAAGTGATCGGCTTCACTTCGGCAGTGAACCAGTTCGTCGCCGACTACGTAAAGGAAGACCCCAGGCGGTTGCTCTCGTGCGGAAGCCTGCATCCCCGTCACACGGCCAACATTCTGGCAGACGTGGAGCAATTAATCCGCCTAGGCATTCGCATGATCAAGATTCATCCGCCGCACCAGTTGCTCTATCCAAACGACTATCTGAGCGGCGTCACGGAACTCGAAATCATCTATCGTGCGGCCGAAGCCAACGGGATTCCGGTGATGTTTCATACCGGAACCTCGATCTTTCCGGGCGCGCGCAACAAGTTCGGCGATCCCATCTACCTGGACGATGTCGCCGTCGACTTCCCGAAAATGAAAATTCTGCTGGCGCACGGCGGCCGCCCCCTGTGGATGGATACGGCGTTTTTCCTCGTTCGCCGGCATCCCAACGTCTACCTGGACATCAGCGGAATCCCGCCTAAAAGCCTTCTCCGCTATTTCCCGCGGCTGGCCGAAATTGCGGATAAGACGCTGTTTGGCACCGACTGGCCCGGGCCGGGAGTTCCCGATGTTGGGAAAAATCTGGCGGAGTTTCGCAGCTTGGGACTTGCGAACGACGTCGAACAACAAATCCTCAGCAAGACCGCATTACAGATCTGGCCGACGTGATTTTGAAACGTCCGGCCACGAAGGTTCGCGTCCGGTTCCTCGCAAAGAACCTTCGCGACACGTTTGCTCGGACGTGGCCGAATTCGAGTCGTGGTACAGAATGAATCCTCGCGACGTCAAACTGCACCACTCCCTAATCCGGGAAACGTTTGGAAAGTAGTCCATTTTGGCGTATAACAAGGGGTTGCGACTCCCGTTCTGGAACTCCCGAGAGCCAGCAACAGAAATCCACTGCTCTTGCGAGGGAGTATGTCCAGCACCACCCACGCGCCCAAAGGTCTTGAAGGCGTAGTCGCCACTACCTCCGGTATTTGCTATATCGATGGCGAACAGGGCGTCTTAGCTTACCGCGGCATCGACATTCATGATCTCGCTGACCATTCGAACTTCGAAGAGACCTGTTTCCTGCTGTGGTTTGGGCGGCTGCCCAAGCGCAACGAGTTGCGCGAAGTGCGTGAGCGGCTGGCGGAAGAGCGCAAGCTGGATGCATCCATTCTGAATCTGTTGCGCGTCGCCCCCAAGCACGCGTTGCCCATGGACGTACTGCGGACCGCCGTGTCCGCGCTTTCCTTCTATGATCCCGAGTTCCAGCAGAATGATCACGACGCCAATGTGCACAAAGCGATCCGCCTGACTTCGCAGATTGCGATGATCGTGGCGGCGTATGACCGCATCCGCAAAGGAAAGGACGTAGTCGAGCCGGACCGCAACCTTTCGCACGCCGCGAACTTTTTGCTGATGCTGAATGGCACAGCGCCTTCGCACACCGCCGAGCGCGCCCTGGACATTGCCCTGATCTTGCACGCCGACCACGAACTCAATGCCTCAACCTTCGCGGCGCGCGTCACAGCTGCAACTTTGTCCGATATGCATTCCGCCATCACCTCTGCGATCGGGACGCTGAAGGGCCCATTGCACGGCGGCGCCAACGAGGCGGTCTTTCATATCCTGATGGCCATCGACCGCGACGGAGCCGACCCCGTCGAGTACGTCAAGGGCATGCTGGCGCAGAAGAAAAAAATTCCTGGATTCGGACACCGCGTCTATCACACCGAAGATCCGCGTGCTACTCACCTTCGAAAAATGTCGCGCGACCTGGGACAGTCCAGCGGCGAACCGAAGTGGTTCGAGTTCTCCAACCGGATCGAGGAGTTTGTGAAGGGCGACAAGAAATTGAATGCCAACGTGGACTTCTACTCGGCTTCCACCTATCACACGCTGGGAATCGATGTCGACCTCTTCACACCGGTCTTTGCAGTGTCGCGCATCAGCGGCTGGTCAGCGCACGTGATCGAGCAGCTTGACGATAACCGGCTGATCCGCCCGCGGGCCGATTATGTCGGACCGATGTACCCTGCGAAATACGTGCCTATAGACAAGCGTTAGCTTTTCTTCGGCTCTTGGGCTGTAAAATGTGGGCGACGATCTCGGCCGCGTTTCTACGGAGCCAGAAATTTTCTCCCATCAACTCCTGGTCTTGCACCGCACCCGCAATGCCTGCGGCTGAGCCCCGCTCCGACCCTTTCATTTGTAAAAAAGCATCGTGATACGAGGCGTTACCTCGATGATAACGGGTCGCGACGATAGGCTCCATTGATCGCAAGTGTTGATTTTGCAGGATCTTAGCGCCCTGCGCCGAAAAATGTGCCCAGAGGTAACTAGACCTTTGGTACTTGAGCGTGCCCGTTCCCCGGTCCTAGGCTTCAGACATGGCAGTAGCGTTGTTGTGAGGGGGGTGTCCCGGCTTTGGGGTTCCGGGATGCATGCTGTGATCCAAAACACGACAGTCGCCGCCTGGGCGCGAGGATGCAATCCTCCGCCAACTTTGAGTTTCACCCTCCGATTCGGGCCGGTGGGCGAACTCTTTGAGGTGCGGAATGATGAAGTCGGGGAGCATATTGCTAGCAGCAGTTCTGCTGGTCCTGACCGCGGCGCCCACCGTGGCGCAGTCGGGTTACCAGGTCATCACCGTGAACGACGGCGGCACGATTACCGGAACTGTCAAATGGAACGGGCCGCTTCCAAAAATTCCTTCCCTCGTGATTAACAAGGATCCAGAAATCTGCGATCCACAGGCGCAGAAGAAGCGCGACCTTGAACGTCTGCTGGTCTCCGCCGACGGCGGTGTAGCCAACACCGTCGTATTCCTGAAAGACATCACCAAGGGCAAGGCCATGGACTTGCCCGAAGGCCGGCAATTCCTGAACCAGAGGACCTGTCGCTACGAACCACACCTGCTGCTCGTACCAGCCAATGGAACGCTGCAGTTGAAGAGCAGCGACCCGGTACTGCATACCGTGCACATGTCGGGCTCGGCGGACTACAACCTCCCGTTTCCCTTCGCCAACCAGACGGTGAGCCGCACCATGAACCGCGAGGGACTGGTCGACCTGCGTTGCAATGCCGGTCACGTCTGGATGAATGCCGAGATGCTCGTGGTCCAGCATCCCTACTATGCGGTCACCGACGAGGACGGAAACTTCAAATTGACCAACGTCCCTCCGGGCGAGTACGAGATCGAGGCCTGGCACGAGGGTTGGAAGGTGACCGGGCAAGGCGCGCTCTACGATGTCATGACGCAAATGCGCGTGCAGCGGCCTATCTTCTCCGACCCTGTCGAGTGGACGAAGAAAGTCACCGTCCCTTCAAACGGTACGGTCGAAGTGAAATTCATGATCTCCGACAAACGGCCTGAAATGGCCTCGAATCGGTAGATTTCACCTCGGGGCGGATTCTAAGAACCGCCCCAACCCCTGCGCGCCTGCGCTTCCCCAGGCCAAACGGCTGGTCCACAACAAGGTAGAATGGAACTGGATGTAGCGGTTCCATGCCACGGATTTACTTCGACAATAGCGCCACCACGCCGGTGCTGCCGGAAGTGCTTGAGGCCATGCGGCCTTACTTCGACGAGCGCTTCGGGAATGCCTCGTCCATTCACCGCAACGGCCAGGAGACCCGGGCCGCAGTCGAGCAGGGGAGGGAATCGGTGGCGGCGCTCCTGGGATGCCGCCCGCCCGAGGTTGTGTTCACCAGCGGCGGCACTGAGGCCGACAACCTGGCCATCTTCGGGGTAGCCGGCGCGGGCGACCACGTCATTACCTCCGCTGTGGAGCACCACGCCGTGCTCAATGCCTGCAGGCACCTCGAGGCGGAGGGCGCGGACGTTACCTACCTGCCGGTGGATGGGCGCGGCCTGGTCGACCTGGCGGATGTCCGCCGCGCTTTGCGACCGACGACAAAGCTCATTACTGTCATGACGGCCAACAACGAAACCGGCGTGCTGCAACCGGTGGAGGAGATCGGCAAGATTGCCGCTGAGTCGGAAGTCTATTTTCATACCGACGCGGTGCAGGCAGCGGGCAAGGCGCCGCTGGATGTTGCGAGTATCAGCTGCGACTTGCTGTCGATCTCAGGGCACAAGCTTCATGCCCCGCAAGGCGTGGGCGCACTTTACGTGCGCAAGGGAACTGCCCTGGCGCCGATGCTCTATGGTGGTCGTCACGAACGATCCCGCCGGGCAGGCACGGAAAATGTTCCGGGAATCGTGGCGCTCGGCAAGGCGGCAGAACTTGCGCGAGCCAAGCTGAAGAATGACAACCAAGGCATGGCCAGAATGCGAAGCCGGCTGGAGGCTGCCTTGCTCGCGCTGGATTCGGCCGGAGTGAATGGCGAGGGTGCGCCCCGCGTTCCACAGACGCTGAGCATGTACTTCGGCGGCATCGATGGAGAGTCGCTGGTGATTGCGCTCGACCTCAAGGGCCTTGCCGTCTCCACCGGCGCCGCCTGTTCCTCGGGCGCGATCGAGCCTTCGCACGTGCTGATGGCGATGGGCTTGAGCCCGGATCGTGCGCGGGCGAGCGTCCGCTTCAGCCTGGGCCGGCAAAACACCATGGAGGAGGTCGAGGTCGCGATTTCGCTGGTTGCAGAAACGGTTGCGCGGCTGAGGGAGCTGGCGCCAAGAAAGGCGGCAGTCAGCCACTAGCTGCCAGCCATCAGCCACTAGCTCTTGGTAAACACTGAGTTGCAATGACAGATACCAGAACCATCGCCGTTGCCATGTCAGGCGGAGTCGATTCCTCAACCGTCGCGGCCATGCTGCGCGCCGAAGGGCACAGCGTCATTGGTCTGACCATGCAATTGTGGAATCAGCGCCGCCTGGCGGGACGCGAGGGAATGCCCGAGGCCGTCCAGGGCCGTTGCTGTTCGCTCGACGACGTGTACGATGCACGCCGCGTCGCCCAGACCATCGGCATTCCCTATTACGTGGTGAATCACGAGGAGCGCTTCGAGCGCGAGGTAGTTCGCCCGTTTGTCGAAGAGTATCTCTCGGGTCGCACGCCCATCCCGTGCAGCCTCTGCAACAACCATCTGAAGTTTGACCAGCTGTTAGTCGTAGCCCGGCAGATCGGGGCCGATACGCTGGCTACCGGTCACTACGCCCGCGTCGAACTTGATGAGCAGAGTGGACGATGGCTCCTGAAGCGACCCACAGACCTCGCCAAGGACCAAACCTATTTCCTGTTTGGCCTCACCCAGGAGCAGCTGAGCCGGACGATCTTCCCACTTGGCGGCATGACCAAGCCCGAGGTCCGCGAGCTGGCGCGCAAGCACGGGCTCGCTCTCGCCGAGAAGCCCGACTCGCAGGAAATCTGTTTCGTTCCTGGCGGCGATTACAAGCGCTTCCTCGATGCCTACCTCGAAGAGCAAGGCGACCGCCTGCCCGATACTTCGGGCGAACTGGTTACCACGGACGGCAAGGTGATCGGCGAGCACAGCGGCGTTCACAATTTCACCGTAGGTCAGCGCAAGGGACTGGGCGTAGCCACTGGCTCCCCGCTGTATGTGATCCAGATTAAGGGAGCTACCGGCGAGGTCGTGGTCGGTCGCGACGAAGAACTGTACTCGAAGACCCTACGCGCGCGCCGCGTCAACCTCATCGCCGTGGACAACCTTTTCGAGCCAATGCGCGTGCGGGTAAAGATCCGCCATCGTCATGAGGGCGCGCCCGCATCGATAGAAAAGTCCGGCAACGAAGCGATTCTGGTGACCTTCGACGAACCGCAACGTGCTGTAACCCCCGGACAGGCGGCAGTTTTTTACGACGAAGATGTTGTTGTGGGGGGCGGATGGATTGAGTGAGATGTGAGCAGCGCCTTCTTAGCTCGGACAGGATCGATCAATCGAAAACCGCTCTCCGGCTGCGAGCGATCCGCGGCCCCCAGCAAAATGTCCTAGATAAACAGCTCGTCCTGCGGTACGCCCATGCCGTCGCGTGGCTGGCTCCGCTTCCGGCCCAAGAAGAATTCCAGGCCGGCACTCAGACCCTGCATCAGTCCCGACAGCTGGCGGATGGGCGAGACCACCGTCCGATGCACCATGTCCGTCGTCTCTTCAACCCGATCCAGCGTACGGTTGACCAGTTCGTCAGCGCGGATCACCTGCAATCGCGTGCGATCCACGATGTCGTTTACCGTGGCGTCCAGGCGTTGCACCTGGGAGCGCGCCATGCGTGCGACCTCCTCGGCGTTCACCACGATGTCTTCGACGCGGGGACGCACTTGCGTCAGCAGGTCCTGGACGTTATCGATGGTGGGTAAAGCCTTGGTCCTCACTTCGGCGGCCAGAGCTTCCACGCGGCCGGTGGTTTTGCGCACAACCAGGAACAGCGCCACCAGGATCCCGGCTTGAATCATCACGGCGATCGCCGTAAAGATGATGAACAGCGGTACAAGCTTGTCCATAAGTTGACCCCGCTTCCGTTCCAGGGACGAAGTCTAGCGCGGAGAAGCTAGAGATTCTTTGCGGCCTGTTCGCCTTCAGAAGTTGCCTCGTGATAGGCCTGGCGCCCGGCATCGTAAGCGGCGCGGAACTGATCCTTCTGCTGGTTCAGCACTTCGCGGCCGCGATCCACCCAGTCGTTGGCCTGGCTGCGGGCTGTATGCGCCCGGTTCCGCACGTAATCGCGTCCCTCTTCCGCCCTGGAGCGGAGCGCTTCGCGGGTTTCGTTTCCCGAGCGCGGCGCATAGAGGACGCCGGCGATCGCGCCAACCCCCAAACCCGCCAAAAACCACAGGAAACTATTGCTGTTATTGTCCGACATGTGCTCCTCCTGCCTTCGAACCGTAACTCGAATGTTAGCATCCGCTTTCCGGAAACACAATTCAAGCGGGTCGCAATCTGTCCAGCAAACCAGGGAATTCGTGATCCGCAATACCGGGACAAAGCGAAAAAAGAAACCGTAGAAGGCCTCGGCCCGGGGTTGGTTTGAAACATAATCCCCACTTGTGGAGGGCGCGCAGTAGCGAGACAATTAAACGTTGGCGAGGTGAGTTTTTGTCCGACCGTAAGTACCGACAACGCGGATATCAGGATGGCGGCGAGAAGGGAAGCAAGCCGGGTGAGCGCTCGGGCGACCGCCCCGCGCGCAAAGACACCTTCGGGCCGCGTCCCCTGCAAATGCCCGGCAAGCGAACCGTATCACGCTGCTCGCAGTGCGGAACCGTTCTGCCGCCACTTGAAATTCCCGAGAAGTGTCCCAAGTGCGGTTTTGAGCTGCACTCCTGCAAGCAGTGCATGTACTTTGACCCTTCCAGCCGGTTTGAATGCATGCAACCGGTGCCCGAACGCATCCCCCGCAAGGACGTCAAGAACGATTGCACCTTTTACGCAATCCGCGTGACTATGGAGAAAGAAACCACCACTCCGGCCGCGGCCAAACCCACCGATGCGCGGGCGGCGTTCGACAATCTCTTCAAAAAATAGTTGGCCGCGGGAGGCCGCGCTCTCAGGGCTTCAGCGTGGGCCGGAGCAGCACCTCGCTCACAAACGACTGCGGCGCCTGCGTCACCAGCATCGCGACCGCGTGCGCCACGTCGCCAGGCTGCAGCATGCGCGACGGATCTTTGCCCTCATGGGGCGACAAATCTGTATTCGTCGAGCCTGGGCACACCACCGACACCCGGATGTTGTAGGCGCGCAATTCCTCCGCCACCGAATAGCTGAGCCCGTTCAATCCCCACTTCGAGGCCGCATAGGCCGCGCCTTTGGGAAGGGGATTCTTGCCCGCCAGGGACGAGATGTTGATGATGTGCCCGCTCCGGCGAGCGATCATGAACGGGGCAAGCGTGCGAATCGCAAAGAAAACGCCACGCAGGTTCGTATTCAGGATGCGGTCCCAGTCCTCGACGGGCAGCTCGTGCAGGGGGGAAGAGAAGCCGCCAATGCCGGCGTTATTCACCAGCACATCAAGACGTTGAAACCGATCGCTGACGTGGCGCCCTAGGGCTTCGACCGATCCCAACGAGGTCACATCGCAAGGAACCGCTTCCCCGCGGAACCCGGCCTCGGTGATCGTTCGGACAATCTGTTCGAGGGGGCCAGCTGTTCGTCCGGCCACCACGACGAACGCACCAAGTTGGGCCAGCTTAAACGCGATAGCCGCGCCAATGCCGCGGCCAGCGCCGGTTACGACGGCCACCTGGCCCGGGAGCTGCGGTGCTGTGGTCGACATCAGGTTGTCTCTCGCAACGGAAAATCCCACGTGCTGGAATCCAGCCGTTGGATGTTGATTCTGCATCTTAACAAGAGTGGGACGCGCTGGCTGTTTAGCAGCTTGCCTCTGGCGCAGCAGATACTTATAATCCGCTCACCGGAAAAGCGCTTTGGCGACCTTTACCTCAACAGGCGAAGCGCAGGCGATTCCGGATCCTGTCGCACAGGCGCGCCCTACGGTCACGACGCAACAAGCGGGCCTACTTAAGCAGGATGACGTCGCTGATTTCCCCAGAACTTAAGGAGCCATACGAATGAACAAGATTCTTGTCGCGCTTGTGCTTGCATGTGCTGTCGCGGCCGCCGCTCAGGACGGGGCGCAGACGCAAACCGCTGCACCCCAGACTCCGGCGCAGCCACAGGCGCAACCCTCCGCCGGGCAGACCTCTTCGGCTCAGCCCGCGCCTGCACCTCAGAAGAAAGAGATCAAGGATCCGGCCGAGTACAACGCCTACGTAGGCGCCGTGCAGCAGGCCGATCCTAATGCCAAGATCAGCGGCCTCGAAGCGTTCCTCACCCAGTACCCCAACAGCGTCATGAAAGAGGATGCCCTCGAAATCCTGATGGGCACCTACCAACAGAAAGGCGACGCCACCAAGATGGGCGATACCGCCCAGCGGCTTCTGCAGTTAAACCCGAACAACGTGAGAGCACTGGCGCTGCTGTGCTACACCGAGCGGGTTCAAGCTCAGGGAAATGTGAATCCGCAGCAAAATCTGCAACTGGCGGAGCAAAACTGCCAGAAGGGCCTGGCCGCGCTCCAGAACTTCGCCAAGCCCGACGGGATGAGTGAGCAGGACTACCAGAATTTGAAGAAACAGATGGCGGGCATCTTCAACGCCGGCTGCGGTATCGCCGCGCTGCAGAAAAAAGATTTTCCCACCGCGACCAAGTCTCTTCGCGTCGCCGTCGAAGCCACTCCGACCGATTTCAGTATCGTCTACCCACTGGCCCTTGCCTACCTCCAGTCCAATCCGCAGGACGTCGTGAACGGCTCCTGGTTCGCTGCCCGCGCCGTTGCTCTGGCACCGGCACAGATGCAGCCGCAGATCGAAAAATACGGAAAATCGCAGTACACCAAGTACCACGGCTCCGATCAGGGCTGGAGCGATATTCTGGCCCAAGCCAAGGCCTCAACCACTGGACTTCCGGACACCAACCTCACCATCACCCAGTACGTTCCGCCAACACCGGCCCAGCAGGCTGCCGACCTGGTGAAGAACAAGAAGGTCGAAGACATGAGCTTCGCCGAATGGGAACTCGTGCTGTCGGAAGGCAGCCCTGAGGATGCCGATAAGGTTTGGAGCGTGCTGAAAGGCAAACCGCTGCAGATGGCGGCGCAGGTCATGGAAGTCACTTCGCCCACCAATGTGAAGCTGGCGGGTAGTTCCGATGACATCGACGCGAAGAAACCGGACATTGATCTGACAATGTCGGCGGCCATCCCGGCTCGGTTGATGCCGAAGGTCGGAGATCCGGACTTCAAGTTTGAAGGAACGCCAGTATCGTACGAGCCGAAGCCGTTCGTCATGACCATGAAGGATGGCGCGCTCCTGACGGCCAAGGCGCCTGCCGGGGCCAAGAAGCCGCCAGTACACAAGAAACCCGCGCAGTAGTACGAGCGCAGTAAATAACGAAAGGCAGCCCGCAAAAGGCTGCCTTTTTGGTTGCACCGGGAGGCAGAGAACTCTGTTGAGCGGTTGCCGGACCTCAGGCTCCGTTCAGCGGACCGCTTTTTTGTCGAGGGAAAGCGGGCGCGCGCTGCGCGGAGGACGCTTGGCGCCGTCCCGCAGCTGGCGCACATCGATTTTCAATTCCGAGAGAGTGCGGCTCAGAGTGTTGCGGTGCATACCCAGCTCGCGCGCCGCGCGGCATTGGTTGCCCTTGTTTTCCTGCAGGACTGTCAAAATGAAGCGCTTCTTGAATTCCCGCACGGCCTCTGAATAGAGGATGTTGCTTTTGTACATCTGCAGGATCAGGGCTTCTAGTTGATCTTTCACGGGCTCTCTCTTTCTCTGGCAAAGCGAACAGTCAGCGGTCGATTCTTTTTCCGGGTCTCTTATTGCGAGACCTTCGGCAACAACCCCGGCGGAGGGGGCGGTACGTGCGCGTGCCGCATCAGCTCCAAGCCCTCGTAAAACTTTGCGCGCAACTGCGAAGGCGCCACCCAGATCGCCGCTCTCCCCACCACCAGGAAGTACGGCGCCAGTTGCGATCCTTCCAGCAATTGCGAAGACGGCGTGAACGCAGTCATGCCCATCAGAATCACGGACACGAACAACGAACCCTTCACCGCTCCCAGCAAACCACCCAGCAGCCTGTCAAACAGGCTTAAACCGGCTTCCTTCATCGCCCAACGCACAATGCGTCCAGCGATTCCCGCAACAATCACAACCGCAACAAAAATGACGACGAAGGCTGCGATGTCACCCAGCCACGGCGATTTCAGGTGAGGGGCAAACCACTCCGCCACGCGGTGATACTGCCAGGCGGCCAGAAGGTAGCCAACAATTAGGCCCGCGATTCCAAATGCCTGGTGAACAAAACCTTCGGACGCCGCCACCGCTGCCGATACCACAATTACACCCAGGATCACCCAATCCGCGATGTTCACCGTCGAACTCCGCGGAACACGAGTTGTTCAGACATCCAGCTTGCGTCCCGTCAGTTGCTGATAAGCCTCCAAGTACTTGTCGCTGGTTTTACGTGCAACCTCGGGCGGCAGAGCCGGCGCCGGTGGTTGCTTGTTCCAGCGAATCTCCTCCAGATAGTCCCGCACAAACTGTTTATCGTAGGAATCTTGCGCTCTCCCCGGCTGATACTTGTCGGCAGGCCAGAAACGCGACGAATCCGGAGTCAGCACCTCGTCGGCCAAAGTCGTGCCCCGCGACGTGCGCCCGAATTCGAACTTCGTGTCCGCGATGATGATGCCACGCGTACGGGCATATTCGGCCGCCTTCTTGTAAATCTTCAGTGACAGGTCGCGCAATTCCGCGCTCAAGTCCGCGCCTACCAGGCGTGTCATCTCCGAGAAGGGAATGTTCTCGTCATGACCCGTGGTCGCCTTGGTTGCCGGCGTGAAAATCGGCTCCGGCAGCTGATCCGACTCCCGCAGCCCCTTGGGAAGCTCGATCCCGCAGACGTTTCCGATGGCCTTGTACTCTTTCCACGCCGAACCCGAGATGTAGCCGCGCACGACGCACTCCACGGGCACCATGTCGGCATTCATCACGACCATCGACCGTCCGCGCAGCTGGTCTTCATATTTGCGGACCTCGGCCGGGGATTGGCTGACATCGGCCGTAATGAGGTGATTGGGCACCACATCCTTTAGAAACTCGAACCAGAAAAGCGAGATCTGGGTCAGGACGCGACCCTTGTGCGGAATTCCCGTGGCCAGGATGTAGTCAAAAGCCGAAATACGGTCGGTGGCAACGAAAAGCAACCGGTCCTTGTCGATACGGTAAACGTCACGGACCTTGCCGCTGGCATGAAGTTGGAGATCGGAGAACTCGGTGCGCAGCAGGACGGAATCGAGCACAGATGATGTCATAGACAGAAATTTTACAGTTAAAAAACGTCGCGTATTCTAGCTGGCCAGAAATATTTGTCAACGATTTACGTCATAGGTGAACGTGACCTGCGCATCCTCTTGATCGGAAAAATGTTGACAGTTCTCAATAGCTCCGGAAACCCGCGCCAGACGGGCAATTCGTTGCTTTCGTAGGTGTGGAAAAGCTGAGGATGAGAGTGGATATCGAGATCGAAACTATTGCGGGAACGATCGCATGCTCAAATCACTCCCGCAAGCGTTCGGAATGCAGCTCGCGTCGTCGCTAGGCCGAGGCCCCGAAGCGTACCGATACAAGTTTTGAAACGCCGGGTTCCTGCATCGTGACCCCGTAAAGCACCGGAGCGATGCTCATCGTCTTCTTGCTATGGGTGATGAGCACGAACTGGGTCTGCACGCTCATGTCCTTGACCAGGTCGGTGAAGCGGCCGATGTTGGCTTCGTCAAGCGGCGCATCGACCTCATCCAGAATGCAGAATGGGCTCGGCGCATACTGGAAGATCCCGACCAGCAGCGACAATGCGGTCAGCGCTTTTTCTCCGCCCGATAGCAGTAGCACGTTCTGCAGTTTCTTTCCCGGAGGCGAGGCCACCACATCGATGCCGCTCTCGGCGCTGTTTTCTTCATCGGTCAGTCGCATGAAGGCGTGGCCGCCGCCGAACAGCTTGCGGAACGTCTGCTGGAAGTTCTCGTTGATGCGGTGGAATGCCTCCTCGAACTTCTGCCGCGAGACAGTGTCGATTTCCTTGATGGTCGCGATCGTGTTCTGGATAGAGTCGAGCAGGTCCTGGCGCTGAGTTTCCAGGAACTGGTGGCGTTCGGCGGTCTCCTTGTACTCCTCGAGGGCCATCATGTTCACCGGACCCATGTTGTCGAGCCGGGTGCGCATCTCGCGATAAGCCTGGTCCTCGATGGCGAGCTGCTCGCCAGTAGCGATCGGGATAGTCGTGTCCGCCATCAATTCGGGCCGCTGCACACCCAGGTCGTTCAGGCAGGACTCCGCCATATACTGCGCATCGGATTGCAACTTGGCCGCTGTGGCCGACAGTTCGCCGCGGCGGTCGCGAGCCTGATCGAGCATCTGCCGGGCGTTGCGCAGAGCTTCGTCGATCTCAACCAGCCGCACGCGAATCTGCTCCGATTCGAATTGCAGCAGACCTTCACGCGCCTCGCCGGCGTTCTTCTCCGCTTCGAGATCCACAAGCTGATTGGCCAGAATCTGGTTCTCGTTCTCGCGCTGCACTTTCTCCGCGGCCGAAGCGTCAATCTGGGTGCGCAGGGCATGGACACGTTCGCGCATCTCGCTCACCAGCGACTGGATGCGCTCGAGCACCGCCGAAGCCGAGCGGTGACGCTCTTCGAGTCCAGCAACCCGAGCCACATGCTCGGATGTTTTCTGCGCTGCGAAGTCGCGGCGCTCCTTTTGCACAGCTATGCGCTCCTGGGAGACCATCATTCTGCGTTCGATCTCGCCGCGGTGCGCTTCTGCCGCAGTGATGTCTCCGCCTCGCGCCGCAATGACATCTTCCTGATTCGCACGCTCCGTGCCCAGACGTTGCCGCTCCGCATGGCCCACGTTCAGCCGCTCGCTCACGCGTTCCATTTCCGCGTCCAACTGCTGCAGCATGTGGCCCGACGTCATCGCTTGTTTATCCGCCTCGCGCTTGTCTTCTTCGAGGCGATCAAGCAGGGAAGTGAGCTCCTTGATCTCGCGCCCAAGTAGAAGCACATGCGCCTCGCCGTCGCGCAGGCTGTTCTCCATGTCCTCCAGCGTGCGCATCAATTCCCGCAACTCGCGTTTCATCGAAAGCGGACCTTCCGCGCGCTGCTTGCCGCCCGTGACCGTCACGTTATGGAAGCATTCGCCCGAATGCGACAAGAAGAAGGCGTCGGGATTTTCAAGTGCTAGTTCGCGACCCAGGGCAGAATCCGGAACCAGGTAACCGTCGCGCAGCTTGGGCAGGATCACCTCGAGCGATTTGCCGAAACCATCGAGCACGCGAATGGTGTTCTTGAGCGGCAGGATCGGCTGCCCGGGAGGTGCTGAATGCGCCGCTTCGTCGACCAGGAACGAGAATTTCGCCTGCGAGTCTTCCGGATGCACCAGGAAGGTCGCCCGACCATCGACATCACTGCGCAGCAGCCGGAGCCCCTCATCGGCAGCGTCCCACGACTTCACCACGATGTAGTTCAGTTCGTCGCGCAAGAAGTCCTCGACCACACGTTCATGCTGCGGTTCGACTTCGAGGAAATCGGCGAGCACCCCGACCGGAGCGAATCCACCCTGCAGTGCTCCCGACTGGAACAGCCGCCGGACCGACTCGGTGGAGTAGCCATGCTCGGCGATAACAGCTTCGAGCGATCCTTTGCGGCCTAGCGCCGAAGCAAACTCAGCGCGCAAGCCGTCGAGGCGATGTTTTGCCGCCGCCTCCTCCTGTCGCTTCATTTCCAGGGACTGCCGAACCTGCGTAATCTCCGTCGTCAGCCCGCCCACACGCTGCGAAACTGTTTCGAACTCCAGCGCCAGTTGGCCGCGCTGACTGCCAAAAGCATCCACCTGGCTCGCAGCGGCAGAGACCTCGTTCTCGAGACGCTGCGCTTCGCGATCGACCGCGGCCAGCCGTTCTTCTGCCTGCGTCAGCTGATTCCGCAGATGCGAGGCAGCCGAAACCGCCTCCATCACCGCAGCGCGGCTCTGCTCAAGTTCTCGCTCCAGCGAGGTCAGGTCAGCGGCGGCGGTGGTTGCGTCCTGCCGGCTCACCGACAACTCGTATTGCGCCGCAGCCAGGTCGGCAGTGGCCGATTCAAGAATCTGCTGATTCGACGACAGCTCTTCTTCAAGCGCAGTCAACCGGCTGCGGGCCTGGCCCAACTCCGCCTCCCAGGATGCCGATCGCGCCATCAGTTCCGCACAGCGCTCCTCGTTCGTGCGCCGGCGCGCCTGCCCGCGGTCGATCTCCATCGCGATCTGCGCCAGCCGATCCCGGTTCTGGCGAAGTTCCGCGTCGATCGCGTAGCCGCGCTGCGTGCGTTCGCTGTTCTCGGCTTCGAACTGCTGCACGGCATCGGTGCGTTGCTGCATTTCGTCAGCCAGCGCATTGAGCTGCGTGTCGATTTCCGCGCTCTCGAGATCGAGTTGCGTGAACTTGCTTGCCAGCACCACTCGCAGTTTGGCGCGCATTTCGTCGCGCAACTTGGCATAGCGCTCGGCCTTCGATGCCTGCCGCTTGAGCGAGTTCATCTGCCGCGTGACTTCTTCGAAGATGTCATTCACGCGGTTCAGGTTCAGCTTGGCTTCCTCAAGGCGAGCCTCGGCCAGCCGCTTCTTTGTCTTGAATTTCGTAACCCCGGCCGCTTCCTCGATGATGGCGCGGCGGTCGGTCGGGCGGCTCGAAAGAATCTGCCCGATGCGTCCCTGCTCGATCAGCGCGTAGGACTCCGGTCCGAGCCCAGTGCCCATAAACAGTTCCTGAATATCGCGCAGCCGGCAGAGTTTGCCATTCAGCAGATATTCACTGTCGCCGGTGCGGAACAGCCGGCGCGTGACCACGATCTCGCCGGTGTGGAACTGCTGCTGGTTGAACCTGCGCCGCCGGATCTTCAGAACGACCGCAGGCGGGCCAGAGACGACCGCCATTTTGAGCTCAGCCGCAGCCGCGTCGTTCGACAGAGTGGCGTCTCGCCCATCCAAGTGGGCAACAAAGCCCGCTTCCCCATCCGTCAGACTGGGGGAGATCTCCGATGGTCCCTCCGATTGTTCAGGCACTGCCGCAGCGATGGCGCGATCGCCAGGCGCAGCCACTTCTTCTACCTTTCCAGGCTGCGCTTCTTCAATAGCGTGAGCGGTTTCTTCCGCAGCTCGCGTGCGCAGTTCCGCTTCGTCCCAGTCTTCGTCGGACATCTCATCGCGCACTTCGACTTCCGTAGGCTCGTTCTTGTCGGGCCCGTCGTATTGCTCTGGATCGATCAAAGTCAGCGACACTTCGGCCATGCCCGTCGGCTGGCGGTCGCGCGTGCCCGCGAAGATGACGTCCTCCATGCGGGAACCGCGCAGCGTTTTGGCCGACTGCTCGCCTAGTACCCACGAAATGGCGTCGGCAATATTCGACTTGCCGCAACCGTTCGGGCCGATGATCGCCGCCACGCCGTCGCCGGGGAACTTCAGCTCGGTGCGGTCACAGAAAGACTTGAATCCTAGAATCTGGAGCTTTTTCAGTTTGAGCAACTTCGACTCCTTCGATGCTCCATCATGCGGACGTCAGGCGCGAACGACTGGCCAAACCTTCTCCGCATGGGCTGATGCGCTCGCTGGCTGCGCTGACTGGTGGCGCCGTCGGCACGACTTCTGGCTGGTAAGGGGCGCGCCGACCGGCCCCTGTTTACCAATCAGATGCCGCTAGCGGACGCCCAGTCATAACCCTCCCGGACAATGCCTCGGGAAGGCATGGATTGCAGCTACTGTAACGGCGATTCGTGCCGCGGGTCAAGAAAGAAAACCCCATATCTTGTGGGTATCTCCGCCCAACCACGCTGGATTGCACACGCAATGCAGTAGCCGCCGGATATTACGGTGTAAGGAAGACGAAGGAGGGGAGAATCGCGAGAGCAAAACCAGCCTAGCGCAGCCCAACAGCCCAGGCAACGACGAAATCGTACATGACCTCAAAGATTGCGCAGAAACGATTTTCTAAAGGGCTTTATAATGGCCTCCTTTTGCAGACGGAGGATGGCCTTGAACCCACGCCCCCTGGTTCTCCCTTCATCGTTGGCTGTCACGATGGTGCTCGCTTTGGTTCTTGTCCCCAGTGCGCACGCCCAAACCACGCCCGCAGGGTTCAAAACCGTGGTTTACATCCCGGTCGAGATCACGCTGAAGATGAAAGACCGCCCATGGCTCGAGTCCTCGTGGGCCACCATCCGCAGCCAGTTGCACGTCGACAAGGTCTATCTGGAAACGTACCGCAGTCGCAAGCTCGCCGACGAAGCGCTCGTGGCCGACGTTAAGAAGTTCTTCGCCTCCCAGGGCGTCGAGGTCGCCGGCGCCATCTGTTTTTCCGACGACGACGATGGCCAGTTCGCCTCGTTTACTTACACCAAGCCCGAAGATCGGGCCTACGTGAAGCATGTCTCGGAAATGACCGCCAGGCTCTTTGACGAAATCATTCTCGACGACTTCTTCTTCGCCAATACCAAAAAAACCTCGGACATCGAAGCCAAGGGCAACCAGAGTTGGACCGACTTCCGCCTCAAGACCATGGACGAAGTGTCGCGCGACCTCGTCGTGGGCCCGGCCAAAGCCGTCAATCCCAAGCTCAAAATCGTGATCAAGTTCCCCAACTGGTATGAGCACTTCCAGGGCAATGGCTACGACCTCGCTGAGCAGCCCAAGATTTTCGACGGAATCTACACCGGCACCGAGACCCGCGATCCCGTGCAAACCGATCAGAACCTGCAGCAGTATGAAAGCTACGCCATCATGCGCTACTTTGATGAGATTGCCCCCGGGCGTAACGGCGGCGGCTGGGTCGACACCTTCGACATTCGCTACATCGATCGCTATTCCGAACAGCTCTGGCTTACCGTCTTCGGCAAGGCCCGCGAGATGACGCTATTCAACTACGGACTCCTCCTCGGCGAAGCACCTTCAGGTGAACGTCCGTGGAAGGATTCGCCGACCAGCGTCAGCTGGGACAAGATCACCGCGCGCGCGAAAGGGAAGCCGCTCTTCGCCAGTGTTGCCGGGGATGCGCTCGATCAGCTCAAGCCCTTTGTGGGTAAGCTCGGGACGCCCATCGGCCTTGCCAGCTACCGCCCTCCCTACGCGGTCGGAGAAGACTTCCTGCACAATTTCCTGGGCATGATCGGCATCCCCATCGAGCTGCATTCCACGTTTCCCGCCAACGCCGACGTCATCCTGTTGACTCAGGGCGCGGCCTTCGATCCGAACCTCGTCAGCGAAATCAAGCGGCAACTCGGCGCCGGCAAAACCGTCGTGATGACCTCAGGCCTCTGGCAGGCGCTCGCGGGCAAAGGTGCGGACGATCTGGACGAGATCCGCTACACCGATCACAAAGTTGCGGTGACCCACTTCATCGGCGCCTTCGGCGCTGGCGCCGGCACCGAAATCGGAAAAAGCGCGGCGCCGATTCTCATTCCTCATCTTCGTTTCCTCACCAATGACGCCTGGCCGGTGGTTCGCGGCATCGCCGATAACAACGGATTTCCTATCCTCCTGATGAACCAGTACAGCAAAGGCATTCTGTACGTCTTGACGATCCCAGAGAACTTCACCGACCTCTACCTGATGCCGGAAGCCGCCTTGAACGCAATCCGCAGCTACGTCATGGGGAACTTTCCCGTGCGCATCGAAGCTCCGGCCAAGGTGACCCTCTTCGCCTACGACAACGGTACCTTCATCGTAGAGTCGTTTCGCGACGAGACAGCAGATGTCACCGTGCTGGCGACAGGCATGAATTCTTTGACCGATCTTGTAAATGGGGACCGGCTGAGCGGAATCGAACACCGTCCGCGCCACCCCGCCGAACCACGAACCACCGCATTCAAATTGACCTTGGCCCCGCACACCTACCGGGTTTTCCAGGGAAACCGTTAGCGCCAGCGAACCTAGGGGCGGGCAGGCAGATCTCCGATTCAGGTGTTCGCATTTCCTCACTGGTCACCGAGTCGACCATTCGGGTGGACCGTAAGACTAGTGCAACCGATCTGAAGTTAACTTGCTTCAAATCGGAAACTGCGGCCATAATGTCCCGCATTGGACGTGGGGTGGCTATGTCTGGGGCGCGACTCTTCCCGTATTCAGCCATGCTGCTTGCTTGCCTGCTTGCCTCGGGCGGGAGCCTGCTCGCTCAAACCGAGGCGCTGCCGCTGAGCCCTCCGGCGCAAGTGCCTGCAGTACCTGCAACTACCTCCCTCCGCATCTCTCTTCGATTGCGGGACGAATCTCCCTTTCTCGGTGTCGCCACCGCGCACATTCTCGGGAAAGATGGTCCAGATATTCCCGCCGATTCCGAAGCAGATGGCGTGATGGTCTTCCACGACCTGCTCCCGGGCGCCTATGTTTTGGAGACTAGGGCTCCCGGATTTTTGCCCGTAAAGCAGAATTTACAAATCGAGGCGGGATCCCCGTTCCTCACCCGTTTCGTAGCCCTTGAGCCGAAGCCGGTCA
>Ga0307478_10000319_pt1 | contig 51785 bp, 38 predicted proteins | sample atmos_gasesECM4C_2_FD_203713 | JGI IMG/M metagenome (GOLD analysis project Ga0307478, IMG submission 203713) | Hardwood forest soil microbial communities from Morgan-Monroe State Forest, Indiana, United States - atmos_gasesECM4C_05 | ecosystem: Environmental > Terrestrial > Soil > Temperate...
GGCTGGCAGCGCAGGCGCTGTCGAGCCGGATGGCGTCGATGCCGACCCCGAAGTGGCCGTTGGAAGCCAGCGTGTAGATGATCCACGCCTGGGCGGCTGCCGGATCGACCGGCGGGTTGCTGCCCGCGGCCGCCACCGTCGTGTTCATGTCCATGAGCAGCCAGCCGAAGCTGAAGGGCACCGGGAACGAAGCGCCGTTGACCTGCACCCGCTGCGTCTCGGCCGGGCACGGGGTCAACGACCCGGTCGGCGGCTGCGGCGAGAACGGGAACGTCTGCGGCACCACCGGGTGCTCCTGCTCGTCGAAGATCACGATGCCTTCCTGGCCGAGCGGGTACCACGCCGGACGCACGCCGGGCGTCGCCGGGCAGGTGAACGGTCCCTGGTTGACCTTCGAGTCGCGCCAGCACAGCAGGCTCGTGCCGCCAGAGAACGGTCCGCCGTTGAGGTAGCGGGCGGCGAACTCCGTCGCCAGCGGCTCGCGGTTGTCCACCGCCGTCCAGGCGTCGTAGCGGCCGTAGAACGTGTAGCGCCCGGCCGTCGTCGTCGCCGGGTCGGAAGGAATCGCGCCCGAGACGCCGACCCCCGGCGCCGCCTCGATGTGCACCAGGTCGCTGCCCTCGGCGAAGTTCTGCGCCGAGTTGACGATGAACCAGTCGCCCCACAGCACGTCCTGGTTGGTCACGTCGCCGGTGCCGCCGGCCGCGAAGTAGCCGGCGTCGCCAGGGAACCGCAGCGAGCAGTTGTTGACCGTGTCCATGGTGATGTAGCCGCGGGCGATGTTGTCGCCGAGCGCCTGGCCGGCGCACAGGCCCTTGAGGATCGACGACGGCTGGCCGGTCAGCGCCGCCTGCAGGTGGGCGGTGAAGAACGCCGGCAGCGCCGGCGGCGGCAGCACGCCCTGGCAGCTCGCGAAGTTGATGTCTTGCGAGAGAACGCCATGCGGGCTGATGGTGTCGTTCGGGTCCTGGCCCGCCGATGCCGTCTGCGGCATGTTGCCGTTGACGATGATGTCGCGCAGGTTCACCGACTGCACGTCGTACCCGGTCAGGTAGATGTTGAAGTCGAGCACCGGCACCGACAGGTCGGACCACATCACCACGTGGACCAGGATGGCGGTGGCCGAGGCGTTGTTGACCGAGAACAGCGTGGTCAACCCGTTGGGGTTGTTGAGGTCCACCTCGAAGTAGGGCAGCAGCAGCGTCGCTGCCGGCACCGCGTCAATGGTGCAGATCACCGCCGTCGCGGGCGCGGCTAGCGACAGGAACGCCGCCAACACGACACCAAGGGCTGCACGAGCCATGTCTTGACCCTCCTCCTCACACGTCAACTCGGGATGATCCCGAGCGTGGTTGCGATGGCCGGGCGACGGCCGGCTGTGGCACGACTTGGATAAGCGCGCGTAGTCTACGATGGGCCAGGCCGGCAGGCAAGATTCCGCCTCCGGTCATCTTCCTACAGTTGTGACAGCGATCTCTCCGGCGTTCCGGGACTGCACGAGTCTGCCTGGCGGACTGGCGAATTGGCGGAGAACGACAACAGCCCGGCCTCTCCTTGGGAGAGAGGCCGGGCCGAGAGATTCCTGACTTCTATGACTGCCCTTGCCGGCTGCTTACGGCACGAAGTGGCTGGCCGCGCAGGCGCTGTCGAGCCGGATGGCGTCGATGCCGACCCCGAAGTGGCCGTTCGAAGCCAGCGTGTAGATGATCCACGCCTGGGCGGCTGCCGGATCGACCGGCGGGTTGCTGCCCGCCGCCGCCACCGTCGTGTTCATGTCCATGTACAGCCAGCCGAAGCTGAACGGCACCGGGAACGAGGCGCCGTTGACCTGCACCCGCTGCGTCTCAGCCGGGCACGGGGTCAACGACCCGGTCGGCGGCTGCGGCGAGAACGGGAACGTCTGCGGCACCACCGGGTGCTCCTGCTCGTCGAAGATCACGATGCCTTCCTGACCGAGCGGGTACCAGACCGGCATCACGCCGGGCGTCGCCGGGCAGGTGAACGGTCCCTGGTTGACCTTAGAGTCGCGCCAGCACAGCAGGCTGGTGCCACCGGAGAACGGTCCGCCGTTCAGGTAGCGGGCGGCGAACTCCGTCGCCAGCGGCTCGCGGTTGTCGATCGCGGTCCAGGCGTCGTAGCGGCCGTAGAACGTGTAGCGGCCCGACGTCGTCGTCGCCGGGTTGGTCGGAATCGCGCCCGAGACACCGACCCCCGGGGCCGCCTCGATGTGCACCAGGTCGCTGCCCTCGGCGAAGTTCTGCGCCGAGTTGACGATGAACCAGTCGCCCCACAGCACGTCCTGGTTGGTCACGTCGCCGGTGCCGCCGGCCGCGAAGTAGCCGACGTCGCCAGGGAACCGCAGCGAGCAGTTGTTGACCGTGTCCATGGTGATATAGCCGCGGGCGATGTTGTCGCCGAGCGCCTGCCCGGCGCAGTTGCCCTTGAGGATCGCCGACGGCTTGCCGGTCAGCGCCGCCTGGAGGTGAGCGGTGAAGAACGCCGGCAGCGCCGGCGGCGGCAGCACCCCGTTGCAGCTCGCGAAGTTGATGTCCTGCGAGAACGAGCCCTTGGGGCTGATAGTGTCGGTCGGGTCCTGGCCCGCCGACGCCGTCTGCGGCATGTTGCCGTTGACGATGATGTCGCGCAGGTTCACCGACTGCACGTCGTAGCCGGTCAGGTAGATGTTGAAGTCGAGCACCGGCACCGACAGGTCGGACCACATCACCACGTGGACCAGGATCGCCGTGGCCGAGGCGTTGTTGACCGAGAACAGCGTGGTCAACCCGTTGGGGTTGTTGAGATCCACCTCGAAGTAGGGCAGCAGCAGCGTGGCCGCCGGCACCGCGTCAACGGTGCAGATCACCGCCATCGCGGGCGCGGCGGTGAACAACAGCAATCCCGCCAACACGAGACCGATAGCAACACGAGACATGTCTTGACCTCCCTCTAGTTTCGTTACAAGCGATCTCAGGGTGATCCTGAGCGTTTTACCCCAACTGCCTGCCACGGGTACAGAGACTCAAATATACAGCCTTAGCATACGACGAGGGCGGTGGCCAGGGCAAGCCCCTGCCTTTCGCGCCTCTCGCGCCCTCCCCTGCCCGGCAGTGGGGCCGGTCCTTTCGGCCGGCCCCCGCCGCCGTCTCTGCCAGGCGCTGCCGGACGCCGCGCTTACCGCTTGCGAGGCTGCCCGCCGGCCGCGGCTTCCTGCTGCGCCTTGACCGCCTGTTCCAGCTGTGCCAGCTGCCGCGCCAGCGAATCGACCGTTGCCTGGCGCCGCGTCAGCTCCTCGATCTGGCGCTGCTGGGCCTCGATCCGGGCCGCCTGCTCGTCGATCTTCGCATGCTGCTTCTGCACCTGCTCGAGCAGCATCGCGGCGAGGAAGTTGTAGCGCAGGGCGAGCGGCTTGCCGGTCGAGTCGTAGTCCACCATGGCCGGGTAGACCTTCGCCACCTCTTCGGCGATCAGCCCGTACTGCAGTGCATTCGCGCCGTCGTCGTAGACCGGCTGGTAGCGGAACGTCACCGGCCGGAGCTGCATCAGGCCGTCGCTCGCACCTTCCATGTCCTCGACGTCCTTTTTGAATCGCTGCGAAGAGATTGCAGCAGCGCCGGGGACGAAGTGGCTGGCAGCGCAGGCGCTGTCGAGCCGGATGGCGTCGATGCCGACCCCGAAGTGGCCGTTGGAAGCCAGCGTGTAGATGATCCACGCCTGGGCGGCTGCCGGATCGACCGGCGGGTTGCTGCCCGCGGCCGCCACCGTCGTGTTCATGTCCATGAGCAGCCAGCCGAAGCTGAAGGGCACCGGGAACGAAGCGCCGTTGACCTGCACCCGCTGCGTCTCGGCCGGGCACGGGGTCAACGACCCGGTCGGCGGCTGCGGCGAGAACGGGAACGTCTGCGGCACCACCGGGTGCTCCTGCTCGTCGAAGATCACGATGCCTTCCTGGCCGAGCGGGTACCACGCCGGACGCACGCCGGGCGTCGCCGGGCAGGTGAACGGTCCCTGGTTGACCTTCGAGTCGCGCCAGCACAGCAGGCTCGTGCCGCCAGAGAACGGTCCGCCGTTGAGGTAGCGGGCGGCGAACTCCGTCGCCAGCGGCTCGCGGTTGTCCACCGCCGTCCAGGCGTCGTAGCGGCCGTAGAACGTGTAGCGCCCGGCCGTCGTCGTCGCCGGGTCGGAAGGAATCGCGCCCGAGACGCCGACCCCCGGCGCCGCCTCGATGTGCACCAGGTCGCTGCCCTCGGCGAAGTTCTGCGCCGAGTTGACGATGAACCAGTCGCCCCACAGCACGTCCTGGTTGGTCACGTCGCCGGTGCCGCCGGCCGCGAAGTAGCCGGCGTCGCCAGGGAACCGCAGCGAGCAGTTGTTGACCGTGTCCATGGTGATGTAGCCGCGGGCGATGTTGTCGCCGAGCGCCTGGCCGGCGCACAGGCCCTTGAGGATCGACGACGGCTGGCCGGTCAGCGCCGCCTGCAGGTGGGCGGTGAAGAACGCCGGCAGCGCCGGCGGCGGCAACACCCCGTTGCAGCTCGCGAAGTTGATGTCCTGCGAGAACGAGCCCTTGGGGCTGATGGTGTCGTTCGGGTCCTGGCCCGCCGACGCCGTCTGCGGCATGTTGCCGTTGACGATGATGTCGCGCAGGTTTACCGACTGCACGTCGTAGCCGGTCAGGTAGATGTTGAAGTCGAGCACCGGCACCGACAGGTCGGACCACATCACCACGTGGACCAGGATGGCGGTGGCCGAAGCGTTGTTGACCGAGAACAGCGTGGTCAACCCGTTGGGGTTGTTGAGATCCACCTCGAAGTAGGGCAGCAGCAGCGTCGCCGCAGGCACCGCGTCAACGGTGCAGATCACCGCTGCCGCGGGCGCGGCTAGCGACAGCAGTCCCACCAGCATCAGACCGAGAGCAGCTCGAGCCATGGCCTGGTACCTCCCCTTGAGTTACAACGGTAACCACCCTGAAGAGCCCTATCACGAGACACCGGAGACAGCCGAACGCTACCTTATATAGCGAAGGATACGATGGGCCGGGCTCGGCGGCAAGCGGTAGCCACCTCTCCGGCCCCGGACGAACCGCCGCCGACAGGCGCCGGGCAGGCGAGCGCCGGGACCCTTGGGAGGCCCCGGGGCGGCGGTAGCCTTATCTCCGCGGCCGGCGCCGCTGACGCGGCCAGGCAGCGGCCGGCTGGCGCCGGCGGGCTCGCGCGGCTCGTGCCGGGCGGCTTGCACCAGGCGAACGCCGGGCAGTAGTCTAGGCTCGCAAAAACCAGCCCCTGCGGCCAACGGGGCACCTCTCTGGCGCGGGAGATCTATGGCCACCATCGCCTTGACAGTCAACGAACGTGCCCATGTCGTCGACGTGGAACCCCGCACGTTGCTGGTCGAGCTGCTGCGCGAGCGGCTGCGGCTCACCGGCACCCACGTGGGCTGCGACACCAGTCAGTGCGGCGCCTGCACGGTCTGGGTCGACGGCAGGTCGGTCAAGAGCTGCACCATGCTGGCGGTGGAGGCCGAAGGCGCCGCGGTGACCACGATCGAGGGTCTGGCGGAGCCGGCGGCCCCCGGCGGCAGCGCCCGGCTGCACCCGATGCAGGCGGCGTTCAACGCCTGCCACGGGCTGCAATGCGGCTTCTGCACGCCCGGGATGGTGATGAGCGCCACCGAGCTGGTGCGGCGCAATCCGCGGCCGACCGAAGGCGACGTCCGGCACTGGCTCGAGGGCAATCTTTGCCGGTGCACCGGCTACCACAACATCGTCAGGGCCGTGCTCGAGGCGGCCGCGGCGATGAGCGCCGGGCAGGGACCCGGCGCATCTGACATCGGGCAGGGACCCGGCGCCGGAGGTGCGGCGTGAGCGCCGCCACGGCAGGGGAAGGCATCGGCGCCTCGGTGGCGCGCCGGGAAGACCGCCGCTTCCTGCTCGGCAAGGGCAGGTACACAGACGACATCGTGCTGCCGGACCAGACCTGGGCGGTGTTCGTGCGCTCGCCGCACGCCCATGCGGCCATCCGCTCGATCGACGCGGCGCGCGCGCTCGCGGCACCGGGCGTGCTCGCGGTGCTGACCGGCGCCGAGGTCGCGGCAGACGATCTGGGCGGCATACCCTGCGGCTGGCAGATCACGAACAAGGACGGCTCGAAGATGGTCGAGCCGCCGCACCCCGCCCTGGCGCAGGGCAAGGTCCGCCACGCCGGCGATCCGGTGGCCATGGTGATCGCCGAGGGCCGGGCGCAGGCCAAGGAAGCCGCCAAGCTCGTGGACGTCGACTACGAGCCGCTGCCGGCGGTCGCCCACCTTCGCGACGCCGCCAGCCCGGGCGCCGCGCAGGTGTGGGACGAGGCCCCGGGCAACGTCTGCTTCGACTGGCACCTGGGCGATGCCGGCCCGGTCGACGCGGCGTTCGCGGCGGCCGACCGCGTGGTCGCCATCGACGTGGTCAACAACCGTATCGTCCCCAACGCCATCGAGCCCCGGGCCGCCAACGGTCACTTCGACCCGGTGGACGACCGCTACACGCTCTATACGACGTCGCAGAACCCGCACCTGACGCGCCTGCTGCTCGGCGCCTTCACCCTCAAGGTGCCGGAGCACAAGCTGCGCGTCGTGGCTCCCGACGTGGGGGGCGGCTTCGGCTCGAAGATCTTCCACTACGCGGAAGAGCTGCTGGTGCTGTGGGCCTCCAGGCGGGTCGGCCGGCCGGTGAAGTGGACCGCCGAGCGCAGCGAGTCGTTCCTCTCCGACGCTCACGGCCGCGACCACCTGTCACACGCCGAGCTGGCGCTCGACGCCGGCGGCAAGTTCCTGGCGCTCAGGGTCAGCACCCTCGCCAACCTCGGGGCGTACCTGTCTACCTTCGCGCCGGCCATCCCCACCTATCTGTACGCCACCCTGCTGTCGGGGCCGTATGCCATCCCCGCCATCTATGCCGAGGTCAAGGCGATCTTCACCCATACCGTCCCGGTCGATGCGGTGCGCGGCGCCGGCCGCCCCGAGGCGTCGTACCTGCTCGAGCGGTTGGTGGACAAGGCGGCGCTGGCAATCGGCGCCGATCGCGTCGACCTGCGCCGGCGCAACTTCATCCGGCCGGACCAGTTCCCCTACCAGACCGCCGTCGCATTGCAGTACGACACCGGCGACTACGAGGCCACTCTCGACCTCGCGCTGGCGGCGATCGACCATGCGGGTCTGGCGGAGCGCAAGGCCGCATCGCAGGCGCGCGGCAAGCTGCGCGGCTTCGGCATCTCGACTTACCTCGAGGCCTGCGGCATCGCCCCGTCGGCCCTGGTGGGCGCGCTCGGCGCGCGCGCCGGGCTCTACGAGGCGGCGACGGTGCGGGTCCATCCGACCGGCAGCGTGACCGTTTTCACCGGCTCCCACAGCCACGGGCAGGGGCACGAGACCACCTTTGCGCAGCTGGTGGCCGAGCAGCTCGGCGTGCCGCTCGCTAGCGTCGAGGTGGTGCACGGCGACACCGACCGCATTCCGTTCGGCATGGGCACCTACGGCTCGCGGTCGGCGGCGGTCGGCGGCTCGGCGATCGTCAAGGCGATGGACAAGATCGTCGAGAAAGGTAAGAAGGTGGCCGCCCACCTGCTCGAGGCGAGCGTCGCCGACGTCGAGTTCGCAGACGGCAAGTTCCGCGTCGCCGGCACCGATCGCGAAAAGACGTTCGGCGAGGTCGCCTTCGCCGCCTACGTGCCGCACAACTACCCCATCGAGACGGTGGAGCCGGGCCTCGAGGATTCCGCCTTCTACGATCCCAAGAACTTCACCTTCCCCGCCGGTTGTCACGCCGTCGAGGTCGAGATCGATCCGGAGACCGGTGTCGTCGAGGTCGTGGACGTCGCCATCGCCGACGACGTGGGCACCGTCATCAACCCGATGATCGTCGACGGCCAGGCGCATGGCGGGCTGGCGCACGGCATCGGGCAGGCGCTCTACGAGGAGTGCGTTTACGACGCCACGGGCCAGCTGCTCTCCGGCTCGTTCATGAGCTACTGCATGCCGCGGGCGGCGGACCTGCCGATGTTCCGCGTCGGCAACCACGCCACGCCCTGTACGCACAACCCGACGGGGATCAAGGGCGTCGGCGAGGTGGGCGCGATCGGCGTGCCGCCGGCGGTGATCAATGCCGTGCTCGACGCCCTGGCCCCGCTGGGCGTCGCCGACATCGAGATGCCCGCCACCCCCGAGAAAGTCTGGCGGGCGATGGCCGCGGCCGGTGCTGCTTCCGCCCCCCCGCGGCCATCGGCCGGAGGTGCCGCATGAGGGATTTCGCGTTTCACCGCCCACGGTCGGTGGCCGAGGCGGTCGCGCTGCTGCACGGCAAGGAGTCGGCGAAGCTCCTCGCCGGCGGGCAGAGCCTGCTGCCGGTGATGAAGCTCGACCTGGCGGAGCCGACGGACCTGGTGTCGCTCGCGGCAATCTCCGTCAGCTCCGCCAGCGCCGCCGGCGCGGCCAACCTGGGAGACCCGCGGCACCCGGACGGCGCTGGATTGCGGCAGATCCGCGTCGAAGACGGATCGGCCGGGGACGCCGGGCGGCTGGTGATCGGCGCCCTGGCCACCCATGACCGGGTGAGCGCCTCGGCCGAGGTGCGCCGGCTGATCCCGGGCCTCGCGGAGCTGGCCGCCGGCATCGGCGACGCGCAGGTCCGCAACCGCGGCACGATCGGCGGCTCGCTGGCGCATGCCGATCCGGCTGCCGACTACCCCGCGGCCGTGCTGGCGCTCGGGGCGACCGTCGAAACCGACCGCCGCCGGATCGCCGCCGACGACTTCTTCACCGGCCTTTTCAGCACCGCGCTGGCGGCGGACGAGATCATCACCGCCGTGCATTTCCCCGTGCCCGAGCGCTGCGCCTACGTCAAGTTCCCCCACCGGGCGTCGAAGTTCGCGGTGGTCGGCGTCATGGTCGCGAGGTTCGCGGCGTCCCAGGGAACGGCCGCCGCGGTGCGCGTCGCCGTGACCGGTGCGGCTCAGAAGACCTTCCGGCTGCCGGCGCTCGAGACGGCGCTGGCGGCGCGGTTCACGCCCGACGCCGCAGGCCAGGGAGTGCTCGCCGACGCCGCGGCCGGCATCCTGCGCTCCGACGGCGAGGCGAGCGCCGAATACCGCGCTCATCTCGTCACGGTGATGGCGAGGCGCGCCATCCAGGCCTGCGCTTAACGTCCCGCTGCGAATGATCCGAGCGGGACACTGACTTGGACCTGCCGCGGACCGTCGAGGACGCGCGCCGGCTCCTCGCCGCGGGCCGCTACGTCGCCGACGAGAGCCTGGCCACGGCGGTCTTCCTGGCACTGAAGCTCGGCCGCCCGCTGCTGCTCGAGGGCGAGGCCGGCGTGGGCAAGACCGAGGTCGCCAAGGTCCTCGCCGAGACGCTGGGGCGGCGGCTCATCCGCTTGCAGTGCTACGAGGGGCTGGACGCCGCGGCGGCGCTCTACGAGTGGAACTACCCGCGCCAGATGCTCGAGATCCGCCTCGCGGAGCTTGGCGGCGAGGCCGGCGCCGCGGGGCGGGAGCGGCTGGCGCGTGACATCTTCGACGAGCGCTTCCTGCTCAAGCGCCCGCTGCTTCAGGCGCTCGAGCCGGCGGCCGCGGGCGCGCCGGTGCTGCTGATCGACGAGCTCGACCGCACGGACGAACCGTTCGAGGCGTTCCTCCTCGAGATCCTCAGCGATTTCCAGGTGACCATCCCGGAGATGGGCACGGTGCGGGCGCCAAAGCCGCCCATCGTCGTGCTCACCTCCAACCGCACGCGCGAGATCCACGACGCCCTCAAGCGGCGCTGCCTGTACCATTGGATCGGCTACCCGGACGCGGCGCGCGAGCTGGCCATCCTGCGCCTCCGCGCGCCCCACCTGGCCGAGGCGCTCGCCGAGCAGGTCGTCGCCTTCGTGCAGCGGCTGCGCACGGCGGACCTCTTCAAGCTGCCGGGGGTCGCCGAGACCATCGACTGGGCGCAGGCACTGTCCGCCCTCGACCGCGTCGCCCTGGACCCCGGGACCGTGGACGCGACGCTGGGCGTGCTGCTCAAGTACCAGGACGACATCGAGAAGACGGCAGGCCGCGTGGTGCGCGAGATGCTTGCCGGGTGACTCGCCCGCGGGCGGTGGCAGCCATGACCACGACCTGGATTGGGTACGGGAGGCTGCTCCGGACGGGGCGATGACTTCCCAACCCTTCGAGCCGGCACCCGGCGGATTGCTGGCGGACCACGTCGTCGGCTTCACGCGCCTGCTGCGTGCCGCCGGCCTGCGCCTGGGGCCCGCCAGCGCGCTCGACGCCCTGGGGGCGGCGGCGGCCGTGGACGTGATGCATCGCGGCGAGCTCTACTGGGCGCTGCACGCCGTGCTGGTCAAGCGGCCGGAGGACTTCGACCTTTACGACCAGGCCTTCCGGCTGTTCTGGCGCGATCCGCTGGGGGCCGATCCCGCCCTGGCACAGCTGCTGCCGCACGTGCGCCTGCCGCGGGTGCGCTCGCTGTCGCGGCGTCTGGCCGAAGCCTGGCGCCCGCCCCAGCCCGGCGCGCCGGCCCCGGGCGAGCGTGCCGAGATCGACGCCGCGTGGAGCTTCTCCGCCGACGAGGTGCTGCGCCACCGCGATTTCGAGCAGATGAGCGTCGCCGAGATCGCCCGCGCGCGGCGCGTCGTCGCCGGCATGACGGCGGCGCTGCGGCCGGTGCGCACCCGGCGGTTCGTACCCGACCCCCACGGCGCCCGGATCGATCTCGCGCGCTCCGCGCGCGACAGCAGGAAGACCCTCGGCGACCTCGCGCCGCTGCGCTTTCGTTCGCGCCTGCTGCGCCCGCCGCCGCTCGTCGCCCTGTGCGATGTCTCGGGGTCGATGGGACGGTACTCGGAAATGCTGCTGTGCTTCCTGCACGCGCTGCTGGCTGCCCACGGCCGGGTCCACGTCTTCCTGTTCGCCACTCGCCTGACGCCGGTGACCCGGCACCTCCGCCGGCGCGATCCCGACGAGGCGCTGGCGCGCTGCGGCCGCCAGGTCGCCGACTGGGCGGGAGGCACCCGCCTGCGCGCCTGCCTGCACGAGTTCAACCGCGCCTGGTCGCGGCGCGTCCTCGGCCACGGCGCCGTCGTGCTGCTGGTCACCGACGGCCTCGACCGCGACCCCGAGCCGGGCCTGGCGGCCGAGGCCGACCGTCTCCACCGCTCCTGCCGCCGGCTGATATGGCTCAATCCGTTGCTGCGTTGGTCGGGCTTCTCGCCGCGCGCCCAGGGAGTGCGCGCCCTCCTGCCCCACGTCGACGAGCATCGCCCGGTCCACGATCTCGACAGCCTGGAAGCCCTGGGCCGCGCGCTGGCCGGACGGCCGATGGGCCCGACGGATGGCCGGTCCAGAAGGTAGGGCGGAGGTCGCGGGGCCCCGTCAAGGCAGCGGTTGGCCGGGAACCAGCTTCCGGAGGAAGGCATCGCAAGGAAGGCACGGGATGCCGTCCACCTCGAGGGCTTCGTCGCCGCGGTAGATTAGGCGCAGCCCAGCCTCGGGGTAGTCCGTGCGGAAAGCCTTGAGGCCGCGAAGGTCCGCCGAGCGGACGGTGGCCGAGTGCTTGACCTCGATGGCCCAGAAGCCTTGCCTGCCGTAGACGACGAAATCAACTTCGCTGCCGGCCTTGGTACGCCAGAAGCTCAGCGCGTAGTCCTCTCGCGAGTAGTCGATCCAGGCGCGCAGGTGTTGCGCCACCAGTCCTTCCAAGGCGGCGCCCGCGATCTCTCCGGGCCGGTCCAAAGGGCCGGCCGGGCGCACGGCCAAGAAGGCGCCGGCGTCGAACCAGAAGAACTTGGGATGGGACGTCAGATGGCGCTGAGCCCGCTTGGTGAAGACCGGCACCTGAAAGGCAAGCAGCAGGTCCTCGAGGATCGCCAGGAAGCCCTCGACCGTCTTGCGGCTGACCTGGCACTCCCGGGCCACCTCGGAGACGTTGAGGACCGCGCCATGAGAGAAGCTGACCGCCTCGAGGAAGCGCGCAAATCCCTCGAACCGGCGGACCAGGCCCTCCATCTGCACCTCTTCCTTGAGATAGAGGCCGACGTAAGCCTTCAGGGCCTCTTCGGGCTCAGGAGAGCTCCACACCAGCGGCACGAGCCCCCGGGCCAGCGCCGAGGTCAGGTCGAACCGGTCGCCCAGCTCGGCCGCCATGAAAGGGTGCAGCGAGCGGACGAGCGCCCGGCCTGCCAGCAGGTCCACCCCTTCCCGCTTGAGCTTGCGGGCGCTGGAGCCGGTGAGGACGAAGAGCGGCGCGGCCCGCCGCTCGATGAGGTCGTGGACGACGTCGAGAAGGATGGGCGCCTTCTGCACCTCGTCGATCACCACCACCGCCTTCCCCGGATTCCCGGCCACCAGCTCGCGCAGTCTCTCGGGGCGCGCCGCGAGCTGCCGCTGGACCTCCGGCCGCAGGAGGTCGACCCAAAGCGCCTCAGGATAGGCCTCTCGCAGCCAGGTCGACTTGCCGGTGCCGCGCGGGCCGAAGAGAAAGAAATGCGTGGAAGGCGCCCGGAAAAATCGTCGCACCGGCGCCATTTTTGCTTCCTTTCTGGCGGTAGCCATGCCGAATTGTAGCACCCCGGCCTTCTGGAAGATCTCCTCCCAACTCTCGTGCTCGCCGCAAGTATGCGAAAATGTCGCCCTCCATCGGTTCGTGCACCCGGCAGCCGTCCGGCGGCTAAACCTCTCCCTGGTCCTCACGTAGTGACATCCGGGCACGGACGAGGAGCGGCCGCGGGCTCGCGGCACACGCGCCGGGATCAGGAAGGCGGAGACGGAGGAGCCACAGCTTCGAGCTGGAGATCGACCATGAGCACCGACCACGAAGCCCTGGACGCATTGCGCATCGAGCGCCGGGAGACGGCGCCGGCGCCGCGGCGCGGGCGCTGGCTCGCCGCCGCCGCCGCGCTGCTGGTGCTGGCGCTGGCGCTCGGCGGCTGGCTTTCACGGCCGGCCCCGGCGCCGGTGCGGGTGGCGGCCGTCCACGAGGCGGGTGGCGCCGCGGCGGGGGCCGTGCTCAATGCCACCGGCTACGTCACGGCGCGCCGACAGGCCACCGTGTCCTCGAAGGTGACCGGCAAGGTCGTCGAGGTGCTGATCGAGGAGGGCTTGGAGGTCAAGCAGGACCAGTTGCTGGCTCGCCTCGACGCCAGGACGCAGCAAGCCGCGCTGGCGCTCGCCGAGGCCCAGCTCGTCCAGGCCCGCCGCTCCCTCGAAGAGAACGAGGTGCGCCTGCGCCAGGCCGGCATCACCCGCCAGCGCCAGCACCGGCTGCTCGCCGGCGGGGCCACCACCCAAAACGACGTCGAGGCCGCCGACGCCGACGCCGACTCCTACGCGGCCCGCCTGGCGCTCGGCCGCCAGCAGGTGGAGGTGGCGGCGAAGGAGGTGGCGGCGCGCCGGCAGGACGTCGACGACACCTTCATCCGCGCGCCGTTCCCGGGCGTGATCACCACCAAGGACGCGCAGCCGGGCGAGATGATCTCGCCGATCTCGGCCGGCGGCGGCTTCACCCGCACGGGCATCGGCACGCTGGTGGACATGGCCTCGCTCGAGATCGACGTCGACGTCAACGAGAGCTACATCAACCGCGTCCGGTCCGGCCAGCACGCCGAGGCGGTGCTCGACGCCTACCCCGATTGGCGCATCCCGGCCACGGTGATCGCGGTGGTGCCTTCGGCCGACCGCCAGAAGGCGACCGTCAAGGTCCGCCTGGGCTTCGACCGGCTCGACCCGCGCATCCTGCCCGACATGGGAGTCAAGGTCGCATTCCTCGCCGCGGCCGCGCCGGCAGGGGCGGCGGCGCAGGAGCAGGCAGCGCGCGCCCAGGCGCTGGTGCCGCGCGCCGCGCTGCGCCAGGACCACGGCCAGCTGGTGGCGTTCGTGCTGCGCGGCGACCGCGTCGAGCGGCGAGCGGTCCGGATCACCGCGGCGCCCGGCGACGAGGCGACGGTCACCGCCGGCCTGACGCCCGGCGAGCAGGTGGTCATGGACGGTCCGCCGGACCTCGCGGACGGGCGCAAGGTGGTCGTGCGCTGACCGGGCGCCCGGCACCTGTTTCACGGCTCGAGGTCCACGCAGGCGGTGCAGCTGGAAGGCAAGAGATAGCAAGAGACAGCAAGAACGACGGCGAGAGGGAGAGCGAATGGCGGAGAACCTGGTGCGGGTGCGCGACGTCCACAAGTTCTACCAGCGGGGCGCACAGCGGCTGGACGTCCTCGACGGGCTGAGCCTGGACATCCCAAAGGGCGATTTCCTGGCGTTGATGGGACCCTCGGGCTCCGGCAAGACCACGCTGCTCAACCTGCTGGGCGGCCTCGACCGCCCCAGCTCCGGCACCGTCGAGATCGGCGGCGACGGCATCGACCGCCTCTCCAACAACCAGCTGGCGCGCTGGCGGGCGCGCCACGTCGGCTTCGTCTTCCAGTTCTACAACCTGCTGCCGGCGCTGACCGCCGAGCGCAACGTCGAGCTGCCGCTGCTGCTCACCTCGCTGCCGAAGGCGGAGCGCCGGCGCCACGTCGCCACCGCGCTCGGCGTGGTCGGCCTCACGGACCGCTCTCAGCACTACCCGCGCCAGCTGTCGGGCGGCCAGGAGCAGCGCGTCGGCATTGCCCGGGCGATCGTCACCGACCCGACCCTGCTGCTCTGCGACGAGCCCACCGGCGACCTCGACCGCAAGTCCGGCGACGAGATCCTCGATCTGCTGGGGGCGCTCAACACGGCGCACGGCAAGACCATCGTGATGGTCACCCACGACCCGCACGCCGCCGCGCGCGCCCGCCACACGCTGTTCCTCGACAAGGGCACCCTCGCCCAGGAGCCGGTCGCATGAAGTTCCTGCCCCTCGCGTGGAAGAACTTTGGGCGCCGCAAGGTGCGGACCACCTTCACCGCGCTGTCGATCGTGGTCGCCTTCCTGCTCTTCGGCATCCTCTCGGCCATCCGGGTGGCGTTTCGCGCCGGAGTCGACGTCACCGGCGCCGACCGGTTGATGGTCAGCCACAAGGTGTCGATCATCCAGCCGCTGCCGATCTCGTACCGGGACCAGATCGCCCAGGTGCCGGGGGTGCGCGAGGTGACCCACGCCAACTGGTTCGGCGGGATCTACAAGGACCCCAAGAACTTCTTCCCGCGCATGGCCGTCGATCCGGCCACCTACCTGGACATCTACCCCGAGATCAAGCTGCCGGAGGGCGCGAAGCGGGCCTGGCTCGCCGACCGCACCGGCGCGATCGTCGGCCGCGTCACCGCCGACCGCTTCGGCTTCAAGGTGGGCGACCGCATCCCGATCCTGGCGACCATCTACACCAAGCGCGACGGCGGGCGCATCTGGGAGTTCACGGTCGACGGCATCTACGACGCCGCCAAGGGATTCGACACCAGCGCGCTGCTGTTTCAATACGACTTCCTGAAGGAAGCGACCTTCGCCAGCGACCGGGTCGGCTGGTACATCATCCGCATCGCCGATCCGCGGCGCGCCCAGCAGGTGGTGGACCAGATCGACAAGATGTTCGCCAACTCCCATGCCGAGACCAAGACCTCCACCGAGAAGGCGTTCGCCGAGGGTTTCGCCAAGCAGGCCGGGGACATCGGCGCGATCATCACCGGCATCGTTTCGGCGGTCTTCTTCACCCTGCTGCTGGTGGCCGGCAACACCATGGCGCAGTCGGTGCGCGAGCGCACCAGCGAGCTGGCGGTGCTCAAGACGCTGGGTTACGCCGACGGCCTGGTGATGGGCCTGGTGCTGCTCGAGTCCTGCCTGCTGGCGCTGGTCGCGGGCGGCATGGGACTCGGCCTGGCGTGGCTGATCGACTCGCGCGGCGACCCGACCGGCGGCTACCTGCCGGTCTTCTACCTGCCGGCGCGGGACCTGGTCCTGGGGATCGCCCTCGCCGCCGCGCTCGGCCTGGCGACGGGCGCGATACCGGCCTGGCAGGCGATGCGGCTGCGCATCGTCGACGCGTTGCGGAGGGTATGACGATGGGGCTCTGGCGATGGTTCTCGCAGGTGGGGGCGGTAACCATGCTCAACCTGCGCACGCTCGGCCAGCGCCGCGGCTCGTCGGCGGCGACGGTGTTCGGCGTGGCGGGCGTGGTGATGGTCTTCGTGGCCGTGCTGTCGATCGCCGAAGGCTTCCGCGCCACCCTGGCCGCGACCGGCGCGCCCGGCGCCGTCATCGTGTTGCGCGGCGGCAGCGACGCCGAGATGATGAGCGGCATCGCCCGGGACAGCACGCGCATCATCGCCGACGGGCCCGGGGTGCGGCGCACCGCGCAGGGCGAGGCGGCCTCGTCCGAGCTGTATGTCGTGGTGAGCCTGCCCAAGCGCACCACCGCGACCGACGCCAACGTGCCGCTGCGCGGCGTGCAACCCGCCGCGTTCGAGGTGCGCAAGAACATCCGCCTCGTCGCCGGCCGGCCCTTCCGCTGGGGGCGCAACGAGGTCATCGCCGGCGTCGGGGCGGCCCGGCAGTTCGTCGGCCTCGAGGTGGGGTCCACCCTGCACCTGGGCGAGAACGTGTGGACGGTGGTCGGCCTGTTCGAGAGCGGCGGCTCCGTCTCCGAGTCGGAGATCTGGACCGACGTGGACCTGCTGATGCCGGCCTACCGCCGCACCATGTTCCAGTCGGTGCACCTCGACCTCGACTCGCCGGCTGCCTTCGACCGCTTCAAGGATGCGCTGACCACCGATCCGCGCCTCGACGTCAAGGTCGTGCGCGAGCCCGACTACTATGCCGAGCAGTCGCAGAGCCTGACCCAGCTCATCACCCGCCTGGGGTACGGCATCACCGTGCTGATGGCCATCGGCGCGGTCTTCGGAGCGGTGCTCACCATGTATTCGGCGGTCGCCTCGCGCACCCGCGAGATCGCCACCCTGCGCGCCCTGGGCTTCGGCAGCGGCCCGGTGCAGATCTCGGTGCTGGCCGAGGCGCTGGTCCTGGCGCTGGCCGGCGGCGTCATCGGCGGCCTGCTCGCCTACCTGATCTTCGACGGCTACCGCACCTCGACGCTCAACTGGCAGAGCTTCAGCCAGGTGGCCTTCGCCTTCAGGGTCACGCCCCGGCTGTTGCTGACGGCGATCGTCGTGACCCTGCCCATGGGCCTGCTGGGCGGCCTCTTCCCCGCCATCCGCGCCGGCACGCTGCCGGTCGCCACGGCGCTGCGGGAAACGTGACGACGACGGAGCAGGCGACTGCTCAGGGCGCCAGCTGCACCACCAGGTTGGCGTAGGTCCAGCCGATGGGCGGACCGTAGGCGCCGTCGCCGATGCCGGTCTGGCCGAAATCGACCGTCAGCGGGTTGGCGTTGGCCGACAGGTCGGGATGCAGCGGCGGCCCCGAGATCTGGTAGATGTGCTGGCCGTTCTCGAAGACGTCGAGCTTCACCTGGCGGCCGCGCAGATCGTAGGTGAACAGCATGTGATAGGTGTGCCCGGCCTGCCACGGTCCCGTGGACTTGACTTCCCGGTTCTCGATGCCGAGATCGAGGACGGTCTTGCGCTTGCGGTTGACCACCTGCATGGCGTAGTAGACGACGCGGTCCTTGCGGTTCTTGGCGGGGCGCCTGAAGGACGTCACGCCGGTGAACAGCAGGACCTGGTTGAAGTCCTTGATCGTCAGGTCGAAGTCGACGGTGGCGCGATGGTAGGCCAACCCCGGCACCGCCGCCAGGTTGTAGCTGACGAACGAGTTGCTGTTGGTCGCCTGCAAGAACGTGCCGGGAACGGTCAGGGTCAACACGCCGGCCGCGGAGGTGGAGCTCTGAGGCACCGCGGCGGCGGCTTCCGCGGCATCGGTGCCGGACGCGGCGGCTCCCGGGGCATCCACCGCCGGCGTCGCGTCGATCGCCACGATCGGCGACAGCGCCGCGGTTGCCAGGCTGTCCGCCGTTCCCAGGGACGGCGTCACCGCCTCGCTCACCTTCCCACCGGCCGCGAAGACCGCAGCATAGGCGTAGAACTGCTGGTCGCAGGTCACCTCGAAGCGGCCGCCGGCGAGCTGCCGCTCGCCCAGCAGCCCGAAGGCATCCTCGAAGAGCCGCGTCCCGAGGGGCGGGAGGCTGACGGTGGCCGCCGGCGCGATCCGGCCGCCATCGGCGCGGAAGGCGCTCACCTGGCACACCGCGGCCCGGTCGCCGAGGTTGAGCAGCCCGAGGTCCGTCATCTCGCCGCTGCCGGCGTCGCGGCCGAGGCCCTGGAGGTGCGCCACCTCGCCGGCAGCCTGCGCGCTCGCCGCCGAGACCGCCTGCACCGCGGCGCTCGACGGCGCCTGGCCGCCCGCTTGCGAATCGAGCGATTCGAGGCGCGCCCGCACCTCGAGGTCCGCTCCGCCCGAGACCTCGATCAGGCCGCTCTTGCCATCCGGCGCGGCGTTCGCCAGCAGCACCGTCGCGCCCGCCGGCACCAGCACGGTCGCCACGCCATCGGCGGATGGCAGGAGGGTGCCATCGACGCCCTGCTCGACGAATTGACTGGCTACTTCCTCATCGGCCTGCCCGAGGTTGGTGACCCACACCAGGGTGCGATAGACGATGCGGCTGTCGGCCGCATGATGGCCGGCCACCGGGACGAACACCTGGCCGGCGAAGGCCGGGGTCGATGCCGCGAGGAGTGCCACGAGGAAACCACGGACCGCGGAGCTGCGCATCGCCTGAACCTCTGTGCAATCGGCTCTGCCGTTAGACCCACGCGCGAAAGACCCACCGCCGATTTGCGCAGCAGAATAGCACGCTCGGACGCCGCCGCCCCGGGCGGCGAAGGAAACGCCGCCTGCCGCAAGGGAGATGCGCAACTGGTTCGGGGCCGGCGACGGGTGCTGGCAAGCGGCGAGCTCCAGCCCGGTAACACGTTCCGGGCTCGCCGCGGCATCTTGACTCGCGCGAGTCGAGGCATCATGATGCCTGCATGCGTACGACCCTCACGCTTGACGACGATGTTGCGAAGCAGCTGCGGGAGAAATCGCGCCGCAGCGGGGAGACCTGGAAGGCGGTGGTGAACGAGACGCTGCGCAAGGGTCTCCGCGGCGGCGAGAAGCCCTCTCCGCCGCTGCCCAGGTTCGTGGTTCACGCCAAGGCCAGGGGGTTCTGCCCCGGGATCGACATCCTCCACCTCAACCGGCTCGATGCCGAGTTGCAGACCGAGGAATTCCTGCGCAAGGAAGCCGAACGCCGGAGCAAGGAGTGATCCTCCCCGACCTGAACCTACTCCTTTATGCTTACAACAGCGATGCGCCCAAGCATGAGCGAGCCAAGACCTGGTGGGAGACATGCCTTTCCGATACCCGCGCCGTCGGCCTGCCCTGGGCCGTGATCGTGGGCTACCTGCGGCTGATGACAACTCGCGGCGTGCAACGCGAACCGGCACCGATGCCTGAGGCGATCACACACGTCCGCTCGTGGCTCGAACGGCCGCAAGTGGAGATCCTCACGCCCGGGCCACGCCATCTGGATCTCATCGACGGCCTGCTGCGCGATGCCCGAGCTTCTGGGAACCTTGCCGTAGATGCCCACTTGGCGGCCTTGGCGATCGAGAACAATGCAGAAGTCCACTCCAACGACTCCGATTTCTCGCGGTTTCCTGGCCTCAGGTGGATCGACCCTCTCGCTTGAAGGGCACTGACCTCGACGCCGGCGCGGCGCTGCCGCTCGCGCCGGAGATCTTCGCGGCGGCGTACGCGCGGGTCGCGCCGCACACCCATCGAACGCCGCTGCTGCCGTCCGCAACGCTGAGCGAGCTTACCGGCTTCGAGGTGCGCTTCAAGGCCGAGGTCTTCCAGCGCACCGGCTCGTACAAGATCCGCGGGCCGCTCAACAAATTCACCTTCCTGACGGCGGACGAGCGGCGCCGCGGCGTGGTCTGCTCCTCGGCCGGCAACCACGCGCAGGGGGTCGCGCTGGCGGCGCGTATCCATGGCATCCATGCCGTGGTGGTGATGGCCGAAAACGCCACGCCGTCGAAGATCGCCGCGACCCGCGGCTACGGCGCCGAGGTGGTGCTGCACGGCACCATCTGGGACGAGGCCAACGAGCGGGCCCAGCAGCTGGTCCGCGAGCGCGGCCTCACCTACGTCCATCCGTTCGACGACCTGCAGCTGATCGCCGGCCAGGGAACCCTGGGCCTCGAGATCGTCCGCGATTGGCCCGAGGTGGACGTCGTGGTGGTGCCGATCGGCGGCGGCGGCCTGATCTCCGGCGTGGCGATGGCGGTCAAGGGCGTCAAGCCCCAGGCCCGGATCGTCGGCGTCGAGTCCTCCGGCGCCCCCGGCATGCGCGACAGCGTGGCGGCCGGCCGCGTGGTGACGCTCGACCGCGTCGATTGCATCATCGACGGGCTGCGGGTCAAGCGCGTCGGCGAGCAGACCTTCGCGGTGGTCCGCCGGTTCGTCGACGAGATCGTGACCCTGCCGGACGAGGAGATGTTCGCCGCGATGCTGTGGACCATGGCGCGCGCCAAGCTGGTGGTCGAGGGCGCGGCGGCCGCCCCGGTCGCCGCGCTGCTGCACGGCCTGGTGCGAGCGCCGGCGGGAGCGAGGGTGGCGTGCGTGCTGAGCGGCGGCAACGTCAACCTCGATCAGCTGCGCGGCCTCAAGTGGAACTGAGGGCGCGAGCGTCGTGACCGCTCGGCTATACTGCCGGAGCCTTCTGCGCAACGACGGTTGGTGATCGAGGGACATCCATGCCGGTATCGGCGGACAGCTCGCGGCTGGTGTACGAGGGGCTCAAGGGGTGCGGCGTCCGGCTGCTGTCGGTGCTGCCCGAAACCTGGCTGGTGCACCTGGTGAGCCTGGCGGAAGCGGACCCGGAGATGACCCTGGTGCGGCTGGCCAAGGAAGAGGAGGGAGTGGGGGTGTCGGTCGGCGCCCATCTCGCCGGCGTGCGGTCGGCCATGCTGATGCAGAACCACGGGCTGCTGGCGAGCGTCAACGGCATCGTCTCCCTGGCGCAGCTCTACCGGGTGCCGCTCCTGATGCTGGTGAGCTATCGCGGCGGCTTCGGCGAGGAGCACCCCTGGCAGACCGAGGGCGGCGGGGTCACCGAAGAGGTGCTGCGGGCGCTGCGCATCCCCTACCTGGCGCTGGAACGGGCCGGCGAGGCGGCCGCGCGCCTGCGCCAGGCGCAGACCCTGGCCGAGGCCAGCCTGCGGCCGGTCGCCCTCCTGCTCTGCCGCGACATGATGTGGGAGGAGTGATGCTGCGCCTCGAGGCCATGCGGGCGATCTATCCGCTGCTCGCCGAGCGGATCGTCGTCACCAACATGGGCGCGGCGCCGGCGGAGCTCTTCTCGCTCGGGCACCAGCCCGGTTTCTTCTACGTCTGGCACTCGATGGGGCTCGCCTCCTCGGTGGCGCTGGGGATCTCCCTGGCGCGGCCCGAGCTGGCGGTGGTGGCGCTCGACGGCGACGGCTCGGTGCTGATGAACCTCGGCACCTTCACCACCATCGCTCGCCACCGGCCGCCCAACCTGCTGCATGTCGTGTTCGACAACGAGGTGCTGCTGTCGGTCGGCCGCAGCTTCTCGACCGCCACCGCGACCGGCAGCGACCTGGCCGCCATCGCCGCGGCGGCGGGCATTCCGCGCACCGCCACCTGTCATAGTCCCGAAGCGCTCGCGGACGCCTGCCGGGAGGCGCTGGCGGCGGCCGAGCCGGCGGTGCTGGTGGCGAAGGTCGAGCCGGTGGGACCGGCAAGCTACTTCATCGATCTCCACCTGCTCGAGAACCGCTTCCAATTCGAGCGCCACCTGCGCGGGCTGCGCGGCGGGCGGCAGGAGATCCGCCGCAGCCAGGAAGGCGGGGGCGTGAAGGAAGGAGGGACACCATGACGGAGGTCCTCGCGCAGCTGGCCGCGGCTCTCGACGCCGGGCAGGTGCGGGTGATCGACCTGACGCAACCGCTGGGTCCGGACACGCCGGTCATCGGCCTGCCGCCGCAGTTCGCGGCCTCGCCGGGGGTCACGATCGAGGTGCTTTCGCGCTATGACGAGAGAGGTCCGGCCTGGTACTGGAACGCCATTCACCTGGGCGAGCACACCGGCACGCACTTCGACGCGCCGGTCCATTGGGTCACCGGCAAGGACCTGCCGGACAACGCGTGCGACACCATCCCGGCCCGCCGCTTCGTCGGCACCGCCTGCGTGGTCGACGTCACCGCGGAGGTGGCTGGCGACGCCGACTTCCTGCTCACCCGCGAGCGGGTGCTGGCATGGGAGGCCGAGCACGGCCGCATCCCGCCGCGGGCCTGGGTGCTGATGCGCAGCGGCTGGAGCGGGCGCGCCGGCAACCGCGCCGACTTCCTGAACGTCGCCGACGACGGCCCGCACAGCCCTGGCTTCCATCGCGGCGCCGTCGAGCTGCTGGCCCACGAGCGCGACGTCCTGGGGGTCGGCGTCGAGACCGTGGGCACGGATGCCGGCCAGGCTTTCGGCTTCGATCCGCCCTTCCCCTGTCACACGCTGATGCACGGCGCCGGCCGCTTCGGCCTGGCGAGCCTGCGCAACCTCGACCAGCTGCCGCCGACCGGCGCCCTGGTGATCGCCGCGCCGCTCAAGATCGTCAATGGCAGCGGCAGCCCGTTGCGCGTCCTCGCGCTGGCCAGTGTCGACTAAACTAATAGCATGCGAATTAACCGAGCGGGACACTAGCCATGGCGCATAGCCTGTTCTCCCGCAAGCCCTTGCAACGCCTGCTCGCCGAGGCCCGGGAGGAGGGCGAGGGACGCCTGCGGCGGGCGCTCGGCCCGGTGCAGCTCACCGCGCTCGGCATCGGCGCGATCCTGGGCGCCGGCATCTTCGTCACCACCGGCGCCATCGCCCGCCAGACCGCCGGCCCGGCCCTGCTGCTCTCCTTCGCGGTGGCCGGCGTCGCCTGCCTGTTCGCGGCCCTGTGCTACGCCGAGTTCGCGTCGATGGTGCCGGTCGCCGGCTCCGCCTATGTCTATGCCTACGCCACGCTCGGCGAGCTGCCGGCCTGGGTGCTCGGCTGGGCGCTGGTGCTCGAGTACGCCGGCGGCGCGGCGCTGGTGGCCAACGGCTGGTCCGGCTACCTTCAGAGCGTCCTGGGCTCCTTCGGGCTGCGGCTGCCGCCGGCGGTCTCGGGGCCGGTGGTGGGTTACGATCCGCACCTCGGCCGCCTGCTCGCGACCGGCTCGATCGTCAACCTGCCGGCGGTCGCGATCGTCGGCGCGCTGATGGTCGTGCTGATCGCCGGCATCCGCGAGAGTGCCCGCTTCAACGCCGCGATGGTGGTGGTGAAGCTCGCGGCGGTGCTGTTCGTGGTGGCCGTCGGCGCCTGCTACGTCGATCCACACAACTGGCGGCCCTTCGCTCCCTACGGCCTGGGCGGCATCGGCGCCTTTGGCAAGGTTTTCTTCGGCGGCGCCGACGCTGGCGGCAGGCCGGTCGGCATGCTGGCCGGCGCCGCGCTCGCGTTCCTGTCCTATTTCGGCTTCGACGCCGTCTCCGCCCAGTCGGAGGAGGCGCGGCGGCCGCAGCGCGACGTGCCGTTCGGCATCCTGTGGTCGCTGGTCGTCTGCACCGTCCTGTACATGGCGGTCATCGCGGTGCTGACCGGCATGGTGCCCTACGACCGGCTGGACCTCAACGCGCCGCTGGCCAATGCCTTCGAGCAGGTGGGCCTGGGATGGGCGAAGCTGCTGATCGCGCTCGCCGGCGTGGCAGGCATCACCACCGTGCTGCTGGTGCTGCTGCTGTCGCTGCCGCGCATCCTCCTGGCCATGGCCCGCGACGGCCTGCTGCCGGCGCGATTCTTCGCGGCGGTCCATCCGCGCTTCCGCACGCCGTACAAGGCGACCCTGGCGACCGGCCTGCCGGTCGCCCTGGTCGCGGCCTTCCTGCCGATCGACGTGGTCGTCAACCTGGCCATCATGGGAACGCTGTTCATCTTCGTGGTGGTGTGCGCCGCGATCCCGGTGATGCGCCACACCCACCCGGATGCCGAGCGCCTCTTCCGCGTCCCCTGGGTGCCGGTCATTCCCATTCTCGGCGCGGCGAGCTGCCTGCTCCTGATGTGCGGCCTGCCGTCCGAGAACTGGCTGCTCCTGCTGATCTGGTTCGCGCTCGGGATGGTGATCTATCTCTTCTACGGCCGGCGCCACAGCGTCCTGGCGCGCCGCGGGCCGGCGGCGCCCGACGGGCCGGAAGCGCCGCCCGGCTGAGCGCTCCCCACCGGATCGAGGCGCCCTGCGATACACTGGCGCTCCTTCACAGGAGCGGCAACCATGGCTTGGAGACTGCGTTGGCCGGCTGGCACCTTGGCGGCGCTGGCCCTGCTGGGAGGGGGGATCGCGACGCTGGCGTGGGGCCCGCCGGCGGCCGTGGCGGCGCGGACCGCCGGCGCTGCCGAAGGCGGCGGCGAGGCCGGCAAACCCGGCGAGCGCTGGTGGGCGCACGTGCGTTACCTGGCCGACGACACGTTGCAGGGCCGCCTGACCGGCAGCCCCGGATACGTGGCGGCAGCCGCCTACGTGGCGGAGCGGTTCAAGGAATACGGCCTGGCGCCGGCCGGCACCAACGGCTACCAGCAACCGGTGCGCTTCGAGGTGCAGCGGGTGATGGCCGCGGGGTCGAGCCTGGCGCTCGAGCGGGACGGGCGAGAGGAGGCGCTGGCCGTCGGCGGCGATGCGCTGCTGAGCAGCCGCTCGCCGCAGCCGGCAACGGTGGCCGCGCCGCTGGTCTTCGTGGGCTACGCCCTGCACCTTCCCGAGTCGGGGCATGACGACTTCGCGGGCCAGGACCTCGCGGGCAAGGTCGTCGTCTACCTCAACGGCGGCCCGGGCGACATCCCCGGCAACTTGAAATCGCACGCCCGCGCGTCGCAGGAGTTCAGCAGGGCGCTCGAGCGGACGGGAGCCATCGGGTCGATCGTCATCCCGAACCCGCGTTCGATGGACATTCCCTGGGCGCGCATGTCGCTGGCGGCGTCGCAGCCGGGGATGCGGCTCGCCGAGCCGGCGCTCCAGGACACCTCGCGGGCGATGTTCAGCGCCATGTTCAATCCCGCCGCGGCGGACAAGCTCTTTGCCGGCACCGGACACACGATCGCCGAGCTGCTGGCGCTGGCGGATGCGGCGCGGCCCCTGCCGCGCTTTCCGCTGGCGGTGGCGCTCAGGGCCAGGGTCGCCACCACGACCGGGCAGGTCGAGGCGTCCAACGTCGTGGGCCTGCTTCCGGGCAGCGACCCCATCTTGAGGAACCAGTACGTGGTGCTCTCGGCGCACCTCGATCACCTGGGAGTGGGCGAACCGATCCGCGGCGACAGCATCTACAACGGCGCGATGGACAACGCCGCGGGCGTCGCTTCGCTGCTCGAGATCGCCCGCGCCCTGCACGCCGGCGGCGACGGCGGCCGCAAGCCCAGGCGCTCGCTGATCTTCCTGGCGCTGTGCGGCGAGGAGAAGGGGCTCCTGGGATCGCGCTACTTCGCCGCCCATCCGACCGTGCCGCCGAGCGCGCTCGCGGCCGATCTCAACATGGACATGTTCTTGCCGCTATACCCTCTCCATTACCTGACCGTGGAAGGGCTCGACGAATCGACGCTGGGAGACGACGCGCGCGCGGTCGGAGCGGCGGCCGGGGTCGAGGCGGTCGCGGACCGTTTCCCCGACCGCAACGCCTTCATCCGCAGCGACCAGTACAGCTTCATCCGCAGGGGAATCCCCGCGCTCGCCTTCAGCTTCGGCGCCGCACCCGGCTCGCCCGAAGAGAAGATGAAAAAGGAGTGGCTGACCAATCGCTACCACGCGCCCTCGGACGACGTCGGCCAGCCCGTGGACCTGCCCGCCGCGGCGAAGTTCAACCAGCTGATGCTGGCGCTGGCCGAGCGGGTCGCCGACGAAGAGAAGAGGCCGGCCTGGAAGCCGACAAGCTTCTTCAGCCGCTTCGCGCAGCCGGCCGCTCGCTGAGGCAGGTGCGCTCCGGCAATGCCCCGGCCTGCAACGTCCGAGGGGCCCGCCGCGGCGAGGCCGCCGCGCGGGCCGCTCGCCCTGGCGCCGGTCGCGGTCACGGTTCGGCGTCTGCCGGGCGGCGGGATGGTACTTGCCTCGCGGCAGGCGTTGCACCCCTATCCGCGCTGCCTCGGAGAGCTGCTGCGCACCTGGGCGGCCGCCGCCCCCGACCGCACCTTCCTGGCTGAACGCGGCGAGCTCCAGGATCGCGGCTCGCGCCGCGAACGCGACGGGCACCGCGGACTCGGCCCCTGGCGCCGCATCGGCTACGGCGCCGCGCTGGCGGCGGTCGAGCGGATCGCCGGCGCCCTGCTGGCGCGCGGGCTGGACCGCGGCCGCCCGGTGGCCATCCTCTCCGAGAACGGCATCGACAATGGGCTGCTGCAGCTGGCCGCCATGCACGTGGGCATCCCGGTGGCGCCGATCTCGCCTGCCTACTCGCTGCTTTCCCACGACCATGCCAAGCTGCGCTCGATCCTGCAGCTCACGCGGCCGGGCCTGGTCTACGCCGGCGACGGCACCGCCTACGCGCCGGCCCTGGCGGCGGTCCGGGAGGCGCTGCCCGCCGGCGCCGAGCTGGCGGTGAGCGCCAAGCCGCCGGCCGGCCTCGCGGCGACCGGCTTCGCCGAGCTGCTCGAGCGCCCGCCGGGCCCGGCCGTGGCGGCGCGCTTCGCCGCGGTCGGCCCCGAGACGCTGGCCAAGATCCTCTTCACCTCGGGCTCCACCGGCATTCCCAAGGGTGTCCTCAACACGCAGCGCATGCTGTGCTCGAACCAGCAGGCGATCGCCCAGGCCTGGCCCTTCCTCGCGGCGCGGCCGCCGGTGATCGTGGACTGGCTGCCGTGGAGCCACACCTTCGGCGGCAACCACAACTTCAACCTGGTGCTGCGCAACGGCGGCACGCTCTACATCGACGGCGGCAAGCCGGCGCCCGGACCGATCGCGACGACGGCCGAGAACCTGCGCGAGGTGCCGTCGACGATGCACTTCAACGTGCCGCGCGGGCTCGACATGCTGCTCCCCTATCTCGAGAGCGACGCGGCGCTGCGCAGCACCTTCTTCCGCGACCTCGACGTCCTCTTCTATGCGGCGGCGGCCTTGCCGCAGCACGTCTGGCAGGCGCTCGAAAGGTTGTCGGACGCGGCGGCCGGGCGGCGCGTGGCGATGCTCTCGGGCTGGGGCTCGACCGAGACGGCGCCGACCGCGACCTCGGTCCACTACCCGATCCGGCGGGCCGGCAACATCGGCCTGCCCGTGCCGGGCACGGAGATCAAGCTGGCGCCCGCCGGCGGCAGGCTCGAGCTGCGCGTCCGCGGCCCCAACGTGACTCCCGGCTACTGGCAACCGCATGGCCGCCCCGGCGGCGCGGCCCGCGGCCGCGACGCCGAGACCTTCGACCAGGACGGGTTCCTCGCGACCGGCGACGCCGGCAAGCTGGCCGATCCGCGCGACCCCTCGCGCGGCCTCGTCTTCGACGGCCGGCTGGCCGAAGACTTCAAGCTGACCTCCGGCACCTGGGTCCACGTCGGCGAGGTGCGCACCCTGGTCGCCACCGCCGCCGCGCCGGTCGTCCAGGACCTGGTGGTGACCGGCCACGACCGGCCCGAAATTGGTCTGCTCGTCTTCCCCAACCTTGCCGGGTGCCGCTCGTTGTGCCCCGGCGCGGCGGCGGATGCCCCCCTGGGGGAGCTGATCCGCCGGCCCGAGGTGCGCCGCCGTCTGCACGCCGGCCTGGCCGCCTACAACGCAGCGAACCCCGGCAGCAGCCGGCGCATCGGCGCGGCCCTGCTGCTTGCCGAGCCGCCGGCGATCGACGCCGGCGAGATCACCGACAAGGGCTACGTCAACCAGCGCGCCGTGCTGGCGCGACGCGCCGCCCTGGTCGAGCGGCTGCACGGTGCCGAGGCTGCCGCCGACGCGGAGCTGATCAGGCCGGACGCGGGGGCGCCGGAGTGAGGACCGCGGAGCGCCCGCCGCGACACGCCGCGCCGGCGGGAGCCGAAAGGGCGCGGAGGGCGCGGAGCTCGCGGCTCGCCTGGCCACTGGCGGCGCTGGCCCTGCTCGGCGCGATGCAGCCGCTCAGGGCGCAACAAGCTCCGGCCGCCTTCCAGGCGCGTTTCGAGACCAGTCAAGGAGCTTTCGTCGTCGCGGTCCGGCGAGATTGGGCGCCTCATGGCGCCGACCGCTGCTTCCAGCTGATCTCGTCCGGCTTCTTCGACGACTCGCGGTTCTTCCGTGTCGTCGCCGCCTTCATCGCCCAGTTCGGCATCGCCGGCGACCCGGCGGTCACGGCGGCCTGGCGAGACCGGACCCTCCCGGACGACGCGGTCCGGCATGGCAACTCCCGCGGTACGATCGCCTACGCCATGACCGGCCCCGCGACGCGTTCCACGCAGCTCTACATCAACCTGGCCGACAACGCGCGGCTGGACAGACAGGGTTTCGCGCCCATCGGCCGCGTCGTCGCCGGCATGGAGGTCGTCGACCGGCTCTATGCGGGGTATGGCGAGCAGGCCGGCGGCGGCATGCGCGGCGGGCGTCAGGGGAAGCTGCTCGCCGGCGGCAACGCCTGGCTCGACGCCGAATTCCCCAAGCTCGACCGCTTGCTCCGCGCACGCATCATCGAGGAGATGCCATGAGACACGCTGCCTTCCTGCCGGCGCGCCGGCCGCGCCCGCCGCGCTCCCGGCCAGGCGCATTCGCCCACGGCCGCGTCCCAGCCGCCTGCCTCGCGGTCCTGGCGCTCCTCGTCACCTGGCCGGCCGCCGGCCAGGTTCCGGCCGCGCGGCCGCTGCCGGCACCTGGCTCGGCCGGCTCGCGCGGGCCGGCCGCCGGCCCGGCGCCGCCCGCCGGGGCGCCGGCCGAGGCCGACTGCAGCTTGCCGGGCTTCAAGTTCGCGAGCGGCGAGACGCTGCCGGAGCTGCGCCTCCACTACATCACGCTGGGCACCCCCGCGCGCGACGCGGCGGGAGTGGTGCGCAACGCCGTGCTCATCCTCCACGGCACGACCGGCAACGGCCGGGGCTTCCTGGCCGAGGCCTTTGCCGGCCGGCTCTTCGGCCGCGGCCAGCTGCTCGACGCGTCTACGCACTACATCATCCTTCCCGACGGTATCGGCACCGGCAGCTCCAGCCGGCCGAGCGAAGGGCTGCACATGCGCTTTCCCAAGTACACCTATGACGACATGGTGCGGGCCCAGCACCAGCTGCTCACCCAATGCCTCGGCATCGATCATCTGCGCCTGGTGATGGGCACCTCGATGGGCGCCATGCACACCTGGATGTGGGGCATCGCCTATCCCGATTTCATGGACGCGCTGATGCCGCTGGCCAGCCTGCCGGTCGAGATCGCCGGGCGCAACCGGATGATGCGCAAGATGATCGTCGACTCGATCGAAAGCGATCCCGAGTGGCGGCAGGGAGAGTACACGCGCCAGCCGCGCGGCCTGGTCTCGGCGATCCACGTCCTGGTGATCATGGTGTCGAGCCCCTTGCAGTGGCAGAAGGAGGCCCCGACCCGGGTGCAGGCCGAAGAGCTGCTGGCGACCCAGGTCAAGCGCTGGTCCGATCGGCTCGACGCCAACGACACCATCTACCAGTTCGAGGCGTCGCGCGATTACAACCCGCTGCCGCACCTGGGCGAGATCCGGGCGCCGCTCTATGCCGTCAACTCCGCCGACGACCAGATCAACCCGCCGGAGCTCGGCATCCTCGACGAGGCGATCCGCCGCGTGCCCCACGGCCGCTACATCCTGCTGCCGATCACGGCGGAGACGCGCGGCCATGGCACCCACTCGCTGCCGGCCGTCTGGGGCAGGTACCTCGAGGAGCTCCTCGCCGCCTCGGAGCGGCCGGCAGGGGCGGCGGCGCGGCGGGCGCCTGCCGTTCCACGTTCGCGGGGCAACTGAGGGCTACTGAACCGAGGGCTACTGATAGTAGCCGGTCACGTCGAGCACCAGGCTCACGCTGCCGCCATTGCCGGCGAGATGGGCCGTCGCCGACACGCTGCCGGCCGGACTGCCGGTGAGCGCGATCGTCCCTCCTGCCGCGGCGCGGACCTGGCCGCGGTGGAAGCTGACGGTCACCCCGGGCGCCGCGGCACCGGCCGCCGAGACCGCCAGCGAACCGCGGCTGGCCGGCCGCAGGGCGATGACGTTGGCGGCTACCGCCTGAGCGCCGGCCGGCACGCCGCACTGTCCGGCGATGGCGAAGGTGCGGCTCGCGCCGCCGGTCAGCGGCGGGCCGCCGTCGGGGCCGGCCGGCCGCCGGGTATCGACGACCCTGCAGGGAGCGGGAAGCGGGTGCAGGGTCGGCGGCGCCGCGCCCGGCTGATACGCCCATAGCGTGGCGTTCTCGTCGGCGACGTAGAGCCTGCCGCCGGCCACGATCGGGCTCTCCCAGTGGATGGGCCCGATGCCGGCGTCGGCGAACAGCTGCTTGCCCGTGACCGGATCGAGCGCCCGCAGGCCGCCGGCGCCGGCGTAGTAGAGGATGCCGTTGGCCACCACCGGCGAGCTGCCGCCGCCGCCCTCGTTCCACTGCGGAAAGATCGTCGGATTGCCGGCGGCGTCCACGAAGAGCTGCATCGCCGAGATGCCGTTGTCGTTGGCGAAGAAGATCCAGACGTTGCCGTCCTGCGGATCGACCCACACCGCCGGCGCGGTGAGCAGCGGCCCGCCCTGGGTCACGGGCACCGGTTCGAGCTCGCCCGCCGTGTGGCCGGGGCCTCCCTGGCCGCTGAGGTTGTCGAGGTCGATCAGGTGCAGCTCGCCGCCCGGCTCCCTGCCGCCCTGCACCGCCAGGTGCGGATGACGGCTCGCCGGTGCCGCCGGCAGGATGGCGGGCGCGGTGCATCCCAGGTCCTCGCCGGCGTTCTGCAGATCCTGGAAGTCGTTTGGCGTGTAGGAGTCGACCGGCAGCCCGCCGGCAGCCCCGGTGCCGTCCGGATGCAGGGCGAGCACGCTGTCCCCCCAGTCATGGCCGCCGTGGTCGGCGTCGAAGGCCCCGACGCCGGTGGCAAAGAAGATCCGGTCGAGGTCGGAGTCGTAGGCGACGCCGGCGCGCGCCCAGACCCCGGCCTGGGTTTGCGTGCAGTCGGGAGCGCCGCCGGCGGCGAAGTGGACGGCCTGATCGCTGCAGACGGCGTTCCACACCCGCTGCGTCCCGGTGGCCAGGTCGATGGCGGTGACGTGGCCCTGGTAGTCGCCGGCACTTCCCGGGTAGCCGCTGCTGGCGACGTACAGGTAGGAGCTGCCGTCCGCAGCGGTGGCCACGGACAGGGCCGCCGCGCCCTGCTCGACGGCGGGCTTCAGCGTGGCGGTCTGCGGCCAGCCGCCGCTCGTGACCTCGCTGCCGTCGCCGACCGCATACTTGTGGACCTTGCCGTCGAGGCCGTAGGCGTAGACGAACTGGCGGCCGGGATCGATCGCCGGCGAGGAGGTCGTATAGCCGGGCTGGTTCGCCGGGCGCCGTGCCCAGACCATGGCGCCGGTCGCCGCGTCGAGGGCGAGCAGCATGCCCTTCCTGGTTTCGAGGAACAGCAGGTCCTTGGTGCCCTGGGGCGTGGCGGCGCCGGCCAGGAAGACCGGCGGGCCGTCCACGACCCCCGGCAGGGCCACGTGGTAGCGCACCCCCAGGGTCGCGACGTTGGCGGCGCCGAGCGCCGTCTCCGCCGGGTTGTTGCCGGAGTGCCTGGCATCGTAGCCGAACTGCGGCCAGTCGGCGCCGGCCGCCGCGAGCGGTGCCGGTCCCAGCGCGGCGCCCAGGACCAGGCATCCCGCCAGCGTCAGGGCCCGCGGCTTCGCGCCGGCGCGCCTCTCCACCTTCGCCGCTGCGTCCTCGTCTGGCTTCATGGTTTCCATCTCCCCGCCAGGCCATGGCGCGCCCGCTGCCTTCCGACGCTTCCGGCGCTCCCGGCATGCCACCGGCGAGGCGCCGGCGACGAGGGTGAGGTGCAACCTCGATACCAACCGGCACGCGGACGGCACGCGGAGCTCCGGGCTCCGGCCACGGACGCCTGGACGGGCACGTGGTTTGAAAGGATTCCTCGCCACAACGGGCCAGCTGGGTCAGGCCCATCGCGGCAGGCAGAGGGCGAGATCGGGCCCTGCCCGCTCCAGGAGAGCCGCTATGGCTGGGAAGGCTGGGTTGGCCGGAAGGGCTGCGTTGGTTCGGAAGACTGCGTTGGTTGGGAAGGCTGGGTTGGTTGGGAAGACTGCGCTGGTTGGGATGGTTGCGGTGGCGCTCGGGGTGGCCGCCGAGGTTGCGGTGCGGGCACAGCCAGCGCCGTCCGCCGCCTGGATGCAGTTCGGCTTCGACGCGCGGCACAGCGGCGTCAACGACCGCGAGACCGCGATCCATCGCGGCAACGTCGCCAGCCTCCACCTGCTCTACCAGGTCACCTTGCCGAGCATCGCCGATGGCGCGGCGGTCTTCCTGCCGGCGGTGCAGACCGCGCGGGGCGTCAAGGACCTTCTCTTCCTGACCACCAAGGACGGACGCCTGCTGGCCCTCGACGCCGCTACCGGCGCAACCCTGTGGTCGGCACATCCGGCGGCGGGTCCCAACTTCACCACCTCGTCGCCGGCCATCGATCCGGACCTCGGTCACGTCTACTCCTACGGCCTCGACGGCAAGGTCCACAAGTACGCGGCCGCAAACGGCAGCGAGGTCACGACCGGCGGCTGGCCCGCCGTGGCGACCGTCAAGCCCGACGTGGAGAAAGGCTCCTCGGCGCTGGCGGTCGCCACCACCGCCAGCGGTGCTACCTACCTCTACGTCGCCAACAGCGGTTATCCCGACGATGCCGGCGACTACCAGGGACATGTGACCGCCGTCGATCTCGCGACCGGTGCGCAGCAGGTCTGGAACGCCATGTGCAGCGGCCGGCATGTCCATTTCACCGAGAGGGCAGTGCCGGACTGCCGCTTCCTGCAGGGGGCCGTGTGGGGAAGGCCGGGAGTGGTCTACGACCCGGACCTGGACAGGATCTTCTTCGCCACCGGCAATGGCCCCTTCGACGCGCAGCACGGCGGCCGCGAGTGGGGCGACAGCATCCTGGCGCTGCACGCCGACGGCACCGGCGCCGGCGCCGGCCCGCTCGACAGCTACACCCCCGCCAACTTCCAGGAGCTCCAGGACCAGGACCTCGACCTTGGGAGCTCGACGCCGGTCATCCTTCCCACCCCTCCCGGCAGCCGGATCGCGCACCTCGGGGCGCACTGCGGCAAGGACTCGGTGATCCGGCTCCTCGACCTCGACGACCTCGGCGGCACCGGCAGGCCGGGCGCGATCGGGGGCGAGCTGCAATCGCTACCTCTGCCCCAGGGCGACCAGGTGCTGCCGCAACCCGCGACGTGGGTCGATCCGGTCGATGGATCGACCTGGCTGTTCATCGCCAACTTCTCCGGCATCGCGGGCTTTGAGCTGGTGATCGACGGTGGCGGCAATCCAATGCTCACCCCGATGTGGACGAACCACGTGGCCGGCACCTCGCCGGTCCTGGCCAACGGCATCCTCTACTACGCTGCCGTCGGCGTCGGGCTCGAGGCGTTGGATCCCACGACGGGCGCGCTGCTGTGGACCGAATCCGGGGGCGCCGGCCGGCATTGGCACTGGGAAAGCCCGATCGTCGTCGCGGGCAGGCTGTACATGACCGACGAGGACCGCGTGCTGCGGGCCTACGCCCCCAGCAGTGCGCCGCTGCGCTTCCACGCCCTGCCCACCTGCCGGGCCATCGATACCCGCGGCCCGGCGGGTCCCTACGGCGGTCCCTCGCTTCAGGGCGGCGGCCCGCCGCGCCTCTTCCAGCTCGACGGGCGGTGCGGCGTGCCCACGGCGGCCAGGGCGGTTGCCGCCAACCTCACCGTCGCGCGGCCCTCGGCCGCCGGCGATCTGCGGATCGGCCCTGCCGGCGTCGCGGCGGACCCGGCGCTCCGGTTCGGCCTCGGCCGGGCGCGCCTCAACCTCCCGGAGCTGCTGCTGACCGGCTATCCGGCCGGCGCCATCGCGATCCAGGCAGACCTCCCGCCTGCCGCCACCGTGGACGTCCTCCTCGACGTCTACGGCTATTTCGATTAGCGGCGCCTGCGGCAGGGACGCTCCCTCCCATTCGCCGCGACCGACAGTCTTCGTAGGAGCACGCTCCACCACCTCGGGGCACCTTCGGGCGCTGTCATATATTGGCCTCCCCTGCCCCACTCATTCCCAGAACACCGCGACCGGCGGCCAGCCGGGGACGGGCGGAGGCGATGAGCGACGACCCTGCGCAACAGCTCGAGGAGCTCCACCCTGCCAGCTTCGGTTGGGCCCTCGCCTGCTGCCGGTGGGATCGCGAGGAGGCGGAAGAGGTGTTGCAGACGACCTATCTCAAGGTGCTCGACGGCAGGGCCCGCTTCGCCGACCGGTCGAGCTTCCGCACCTGGCTGTTCGCGGTGATCCATCGCACCGCGGCGGAAAGGCGGCGCGGCCAATGGTTCCGCCTGCTGGCCACCACGCGCTGGCTCAACGGCCGCGTCCGCGAGGCGCCCGCGCCATCGCCGGAAGCCCTCGCCGGCGCTTCAGAGGACGCCCTGGCCCTGCGCCAGGCGCTGCGGGAGCTGCCCGCACGCCAGCGCGAGGTGCTGCACCTCGTCTTCTACCAGGACCTCACCGTCGAAGCGGCGGCGCGGGTGCTTGGCATCTCGGCGGGCAGCGCCCGCACGCACTACCATCGCGGCAAGGAGACACTGCGCGGCACCCTGGCGTTCCGGGGGCGGCAATGAGCGCTGCCGGCGGCGGTGACGCCGGAAGGGGCGCCGAAGGGGGCGGGCCCGGGCCAGGGCCGCGTCCCGACCTGGACCGCGAGCTGCGCGAGGGCTTCGCCGCCCTGCGCCGGCAGGAGAAGGCGGCGGCTCCCGGGTTCTCGACCCTGGCGCAACGGACAGGAGAGCGGGCAGGGGGCCGCAGCCGGCAGCCGGGTGAGCGGGGCACGTGGGGCACCCGCCGGGTGCGGCCCCTGGCCATCGCCGCCGCCACCGCGGCCGTCGCCGGCGCCGCCCTGGTCCTCGTCACCTCGCCTTGGCTCGGGACACACGCCCCCTCCGGAGCAAGCTCGCCGCGGCCGTTGCCCTCGATCACCGCCTGGCGGCCAGCCACCGATTTCCTGCTGCGCACGCCCGGCCGCGAAATCCTCGCCGGGCCGCCCGCCTTTGGCCGCGCCTCGTCCATCGGCGCCGGCCTCGGGATCGGCCGCCCAGGCAGGCCGGGCAGCACGGATGGCGACCGTTGATCGCCGCAATATCCAATAGGAGACCTCGACCATGAAACGTCATCACGCCATCCTCCTGCTGGCAGCCTGGATCGCCTTCGCGACGGCAGCAACGGCCGCACCGCCGGCACCGCCGCCGGCCGACGACCCGATTGCTCAGAACGTCTTTCCTCCCGAGCTCATCATGAAGCACGGCGGGGAGATCGGACTGGACGCGGAGCAGCGCACCGCGATCAAGGACGCCGTGCTGCAGGCCCAGACCAGGTTCCTCAACGCGCAGTGGGAAGCGCAGGAAGAGACCACGAAGCTGATCCATCTGCTGCAGGCGCGGCCGGTCGACGAGAAGGCCGTCCTGTCGCAGGCCGACCGCCTGATGGACCTCGAGCGGCTGATCAAGAAGACCCAGCTCTCCCTGCTGGTGAGGTTGAAGAACCTCCTGACCCCGGCGCAGCAGACCCGCCTCGCCGACTTGCGCCGCGCGGGCGATTGAGGGCTTGCAGCGGGCCGGTGACACCGAGGCATGAGGCACCGGTCCATCGGGGTTCTTCGCCCTTGACTCCCGGGACCACCTACCCGAAAATAACCAAGCTCCGAAACGTGGTCATTGTCAGGCCGCCTTCGCGCCGTCGCGACGAGGGCGGACGGTGCGAGGTCTTGGCCGCTCAGCCGCTGCGGCAAGGAGCCCGACGATGTCTCCGATCCAGCTGTCGCAACCGGCCCGCAAGCGCTACCAGGCGATCCGGAGCCTGCCCGAGCTCCAGGCGCACCTGCAATGGGCGGTCGCGCTCGAGCTGTCGACGATCCCTCCCTACCTCTGCGCCCTCTATTCGATCACCGACGCCGCGAACGTCGCCGCGACGCTGGTCCGCAGCGTCGTCATCGAGGAGATGCTGCACATGATGCTGGCGAGCAACCTCCTCAACGCGGTCGGCGCGAGCCCGAAGCTGTCGGGAGACTTCGTGGCGAAATACCCGACCTACCTGCCGCACCATGCCGCCGGCGGCCCCTACATCCAGCTGCAACCGCTCTCCCCCGCTCTCGCCCTCACCACCTTCATGGCCATCGAGCAGCCGGAGGCTTCGCCGAACGTGCCGGCGGAAGGCGACTACTACCAGACCATCGGCCAGTTCTACAAGGCGATCGAGCTCGGGTTCCGCCATCTCGTCGCGGAGCACGGCGAGAAGTGGCTGTTCGACCACGACACCGGCTGCCAGCGCGGCGACACCTATTTCGGCGGCGGCGGCGGGCACCTGGTCGTGGTGCACGACCTCGGCTCGGCGCTGTGCGCCTTGCAGGAGATCACCGAGCAGGGCGAGGGCGCCGCCTGGCCGCAGCCGCCGGTGCCCGGCCAGGAACCCTTCGGCGGCTACGAGAGCTACGGCATCCGGCAGGACGGCAGCTATGGTCCGATCCTGGGAGTCCCGTGGGAGCTGTCCCACTACAACAAGTTCAAGCAGCTGGCCGGCGGCACGGTCGCCGTGCCCCCGGTCTACCCGATGCAGGCGAACCCCGATACCGCCCAGCTCCAGGGCGAGGTCCGCCGGCTGTCGGAGCTCTGCGACGCCTGCTACGGCCTGGTCCTCTCCGCGCTCGAGAAGGCGCTCGGCACCAGGGACGGGCAGGTCGACTTCTTCGGCGTCGCCTTCCCGGTGATGCAGTTCGTGCTGCCGCCGCTCGCGGCACTGCTGATGCAGACCTCGCTGCTGCCCGAGGCCGATCCCAGCCTCGGTCCCAACGCCGGGCCGAGCTTCGAGCCGCGCACCCAACCGGTCGCCGAGATCGTGCGCCTGGCGGCAGATCTCCTCGCCGCGCCGCCGGCCGACCGCGGCTCCGACTACGCGACGCTCTGGGTCGCGACGCTCGGCCCGGTGACCGCGGCCCTGCGGCAAGCGGCGGCGGTGGCCGGCGACCCGGCGCTCTGAACGGCGGCCGACGGTCCCATCTCGAGGGAGAGCCATGGACGCGCACTTCAAGATCCATCCTGCCATCGGCGTTGCCCGGGTAGGCGACAGCGAGGACTACTACCTGGCGCCGGAGACCCCGGGCGGGCTGCCGCTTCTCCCCGACGGGCGGCCCTTCACGCCGCGCGATTTCCGCGACGCCCACCACGCGCTGCGCCGCCAGGGAGCCCGCTTCACGGTGTTCCGCTACGCCGGACCGGATGACCCGGGCACGGAGGTGAGGCCCGGCCAGGGGGGGGTCGCGCGCATCGAGTGGCAGGTGCACCTGGCCAACAAGAAGGCGATCTGGTACGAGTTCCAGGTCCTGCTCGGCGAGTACGGCTACGCGCCCGACCATCCGTTGCGCAACGCCCAGGTCACCGACCCGGCCGAGCGCCGGGCGATGATCATCGACCCCGGACCGCGCCGGCTGACCGGTCCGGGCCAGGCGGTGGACTTCTCCCGCGCCGACAATCCCGATCACTACCCGATGACCTTCCCACCGCTCGATCTCGAGCCCTGGAAGATCGACACCCTGGGCGGCCTGCGCACCGACGCCTTAGGGCGGCTCGTGGTGCTCGGCGGCGACGGCCACTCCGGCTCGTCGATCCACCCGCCGCAGATCCTCGAGTATGCCAACAATCCCGGGTGGTGGGACGACACCGCGGACGGCCCGGTCACCGCCGTGGTGGTCTTCGAGGACGGCCGCCGCCAGCAGGTCGAGGTGCCGGCCTGGGTGCTGGTCGCACCGCCCCGCTTCGCGCCCCAGCTGCTCAACATCGTGACGCTCCACGACACGATCTTCGACGCCTTCGTGCGCAACGCCGGCCTGCGGCCCGACATCTTCGCCGGCGGCCTGTGGCAGCGCGACTACGTGCCCAACTTCGCGGGCGAGATCGCGCCGATCCTGGAACGCGTCCGCAACTACCACTGGGTGGTGGCGATCCCGCCCCACCCCCACGACCTGGACCTCCTGAAGCTCGGCGATCCCGATCCCCGGTACGACGGCCTGCGCCAGTTCTACCTCAGCGTCATCCGCCCGCCGGCGACGCCGAACCAGCTCCTGTCGGACACCACCGGCTTGACGCTGATGCCCTACCTGGCGGGCGACAACTGCCTGCAACCCGGCTCGCTCACCTCGCAGTGCCTGACGGTGACCAACACCCAGTACTTCCTGCTCGAACAGTGGGCGCTGCGCAAGTTCAGCACCGGCAAGGCGGCCGCTCTGCCGCCCGGCGAGGCGCTCGACCGGGCTAGCCTCGAGAACTGCGTCGGCGGCGCCTTTTCACCCGGGATCGAGATGACGTGGATCAGCCGCAATCTGCGTATCTACTCGGCGCCGTACCGCATCAAACACAAGCAAAACGTCACGCCACCGCTCAGCCTCGGCGAGGACTTCGCGCAGGGCCTCGAGCCCGGCGACGTCGGCAAGTACATGGCGCAGCCGTGGCAGGCCGATTTCAACGAGTGCTCGACGCAGTGGGTCGACGACCGCGTTCTCTGGTGGTGGCCGGTACAGCGCCCTCTCTTCGTCTACATCGACCAGGGGGGGCACCTCAAGCAGGTTACCTGGGTGGGCACGGACGCCGACCAGAGTGCCGACGACTACGTGCAGTTCGGCAGCGACATCGAAATGGTTTCTGGCTGGAACAAGCTGGGCTTCGTCTACAACCAGGGCACCGAGGCCGAGCCTCGCTTCGTCGAGGTGGAGAGGACCTTGCCGCGCCCCGGTAAAGCAGGCGGCGGCTCGCAATGACGGACCGGTTCGACGTGGCCGTCGCCGGCGCCGGGCCGGCGGGAGCCGCGGCGGCGATCGCCCTTGGCCGCGCCGGCCTCAGCACCGCCTTGATCGAGCCCGCGGCGCCCGCAGCGGACGGCGAGCTGCGCGTCGGCGAAACGGTGCCGGCCGACCTGCGGCCCGAGCTCGAGGCCTTGGACGCCTGGCGGTCGTTCGCCGCCGGGCCCCATGTCCCGCTGCGCGGCACCGCCTCGAGCTGGGGCGAGGACGAGCTCCGCTGCCGCGACGCCCTCGGCTCGCCGTGCGGCGGCGGCTGGCACCTCGAGCGTTCATGCTTCGACGCGACCCTGGCCGGCGAAGCCCGGCGCCACGGCGCCCGCATCTTCGCCGGCTGCCGGCTGGCCGGCGTCGCGCGTTCGGCGGCCGGCTGGTCGCTGGCGCTCGCCGGCCCGCGCGGCGGCGTCTCGCGCCTCTCCGCGGCGTTCCTCGTGGACGCCACCGGCAGGCGCGCCGCCATCGCCCGCCGCTGCGGCACGGCGCGCCGGCGCCTGGACCGGCTGGTCGCGGCCTGCGCCGTCTACGCCTGGCCCGGCGGCGAGGCGCCGCGGCGGCACATGCTGATCGAGGCCGCCGAGCTGGGTTGGTGGTACGCCGCCCGGCTGCCGCGCGGGCGGGCGATGGTCTGCTGGATGAGCGACAGCGACCTGGTCCGCGGCGGCGGCCTCCATCGCCCGGGGCCGTGGTGCGAACGGCTGGCCGGCACCCGTCACCTGCGCGAGCTGCTTGCCGGCGCCGAACGCGTCTCGCCGATCGCGGTGCGCGCCGCCGCCTCGCAGTGCCTGGCGCGCGCCTCAGGCGATGGCTGGGTGGCGGTGGGCGACGCCGCGGCGGCGTTCGATCCGCTCTCCTCGGCGGGGATCGTGCTGGCGCTGCGTTCGGGACGGGAGGCGGCGGCGGCCGTGGCGGGCCGGCTCGCCGGCGACGGCGCGCCCCTGGCCGCCTACGAGCGGCGGGTGGCGGAGCGCTTCGGCCGCTACTGGCAGGGACGGCGGGCCTTCTACGCCCTCGAGACCCGCTGGCCCGGCGCCGAGTTCTGGCGCCGCCGGCAAGCGCCGCCGCGCCTCGCGGCCTGACCCGGCCGGCGGCCGGCCCTCACCGCCCGAAGAGCTTGAGGATCCCCAGCGACATGCTCGGCAGGTAGGTGATCAGCAGCACGCCGATACCGAGGATGGCCAGGAAGGGCAGCACGTGCCGGTACAGCCGCGGCAGCGGCTGGCCGAAGCGCGACGAGGAGAGGAACAGGTTGAGCCCGACCGGCGGGAACAGGAAGCCGAGCTCCAGGTTGGCGAGGAAGATCACGCCGAGGTGGATGGGGTCGACGCCGAAGGCCACGCCGATCGGCGCCACGAGCGGCGCCAGGATGATGATCGCCGAGTAGATCTCGAGGACGCTGCCGAGCACCAGGAGCAGCACGTTGAGCGCCAGCAGGAAGACGATCTGGGAGTGGATGTGGACCTTGACCCAGGACAGGACCAGGTCAGGGATCTGCGCCTCGACCAGGTAGCCGGTGAGACCCATGGCGACGCTCAGCAGCAGCAGCACCGCGCCCATCAGCGCCGACGCCCGGAGCAGCACCCCGGGCAGCCGGCGCAGCGGGATGTCGCCGGCGACGAAGCATTCGACGATCACCGCATAGGCGCAGGCCGCCGCCGCGGTTTCAACCATCGAGGCGGCGCCGCTCGCGAACAGCACGATCACGAAAACCGGCAGCAGCAGCTCCCATTTCGCCGCCCACAGGGAGCGCGCCATCTCCCGCCACGAGAAGGGCTCGGCCTTGCGCGTCGCCGACTTGCGGCCGACGTGGACGCCGTAGAGCGCGACCAGCACGACCAGCAGCAGCCCGGGGACCAGGCCGGCCAGGTAAAGCGACTCGGCCGGCACGCTGAGCTTCTGGCTGCTGCTCGCGACGACGCTGTAGAGCACGACCGGCAGGCTGGGCGGGAACAGCAGGCCGAGGCTGCCGGCCGCCGTCACCAGGCCGAGCGAAAAGCCCTCCGGGTAGCCGTCCTCCCGGAGCATGGGATAGACGAGGCCGCCGAGGGCGATGATCGTCACCCCGGAGCCACCGGTGAAGGTGGTGAAGAGCGCGCACACCGCCGCCACCATCACCGCCATGCCGCCCGGCATGCCGCCGAACAGCGCCCGGAAGAAACGCACCAGGCGAGAGGAGGCGCCGCTCTCCGCCAGCACGTACCCGGCGGCCGTGAGCAGCGGGATCGCCGGCAGCGTCGGCGACGCGATCAGCCGGTAGACCTCGGCCGAAACCGCTGACACCGGCGTGCCGTCGGAGAAGAACAGCGCCAGCGCCAGGCCGCCCATGGCGACGAAGACCGGCGCGCCGAGCAGCGCCGCGGCCACCACGACCAGGGCCAGCGGCCAGACCAGCGCCCCCGCCTGGCCCGGGATCGTGCCGAGCCCGAAAGCCAATCCGACGGCGGCCACGGCGACGGCGCGGCCGCGCCAGCCGTCCCCGGCGCCCCAGGCGAAGCGCAGCGCCATCAGCCCGAGGGCGACGGGCATGACACACTCGCTCACCCATTCCGGCAGGCCGCCCGGCAGGACGTGTCCTTCCTGGCGGCTGCCGGCCACCAGCATGGCGCTGGCATAGGCCAGCACCGCCACCACCGCGGCCGCCACGGAGAGCGCCACGAGCCGCGCCGCGCGGCGCGCCAGGCTGCCGTCCGGGAAGAGCTGGGAGGTGGACAGCGTCAGGTGGGTGCCCCGCCGCGTGGCGGCGAGGCCGCCGACGAAGGCCAGCCAGAGGGTCAGCTGCTGGACGTAGAGGGCGGAGCCGGGGATGTGAAAGCCGCCAAGCGGGCGCCCGATGGCGTCGACCAGCGGCACGACGGTGGCGAGCCCCAGCGCCGCCACCAGGGCCGCGTCCTCGCAACGCGCGAACCAGCTGCCGGACCCGCTCGCCGCCGCCGCGGCCCTGGCGCCAGGGGCCGGCAGGCCGCCCTCGCCGGCAGGCCCCGCCGCTCCCGTCATCGCCCGCGTGCGGCGCCCGGCGCTCGCTTGCGGAACTCGTCGCGATCGCGCTGCGCCTCGTCGAAGGCGTCCGCCGGCACCACCTGGCCGCGCACCCGCGGGTAGGCGTTCTCGACCGCCTTGCGCCACAGCTCCCTGGCCCTGGCGTCCACCGGCACCACCACCAGGCCGCGCTTCTTCATCGCTTCGACGGCGCTGTCGCCGTTCTGCCGGACGTCGGCGCGCAGCCGGCGGCCGGCCTCGCGCGCCGCCTCGAGCAGCGCCGGCCGCACGTCGGCCGGGACCTTCTCCCACGTCGCCTTGTCGATCACCGTGGCGCCGAGCAGCAGCAACCAATTGAGGTCGGTCATGTACCTGGCATGGGCGTAGTACTGGGTGATGACCGCGACCTGGGGCGGCACCTGCAGTGCGTTCACCAACCCGGTCTGCAGCGCGGTGGAGAGCTCGGTGGTCGGCAGCGGCACCGGGTTGAAGCCGGCGGCCTTGTAGACCTCGACCGCCTGCGGGTCGCCCGACGGCGTATACAGCTTGAGCGGCTTGAGGTCGTCGGGAACCGCCACCGGCTTCTGCGCGAAGATGTGGCTCCAGCCGCCGTCGAGCCAGGCCAGGGTCACGAACCCCTTGGCCGCCATCTTCGCCTCGAGGCCCGGCCGCATCTTGTCGAGGGCGTACTCCACCTCGTCGTAGGAAGAGAACATCATCGGCACGCTGAGCGCCAGCACCGACCGGTCGATCTCGGCGAGGCCGACCTCGGTGAGCACGCCGGCGTTGAGCGTGCCGAGGTGCATCTTGCGCACCACGTCGGCATCGTCGCCGGCGACGCCGCCGGCGTAGAGGCGAACCACCACCCTGCCGCCGGAGACGGTCTTCCACTTGTCGGCCATCTCCTTGATGATCAGGTGCCACGACGACCCCTCGGGCACCAGCGTCGCCATCTTGATCACCACCTGCTGCTGCGCCGCGGCCGGGCCGGCGGCGGCGAGCCAGGCGGCGAATGCCGCCAGGGCGATGCTCGGCGGCAGCAGCCGCAACAGGTGGAGCCGCGGCAGCCGCGGCCCGAGCGAGGCCCGCGGCCCCGGCGAAGTTTCTTTCATCCTGTGGCTCCCTTCACGGTTGGCCGCTTCATTCCACGAACAGCTCGTCGATCCGGCCGAGCAGCCAGCGCGCGCGGCGCTGGGCCAGCACGTTCGCCAGGCGGAAATCCGGCGCCGCGTCGACGTCCACGGCCAGCACCCGGTCGAGCAGCTGCTTGAACTCGGCCTTGTCCTGACGCCCCACCGACACCGCCTCGGCGAAGCCGACCAGCGGCGCCGCCCGGTGGCCCTGCGACAGCGCGAGCGCCCGCTCGAGGTGGCGGCGCGCCTCGGCGAGCGACCCGCCCACCGCCAGCCTGCCGCCCTCGTAGGCGATCATGAAGTCGTGGCCGGCGCCGGCGCCGAACCCCTCGTCGAGCGCCAGCGCGCGCCGGACCAGGGCGGCGGCGCGCGCCTGGTCGGCGACCAGCTCGGGATCGTTCTTGGAGATCGCGATGGCGGCGCCCCAGGCCGCTCCGGTCCAGTAGAGCAGCGGCACCTGCTCCTTGCCGGCGCCGGCCAGGGCGCGGTCGGGATCGGCCTCGGCGCGCAGCCGGGCGCGCAGGTCGGGGAGGTCGGCCTCCAGGCCGCGGAACCCGTAGCCCAGGGCGCGCAGGTAGAGCTTGCGCGCCCGGTTGCGCAGCTCCGTGGCGCGCGCCAGGTCCTTCGCCTCCACGAAGTCGGCCTCCTGCTGCAGCGCGCCGTAGGCGTACTCGGTGAAGCCGCTCGCCGCGGCCAGCAGCAGGCCCCGATGCCGCGGCGACTGCGCCAGCAGGCTCTCGATGGTCTTGAGGCCGAACGGCACCGCCTGCCAGACCAGCTCCGGGTCGTCGTCGCCGGCATAGACCGAGCCGCCCTGCGCCAGCGCGTCGCCGGCCTTGTTCACCGCCACCCGCTGCAGCGTCGAGCAGCCGGCGGCGGCGAGGCCGAGCAGGGCGAGGGCGGCGGCGAAGCGGACGGTCGGCATGGCAGGGCGGATTCTATGCGGGATTTGGCGGCCGCCGGCTACAATCTCGCGTCCATGACCATGCAGCCGGCGGCCGCGGCGGCGCGCGGCGAGACGCCCTGGCAGCGGCGGCGGCGGCGCTGCGGCCTGGCGGCGGCGGCGCTGGCTGCCCTGGTCGTCGCGCTGTGGCTGCTCGACATCTCGCGGCGAGGCGAGGGCGGCCATGCCGTGCCGGCGGCGCTTTGCCGCGCGGCGCTCGCCCTGACGCTCGGCGCCGGCGTCTGCTGGCTGGCGGCGGCCCTGGCGGCGCGGCTCGAGCAGCGGCCAGGGCGCAAGCTGGCCGCGCTGGCGCTGCCGGTCCTGGTGGCGCTGGCGCTCGCGGTGCGCTTTGCCGGCATCGACTCCGAGGTGAGCGGCAGGTACTACGCCGACGAGGGCACCTACTACCATCACGCCACGTCGATCGACGGCGGCGAGCTGCTCAGCCGCACCTTCGTCTATCCGCACCTGACGTACTACGCCGATGCCCTGACGCTGTGGGCCGCCGGGCTCTTCCCGGCCGGGGTGGCGGCCATGGCGCGGCGTCTCTACGGCCTGGCCGATCCGCTCGCCGTCGCCTGGCTGCTGCTGCGCGGCCTCGTGGCGCTGCTGTCGGCGTTGACCGTGGTGCCGGTCTACGCGATCGCCAAGCGCCTGGGCGGCGGCGACGGCGGGGAGGCCCGGGACGGCGGGGGCACCGGTCTGCCCGGGACCGGGCACGCCGCGGCGGCCCTGGCGGCCGGCACGCTGATCGTCTCGGCGCTGTTCAACGAGGGATCGCACCTCAACACCTGCGACGTGCCGTCGGCGTTCTTCGCCACCGTCTGCCTGCTCTACGTGGTGCGGCTCATGGCGCGGGAGAGCCCCCGAGACTACGCGCTGGCCGGAGTCGCGGCCGGCCTGGCGGCGGCCAGCAAGTATCCGGCAGGGCTGGTGGCCCTGGGCATCGCCGCGGTGTGGGCGAGCTGGCGGGCGCGCCGCCGCGACTGGAACGCCGGCCTGGTATGGGCAGCGCTCGCCGCGGCGCTCACGGTGGTGGCGGCAATGCCGAGCCTGCTGGTCTATCCCGGCCTGGCCTTCGCGGGCCCGCGCGGCATCTTCTACGGCGCCCGCCAGTACGGGCAGGGCGGCTGGCTGGGCGTGATGCCGGAGAGCAACGCCGGCTTCTACGCCGGCCAGCTGGTCGAGACCTTCGGCTGGCCGGCGCTCGGGGCCGGGCTCTCGGGGCTCCTGCTGCTCGCCGTGCGGCGCCGGCCCGACGCCCGGCGGCGCCTCGCCTGGCTGCTCTGGCTGGCGCCCTACCCCGTCGCCTACCTGGCGCTGGTGGCGTCGATGAACATGGTCGTCAAGCGCAACCTCTACCCGGTGCTGCCGGTCCTCGCCGTCTACCTTGGGGTAGGGATGGCGGAGTGGCTGGATCTCGCCGCCCGGACGCCCGCCGGTCTCGTGCGCCGCCCGGGCGGGGCCGCCTGGCGCTGGGCCGCGGGGGCGCTCGCCGTCGCCTGCCTGTGGCCGCCGGCCGAGCTGACGGTCCGCCAGACCATCGGCTACGTCTCCCCCAGCACGCGCGAGGAGGCCGCGGCCTGGATCGTCGCTCACCTGCCCCCCGGCGCCGCCATCGTCAAGGAGTCGTATACGCCCGACTTCACGCCGGGCAGGTTCGCGGTCACGCAAGAGCGCTTCGCCGGCCGCATCCCGTTCGAGGACCTGCGGCGGCCGGACAACGACTACCTGCTGCTGTCGAGCGCCGCCTACTCGCGCTTCCGTGACCCGCGGGCGCTGTTCACCGACAACCAGCGCCAGCTGGCTGGCCGCTACGACCAGATCTTCCGCACCTTTCCGCTGGTCAAGGAGTGGCTCCCGGACGACCTGCAGGTGGGCCCGGTGCTGCGCCTGTTCCGCATCGATCCGGACCTCGCCGCCTGCCCGCCCGCGGCCGAGCTGCCGGCGGCGGACGCCTTCGTTCCGGACGAGGGCATGCGCGCCGCCCCGCTGCGGCCGCTGCGGTACCGCACGCAGGGCGAGTGGAGCCTGTTCCGCGGCTGCCTGCCCGCCGGCCGTTACCGCATCGGGCTCGCCGGGCAGGTGCTGCAACCGGCGCTGGTGCGCGTGGCCGATGCCGCGGGCAGGCAGCTCGAGCTGCTCGCGGCCCGAGCGGTGCCCGCCGCGGGCCCAGCGCCGGCCGGCGGTGCGGGGGCGGCGGCCGAGCTCACGCTCGAGCGGCCACGCAAGATCCTGCTCTTCGTTTACCTCCCTCCCGGCAGCCGGCTGCGCGCCGTCACCCTCGCCCCGCGCTGAGGGCTCCCGCCGCGGCCGTCGACCTCGTTGCCTCGCGTCCTGGTCATACACCGCGGCCCTGCCCGTGAGCCGTCGTGCGCGCCGCGGCTAGCCGCGGCTAGGAGACCTCGACGACCGGCGCGCCGAGCGGCGCGAGCGGCGGGTCGCCGGCGTAGAGAACCCGCTCGAGGAAGAGGCCGGAGGGCGGCGCCGTCCACTCGGCGGGCTGGGGCGGGCGGCGGCCCTGGCCGCCCAGGCGGGCCGGGTCGGCGGCGAGGAGCGCGGCGAAGAGGTCGAGGTCCAGCTCGCCGGCGGCGGCCTGCACCAGGGCGCCGGTGACGCGGCGCACCATCTTCCAGAGGAAGTGGGAGGCCACCAGGCGGAAGAGGATCAGGGAGCCGGCGGCGGCCACCTCGGCCCGTTCCACCTCGACCAGGGTGCTGGGCTGCTCGGCCGGTCGCTCGCAGAAGAGACGGAAGTCGTGGCGCCCTGGAAGCAGCGCCGCCGCGGCGGCCATGCGCTCGAGCGCGAGAGGCCGCTTCACCCACCAGACGTAACGCTTGGCGAGCGCGGTGCGACGGCGGGACACCTGGTAGAGATAGGAACGGGAGAGCGCCGAGTGGCGGGCGTGGAAGCCGGCCGGGGCGGCGGCCAGGGCGAGCACGTGGATGTCGGCCGGCAGGCGATCGTTGACCTCGCGGCGAAGCGCTTCGGGCTCGACCGCGCGGGCGAGGCGCAGGTGCGCGGTCTGGGCGAGAGCGTGGACGCCGGCATCGGTGCGGCCGGAGCCGCCCAGCTCCTTGACCGCGTTGCCCTCCTGAAGCGACTCCTGCACGGCGCGGCGCAGCTCCCCCGCCACCGAGCGCGCATTCTGCTGTTCCTGCCATCCGTGATAGCGGGTGCCTTCGTACTCCAGGGTGAGGCGGTAGAGCGTGGCCACGGACGCGATTATGCGGCAGAAGAAAGATCGTGTTGCGATACGAACGCTATGGTAAACTCAAGCGCGCTCATTCGGCGAGCCCATCCCGGCTCCCTCATCCTCCAGGAGGTTACGATGAAAAGAACGATTGCCCTGTTGGCCTGCCTCGCGGTCCTTTGCCTCGTGGTGGCGCCGATCGCCGCCGCCGCGGCCGGCACCGCGGGCAGCTGGAACGGCTGGATCACCGACGAGAAGTGCGGCGCGAAGGGCGCCAATGCGGCCCACAAGGACTGCGCTGCCAAGTGCATGGAAAAGGGCAGCAAGCTGGTGCTCTACAACAACGCCGACAAGAAGCTCTACAAGCTCGACAACCAGGATCTCGCCAAGCAGAACCTCGGCCACGAGGTGACGGTCAAGGGCACGGCCAACGGCGACAGCATCGCGGTCGACTCGATCGACGCCGCCGCCCCGATGAAGTCCAAGTAACCTTCCGATCCTGCCGGCGCGGGCGCCCTCGAGGTTGCATCCAGCCCCGGGGCCCCGCGCCTCGTTCCGCCGCGGATCTTCAGACCTTCAACACGTCTCGCGAACGCAATCAGATCCCGAGCTTCCGGCTCACCAGGGTCGTGTCCCCCTGCTGGAACGGCACCGCCGTCGGCGGCCGCGCCGCCAGCAGGGAGGCGCCGGCGGGCGGCAGGCCGGGCGTCGAGTCCACGGCGTACAGCTGGAGCGGCCCGGTCTCGCCGAGCACCATGTCGATCTCGCAGCCGGCGGGCGGCAGCGTGACGTCGCTGTACTGCAGCCAATCGCTCGCCCCCAGCTGCGGCTTGCCGCGCCGCCAGCCGGTCTCCGGCACCCGGTGGCCCTCGATCGTCACCGGGCCCGGGTTTGCCCGGGCCGGCACCCAGATGGCGCCGACCTGGGCGCCGCGGCGCGAGATCAAGCGCAGGCGCAGGTGCCGGCGGCCGCCGGCGACGGTGTTCTCTAGCACCTGCACCTCGGGTGCCGGGGCCGCGGCGGCAGCGAGCGGCGGCGCCGGCGCGCTGCGGCTCGGCGAGCCCGCCGACGACCAGGGGAACGACGGCCCCGGCGGCCCGAACTGCGCGGCTTTGAGCACCGCTCCCGGGAGCGGCGGCAGCGCGCGGACCACCCAGCTCGCCGTGCCGGCGCCGGCGTCCTGGTAGAAGGTGTAGGTGATGGGCTGCAGCGACCGGCGCGAGTAGCGCGGCTGCGCCAGCGCCGCCAGCGCCGCGACCACGGTCAACGCCAGCGCCACCGCCCACAGCCGGCGGCCGAGCCACCCGCCGCCGGCGATCAACGGCGCCATGGTGGCGAGCAGGATGGCGAGCAGTGTCGCGATGATCGGGAGCGCGGGCACCCCCAGGCCGTCGTAGACGGGCGGCAGCACGCCCCACCACAGCACGGCCGCCGCGACCCCAGGCACGATCGTCGCCGTCCACAGGGCCGCCGGCGCTCCCGCCGGTCCGCCGCCGCGCCAGACTCGCCCCAGGATGCCGCAGATCCCGGCCACCAGGGCCGGGGCCACCAGGACGTAGCTCGTCGCCGGCGCCAGCACCGCCAGCGCCACCGCCAGCAGTGCCCAGACGATCCAGATCCCGGCCCACATTCCCAGCTGCGCCGAGCGCCGGCCCATCCCCAGCATCGAGGCGATGGCCGCCACCAGCGCCAGCGGCAGCAGCCAGAAGGCCGTGAGCGCCGGCAGAGGGTGCGCCAGCCAGTAGACCGCGAGGGTGCCCGCGGCGCGCAGAGCCAGCGACAGGCCGAACCCCAAGAGCGCGGTCGCCAGCAGCATCGCCGGCACCGCCAGCAGGCCGAGCACGAGCTCGCCGCCGCCCAGGGTGCGGCGCGACAGGGCGATCACCGTCGCCGCCAGGATCAGCAGCAGGGCTGCCACCGCCATTCCCAGCGACCAGCCGAGCGGCCACCGCACGACGCCTGCCCCCAGCAGGTCGAAGAACACCAGGTTGCCGGCCGGCGGGTTCGCCAGGCCGGCGGCATCCGCCAGGCCGGTGACCGCGGCCAGCGCGGAGTCGCCTTGATGCTGCAGGCTGGCGAGCGAGGCATTGGCGAGGTTGTCGGCCGGGGTGTGGTAGTGGGTCGCGTCGCCGATGAAAGCGAAGTTGAGGCCCGGCACGTGGTAGTGCCTGAAGATCGTCAGGTCCGTGTCGTTGGGCAGCTGGGCATAGATGGCGGCGGCGAGCGAGGTGGTGACCGGACGCGGCGCGCGCGGGGCCCAGGCCGAGATCAGCCAGCCGTCGCTGCCGCTGGTCTCGAACATGAAGCTCGATCCGCTGCTGCCGCGCGCCTCGAGGTTGACGACCGCCTTGACCGCCGACGCCTCCGGGCTCGACTCCTCGAAGGCCGCGGCGCCGAGCAGCCCGGCCTCCTCGCCCTCGTCGAGCAACAGGACGACCGGGTGGCGCGGCGGCGGGCCGGCCTTGAGGGCGCGTGCGATCTCGAGGATCGCCGCCACCGAGGCCAGGTCGTCGGAGGCACCGGGGCCGGCGCCGACCGAGTCGTAGTGGGCGACGAGCGCGACCGCCGCTCCGGGCTCGCGGCCGTCGAGCACCGCCACGACGTTGCGCACCCGCCCGCAGCTGCCGCCCCAGTGGCAGGCGAAGCCCTCTTCGACGCGGGGTTGGTAGCCGAGGCTGGCAAGCGTGCCGGTGATGAGCTGCCGCACTCGGTCGTCCCCGGCGCTGCCGACCGGATGCGGCGTGCCGTCGCCGACCAGGCGCCGCAGCACCTCGCGCGCCCGCTCGCCGGAGAACTCGCCGGGCGGCGCGCCGGCCGGGCGCGGCGCCGGCGGCTGGTCCCTGGCCGTGACCAGCAGCAGCGCGAGCGCGAACAGCGCCAGCATCAGGGCGAGCGCCCGGCCCGCGTATCCCTGCCCCACCTGTCGCGACGGATCGATCTGCTGGTGCGGCTCGGCCATGTGCTCTTCTCCTGGGCTGACACGCGATGCGGGACGCCCGCGGGCTCGACGCGGCGGGCGCGTGGGGCGGCAACTCGGAGCGCCGACTCCTACGGTACCTCTGTGCGCGCCGGCGGTGGCGCCGGGACACGCGGGAGCGGGCGGCGTGCTGCCAGGCCATGGCGGGACAGGCCCGCCGGCAGGGAGGAGGATACAGCGCCGGGTGGCGCCGCGGGTCCTGCGATAAAGTCGCCCCATGACCTCCGGGCAAGAGGAGCTGCTGTTCGGCCGGCTGGCGCTGCACTACAAGCTGATCACCGCCAGCCAGCTCGACGAGGTGCACGGCCTGCACGCGCTGGCCGGCGGACGGCGCCAGCTGCCCGAGATCCTGATCGAGATGGGCTATCTCACGCAGCGCCAGGTCGACCAGCTGCTCCTGGTGCAGCGCGACTATCTGCAGAAGCGCCGCGCCTCGGCGGCGGCCGGTCCGGCGGCGGCAGCTGGCCCGGCGGCAGAAACGGCGGCAGCCGGAGACGCCACGGCGGCCGGAGACGGCGCTGCGGCGGGAGCATCGGCAGGGGGCGCACCGGCGGCGAGCGGAGGCGGGGCGACCTCGGGCACACAGGTGGTCGCGGACGCGGCGGCGGTGGGCGCGGCGGGAGAGGCCGCACCGGCGGTGACCCCGGCGGCCTCGCCGCCCTGGTCGCCCGCCGCCGGCGGGCGGCAGCAGCTCGACGCGCTGCTGCAGCTGGCGGTCGAGCGCGGCGCGAGCGACATCCACATCCACAGCGGCGCGCCGGTCGGCGTGCGCCTGCTCGGCCGCCTCGAAGACCTCCATCCGCAGCCGCTGCCGCCGCCGGCGACGGCGCGCATGATCGAGGCGGCGCTGGACGACAACCAGCGCGCCCTGCTCGCCCGCCGCGGCCAGGTCGATTTCGCCTACAGCCTGCCCGGCAGCGCTCGCTTCCGTGCCAATGCCTACCGCCAGCAGCGCGGCGTCGACGCCGTGTTCCGCAGCATCCCGTCGGAGCCACCGACCTTGCTTTCGCTCGGCCTTCCCGAATCGCTCGCGCGCCTGGCCGACCTGCACCAGGGCATGGTGCTGATCACCGGTCCAGGCGGCTGCGGCAAGTCAGCAACCATGGCGGCATTGCTGAGCATCATCAACCACACCCGGACGGACCACATCGTCACCATCGAGGACCCCATCGAGTACATCCACCCTTCCCGCCGCGCCATCGTCAACCAGCGGCAGGTTGGGCCCCACACCGCCTCCTTCGCCCGCGCCCTGCGCGCCGCCCTGCGCGAGGACCCGGACGTCGTCGCCATCGGCGAGCTGCGCGACCTCGAAACGATCTCGCTGGCGGTCACCGCCGCCGAGACCGGCCACCTGGTCCTCGGCACCCTGCACACCAACAACGCCGTCCGCACCATCAACCGCATGCTCGGCGTCTTTCCACCCAACCAGCAGCCCCAGATGCGCGCCATGATCTCCGAGTCGCTGCGGGCCGTGGTGTCGCAACGACTGCTTGCGCGGGCCGACGGCCGCGGCCGCGTGCCGGCGCTCGAGGTGCTGATGGTCACCAAGGCGGCGGCCAACCTGATCCGCGAGAACAAGACCTTCCAGATCCGCTCGATCCTGCAGACCGGCGCCGGGC
>Ga0307478_10000322_pt1 | contig 51545 bp, 45 predicted proteins | sample atmos_gasesECM4C_2_FD_203713 | JGI IMG/M metagenome (GOLD analysis project Ga0307478, IMG submission 203713) | Hardwood forest soil microbial communities from Morgan-Monroe State Forest, Indiana, United States - atmos_gasesECM4C_05 | ecosystem: Environmental > Terrestrial > Soil > Temperate...
TAGGGATGTTCCTGGAAATTGCCACTACCGTGGGGGCATTGGCCGGGGCGGCGCTGATTTTGTATCTGCGCGTGTCGATCATCTCGATTATTTTTGGCGTGGTGCTGCTTTACTCGGCTTATGCGTCCTTGACTGAGCATGCCGATTCGAAACCAGAGGCGGGGCCAGATCGCATCGCAACGTGGCTGAAGATGGACGGCACGTATCCGGGCGCGAGCGGAATGGAAAGCTATCATGTGCGGGGAGTGCCGCAGGGATTTGCGCTGATGTTTGTGGCAGGGGTGCTTTCGGGCTTGCTGGGTATTGGGTCGGGTGCGGTGAAGGTGTTGGCCATGGATCGAGCCATGAAGCTGCCGTTCAAGGTGTCAACAACGACTTCGAACTTCATGATCGGGGTGACGGCGGCTGCGGGCGCGGGGGTTTATTTGAGCCGGGGTTATATTGATCCGGCTTTGGCGATGCCGGTAATGCTGGGGGTCCTGGCAGGGTCGCTGTTGGGGGCACGGGTGCTGGCAGGAGCGCGAGTGAAAGTTCTGCGCGTGGTATTCAGCGGGGTGATTGCGGTGCTGGCGATAGAGATGATTTATAACGGGTTGAAGTGAGGAGTAAAGATGGAGAATGCCGATCAGCGCATGGACCAAATCATTGGGCGGCTGCTGCAGAGCGGCGTGGTCTTGGCGGCGGCGTTTGTGTTTGCCGGAGGGGCGGTTTTCCTTGCGCGACATCCCACGCCGGTCACGAATTACCGGGTGTTTCAGGGCGAGCCGGAGGAGCTGCGCACGGTGTCTGGAATATTTCATGAGGCGAGGGAGTTGCGTGGGAGAGGGCTGATTCAGCTTGGGTTATTGATTCTGATTGCGACGCCGATTGCGCGGGTGGCGTTTTCGGCGGTGGCATTCTTGTATCAGCGGGACTGGACGTATGTGGTGGTGACGCTGATTGTGCTGGGACTTTTGGTCTATAGCCTTTTGGGCGGGCATGGGTCAGGATAAATATGGGGAATTAGCCAGAGCCCGGTGAGGACAGCGGCTGGCTGCTGCAGGCAGCACAGAGGTCGCAGAGAAAAACTTTGCATAAATTGCTGTTCCAATCAGGTGGGGCGTAGAATTAACGCGTGATCCAAGGAGAAGGCGATGGCTACTGCAACGTTTACCGGCAATAAAGCGGCAGCTAAAGGCGGAAGTTTTTTGGTGGAATCGCCGCTGGCTGGCGACGTGTTTACGCCGGCCGATCTTACCGATGACCAGAAGCTGATTGGGCAGACGGCGGAAGAGTTTGTAGTGAAGGAAGTGCTGCCGGTGGTGAAGGATTTGGAGAACAAGAAGGCCGGACTGATGGCGTCGCTGGTAAGAAAGGGCGGCGAGGTCGGCTTGATGGGCGGCGGAGTCCCGGAGGAATACGGCGGGGCCGGACTGGACAAGATTGCCACCACGGTGTTGACCGAGAAACTATCGATTTATGGCGGCTTTGCGGTGACACACGGGGCGCATGCGGGGATTGGGACGCTGCCGATCGTTTATTTCGGGACCGAAGAACAGAAGAAGAAATATTTGCCGAAGCTGGCGACCGGGGAATTGATTGGCGCTTATTGCTTGTCGGAGCCGCAGGCGGGATCGGACGCGCAGAATTCCTTGACGCGCGCGGAGCTGAACCCCGAAGGAACGCACTATATTTTGAATGGGCAGAAGATGTGGATTACCAATGGCGGCTTCGCGGATGTGTATGTGGTGTTCGCGAAGATCAGTGGGGACAAATTTACGGCGTTCATCGTGGAGCGGACGTTTCCTGGGTTCAAGCCGGGCAATGAAGAGCACAAGATGGGGATTCATGGCAGCTCGACGACACCGATCTTCCTGGAGAACTGCAAGGTGCCGAAGGAAAACGTGCTGCACGAGATCGGCCGCGGGCACATTGTAGCGTTCAACATTCTGAATGCAGGGCGATTCACGCTGGGAGCATCGTGCGTGGGTGGGGCCAAGAATGTGCTGGCGACTTCGTCGAAATATGCGAAAGAACGCAAGGCTTTCGGCAAGCAGATCGGCGATTTTGGAATGATCCGGGAAAAGCTGGCGGAGATGGCCATTCAGATTTTCGCGGTGGAGTCGATGGTGTACCGCTCGGCGGGAAACATTGAAGCGGCCATGGCGGCGGCCGAGGTGTCCGGCGGGGACAAAATTCAGAACGCGATGAAAGTGCTCGAGGAGTATGCGATCGAGAGTTCAATCGCCAAGGTGTACGGCAGCGAAATGATGGATTACGTGGTGGACGAGGGGGTGCAGATTTTTGGCGGGTACGGATTTCATGAGGAGTATCCGGTTTGCAGGGCCTATCGCGATTCGCGCATCAACCGGATTTTCGAAGGCACCAACGAAATCAACAGAATGCTGATTATTCAGATGCTGATGAAGCGAGCGATGGGCGGGCAATTGGCGTTGATACCGGCGGCGATGAAGCTGGCGGACGAGATCCTGGCCGGTCCGTCGTTCGAAGAGGCGCCGGAAGGAGTGCTGGCCGATGAAGCGCGGGTAGTGGCCAACGCAAAAAAGATGTTTTTGCAGGCGGCTGGCGGCGCGGTGCAGAAATTCCGGGAAAAGCTGGCAGAGGAGCAGGAACTGATCGGGGCGCTTTCGAATATTGTTATGGAGATTTACGCGATGGAATCTTGCCTGCTGCGCGCGCAAAAAGCGGCCGCGGCCAAGGGCGAATCGGCCACGCAGACGATGATCGATGCGGCGCGCGTATTTATCGCCGATGCCGCGGAGCGCGTGGAGCACGAAGCCAAGCGCGCGGTGACCGCGGTGAATGAAGGCGACATGCTGACCACGCAGATGGCGGTGCTGAAGCGGTTTGGCAAGCGAGCGCCGGTCGACACGATCGCCCTGAGGCGCGGGATTGCCAAGGCTGTACAAGCACAGGATCGGTTTCCGTTCGAGGGGCGTTAAGGGATCGATGCAACGGGCGACCGATCAATCGGTGGTTGGTCCGCGGCTGGCACGCAGCCGCATAAACAGATAGGCCGAAGTAACCAACAGAAAAGGCGAAGAATAAAAGCCCGGAGCTGGTCGCGGGAACTGAACGGAAGGCACGGTGCGACCCAGCACAGTGAAGAGCGTGTGTCCCATTCCGTTGAGAAACATTACGCCAGCGAAGAAATAGGCCAGTGGGCGGAGTGCGCGGGCATTGCGATAGGCCCAGGGCGTAAGGGCCAGCAAAATTACGTTGGCAAGGATGAGCCCGATTAACCATTCGCGGTAAGCAAACGTGGGCATCGGAAACCAACCGAGCCTTGCGCGCATGGCGATGACAGTTGGGTTGTAAATGTCGAGGAAGCCGGTGAGCGCCTCGTCGGCTACATGAGCACAAAAGGCTAGACAGAGCAGGAACCAAGCAAGCCCAAAATTGTCGGGAGAAGCGGAAGCGCGAGTGGGGGCGCGAGCCATCGCGGGGGAGTGTAACGCGGAGAGGCGTCGGACGGGAGGGGTTTGCACTTTGAGGAACGCGAGGATACACGGCGCTTTAGGGCAATAAGCGTTTAACTTACACTGCTATCGTAAGCGATATATCGTGGCCGCGAGTTGAGGAGCAGCTGGGGATGTTCCGAAAGCTGTTAGTGTTGGCGCTTGTCATCATTGGGCTGCACGTTGCGACGGTGCTGACGCTCGAATCGACGCCCGCGGGGTCACTCTCGGGTAACTCGCTGGAGATTGCTGCTTGCGGCCTGGCGGTGGCGGCGGTGTTCGCGGCGTCGCGACGAGCCGCGGGATTGAGCAAGCGATTCTGGCGGCTGGTGGGTTGTGGGTTGGCGGTCTGGGGAGCGGCAAACCTCGGCTGGATGTACTACGAGCTTGTGCTGCACACGGAGCCGCCGACGGGCTCACTCGTGCGGTTTTTGTTCGGCACGCAATCCATTTTCTTCGCGCTCGCCGTTTTCTTGAACCAGGACAAGGAGACGTCAACGCTGGATGTCGAGTCCGTGCTGGACTTCGTGCAAATCGCCATCGTGTTCTTTTTCATTTTCATTGGTTTCTATTACATACCGTCGCATCACCTGGACGCCCGCACGGCATACATCCGTGAGGTGTGGATGGAGACGGGCGAAGACATGGCGTTGGTGTTGCTGGCCGTAGTGCAAGCACTGCGCGCGCGCTCCAGGCAGATTCGCAAGCTTTATCAAGGGTTTGCGCTGTACTTGCTGGCCTACACGGTATGCGCTGGCATCGCCGATTACGCACAGACGATCAAGACCACTCCGACAGGCACTTGGTTTGACCTCGGGTGGACGGCACCCTTGCTGGGAGCGGCGCTGTGGGCGGCGAGTTGGCAGCCATCGCCCGCCGAACCGGGACTGCAACGTTTGCGGCAAAAAAGATTTGGCGAGCTGCTGCTGGACAATGCCACGCTTGCACTGGCACCGCTAATCGTCTTGTTGCAGGTGGCACAGTTGGGATCGGAATGGCGCGCGGTACGATTCACTCTGCTGGGCGTTTCGATCTTGTGCTATGCCGTGCGGCTTGGCGTTACGCAATATCGGCACAGCAAGACCGAAGACACGTTGGAACGCCACAATCGGGCCATGGATTCCGCGGTGAACGGAATTGCCATTGTGGATGCGCGCGGCCAGCACACCTACGCCAATGCGGCATTCGCACAAATGATGGGCCGCGACAACGCGGAATCCATCGTGGGGCGGCCGTGGAAAGAGATTTACGCGCCGCAAGATGTCGGGAGAGTGGAAAAGGAAATCCGCGAGTCGTTGCGCAAAGACGGAAAGTGGTATGGAGCAATGAATATTCACCGACCAGACGAGAGCGTGCTGCCGGTGGAAATGTCCATCACCGGGTTGCCGGACGGCGGAGTGGTTTGCGTGAGCCGCGATATGACGGCACGTCGCGACGCGGAAAATGCGCGCGCGCAGGCGGAAGCAAAGTATCGGATGCTGGTCGAGCAGGTAGCGGCGATCAGCTACATTGCGGAGCTGGGGATTCACGGAGAATGGCTGTATGTCAGCCCGCAGGTGGAGATGATGTTCGGTTTCTCAGCGGAAGAGTGGCTGATGGACTCGAGGGCGTGGACGAAGCATGTCCATTCGGAAGATATCCCGACGGTAGAGGCCGCAGAGGAAGCGAGTCAGCGAGGAGAGCGTTTTCAGGCAGAGTACCGGGTAATCCGCAAGGATGGCCGGATTATTTGGGTGAGCGACACAGCAGTGGTAGTGGAAGGGAGCGATGCGCATCCGCTGATGGAAGGAATTATTGTGGACATCACGGAGCGCAAGCAGCTGGAGACGCAGTTGCAGCAGGCGCGGCGCATGGAAGCAATCGGCAGGTTGGCGGGTGGAATCGCGCATGACTTCAACAACTTATTGACCATCATCAAGGGCTATACCGAGCTGGCCCTGAACCGGCCGAAGATTTCGCCGGAGTTGCAGGCGGACGTGGAGCGTATTGAAGACGCTTCGGAGCGCGCGAGCACGCTGGTGCGGCAACTTCTTGCGTTCAGCCGGCGCCAGGTATTGCAGCCGAAGCTGCTGGACTTGAACAGCATCGTCTTGGGATTGGACAAGCTGCTGCGGCGATTGATGGATGAAGACATCCGAATGAGCACAGTTCCCGGGAAGGATATCGGGACGATCAAAGCCGACCCGGGGCAGATGGAACAAGTGATTATGAATCTGGTGGTGAACGCGCGGGATGCGATGCCCAATGGCGGGCGGCTAACGGTGGAAACTGCGAATGTGGATCTGAATGCCGCGTACGCCTGCGATCACGCCACGGTGAAACCAGGACGCTACGTAATGCTAGCGGTCTCCGACACCGGGATGGGAATGAGCCCCGAAACCGTGGCCCACATTTTCGAGCCGTTCTACACGACGAAGGAGAGCGGGCGCGGAACCGGGTTGGGTTTATCGACGGTTTACGGAATTGTGAAGCAAAGCGGCGGATACGTTTGGGTGTACAGCGAGTTGGGACGGGGATCGTCATTCAAGGTGTACTTGCCGCGGGTGGAACAGCCTGCAGAGGCGCTCCCGGTAGCCAAACCGAGAAGCAGAGAGCAAAAGGGGTCCGAGACAGTTTTGCTGGTGGAAGATCAGCCGCAAGTGCGTGAACTGGCTCGCATGGCGCTGACCGAAAGAGGATACACCGTGCTGGTCACGTCCAGCCCTGAAGATGCCGAAAGGGTCTGCGCCGCACATGAGACGGAGATTCATCTGTTGCTAACGGACTTGATCATGCCGGGAATCACCGGGCGGGAGCTGGCCAAGCGCTTGACGGCGCGACATCCGAAGATGCGCGTCATGTATATGTCAGGCTACACGTTTGGCATCATCGGACACGGCGGGTCGCAGAACGGAATGCTGGAAGAAGGCATGTCGTTCTTGCAGAAGCCGTTCACGCCGAGTGCGCTCAGCGAGAAGGTGCGCGAAGTGTTGGACCGAGCAGTTACGACATCGAAAAGCTAGAGCAGTAGCGCTGCTGCATTGATTGGTCAGCGGGGTTTAGGCACGGTGTTTTCGGGGTCGGGTGGACTCGTCGTCTCTTTGGGCTTGCCAATCGCGCCAATGCTTTCGACGTTAAACCGTTTGTAATCGGAGTACCGCGTCACCTCATTGACTTTGAACGCCTTCACCAGAAAAACCCGTACGCCAACGTGGGCTTCTTCGTAGGTAGGCAGCCAGACTTCATTGTTTATATAAGCTTGCTCGAAAGTGAAACTGGTCCCCTTCTGCAAGTTGGCGATGACACCTCCGCCGAAGCGAAAATCCCCGACAAAATAGGCCTCCAAGCGCGCGACGTCGCGGGCCTTCTCATCGATCCAGACCACGCCGGCAAGTTCATGGACCACTTTTTCCGGTAATTTGCGGGGCTTGAATTCGGGATTAGGCTCGAAATCAAAGACCAGGACGTCCTGGCCGCGGAATCGTTCGCGGCGGGGATTGACGAATTGACAGGCGCGGAGAAATATCTCGATACCAACTTCGTCGTCCTCTTTCTTTTCTTTGCCTTCGTCCTTGGCCTTTTCCTCCTTGGCCTCTTTCTTGGCGTCGCGCTTCTCAATGTCCTGTATTTCCTTTTGTGTTTTCTCGTTTTCCTTCTTTTGCTCTTCTTCGCTAAGCGCCTTGCCGTCTTTCTTAACCAAAGTGGAAACTTCATGGCCGCTCAAATAGAAGAAGGTGTACTCGTGCAGATCGCGCTTGCTGATTTTTCCGGTCTTGTCGTATTCGGTTTCCTCTTCGCTACGCGTGCCAGCGTAATTTTCCTTGAGCTTGTCGATCGCTTTCTGGTTTTCATCGATCTGTTTGAACAGGTCTTTCAAATCCGGCAGTTGCACCTGAGATTTTTTGGGAAAGTCGAAAACGCGCTCACCGACGGTGGCGTTTACCTCCGCGCGAGTCACCGTGATGTCATACGTTTCCATGCCGCGATGCAATTCGATTTTGTATGGAATTTTCAGGCCGCTCACCATGCGGTAATCATCGTAGAGAATTTGCTCATCGATGCCTCCGACGGTGGCGTCCTCTTTCACGATGAGGTGGGTCTGGGAATCGAAAAAGATGTGGCGTTTCACGCCAGCCATGGTGGTGGCTTCGATTTCGAGCGCGTCGCGGCCGTGAACTTTGGAAGTTGCGGCAAAGCCGACGCCAAGCTTGTTTTTCTTGGCGTCGACGAGATGCGAATTGTAGTACTGCCCAGCGGCCTCCAGTTGAGCTCCCTCCACGCCGACCAGCGTGGCAAATTCACCATTCGCGGTGAGATGCCAAGCGGACTTGCCGTTGTAAGCTTCGATTAGACTTACGTCACCGACAACCAATTCAGAGTAATAGCGATTGGGGAGCTTGGTGTTGAGGGTGTAAGTGCCAGTCTTGCCATCCGGGGTGTGGAAGGTGCCTTCGATGATTACGGTTGCGGTTTTGGAGAGCGCCTTCGAGCCGCCAGCGGCTTTGATGTATTGGTCGACAATTTTCTGAGCGTCTTGAGGGCGCACGGTGGCAGCAAAAAAAGTCGTGCAACCGGCGGCGATTAGTGCGAGCTTGCGGAGGGACATGGCGTTCAATGATAGGAACGCAATTGTAAGGGAAAAGTTTCTCGGTTGTGCGAAATAAGCGAAAGCTATTCGTATCGCAAACCCCCACATGCGTGGCGGAGCGCGCAAGAAAGTAGCAGGCAGTGACGCTAGTGCCTTATTGGGCTTTGGGACGATTAAGATATTTTTCGTATAGAGCTTTTTGCTTGTTATCGAGGGAGGTTAGCTGGCCTTTGATGAAGAGGTAGCGCACCTCCGTGGTGAGTTCCAGGGGATCGCCGTTGGTAGCGATGACGTTGGCGATTTTTCCGCTCTCGAGCGTGCCAACCTGATCCGCGAGGCCGAAAATCTGGGCCGGATACAGGGTCACTGCCTTCAATGCCTCGTCGTAAGGAAGACCGTAAGCCACGGCGTTTGCGGCTTGTTGGCCGAGGCGCCGCGCAAAAGAATTGTCGAAGCTGCCGAAAGCAAATTTTACGCCGGCGGCGGACAACTCCGCAGGCTGGGTAAGCAAGCGATCGTACGGATCGTCTTCCTCGCGCGGCAAAGTCAGCGTCGGTCCAAGAATCACCGGGATGCTTTTCGACCGCAGCAGGTCCTTTACTTTGTACGCTTCGGCGCCGCCGGCGAGAATCATCTTTAATTTTTGCTTTTCGCAGAACTCCACCGCGTTGCGAATGTCACGCGCCTTGTCCGCGAAAACCAGCACGGGCAATTCGCCGCGCACGACTGGGACCAGTGCGTCTAACTTAAGGTCGCGCTGAAAATCCCCTGGACCGCCGTGGCCGAGCGCTTGCGCGTAGTGGCGGGCGCGGTCGAGCCAATCGGTGAGTTCGTCCACTTGCTTTTCATATTCCTGCTTGGCATCAGCGAACGATTTTTGTTTTCGCGAGAAGGTGGAGAAATCAAAGGCTTGCGTGGCGATTTCCGGCCAATTGAGCACCATGGCCACACTTCTCTTCAAGAGCATGTCGCTGATAGTCCACCCGGACAAGTGAATGGCAGATGCCTGACCGCCCAGGATTCCCGTCGCACCAGCGGAGTCCATACCGCCGCTAGCCGGCACGGCCAGGACCTCCGTGATACCCGCGGCGCGGGTGACCGGGATGTGTTCGCTGGAGGGCAGGACGGCCTCGGCGGCGACTACATCGGGATTGAACGCACCGGTCTCTGCGGAATCAACAGTGGCATTGACCGCGCCAACCTCGCGCAAACCCATTTGCGTGACGGGATCGAACAGGCCCGGATATACCTGCAGCCCTTTTCCGTCGATCACCTGCGCGCTGGCGGGGACTTCGACGGCGGCGCCGACATTGGCGATTTTGCCGTTCTGGATTACGACCGTGCCATCGTCAATGGCAGCACCGGAAAGAGTAAAAATCTTCGCGTGGGTGATGGCATACGTAGCTGCCGGAGATTGCGCTTTGGCGATAACGCCAAAACAAACCGATCCAACGATTATCGCGACCATGACGCGCCGGCCAATCGAGAGGGCTGTCTTCACAGCGCACCTCCCAAAGCAGGCGTGGACTGCGGCGGCTTAGGCTTTTCTTCCTTCTTCTCTTCCGGTTTCTTCTCGCCGGGTTTCTTCCCTTCGCCGGCCTCCGGCTTCTTTTCCGCGCTCTTCTTTTGTTTATCGAGCAATGCTCTCTTTTCCTTTTCGCGGGCGGGGCGGTCGGCGATATCGCGCTGACGATCGAAGTACACGCGGCCGTCGATCAGCGTCTTCTGAACCACAGCGTAAGCGCTAAGAGGATCGTGATTGTAGATGACCAAATCGGCGTCCTTGCCGGCATCAATGGAGCCGACGCGCTTGTCGATACCAAGTTGCATCGCCGGATTCAGGGTGACCAGCTTGAGGGCTTCATCTTGCGACAGACCGCCAAACTTCATGCTCTTGGCAGCTTCCTGGTTAAGGTGCGTGGCTTCTTCGGCATCATCGGAGTTTACAGAAACGAGCACGCCGCGACGGGTCATCAATGCAGCGTTGTACGGAATGGCTTCGTAGGCTTCGACTTTGTAAGCCCACCAATCGGAAAAGGTAGAGGCTCCCGCGCCTGAGGCGGCAATTTCGTCAGCGACTTTGTAGCCTTCCAGGACGTGCTGAAACGTGCGCACCTTGAAGCCAAATTCCTTGGCCACGCGCAGCAGCATCAGAATTTCATCTTCGCGATAGCAGTGCGAATGTACGTAACGCTTGCCTTCGAGCACTTCGACAAGCGGGTCGAGCCGCAAATCGCGCCGCGGCGGAATCAAATTCTTTTCGCCCGCGGATGTGCGCTTGTTGTACAGGTCCCAGATAGCTTTGTAGTCACGCGCTTCCGTAAACGCGCCCCGGATGGTTTCCTCGACCCCCATGCGCGTGGTCGGATAGCGTGGCGTGCCCCCGCGGCTGAAATTAGAGCGCTTGGGATTTTCTCCCAATGCGAACTTGATGCCCGGCAGAGCGCCCTCGAAGGGTAGCTTCGATGCCGGCTGACCCCAGCGCAACTTGATTACGATGGTTTGGCCTCCGATGGGATTGGCGCTGCCGTGCAATACGTTGGCCACCGTGACGCCGCCGGCGAGGTCGCGGTAAATATCGACGTCATCGGGATTGAGCACGTCGGCGATATTGACGATCGAGGACACCGAAATACTACCTTCGTTCACGCTGCCATCCACAGCGATATGCGAATGGCAATCGATGATTCCTGGCATCACAAACTGGCCGGCCGCGTCGATGACCTGAGCGTCCTTGGGCGCTTTCACAGACGGGCCCACCTCAGCGATTTTTCCGTCCTTGATCAAGATCGAACCGCGCTCGATGGTCCCGTGGCTGGCCGTCAAGATGGTCGCGTTCTGAATCAAGATGACGGGAGACGCCTCGGCGGCGGGGGCTGAAGACTTGGGAGCGCGCGCGAAAATCGCCGCAGGCGCGACAAGCAACACGGCGCAGGTGAACCAGGCAGCGGTCAAGATTGCGCCTTTCATCGCGCACCTCCCAAGCCAGTCGCGCGATCGCCAGGCTTGGCGCCGGTAAAATCGATGTCCGTGTCCAGCACGTGTATCGATCCTTTCATAGTCGTGCCGTCGAACGTGCCGGTGAAGAGCACGTCAGTGGGCGAACCCTCGATGGGAAGATTAATCGTGAAGCTGAACTTGTCGGCGCTCAGATAGCCGTTGATGATGTTGGCGTTGCCATGCGGGCTGGAGAGCGTGCCGGACAGCGAGCCATCGCCGGCCATCACGATGTCCACCATAGATTCTTCGGGCCCGTCCGGCGTGGTGTAGGAAAGCCTCCATTTGCCTGTAAGGTCGCCCTTGGGAGGATCTTTGGGTTTCTCCGGCTCGCGGATTGTGAATTTGCGGCCGTCAACAAACACAAATTTGATTTTTGTTTTTTCGTCGAAGATATCGCCGTCGGTGACCAGCAAGTTTGCGATCTTGCCGTTCTCGATGGAACCCAACCGGTCCGCCACGCCGAAAATCTCCGCTGGCGTGAGGGTGAGGGCTCGAATCGCTGCGTCCGGCGAAAGCCCTGCGTCAATCGATTTTTTCGCGGCCTTCAGGATGTCCTTGGGCGCGGTAATCGCGCCTGAATAGAACGCGAATTTCACCCCCGCTTTGGCCAGGGCCGCCGGAGATGAAGGCGCGCGGTCGCGAAAACGCAGAGTGTTGAGAGACGAAACTTCATCGGGGTCGGCCTCTTTGTCCGCCTCAGGCCACTTCAAATCAACCAGCACCGAAAGCTTCTTAGCGGCGATTTCGTTGGCTACCTCGTAACTCATCTGGCCGCCATACAAGACGCCGTTCACATGCCACCGATCGGCAAGCTCCAGAGCGCGGCGAATCTGCGTAGCATTGTTCCCCGGGATCAGCACCAGTGCGTGATTTTCCACGGCGTCCGCGAGCGCCTCGTCCGTGCGGTCAAAACGTGGCCGCGCCACGCCCCGCGGATTTTTTTCGTAGATAGCCTGTGCCTTTATGCTCCATTCGGTATCCAGCCAAACCTGCCGCACGTACGCCAGCGTGCCCATCAGCGAGCCAGGGAAGCTGCCGAAGCCGCCGCCGGGCTGCAAAGACACCGGCACGGCCGCCGGCGATTTCACAACCATATCGCCATTGCGTTCCCCACCAAGGTTCAGCAACGCCGCTTGACCGGGAAACATTCCCCCTTTCGGGGCCGAAATCACGGAGGTGAATCCGGCCGCCCGCCAAGTCTCCACGCGTTTGTCGCTCAGACTGGCCTCATCCGCCCCGTTACGCCACGGACTCGTAGCGGGCCGGTCCTCCGGCCCGCGCGAAGAGGGTGGCTGGGGGCGCGACCCGGCCTCGCCAGTCGGCGGGGTCGGAGCGGCAGGAATGCCCACGTCGGTAAAGGAATCGATGAAGCCGGGATAGACCACCAGTCCCTTGCCTTCGATGACCCAAGCTTCATCGGGAACCGTGGCGTCTTTGCTCACCGCTTTGATTATGCCACGCGAGATAACCACGGTGGCATTTTCCAACCGGGGTCCGGAAACCGGCACGACGGTGACGCCGCGAATGGCGAAGTACTGCGGCTCGCCGCCCTGTGCCTCGGCGCGAACCGAACCGAATAAGGCTGCGCTCACCCCTGCGACCACCTCCAGCGCAAACTTCCACGTCTGAACCGTAGAACGCATTCACCACCCCTTAGTGTTGGACCGCACGGAGGGCGCAAGCCAGCCGCCAACGCAGCGATAGACGGACGAGGCTAGTGGGAAGTTGCAGAGGAGTCAAGGAGATAGCGATCTTGAGACTGGCAATTGCGAGGGGTCTGACGGTCTAAGGAAAGAGCGAAAGATCATGAAAGAAGTTGCCAGCGAGATGCGTCTCTGTATGGCTATCCCATAGGGAGCCGTGATATGGTTATCCCATAGGAGCCGCCGATGAGTATTGCTGCGAGCAAGGAGAAATCGTGAGAGGACTTCGCGCCTGGCTGGTCAGGCTAGCCGCCGTTTTCCAGCCTTCGCTCAAAGATCAGGAGCTGAGCGAGGAACTCCAAATCCACTTGCAAATGCACATCGAAGACAATGTGCGAGCGGGAATGAGCCTGCCAGAGGCGCGCCGCAACGCGCTGATTAAGCTCGGCGGCCTCGTGCAAACCCAAGAGCTTTACCGCGAGCGCCGCGGCCTACCGATGCTGGAGACAATTCTCAGCGACGCCCGTTTCGGTATTCGCATGTTGCGCAAAAATCCTGGGTTCACAGTGGTGGCGATAGTCACCCTGGCGCTCGGAATTGGCGCCAACGTGGCGGTGTTCAGCATCGTCAACGGTGTCTTGCTTCACCCGCTGCCCTTTGCCGATGCCGACCGGCTCGTTATGGCCGGTGAAAGAGAAGACGAAGGCAAGCCAAGTACTACATCTTTTGCGACGTATGAAGACTGGACAGTCCGCAGCAAGAGTTTTGAAGAACTGACGCTCTACCGGCAATGGCAACCGACCCTGATGGACCCCGGCGAACCGGAACAGCTTATTGGACTCCGCGTTGCCAACAATTACTTCCACACTCTGGGGATCAAGATGGCGGCCGGGCGAGATTTTACGGCTGCGGATGACCGGCCAACCACCCGCTTCGTGGTCTTGCTCGGCCATGATCTTTGGCAAAGGCGATTCAATTCTGATCCAAAAACCGTGGGACGGACCATCAACCTCAGCGGTAAGTCTTTCACGATCGTCGGAATCCTGCCGGCAAATTACGAATCGCTCATTTCCAGCGACCTGCACGCAAGAGGTGTCGAGATTTGGGGTGCTCTCGGCTACGACGCGTCGCTGCGGGATGCCTGCAGGACTTGCCGCCATCTGAGGGCCATTGGGAGGCTACGTCCCGAGGTAAGCGTTGCGCAAGCGGGCGCGGAAGTAAGCGCAATCACCGATGAGCTAAGGAATGAACATCCCACGGAATATTCCTCTGGCGGAGCGATGGTGGCGCCACTCTATGACGATCTCCTCGGCGATGTGAGCACGACACTATATGTATTGTTGGGCGCGGTAGGGTTCGTGCTACTGATTGCCTGCGCCAACGTGGCCAATTTGCTATTGGCTCGCGCCACCCACCGCGAGCGCGAGATCGCTATGCGCGCTGCTCTCGGGGCGAGTCGAGCGCGCATCGTTCGGCAAGTGCTGGTGGAAAATTGCTCGCTCGCGCTGGCGGGGGGATTCATGGGTTTACTGTTAGCCCGTTGGACGCCGGAAATCCTGACCGCGATTCGCGCGGCAAATCTTCCGCGCTTGGATCAAGTGCGTATTGATTGGCACGTGCTTGCCTTTGCCCTTGCGATTGCAGTGTTTACCGGCGTACTCTCCGGCGTCGTCCCCGCTCTGCGCATGACGAAAATCAACCTACAGACCGCCTTACAGGAAGGATCGCGGGGATCGTCCGCGGGCAGCGGAATGCGTTCATTCCTGGTCGTTTCGGAGATCGCGTTATCGCTCACGCTTCTTCTCGGGGCGGGCCTGCTAGTACGCGGTTTGCTACGCCTAGTGAACGTGCGGCCTGGTTTCGAGCCGGCACATGTGCTGACCCTGCGTGTTTCGCCGGTGGGTCCGCGCTACGAGAAGGACGAGCCGATGCGGGAATACATTGCGCGCGCAAATGAAAAAGTAAGGTCCATTCCGGGAGTTGTGGCCTCGGGAACCGCGAGTCAAATCCCCTTCGGCGGAAACTTCGATACCACCGGGCTGCATGTCGAAGGCAAAATGAACGCGAACCCGGCCCTGGATCCATCGGCAGAGCGCTACGTCATATCGGATGGGTACTTGGCCGCGATGGGTATCGGACTGTTGCGTGGGCGAGACATTTCAATACGGGATGGGCAGGGATCTGAGCAAGTGATGCTCGTGAATGAAACCGCAGCCCGCGAGATTTGGCCGGGCGAAGATCCTATCGGGCAGCACGTTCATGTCGGCGATGCCAAAGCACCGCCCCGCACGGTTGTAGGGATAGTCGGCGACGTCCATCACTATTCCCTGGACGCCGCTCCGACTATGCAGTTCTACATTCCCGTCACCCAAACGGACACTTCCGAGTTGGTTTTTGCGGTCCGTTCCACCGGAGACCCATCGCAAATGGCCAACGCAGTGCGTTTAGCCATTCGAGCGGCGGATGAAACGTTGCCCATCTACCGAGTCGTGCCCATGAGGGAGTATGTCGCCGCCACAATGGCCGATCGACGCCTGGCCCTGACTTTGTTTGGTTCTTTCGCTGGGATCGCGCTCACTTTATCCGTCGTCGGAATTTATGGCGTGACGGAATACACCGTGGCGCAGCGTACTCGCGAGATCGGGATTCGTATGGCCTTGGGTGCGCAGAATGGTCAGGTACTGCGCCTGATGCTGCGGCAGGGCGCCACACTGGCGGTCGCCGGCGTGACTTTGGGAACCGTGTTTTCATTCTTTCTGACTGGATTCTTACGCAGTCTGGTCTTTGGCGTGGCCCTCACCGATCCATTGACTTTCTTGGCCGCCTCCGCGGTGCTGACCGCAGCCGCCATGGTGGCTTGTTGGGTCCCTTCGCGAAAAGTGATTAGCGTGGATCCCGTCATCGCATTGCGCCACGAGTAGGTTCGCCTCACATCTCGGTACCCCGAAGCTTAGCATTGGAATAGGCGACCTTGCCTCACCAACAAACCATCACGGGGTTGGCGGGGTTGTTTGAGTTGGCGGCGTTTGTGGCGTTTGCGGCGCTTGCGGCGTTGGCGGCGCTTGCTTCTCGGGCTTCTCTTGGATGGACAGGAGTTCCACCTCGAAAATCAATGTCGAATTGGGACCGATCTGTCCGCCGCCCGCGCCGCGCTCCCCGTACGCTAATTCCGACGGCACAAAAATCTGCCACTTCGATCCCACCGGCATGAGCTGCAGCGCCTCCGTCCACCCTTTGATCACTCCGCTAACCGGAAACGTTGCAGGCTGACCTCGCTTGTAAGAACTGTCGAATTCCGTGTTATCCACTAACGTGCCGCGGTAATTGCAAACGACAATATCGCCGGCAACAGGCTTCGATCCGGTCCCCTCCTGTAGCACCTTATATTGCAATCCGCTGGGCAGCGTCACCACGCCCTCTTTTGTCTTGTTGGCTTCGAGAAATGCAACGCCCTGCTTCTTGTTATTTTCGCCGGCCAGCTGAGCCAATTCCTGCTGCTTTTTGCGCACGTCGCTTTGCAGCTGGGTCAAGAGTGTCCGCGCCTCTTCCTCTGTTAGCAGCGTCTTCCCATTGGTGAAGGAATCTTTCAATCCCCGCGCGAAAATCGCCGGGTCGATATCGATCGACTGCTTACGCAGCCCGGTGCCAATGTTCATACCCATGGCGTAACTTGTTTTATCTTTCGGCGTCTTCAATGTCAGCGGCAGGCTCTTCGCAGCCGGTTTGCGCGCCGGATTTGCAGCGGTGCCTTGCGATGGTTTTGCCGGAGCTGCTGGCTGCGTCTTGGCGGGCGGCGACGTTTGCGTTTGCTGCGCAATAGCACGCGGAAGCACGCTGGCCGCAACGAACAGAATTAGGGTAATACGCGATAAATTTTGCATACCAGCATTGTGTCACGACCACAACGCCGAGCAAAACGCCCTGGCAAAACGGATGAAGCGAAATCGCTAAGGCTTTTTCTTCTTGAATAGACCGCCGATGGCGTCCACCGGATTGTTCGGATTTGGCTGCTGTTGCTGCGGCGAAGCCCTGCCGCTCTGCGATCCGCCTCCAAAACAGCCGAGCTGCGACTTCAGCATACCCGCCGCCAACCCGCCGACATCGGGAATAAACTTGGGATCCTTGGTCGTCCCCTTGATTTGAAACGGAAGCGTCGGCCCGCTCCCACCGCTGGCATTCTTGCAATTGCCCAGAAAGCCTCCCGCTGCGGAAGCCACGCCGCCGCCCGCGCCGCCAGTCACTTTTCCGAGCAAGCCGCCAATACTATTCGAGGGTGTGCCTGTCGCAGCGCCCCCTGCCGCCGCTGCAACTCCTCCCGCAGCACTAGCGACCGCATTCTTTAAAGTTGCCGCCATCTTGAAATCCAGTTCGTTCTTCGCATCGATCGTTCCGTTCCCGACCAACGTCCCCAATGAGGGAACCACCGCCTGAAAGTTTTGCGCTTGCAACCCGGTCGGGGCCATATGCAAATCAGTGGTCATTTTTTCAATGTCCAAATCCTTTCCCGTATTCACTCCCACCAGCTTGGATACCGCCGCAAGTTTTGACCCCAAGTCGAATCCCACCAGCTTGGCATTGAACATACCAACATTGCCGGAGGTGACCAGCTTGTTCGTCGGACCGCTGAGGTCCAGGTTGGTGTTCAGGGTCCCCGACTGCAGCGAAGCGCCGCTGGGCATGTGAATTCCCAGTGCGGGAAGAAACGCCTCCAAATCCCTGGCTGGCAGATTTTGCCCGTCGACTTTGACGTGCACCACCACAGCTTCTGAATCCGCCGGAACTTCGTACGTTCCGTTAAGGTGCGCGGTAGCGCTTCCAATCTTCAGCGTCGAAGGCTCCAGAACGCCGCGATTCTTGCGCAAATCATATTTTGTGCTGAAGTCCACAACCACCGGCACTTCCGCCGGCGAACCACCCGCGACCAAGAGCGCCTTGGACAGCTTCGCGCTGCCGCTTATGTTCGCCTCGCCATTCTGCGACGCGAGAGTGGCGTTTAGATCCAGCACACCGCCAAGCCCAGCCGAAGGGTCCAGCACGCCAGTGGTGGCCAGGTTCAGGCCATTGACCGTCAGTTTGGCATTCACCGGCGTTAGCGCTGTGTTCTCCTGATCCATCGGCCCTACGGTTCCATCCAGCTTCAAGTCCCCGCCGCCCGGGAGATTCGCGCTCAGCGTGACCGGGAACTTGGTGGTCAGCGAAACGTTCGACGCTGTCAGGTCCACTTTGTCGTACGTGCTGCGTTTTTGAGATTTGGTTGACCCAATTACCACCCGCCCGTTGCGCAACTCCAGCTTATCCACCGAGAATTCCCCGCTCGACGTCGCGGGTTTTTCCGCTTGCGCAGGAGGTGTCTGTTGCGGCGGTGGTGTCCCCTGCTTTTCCTGCGACTTCGCCGCCGCCCCGAATGACGAGTAATTCCATTCGCCTCCCGGATTGCGTAGCAGCGTGACCTCCGGGCCATCGATAACAATTTTCGTGATGTTCAGGTCTTTGCGCAAAATCAGCGGTATCAGTTCAACGCCTACCCCGATCGATTTCGCCGTCAGAAACGGTGAGTTGCTGAACTTCGCGTCGTCCGCAATAGACAAATTGTCTGCCGCCAGCGACCCGGTAAACAGCGACAGACTCAGGTTGCCGACATCCACTTTGCGCCCCAGCGCGGCGGATGCCTTCTCTTCGATTGTTGGCCGGAACTGATTAACCGGGATGAGGAAAGGTGCCACCAGGACCAGCACCACCAAAACAACAACGATCACGAGTATGACGCGAAGTGTACGGCGCATGAGCAGCCTCCGGATTGGTAGGGACGGGAACGTGAACGCAAACGCGAGCGTGCCGCGGCAACGGCGATAGTAGCATACGCGTCTGAAATACCGCCTACCGGAGAAACCCGATAGGCCGGGGTCCGTGCAGCGGTCCGAGGCGACTCCCAGGAATGCCACCTCGTCCTACATGGATCACCCTACAGAAATAGTTTGAAGCCCGGTAGACAAGCGAGTAACTTAGGCGCACCGCGTTCTCTCGCTATGGTCGGACGTTACACTGGCACACATAAAAGGACGGTTTCCCATGCAGCTCATCTTTCGCGCCCCTTATCCCCGAACATCTTTCGCGCTGGCCGGGCTGCTCGCTTCCCTGCTCGCCAGCGCCACGTGCCTGGCCCAAGAGCGCATTTTCGCCGACCTCCCAGATGCTCCCGTACCGCAAGCACGATCTGATCAGCACGTTCAGAAAGGAAATGGGGGCGCGGCGAAAACGACCTACGACATTTTGAGCCGCAGATCGTTTTTCTTCCCCGATTTGGCTTACACAACGAAGCCGCTAAGTGGCGGTCAGAAGTTTCTGCTCGCTGCCGACGTGACCATCGCGCCGTCCGCATTGATCGCGACGGCTGCCAGCGCGGCTATCTCGCAGGCGAAAGACTCCTGGCCAGGTTACGGCCAAGGCTGGGAGGCTTACGGCAAACGCTACGGCGCGACCATGGCGCTGAACGCGTCCACAAACATGTTTGGAGTGTTTCTACTGCCTTCCTTGCTTCACCATGATCCACGGTATTTTCCCCTCGCGCACGCCAGCTTCGGGCAGCACGTCGGCCACGCGCTCAGGCGCATACTCGTCACACCTACGGACACCGGGGGTCAGGCACTCAATATCTCTGGATTGCTCGGCCCGTTGGGCGCCGAGGGTTTGTCTAATACTTATCTCCCCGATGCGGAGCGAACTACCGGCAAGACTTTTGAGCGATACGGGATTCAGATGGCGATTATTGCGGGCGGCAACGTGGCCAGGGAGTTTTGGCCGGCGATTTTCAAGACCTTGCGAATCGGAAAGGTTGCACCCGGCGCGACTCCCTCGGGCGACCGTCCCTAAGCCATCACGCCGAAGCTTCTAAGCTCCCCGCCGCTGCTGATCTTGCTTCCATGGGGGGTGGCGCGGCACTGGCCGGCAGCCGGGCGATCACCATCATTCCTTTGCCCTCGCCGTTTGATTGTACATCCAGCGTCCCGCCAAGTTGGCGAAGGCGCTCGCGCATTCCGCGAATGCCCACGCCGGGGATCGCGGCCGGCGAAGAGATAATCTCGGCCCGCTTCTGCGCCGAGATGCCCTTGCCCCGGTCTTCCACTTCCACGCGGACTTGACCATCCGCCTGGGAGATAAACACTTTCGCCACTGAGCTTCCCGAATGCCGGTGGATGTTGGTCAGGCACTCTTGCACGACACGGAAGATCGCCGTTTCCAGGTCCCGCGGCAGCCGCCCAAAATCGTTAGGAATTCGCAAGTCAACGTCGATCTTGCTGCGCTCGGAAAACCCTTTGATGTACCACGTCAGCGCGGAGGATAGCCCCGATTCATCCAACAGTGGCGGATGCAGCAAGTACGAAATCGTGCGGATGTCGCTGCTCATATCGTTGACCAGCGCCGTGCTGTCCGCGATGGTGGTAGCGGTCTTGGCCAGCCGCTCGATGTCCGCCCCCACCGCCGCAAGGTTCATGGACAGCGCCGCGAGTGTCTGCCCGACGCTGTCGTGCAGTTCCCGCGCGATCCGCCGGCGCTCTTCGTCCTGCAAATGCAGCAGCCGTGCGGACAGTTCACCCAGATTGTGATTGGCGGCCGCAAGTTCGGCGGTGCGTTGCTGAACTCTCTCTTCCAGATCACTCTGCGCTAGGTGCAGTGCGGCGTTATCGCGGCGCACCAGCTCCCCTACACCGATTATCACTGCGGCTCCGGCGGCAAAGGTCAACAAACCCACGGTTTGCGGTACATCCGGAATGTCCAATGAGTAGCGCGGATAGATAATGAAGTAGCGGGCCCCCACGATTTCGAGCAACGCTAACAGTACGGAAGGACCCACTCCGCAAAACCACGCACCAAATGCCACTACCGGAACGAGCGTTACGTAAGGAAGGTACTCTCCCAGCAGAGGAACAAGCGCCCAGCGAGCGGCGACGGCGAGGACGGCCGCCGCAACTGCAACTGTATAGCGCGCAGCGGCATCGCTGGAATTGCGGGCGGAAATAGCAGCCATCCAGCGCATAGAATTGCCTTTGTTTGAACCGTGGCCGGGGACGCAAGAATTCTAGTGCGGGCGCCCCGGAGCGTCAAGCACGGAGGCGAACGGAAATGGTCTATCGCCGATGTGCGTAGCCCGCAACGAGCAACCAGTGTACCAGCGCCTGGGTCCTTTCGTTCGTACCTACACGGGCCGCCGCTTTTCGCTTTTCGCTTTTCGCTTTTCGCTTTTCGCTTTTCGCTTTTCGCTTTTCGCTTTTCGCTTTTCGCTTTTCGCTCCTAGCCCTTCCACACGTATTTGCCGCAGGGACAAGAAACGGTATCGGTGGGAAGCTTCTTTGCCATCGCTTGCCGACACACTGGACATGTCTTACGCCACATTTTGATTACCTCCTGCTTTCCGCAAACGCCGCAGCGCTTTCGAAGAATGCACATTCACCGATTGCTTCATAGAATTCGTCCTGCTGTTGAAGCGCTGTCAGAAGCGCGAGAGCATTGCCGTAGGCTGCTATTGCTCCCGTCAGGTTGTGGAATGCCGGGGAGCCTTTGGCAGTTATACGTCTGGCGATTTGGGTGTCCGCTGACAATTCCAGTATTCGCTCGATAGCTTGATCTGCATGACTGGAGCTGGATCTTCTCATTGAACTAGCCTCCTTCTAAGAGCACCCGTACCGAATTGCATTTCGCTTTGAGTTACCCCGATGGTCGGTTCGTCAGAAAAGTAAAATCTGAGGCGGTGAAAGCCAGGCCATGACAACGATGATCAGCCCTAAAATTACGACGTTCGTTACCATGTCTCGGATTTCTCTCGACCAACTTGCTCCCAAGGCGGCCGGACTAAACTGGCAACAATTTGGTGGGTCCGCTGGTCGAAAACAAAGTATTCACCTGGAATAGCTAACGCTAATTGGTCGATTCGAAAGCGGGCAGTCTCCAAGTCTCTTACGCAATCAAGCCAAACGGGGTTTCCTCGAACGTCCTTTCGGAATATGTCGAGTTGAGCCGAAGTCATCTGACGCACCCTCCCAGTTACTGGCCTTTCCCAAAAGCACCTTTCGTTCCTTTCCGCTAATTGCCGCATTTCTCGCTGGATACTGACGGCACGGGAAGCGAGAGGGCAAGTAACAGTACGAACTTTGTACTCATTGCGCGGCGGAGACTTGAGCCATTTTTCTAAAGACAATACTTAGGTGCGCTTACAGCTGTTAATGTATAAGTCTAAATTCTGAACGCAAACCGTCGAGGGCTTAGAGTATTCGCCCGATTGACGCAACGCATCGGGCCGTGTTCATCTAACAAGCGGTGAACCGCCCACAGCGGGACATTCCTTCCCTCCCTCAGAACCTGTCTCCCAAAACTTGCTGCGCTCCGGCTCATCTTGGAGGGCTCTTGGCGTCCATCTTGATTGTTGATGACTATCCCGCCGTGCGCAGCGCAATCCGCGCGGGACTTGAAAGGTATCCCGGATTTTCTGTCTGCGGAGAAGCTGTTGATGGCATGGACGCAATCGAGAAAGCAACAAAACTCAAGCCTGATTTCATTCTTTTGGACTTGTCGATGCCAAGGATGAACGGAATGGAAACGGCTTCTGCCCTGAAGCGCCTGATGCCGAACGTGTTGATAGTCGCGTTTACTATGTACGTCGAATTGTTAGGCAAGCCTGTCCCTTTGACCGATAGCTTTGATGCAGTGATTGACAAACTTGCGGGAATAGGGAAGGTCGTAGAGTGTGCCCGAAATCTGCTCGGAGTTGTAGCAACCTAGCCACGCCAGCCTTGATAATTGGCTAAAGCCTTGCTTTGGCGAACACGCGGCCCGATCCGGACTTCAGATACTTCTCAAACGCGAATGTGCGATCTCCATAGGCAAACGTGAGATACGTCTTGATGCGCCAGGGCCGGTATTTCGCTGTGTGAGTCACTTCACCGGAATTGTGTGTAAAAAGACGGGTCTTTAAGTCGTCAGTGATTCCTGTGTAGAAATGTTGCGTGTCGGTCAGGCTCTGCAAGATGTAGACGTATTTCATTCGGAGTCCGGCTTCGCCCTTCGGGCTCAGGTGCAACAAACCTTTGCCTTCTAGCTGGCCCGCCGAGCTGCAGCTCGCGGATATTGGACTGCGTTGGAATCCCTTACATGATACGCGAGCGAAGGCTGGTGGGGCTGGCGAGAGTCGAACTCGCGGCACGCAGTTTAGGAAACTGCTGCTCTATCCATCTGAGCTACAGCCCCACGCGACAATTCTACCTTAACAAGATAGGAAGATGACGTAGACCGACGGACGCAACCGACACGCAGTAGCCTAAGTGGGGTCCGGCCGGTTATGAGGTTCCGCTACAGGCACCGTTGCCGTGACCGTGGTACCGTCTGAATTGGACCTTATCTGAAAAGAACCGCGAAGTTGACGCACCCGCTCTTCCATTCCACGCAAACCCACGCCGTATACGAGGTCGGCGGGCAAACCCTTGCCGTCGTCCACAACTTTCAGCGCCACGCATCCCTGGCTATTGCTGATGGAAATGACCACTGCTTTCGCTTCCGCGTGTTTGTGAATGTTGGTCAAGCTCTCCTGCACAATACGGAAAATCGAGATTTCCAGGTCTCGCGCCAGTCGTGGCAAGTTCTCCGGCACCTCCAGCCTCGCCACAGCTTTACTTCGCTGCGAAAAACCGTCCACATAGATTCGCAGCGCCGCTCCCAAACCCGCTTCGTCCAGTAGTGGCGGGTGCAGCAAATGCGAAATCGTGCGTATCTGCGTGGATATTTCTTCAACCATGTCCTGGCTATCGTGTAGCAGGCCTGCCGCATCGGGCGAGAGATTCTCCCTTTCAAATGAAGAAAGGTTCATGCTGATGACCGCCAGCAATTGCCCGACACTGTCATGCAGGTCGCGCGCGAACCGCCTTCGCTCTTCATCCTGCACGTGCATCAGGCTGCCGGTCAGCTCGCGCAGCTTCTCGTTGGCCTCTGCCAATTCGGCGGTGCGCTGTTTCACTGCTATTTCCATTTCGTCGTGCGCCGCATTTAATTTGGCCTGCGTGCGGCGCGCTCGCTCCCCAATGGAAATGATCACACCGGCAAAAAAGGAAAAGCCCACCAGCCCGAAAATCTCGTTCGGGCTTGCCAAGACAAAGCTTCCATACTCAGGAATGAACCAGTACCAGACTCCCAGCAGCATGATCAGCGTCGCCAGGATCGACGGCCCTACGCCGCAGAACCAGGCGCAGAACACTACACCCAGCCAGACCGTATGGTACGGGTTCGCGGTACCTAGCAGCGGCGTTAGAGCTGAACGCAGCAGCAGCGCGGCCGCGGCAGCAATAACGGCGACTCCGTACCGGGTCAAAGGATGCTTCAAAATCTTTTTTCTGGAGAATCGCAGCAAAGCGACCTCGGAAGAAATGCGCCCGCACGATGGACGCAAAATTCTACCATGTAAGGGTCGTCCCCTGAGCAGGTCGCGCGAGGCAGCAACCATCGTTTCGCGTTCAAACATGGTTCCAGCCATGCCGTAACTGCCCCCGAATCAACGAACATAAGCCGCTGCGCGGCGTAGCCCGCTCTTCGCAGATGAATTTGTCTTCGCGGATAGCTCCGAGTCTGTGCCGAATGTCTAAATACCGGTACCCCATTGTGTGATTGACAATCTAGGTAACTAGTCCTATCATAGGTCGTGAATCATCGAACACAATCCCTTCCTCCCGCTAAGCACTGCACTGGTTGCTTTTATCCACCAGGTTTTGGCGCTTATCTCCTTTATTCTGACACTCTTGCAAGCTCTTTGTCGCCGCTGAAAGCGTCAACTCCCTTGTTTTCAGGCAATTGCAAACTCTTTCGCAAAACACCCCGGGTGGGGGGCCCTCCATTCGTTCGATTAACACCTCAACAGAGGCAGCTCGCGGTCCGGGGAACTGCGGCCAAGCTCTTACTGTGGGCCGGTGAGGTAGGACTTGCGGTGGCGAACCTGATATTTGCCCGACACTTTCACCGCGATCTCGCGGTAGGTATTTGCGGGACCTCGCGGGGTGGGGTAGTAGCCCAGACGATATTGCGTCCGTAGCTCGCGGTTAATTCTGTCGAAGATGCCATCCAGTTCGCTGGCCGAGTCAGGGAAGAACATGGCGCCGCCCATGGTATCGGTGATGGTTTCCAGCGCGTGTTCTCCGGCGGTGTTGCGGCCACTCTCATTTTTGACCGGGCGGATGACGATGGTATACAGGAGGGATCCGGATCGCACCGCCTCTTTTCGCGCCGCGTCGAAATCGGACGTGCTGGTGGTTTCGCCCGCGTCGGTGACCAGAATCATCACCCGGCGGCGATCTTCGCCGCGATGCTCCAGGGAGCGAGAGGTGAGCAGGATGGCATCATAGATCGAAGTGCCTGAGTCGGTGGGCATTCGATGTACCGCGGCTTCCAACGTAGCCACGTTGTCTGAGAAACCCGCCAACTGCGTCACACTCTCGCCCACCGCGAAAACAGCGAGACGATCCCCGGGGCGCAGCACTTGACGGATGAAATGCCCGGCCGCCTCCTGCTCGAAGGCGATTTCCTTGTGCGCGCTGAGGCTGGAATCGATCATAAGAGCGAGATCGAGCGGCAACTGTGTCTCGGACTCGAACACCTCGATCTTCTGCTCGACGCCCTCCTCGAAGAGTTGGAACGACTCGCGCGGCAAATCGGGCGCGGGCCGGTTGTGCTCGTCGAGCACACTGACTAGCACGTTGACCAGGTTGACGTTGACACGAATTCGCCCGCGCTGTCCGCCCTCCTGCGTATCGTCGGACTCCGCCGGCGGCGTCGTGGGCTGGCTCCCGTTCGCGGTTGCGGTCTTCGATTTTTGCGCCCAGGGGGGCCGATCGGGCTTGTCTTGCGCGAAGCTCGCGATTTCCGCGAGCAAATTAGCAGCAAGCACAGCAGCAAACGCAGCATAGGACACAAGGAGCCAACTGGAGTGCCGACGGGTTGATCGAAATGTGGAACGCATTTCTAGTTATGATGCGCTCTTCCGCGTATGCGTATCCTGAGGGACGGGAGGAAGTTCACCGTCAGCCCATACCGCGCCGTCCTCGAAATACTCCTTCTTCCAGATCGGCACTGAGCGCTTCAGCGTATCGATAGCATAGCGACAAGCTTCAAAGGCCGCCGCGCGGTGAGGTGCGCTGACCGCAATAAAGACGCTGGTTTCCCCGATTTCGAGGCGGCCCAGACGGTGGGCCAAGGCCACGCGGTCAATCTGGAATTTTGTGTGGACCTCCGCGGCAATCTCGCGCATCTTGACCAGGGCCATCGACTCGTATGCCTCGTAGTCCAGGTACAGGGTACGGCGGCCGTGAGATTGATTGCGCACGCAGCCATCGAATGTAACGATGGCGCCGTCGCCGCCGGTGCGAACGGAGCCGACGAGCGCGCTGGCATCGATGCTTTCGTGAACGAGCAAAATGGAGTCGCTGGGATGAATAGACATCGCTGAGCTTCAGCCGCCGCTCACAGGCGGCAGAAAAGCAACTTCGTCGCCGCTATCGAGTGGGGTGCTCCACGCCGCAAATTCTTGATTCCGGGAAGCAACCAGCGAGCTACGAAAGCGGGCCAGTTCCGGGCAGCGGGAAATAAACTGTGCGAAGAGGTCTTCGATGCGAGAGCCGGGTTTAAGTTCCACAAATTCCTCGGCACCGCCGACGACTTCTTTGAGGCCGCCGAAAAAGAGGACCTTCACGCGGATAGGCCCTTTTACGTTGGAGGGTGCTACGCTGCTCACACTGGAATTGTAACCCGCAGCGCATCGCGCGCCTAGCGCTAGGAACAGATCTGAAGCGGTCTACGGCTACGGTACAGGCTTAACCCGCCTTGACCGGGTCGGTCGGAGTGCGTAGCGTCTCTGATAGACGGAGAACGCATGAAAATTGTGATTGCCGGGTCAAGAGGGCTTGTGGGCACCGCGCTAACGAATTCACTGGTGCGCGACGGGCATACTGTGGTCCGGCTGATGCGCAGCGGAAGCAGCGCAGAGAAAGAGAACGGCGGCAAGCGAAGCCAAACGACAAATCAAACCACTGCGCCACGCAACAGTTCGGCGAAAATCATTGATGTTGCGTGGAATCCCAATACGTGCGACCTGGAAGGCGAGCCGTTCGGCGCGGACCAAGACGAGATTGAAGGTTCAGACGCTTTAGTGAATCTGGCGGGCGCCTCCATAGCCGGCGCAAGCTGGACCCCAGAACGCAAAGCTCTGCTCCGATCAAGCCGCGTGCACATCACCCGCGAACTGTTGTGCTCGATTGAAAAACTCGAGGACGGGCCAAAGACGATCATATCCGCGTCGGCCGTAGGCTATTACGGCAGTCGGGGCGATGAGCTGCTTACCGAGGAAAGCAAAGCAGGCGATGACTTCCTGGCGCGATTAGCCAGCGAATGGGAAGCGGAGGCAGTGAAAGCCGAGGCGCTGGGATTGCGCGTGATGCGCCTGCGTTTCGGAATTGTTTTGGCAAAACACGGTGGCGCGCTGCCGCAGATAATGCGGCCGTTCAAGTTTGGGGTCGGCGGAAGACTTGGCTCCGGACAGCAATGGATGTCGTGGATTGCGCTGCAGGACGTTGTGAGCGTGATTCGCGAGGCGCTGCAAAACAGAGCTGTCAGCGGCGCGGTGAATGTGGTGAGTCCGCAGCCGGTACGCAACGCGGATTTCACGAAAGCACTGGGACGCGCGATGCGCCGGCCGACGATCGTGCCAGCGCCGGCGTTTGCGTTGGAGTTTGTGCTGGGCGAAATGGCGGACGCTCTCTTGCTCGCGAGTCAACGAGTGGCGCCTTCGCGGCTCGAACAGCTTGGGTTTCGGTTTGCCCAGAGGGATTTGGACTCGGCGCTGGCCAGCATTCTCAGGGAGCCATAGTGGCCTGACGAGGTTGGGCTGATGTAAGTTTGGCCGCGAGCGCGTTCGCGAACTAACTTTATCCACTACCTGGCGGGCGACAGCCTAGATTTGGATGGTACCCTCGAAAACTTTTACCGCGGCGCCACTGACGCGGGGCACCAGCTTCTTGCCGCTCTTGGTTACCTCCACTTCGATATGGCTGGGCCGGCCCATTTCTTCGCCCTGCAGAATGTCAAGCGTGTGCGCGGCGGAAAGCCGGCCGTGTCTTACGAGATATGCGCCCAGGGCACCCGCCGCCGAACCGGTGGCCGCGTCTTCGTAAAGCTCCCAGGGAAGCATGCCACGCGCGAAGGCTTTGCCATTGTCGCCGCAAGTGAAACAGTATGTCATCGTTCCACTTTTGCCGAGTAAATTGCGTAGAGCGACCATGTTCATGACAATCTTGGAAAGGGCGGCACGGTTGCGAAGCGGCACCATTAGGTTAAAAATTCCGGTGGAGACGTATTCGGGCTCCAACTTCGGATCGAAATCCTTTGTTGATAAGCCGAGCGCCGCGGCCAGCGATTTTTTGTTCACCTTTGCGGAGCGGAACGCGGCATCCGTTTGCGTCATGGTTACGCGCTGCGGGCGGCCGTCCTTGAAGCGGATTTCGACGGGCAGGACTCCCGCGCCGGTTTGCTGGAGCACGTGCACGCCGCCTTCTTGTGCCGGCACCACACCCAACGCAGCCAGCAAGAACCAAGTGCCGATTACGGGATGACCCGCGAGCTTTAGTTCTTCGCGCGTTGTGAAAATGCGCAGACGCGCCAAGGCTTCATCTTCGGTGGGTTTCTGAACAAACACTGTTTCGGAAAGATTCATTTCGCGCGCGACGGCCAGCATGGCGTCGTCGGACAGGCCATCGCCATCGGTGATGACCGCGAGCGGATTGCCCTCGAATCGGGTGGTGGTGAAAACGTCAAGCGTGTAATAGCGGCGTTCCATGGGGATTCAGCGCGTGAGCGACCTGACGGGCGTCAGATGCGCCCGAGCGGGGCGGCGGTCCTTTCGTTAACGATATTACCCGTATTCAACGTGGATTTGGGTTCGATTAGAACAAGGTGGACTTCTTCATCGGCGACCGGGCAATGCTCGACGCCGCGGGGAACAATGACGAACTCGCCTTCGCGGATCACGGCTTCGTGATCGCGAAACTTCATGCGGAGCACGCCTTTGACCACGAGGAAGAGTTCATCTTCAACGTCGTGATGATGCCAGATGAACTCGCCTTTAATCTTGACGATCTTGACCGCGCAATCGTTGACTTCGCCGATCACGCGCTGGTTCCAGTGATCGGAAAAACTGCTGAATTTCTCCTTAAGGTTAATGGTTTCCATGAAACTCCTCGTAAACCGCCTACAAAGATTCCACAATGCCGCTCACCGCGGTCAGAACACGCTGCGTGGTGTCGGCTCGCGAAGTTTCGGAATACAAACGCAGAAGGTTTTCTGTTCCGGAAGGGCGCACCATCACCCAGCCAATTTCGCCGAGATAGATTTTGATGCCGTCCATGTTTTCGCGCCGGATTACCGGCCAATCGAGCAGCTTTTTCAGCTGGCCGTCGGAAAAATAGGCGACGGCTTTTTCTTTTTGGCCGGGCTTGACGTCGAGATCAACTCTTCCGTAATGGTATTCGCCAAACTCCGCATGCAGCGTATGGAGCAGTTGGCCCAGCGACTTTCCATGCCAGGCCATCAATTCCGCCAGCAACAGCGCGGATACCGTAGCGTCGCGCTCCGGAAGATACAGGCTGGTTCCGATCCCGCCGCTCTCTTCGCCGCCGATCAAAATGTTTCGTTCCAGCATTAGTTCGCAAATGTATTTGAATCCGATGGGCACTTCGTGAAGTCTGCGGGTGAATTTTGCAGCCAGTTTGTCGATTAACTTTGTGACTGAAAAGGTCTTGGCGATGTCGCCTGGAAGCTTTCGGGTGCCGGCCAGATGCCAAACGAGCAGCGCGAGAATTTGGTGTGGATTTATGAAGGCACCGTCGCGGTCGATTGCGCCGATGCGGTCGCCATCGCCATCGGAGCAGAATGCGGCGTCGTATTTTCCGGAGCGCACCGCCGCACGCGCGGCTTCGATATGCGGCTCTATGGGTTCTGGGTGAATACCCGCAAAGCGAGGATCGCGCGCGCCCCGAATTTCATCGCAACCGAGGCCGTTGCGTGTGAATAGCTCGCGGAGTAAACCCGCCGCCGAGCCATACATGGGGTCGCTCACGAAACGGAACTTTGCTTCCCGCAGGCGCTGCCAATCGACCAATTTTTCAATCGTGTCAAGATACGGAGCACGCGGCTCCAGCGGCTGAATTAAGTTTTTGCGCGGCGGGAGCGATGGGACGCCATCACGCGAAACGTTCGCCAGTTCGCTTTCAATTTGCGCGATGATGGACGGGAGAGCGCTGCTTCCATAGCTGGCTTTGTACTTGATGCCGTTCCAATTATAGGGATTGTGGCTTGCGGTGATGACAATGCCTCCGGCGGCATTGCGCTGGCGAACCAGCAGAGAAATCGCCGGCGTGGGACAAGGTTTATCGGCTAACCAGACTGGAGTGCCCGTGGCACTGATCGCATCTGCCACCGCTGCCGCGACAGTATCGGAAGCAAAGCGATGGTCATAGCCGACGAGGACGCCTTTGCGCGCGTCTTCCCCGCGTACCACATAACGGGCGATGGCGTATGCGACGATACGCGCGTTGGCGAACGTGAAATCTTCGGCAATAATGCCTCGCCAGCCGTCCGTTCCGAAGCGAATGGAGTGCATGGGTCTTGAGTATACGCGAAGGGCGATTTTCCTAAATAGGCCGAAAATGGCTCGATTAGAGCAAATCTTTACGGCGATTTTCTTCGAGCCACTTCACGATTTTGCCGACGTCCTGGGCGCGGTCGCGTGCGCAAACGAGCAGTGCGTCGGGAGTTTCCACTACCACCAAATCGCTGACGCCGACCGCAGCGACGAATTTCGAGGCGCTCCAGAAAAGATTGCCGCCGGCATCCAGCGTGAACCCGTCGCGCGGCAAGATGTTTTCGCCAGGGTGTTTCGCAAGCAACTCGTAAACGGCTGCCCAGGAACCGATGTCGCTCCAACCAATCTCCGCGGGAATGACGAAAACGGAGGGGTCGCCAGGCTGGCGAGTTGCCGGTTCCAGGATGGCATAGTCTACCGAAATGTTTTGCAGCGCGGGATAGACGGCGCGAAGTTTCCGTTCGTAGCTGTTTTTTCCAATGCTATCTGCGAGCGATTCCAGCACGGCATAGGTCTTGGGAAGATACTTATCCAGGGTGTTGAGAAACGTGGATGCCCGCCAAAAAAACATGCCGGCGTTCCAGTGATAGTCTCCCGAACCGGCGTAAACCTTAGCGACGGAAAGGGCCGGTTTTTCGGTGAAGCGCCGCACCGCAAAAAAGGGGAAACCTTTCGAATCGAGTGGCTCACCCATGCGCTCGATATAGCCGTAGCCGGTCTCGGGACGGGTCGGGGGAATGCCGAGGACCACCATGCGGCCTGGGTGGCGAGCGACCTCAAGCGCCGCACGCACGATGATGCGATAGCGTTCAGGATTGGCGATGTAATGATCCGCGGGGAGCACCGCCAGGAGAGCGTCGCCACGAGCGGCGTGACGCACATGCAGGGCCGCGAGCGCGATCGCGGCGGCCGTATTGCGACCGACTGGCTCGGTGAGAACGTGGCCGCGCGCAGCGGCCGGCAACTGTTTTCTGACTTCGGAGGCTTGCTCGGCGTTGGTGACTGTCCAGATCCGCGCTGCGGGTATGAGTGGCCGGAGTCGAGCGGCGGTCTGCTCCAGCATAGTTTGCTTTCCGACGATATTGAGCAATTGCTTGGGTGTTCGTGCGCGGCTGCGCGGCCAGAAGCGAGTGCCGCGTCCGCCGGCCAGTATTATCGCGTGCACTGTCAGCGCGTCACTTGGCATTGGTCTCTTGTACTAAGCAAAGACCGTTTGAGCAAGCCGGCTTTCGGGAAATGCGGCTTGCCGAAGGTCGAGAGAAAGGCGAGTCAGGTCCGGGACATAGGTTCGAATGAGCGCCGTGCTTTGCTCCGGCTGCAAGGAAAAGGTTGGGAGGGCGGCGGGAATCAGCCAGCATTGTCCGCGTTGGTACGGCAGCGGTTCTCCTTGGCAATGAAGGAAGCCGGTTCCGTCCAGGATAATGAACAACTCAAAACAATCCGGGCGGGGCCGCGCCTCCACGGAGGCGCGAAATTCCCAGCGCTCGGTGGCGAAATAGGGGCAGGCGGCCAACAAGGTCTTGTGGACTCGCTCACCCGGTAAATGCAAGGGCTCTACTTTGGCGGGGACCGGACCCGCGAAGTTCATTACCTGCAGGGCTTTCTCGACATGCAATTCGCGAGGCCTACCCTGGCTATCCACCCGACCGTAGTCATACAGGCGATAGGTCAAGTCCGAATATTCCTGGACCTCACAGAGGATCATACCCGGACCGATGGTGTGCGGCGTGCCTGGGGGAACAAAAAACGTGTCACCAGCAGTTACGGAATGCGACTGAAAGACATCCTCGAGGTTGCCCGCTCGCATGGCATCCAGGAATTTTTGCCGGTCCGTCCCTTTTTTCAGACCGAGAAGCAGGCTGGCGCCCGGTTGCGAGGAAACAGCGTGCCACATTTCGGTTTTGCCTCTGCCCCCGGCGGCTTGTTCATGCACCGCGGCGTAAGCGTCGTCCGGGTGCACCTGGATTGAGAGCTTATCGTGCGGAAATATGAATTTAACAAGAAGGGGAAAATCCTTGTGCGAAGCCAGCCGCGCGCCACGCCAGTCGGCGGGCATCGCTGTCCATGCATCACCCAGGGTCTTTCCGGCGAACGGGCCGGAAGCGATTTTGCAATCGAAACCAGTGAGCCAGGCTTCGCCAAGGGGTTCCGCGAGATTGGCCTTGTCTGGATAAACAGGTGCCAGCGAACGCGCTCCCCAGAGACGCGGGCTGAAAATTGGATCAATGCGTGTCGGCTCAGGCTTCACGAATCACGCGGCCGCTTCGGCCCGGCTAAAGAAGCGTGCGAGGCGGCGCAAGCCTTCGTCGATACGTTCGATGGAAGTCGCGTACGACAGTCGCAAATAGCCGGGGGCACCGAAGGCATCCCCGGGTACAAGAGCCACGCGCGCTCTGTCGAGCAGCAACTTGGCTAGCTCGGTTGTGTTCTTGGCGAGGGCGCTGCCGGCGGTGCCGTTGGCGAGATGCGCCGCAACGTTGGGGAACGCGTAGAAGGCGCCGCCCGGGTCTTCACACGTTACACCGGGGATAGCGCGCAAACCGTCGACAATACGCCGACGGCGGCGCGTGTATTCGGCCAGCATCACGGGAACGGAGTCCATGGAGCCGCGCATAGCTTCAAGAGCGGCATACTGCGCGATGGAGGTAGGATTCGAAGTGGATTGGCTCTGCACCTTCACGGTGGCTTGCACCAGCGCTTCGGGAGCGAGGGTGTAACCGATGCGCCACCCGGTCATGGCGAAAGTCTTGGACATCGAGCCGATGATGACTACGTGCTCCTTGCTATCCGCAATGCTGGCGATCGAATAGGGTTTGTGCGGTTCGTAAGTGAAATGCGAATAACACTCGTCGCTCATCAGCCAAACATTGCGTTTTTTGCAGACCGCAAGAATGCGCTCGTACTCATCGGGAGGAATGACCCCACCGGTCGGATTGTTCGGCGAACTTAAGATGACCATGCGGGTCTTGGGACCGAGGGCTTTCTCGATCACATTGGCTTTCACGCTGAAGCCATCTTCGGGGCGAGTCTCGACATGAACCGGCGTGCCGCCCGCATATTTCACAATGTCCGGGTAACTGACCCAATAAGGCGCGGGTACGATGACTTCATCGCCTTGCTGGACCAACACGCTGACCACATTAAAAATGGAATGCTTCCCGCCGACGTTCACGACACATTCCTTCGGCTCGTAGCTGGATTTCAGTTCGCGCTGGTGCCATGCACATATGGCTTCACGCAGGGGCATTATTCCGCCCGTGGCGGTGTACTTCGTGTAATTTTGCTCGATAGCGCGAATTGCGGCCTTCTTAATGTGCTCCGGAGTGGGAAAGTCCGGCTCGCCGGGACCAAAGTCGGCGATGTCCACGCCTTTGGCCTTTAGCTTTTCCGCTTCGGCGATGACCGCCGCGGTCGGCGAGATTTGAATACGATTGATGCGTTCCGTCAGTTGCACTGGGTTCTCCTATGGGCAGCGGCGGACTCTTGCCGTCCGCGCTGCCTGAACTCATTACGAAACTTTTGCCCGCAGCCGCTCCTCTACCAGCGGCGGTACCAGTCCTGTCAACGGCCCACCGAGCTGCGCGATCTCGCGTACCAGCCTGGCGCTTAAATAACTATAGGTCTCACCGGGCAGCATAAAGACGGTTTCCAGGCGGGGCTCGAGCTTGCGATTCATCAAGGCCATTTGCAATTCATATTCATAGTCGGAAATAGCGCGAATGCCGCGCAGGATGACCCCGGCGTGGCGCTTGCGCGCATAGTCGACCAGCAAGCCGTCGAAAACGTCCACTTCGACACCAGACCATTGCCGAGTTACTTCGCGGAGCATCTCCACCCGTTCGGGTACCGAAAACAGCGCGGTTTTTTCCGTGTTTCGCAGCACCGACACGATCAGCAGATCAAACATCTTTTCGCCGCGCTCGATCAGGTCGAGATGGCCGTTGGTCACCGGGTCAAACGAACCCGGATATATAGCGATAGACGTTTTCATGCGAGCCGCTTGGTACTTGTTATTCTAACCCAGGCTTTCCGTGTGGCAGGATGCAAACTTTGTGACGAGGCTTGGTCCCGAGTTGGTCTTCGCGCCGGTTCGTGTTGCTGAGTTTTTCGCGATTCCAGGTGGGGGTTAGTTCGTTTGGGCGGCCAGACGGCGGTCAAGATTCATGGCCAGGTTTTGATCGAGGACGACGGCGACGTAGCGCGCGCATATCTGCATCTCGCGAGAAGCCCAAGTGGCGATGCTAGGAACCCTGGTATTGCAGACCTGTTCAACTTTCGCTACGGTGCGGTAATAAGCGGAAACTTCACTGAGCCAGGGGCTGCTCTTTTTCAGTTCCGGGGACAATTGATCGCAGAGGTTCATGAGCCGCCCGAAATCGTGCGCGCCGATATTTGTGGAGTCGATTCCGGCCGCCACCTGCAGCGAATCGGACACCGGTTGGCTCGCGGAGCTTATCCAAATAGCCCGCCATTGCGATAGCGCGAACCGAATCAGCGCCAGACTCGAGAACGCAAGTATGAAGAGTGAGAGCATTTCGCCTTCTTCAACTCGATCAGTTTGCGGCGGGACGGCGTTTCGGCCAATGGTTCAGGGGTACTGGTTTGAACAGGACTTTCGGACAGCTGGCCTGGGGACAGGGCCATTCTAAACAAACGACTTAGCGGTCCTCGGCCGGTGGCTGGGGATGGGCGCCGGGTAAGCGCCGTTGGGGCGTAACTCGGAGGAATATCGATTTGCAATCTGCCTTGACCCCCTGAAACTCCCGCCCTAACGTGAATATATAGAGTTTCGCCGTTTCGCACACCTTGACGCCATGAGCGACCCAACCCGCCTCGACACTGCACCTGCGTCGACAGAACTTGCCGCACAGGAACTTGCCCAAGAGCGCCGGCGCATCGAAAAGCGGGATTGGTGGGTGCGCGGCTACTCCATCTTTGTCATTCTTCTTCTTACGTTTGCGGTAATCTCGCTTACCCTGCCTGCTCTTCTGACCGGCGGTGAAACTTTCTTCAAAATCAAGCTGACCGAAGCGGTTTTCGGCTTGATTACGCTGATCATTCTTTTCAACATTTACACGATTTATCAGGAAATACTGATTAAACGTCTGCGCCGGCAGTTGTTGGAAAAACAGGATCATTCCTACATCCTGCGCAACCTCGCGATGATTGATCCCCTGACCGGTCTTTACAATCGGCGTTTCGCGGAGCAGCGACTGGCGACAGAGGTAGCGCGCTCCGAGCGGCGCGGCCATCCGCTAACTGTGCTTGCGCTGGACCTGAATAATTTCAAGGAAATCAACGACACGTACGGGCATCCCGCCGGCGATCAAGTATTGCAGGAATTTGCCTCTCGTCTAAACAAAGTTATCCGCGGATCGGACTTGGCAGTACGTTTGGGAGGCGACGAGTTCCTGGTCGTGCTACCTGAATGCACGTTGGACCAACTCAAGCTTGTCCTGGAACGGCTTAGTTCGTTTGAACTCGATTGGCAAGGACAGAAGATTCCCGTGTCTTTTTCGGCCGGCTGGAAGGATTACGAGATGGGCGAGCGGCCGGAAGAAATGTTAGCTCGCGCCGACGAGGCTTTATACACCCGCAAACGCGTCAACAAGAAGCCTGCCTCCGCACCTAAGCCGAAAGTCAAGTTAAGAGCCTAGTCCCAGATTGCTGGGTGCTGCTTTCCCAGTTCTTCTCTAATGCGTTACAGTGGAAGGTCACGTTGCTGCCGGAATTCTCCACTGCGTCCCGCGGCTCGCATCCATGAGCAAAAAGCTGCCATCCCTGGTGATTGTCGGTCGCCCCAACGTCGGTAAATCTACCCTTTTCAACCGCCTCACTGGGACGCGCCGCTCCATTGTCACAAACGAGCCGGGCATTACGCGCGACCGCATCTATGGCCAAGCAGAATGGCGCGGCCATACGTTTGAGGTTGTCGATACCGGCGGCATCATTCCCGATGACAAGGCGCTGATTCCGCAGGAAATCCTGCGGCAAGCACATGTGGCCATCGACAAAGCGGCGCTGCTTCTGCTTGTGGTCGACAGCCAAGCTGGTATAACGCCACTGGATGAAGAATTGGCTCGCCTTCTGCGCAGCACTGGCAAGCCCTTCTTCGTGGCGGTAAACAAGGTGGATTCGCCGCTGCAAGAATCCAATGCGGCTAATTTTCACCGCCTGGGAGTGCCGGTGTTCCCCATCACCGCCGAGCACGGCACTGGCGTCGATGATCTGCTCGACGCCGCCATCGCGCTGGTTTCCGGTGCCGCTGCGTTGCTGCCGGAAGATTCCGCCCCTGCCGATGCGAGTGAGGAAGCCGGGCCGGTGGAAATTGCCATTATCGGCCGGCCCAACGTCGGCAAGTCCACACTGCTCAACCGCATGGTCGGCGAAGAGCGCTCCATTGTGTCTCCCGTACCCGGCACAACCATGGACACCGTAGACACCGAAGTGAGTCGCGACGGCCGCATTTATCGATTTGTGGATACGGCCGGCATCCGCCGCAAAGGCAAGACGAACCTGGTGGCGGAAAAACTCAGCGTGGTTATGGCGCGGCGCGGGCTGGAGCGTGCCGACGTCGCGCTTCTGGTGGTTGACAGCGAACACGGCGTCACGCAGGGCGACGCGCAGATCGCCAGTTACGCTGAAGAATCCGGCCGCTCCGTCATCATCGTGATGAACAAATGGGATCTAGCCGCCGAGGCGGCCCGCCAGGCCGCCGCGCGCGATGCCGCCACCACCAAGGGTAGAGCGAAACGCGGCCCGGATGAGAAGCACAAATTCGACGAACTGGACAAGAGCAAGTTGCTTTTCGATTACGAAAAAATGGTGCGTGGCAAACTGAAGTTCCTCAGCTACGCGCCCATCGTTTTTCTCTCCGCCAAGACTGGCGAGCGCGCGCAAAAACTGTTTCCCCTGATTGACGAGGTCGCGCTGGCTCGCAAGCGCCGCATTTCCACGCCCGACTTGAACCGTTGGCTGAAAGAAGATGTCGATCTGCAGCGCGGCAGCACGCCCAAGGCGCGCCCCGTGCGAATCTATTACATCACGCAAGCAAAAGCTTCGCCGCCGACGTTTCTTCTGTTCACCAATCAGAAAACGCCGCTGCACTTTAGCTTCGAGCGCTTCCTTGAAAATCAGCTCCGCGCCAAGTTCGATTTCACTGGCACGCCCGTGCGCTTTGTGCAGCGGCTCCGCAAGCGCGGCGAGCGGTCGAGGCCAGGCCAGCGGGAAGATTGAGCTGCTGCAACCGAGGAAACACCCCCTACTGCGAAGCGCGGCAAACTGCTAGGATTGTGTCCAGCAGACCGAATCACGCATGGCGCACAACGGCACCGCAACGCAAACCGCCGCCGAGCAGAAGCTCTATCGCATCGGCGAAGTCAGCCGCCTCACGGAACTAAAACCTTTCGTCCTGCGCTACTGGGAAAGCGAATTTCCCATGCTGGAGCCGGTAAAGAGCCCCAACGGCCACCGCATGTATCGCCAGGATGACGTCGACCTGGTCTTCAAAATCAAGCGCCTGCTCTACGACGAAGGCTTTACTATCGCCGGCGCCCGCCGCCATCTTCGCGGGAATGGCGGGGCCGCCTCCGAAACGATCTCCTCGGCCCCCCACAACGAAAACGCTGCTGAGCTTTTGAGCCGCAAAATGCTGCTCGACCTGCGCGACACGCTGCGCGCTTTCTTGACGCTCCTCGAACGCCGGTGATACGCTCGTTATTGTCGATTGCGGCTTCACGGGCCGCCTTCGAGTCCGGCTCTACGCGAGCCGCCGCGGTCGGGACGTAGCGCAGCTTGGTAGCGCGCACGCTTGGGGTGCGTGAGGTCGCTGGTTCAAATCCAGTCGTCCCGACCACTTCTTCTCTAATGTCACATATCGAGTCACTAGCTCTCGGAGTCGTCTTCGCAGGATCCATAATTTTTGGAATTGTCCTGCTTGGGTGGCCTCAAAAATTTCAGTCCCATTCCATAAGATTGTCCGATGCCTCTGCCAACTGGTACGCCAGACGCAAATGGATACCCGCGCCCCCTTTATCGGAATGGGGTCGAACATTCATCGAAACAACCGGATATATTTGGTATCTGCGCGGCTTCGGAGTCTTTCTTATTGGAATAGGTGTGATTCTTGAGCTTCTGTTATTCCAAGGGTCTATAAAAGTGCGCTGAATGAAGAACATACTGTTGACCAATGACGATGGGATTCACGCGGCAGGACTGAAGGCGCTCGCGGCGGGGCTGGAGGGATTCGCCACGCTGAGCATAGTCGCGCCACATCGCGAGCAGAGTGGAACAGCACAATCGCTGACCTTGCGCCAGCCGATTATCTGCAACCAAGTCGGCGAGCGACAGTGGTCCGTGGAGGGCACGCCCGCCGACGCCGTAATCGTGGCCCTTCATCGACTCTTGCCCGAGCCGCCCGACCTGGTCATCTCCGGGATTAATTTTGGCGCTAACCTTGGGGAGAACGTCTACTACTCCGGCACCGTCGGCGCCGCGCGCGAAGCCGCGCTGCACCACATCCCTGCGTTGGCCATGTCCTTATGCTCGAAGGGTGCCGGAGTAAAATTCGACACCGCCGCGCGCATTGCCCGTTCCACCGCCGAGCAAATCCTTAAAGAAGGATTGCCCGACCACGTTTTGCTCAACGTGAATGTCCCGGAACCGTGGACCGGCGGCGTAAAATTCACGCGCCAATCCAAAAAAATCACCCGCAACCAACTAAGCGAAGGCAAAGACCCGCGCGGCCGCACCTACTACTGGCTTTTCGAGCAGCGGATCGATAAAGATGTGGCACCCGACACCGACTACGCCGCGATCTTCTCTGGCGCAGTGTCTATCACTCCCCTCCACCTCGACCCCACCGACACCAAATCGTTGAATCATCTCTCCCATTGGGCCACTCCCATAGAGAACTCCTCGAAGTAACCGCGGTCCGTAGCACGGCCCTGCCTTGCAGCAGGCAGGCTTCAGGCGGTGTTCTTTGCCGAGAAGGACGTACGCACGCCCGACAGCCGATTTGACACCGGCCAACAACGTCGCTACCGTAATTCTCTTGCTTGCTGCCCTTTTTGCGGTCAGTACAGCGGCATCCTCAAACAACTCAGACGAGGCCCGATGAAAGTTATCGTTGCAGACAAAATCAGTGAACGCGGCGTCGAACTTCTGCGCACCGCCGGCTGGAACATCGTCCTGACCAACAAGGACACGCTCATCAAGGAAATCGCCGATGCCGACGCTCTTATCGTCCGCAGCGCCACGAAGGTCACTCCCGACCTTCTCGAGAAGGCGCCGCGCCTCCGCGTGGTCGGCCGCGCCGGCGTCGGCGTCGACAACATCGACTTGGAGGAAGCCACTCGCCGCGGAGTCCTGGTCATGAGCACACCCGGCGGCAACGCCGTGAGCGTTGCGGAACATACCTTTGCACTTTTACTCGCGCTGGCCCGCCAAGTGCCCCGCCACGACAAGGCCATCCACGAAGGGCGCTGGGAGAAATCCAGTGCTGCCGGAACGGAAGTCCGCGGCAAGACTCTCGGGCTGATCGGGCTCGGCCGTATCGGTAGCGAAGTCGCGGTTCGCGCCGAAGCTTTCGACATGAAGGTGCTCGGGTACGACCCTTACATCAGCGAAGCCGCCGCCCGCGAAGTGCAAGTCGAGCTGGTTCCGCTAGAGAAGCTGCTTGCCGAGAGCGATTTCGTTTCTCTGCACACCGCTCTAAGCCCGGCGACGCAAAATCTGATCAATGCAAATACGTTGGCACAAATGAAAAGTGGCGCTCGCCTGATTAACGCCGCCCGCGGCGAGCTGATCGACGAAGCGGCGCTGGCTGAAGCCCTTGGAAGTGGCAAAGTTGCCGGAGCCGCCCTTGACGTCTTTGTTGAAGAGCCTCCCAAAAATTCACCCCTAACTAGTTTGCCCAACGTTATCGGCACCCCGCACGTCGCGGGATCCACCACGGAAGCCCAGGAGGAAGTCGGCACGCAAGTTGCCGTGCAAGTCCGCGACTATCTGGCGGAAGGCGTGATTCGAAATGCGGTGAACTTGCCAGCTCTCTCTGCCGACCAGTATCGTCGCGGGCGTCCCTATGTGGCGTTGGCCGAGCGCCTGGGCTCGTTCGTCGCGCAAGCCGCGCCCTCGCGTCCCGCGCGCATTCGCATTCGCTACGCCGGAGAAGTCGCGGAGGTCGGCACGCACTTGCTTCGCAGCGCCGTGCTCACCGGCCTGCTGAACGCCGTGCTGGATGAAAAAGTGAACGTCGTCAACGCTCCGCAGGTGGCCGCGGCTCGTCGCCTGGCGGTGGAAGAAGAAACCCGCCGCCGCGAGCACGGCTTTCCCAACACGCTGGAAGTGTCAGCTCTTCCGGATAAAGGCGCGTCGGATCCAATCGCGGAGTTCACCGTCGAAGGCACCGTCTTGCACGATGGTTCTCCCCGCGTGTTGCAAATCAATGGAATTCCCGTGGAATCCCAACTCGAAGGCACCATCCTCTACCTGCGCAACCGCGATGAGCCCGGCGTCATCGGTGAAGTAGGCTCGACGCTCGGCAAGCTGGGAGTTAATATCGCCACCTTCGCCCTCGGCCGTCGGCAAGCGACGGTTGGCGCGGAAGCGGTGGCGTTGGTACGTCTAGACGGCACCGTATCGCCATCGATCCTCGAACCGATTAAGAGCATCCGCGCGATAACCGAGGCTCGGCTTCTGCACATATGAATCGCCCGGCCTGCCATGCCATCGCGCAGAAGTCAGTTTGCGGTGCGGCGTCCACTTTTCACGCTGCCCGCTGTCCTCACTGGAGCGGATCGCAATTCCAGGAACCTATTCGCCTGTGTTAAGCTGTACCTCTGTTCAGACTTCATGGTCTGGGCATCTTGCTCGGGGCGTAGCGCAGCCTGGCTAGCGCGCCTGGTTCGGGACCAGGAGGTCGATGGTTCAAATCCATTCGCCCCGACCATTATTTCCCCTCTCGATTGAATACTTTACGCCGCGCTTTCTACTGCGACTTCTGGCCGGGATTTGGGTACAACAGGTACAGCTGAGGGGTTTTTCGTCGAAAACGTAAAACCCAGCCCAACTCTCTCCGCTACTTCTTTTCTGTATTCCAAGTCTTCCCGGAGCTTCGAATATCCGTCCGTGACCGTCTCGTCCGCATGACCGAGCCAGTAACGAATGAGATCCTCTGGCGTTCGGTTCTTGCGAAGCCAGGTTGTGCGGAAACGCCGGAAGGCATGAAAGCCAGCCTTGGGTTGGCCCAACTTAATCAAGGGTGGGTGCAATCCTCGCCTCAATAGGTTTGTCTGCGAGAGAAAATTCCCCTTCTTATTGCAAAAGAGGAAGCCAGAAGTCCGGCCTCCCACATACTCCTCAAGCATCGTTGCTAGAGCAGGGCAGAGATCAACGTCTCTACGTCCGGCATCGGTCTTGAGAAAGTGTTCTAACTTCGTTCTCCGGACTTTCTGGCGAATGTAGAGCGTTCTGAAGTCCCCTGAGATGTGCTTGTCGATTTCAAGCCCTATTGCTTCTCCAGCGCGGAGCCCCGTTCCACCAAGCAGGGCACAAAACATCTGCTTGTACCCTTTGGAGAACCCGAGAATCCCGGTCACTACTTCGCTGGTGAAGTGGGGTGTGTTTTGTTTGCTCTTGTCCACCACTGGCATGTCGACGAATTCATGGTTCCATTTGCGAGGGAAGAGTTGCTCACCTTCCTCGTTAACAGCAGAAGCCACGACCGACTTCACGACCTGTGTGTAGGTATTGACCGTCTTGGGTGAAAGACCGCCCTTGACCATTTTTTCCACGAGCCCTTTGAGAGCGAGATTCCCTACAGACGATAGGGGCACGTCTCCAAGGTTCGGAAGTATCCATGTATCAAGACAGCCCCGCCACGATTCGACGGTTGCCGGAGCAATGGGTTTTCGCTTTCGTTGTTGCACGTGTATGATCCACCATGCCGTTTGTTCACGAAACGAGACACCGCTAGAAATTCCTTCGGCGTGGGCGAGGTACTCGGGTGTATCGACTCCGCTCTCGGCAATGATTTCCTTTGCCTTCCTTTCTCGTTCGGATTTGGTCAGGTGTCCAGGCCCTGAGATTGGGCATACCTTTTCGCTTGCGTGCATTCGTTTCTCCTGGCCCACGACATCTTTCCAGAATCTAACGACGTAGTATTTACCTCTAACTTCAATGTAGCCACTTTGGCCAGATCGGCGGGTCATGCGCTTTCTTCCTTCCCGCTTTACTGGCGTCGCTCTCGCGACTGTATCAATGACGTGGCCCGACATCAATGGTGTCTTCGGTTCCATTCTTGGTTCTCAACGTTTCGTGAAGCGAGCTTAAGGCCTCATCGCAGCTTAATGTCCTGGCTCCTGATTTTGTTCGCCGTTTGAGGGAGCACTCGTTGTGGAATATGACAGCGGACGTTTGAGCGCGGACATGGCTTTCTCAACCGTGTGACGGGCGTAATACTCGGGGGACGGCTTGTCTTCCGCGCGAAAGTCGGCGATGCGCTGGATCACTACCTCGGGATCGTCGCCGCGGGCGAGGGCGCGCTTCGCGTAGGCCCAATCGTGCTCGGATTGGCTTTTGTGATGGCTGGGCATTGTGCGTTCACGTTGTCGGTAGTCGCCAAAGTGTCTGGGCGCTTCCGGAGAGTCTTCATCAATCACGAAATCACGGAGAGTGTAGACGGCGTCGCTTTCCTTGCGCGCTTGCACGATGAATTCCTCGGGAAGTTTGCGGTTGGCAAAACCGGGCAAGCGAAGCACGCGCGTCGAGTCGGTCGCTGCCAGATCGCCGCCGAACTTACTTGCGAGGTTGTGAAGGAGAGACTCCGCCTCATCTTGATTGAAGCCGGTCACTTTCCACACGACCTGGTGCTTACCGGGCGAAGTATCGAGGACGTAGTTTGGCGCTGGGACTTCGGTTGAATGTCGAATGGCTTCGAGAGCTTCGTCACCCTTGCGGTCGAGGTCGAGATAGACGTGGCGGATTTCCTTTATGTTCCCCTTTGTCCGGGTGTACGCGCCGTCCTTAATCGGATTCATCCCCATGAACACGTCGTAGCCGCTGGCACTTTGATTGGTAAGCCAAGTTTGGAAGCCGGGGCCCGCTACGGTCTCAGCCTTGGAGATTGTTTGAACGGTATGGCCGGTGGAGCGGTTCCGCACGAGGATCGCGGCATTATCCGGGGGTTGAAACAGCTCTCGGACATACTCCGACGCGGTGAGAGCTCGTGGTGTGAATGTTCTATCGGTGGTCATATGTGATCCTGCTTGGCCAAGAACACGGCGCCGTAGTCGAACAGGTCGGCATCGGGGTCGTATCGGTTGATGAAGAGAACTTCGGAAATGTATCTGCGTCCGGGCCGACGCTCAACGTGGACAACGACGTTGAGTGAATCAGCGATGTTGGTTTTGATGGCGCGATAGGGGATGTCCACGCCGCTTTGCAAAACACAACTGGTGAACCTCGCTAGCCCTTGTTGCGCAGAGTTTGCATGAATCGTGCAAAGCGTTCCGGAGTGTCCGGTGTTCAGGAGTTGCAGGAGATCGAAGGCTTCGCCGCCACGGATCTCTCCGAGAACGATGCGGTCGGGGCGGTGGCGGAGGGCAGCCTTCAAGAGATCGCGGATTGCTACTGCCGGAAGGCCGTTCTGTTCGCGGCGGGCTTCAAACCGTACGAGGTTTTCCTGCGGGAGTCGAATCTCCGCGGTGTCTTCAATGACGAGGACCCGCTCGTCCTGCGGGATGAATTTTCCGAGGATCGATAAGAGCGTCGTTTTTCCAGTGCCGGTGCCACCACTAATGAGGATGTTCTTGCGTGCGAGGACGTAGTCTTCGAGATGGTTGGCGAGGGCGCGGTCCAGAGTGCCAGCGCGAATCAAATCCTCCATTTCGAAGTGGCGGGTGTTGAATTTGCGGATGGTGAGCGTCACGCCGGCGAGACTGCACGGAGGGATGACCGCGGCGACGCGACTGCCATCGGGCAACCGCGAGTCGAGAATCGGCTTCGATTCCGAGATGTCATCGCCGAGTCGCCGCGCGATGTTCTTCACGGCGACCATGAGGGATCGCTCGCCGAGAGACACGCCCGGCACCTGTTGAAGGAAACCCTGTTTTTCGATGAATATGCGGTCGGGACCGTTCACCATCACCTCGCTGATAGAATCATCAAGAATGAGGTGCTCGATGGGCTTCAGGAACGGCAAGATCATTTCGAATCCGTTCATCAGAGTTTTCCTTTGGAGAGTTGGACAAAGTACGAATCATTGGGATCGTTGTAGTAGGGCTTCAGGTAGCAAAACATCGGCGGCGTCGGGTTGATTCCGTCGTAGGCAATCACCACAGACTGGGCGTTGCGCAGCTCCATGAAGGTCTTCATGTCGAAGCGATAGTCGCTTTGGGTGTTGTAACTCTTCGAGGCGATGATGTTGGCCTTGTGGGAGAGAGCCTTGCCAGTGAGCCAACTGACCTTGGTGTCGTGCCCGCTTTCGGACAAACTGTAGCTGACTTTGAGCTGGTCCTCGCGTCCGCAGAGATGGCTCGCCGTGCTCGCGGAGAAGTCATCCGACAACGAGAGGAAAATCTTGGTGCGGAAGGTCTGGAGAAGGGTGCGCCAGCTTTCGCCGGGCAACGCGGATCGCAGGGAGCTGATGCTCTGGGTGGCGATGATCGGGATGCACTTGGGCTGGCGCGAGAGACTGAAGAATTTCTCGTCGCCCGTGGGGTCGCTTTCGCCAACGGTTGCGAAGTGCTGGTATTCGTCGCAAAGGAAGAGAACCTGCCTGAAATACTGCTCGGGGTGAGCCTCGATTTTCGGAACGCGATTGAGGATGGCGCGCTCAAAATCGAGCTTCATCATCACCCCGAGAGCCTTCGCCAGTCCCGCGTTCATGCCGATGGGGAAATTGAGAGCACAGACGCAGCCTTGCTCAACGAGCCAGGAGAAGGATGGCAAGGGCTTGCCAAATTGATTGCGGACGTTCTTTTGAGGGTCGTAAAACTCCTTCTTGGGGCAGAAGACTTTCTTGACTTTCGGATTGTCATCGAAAAGTGAGAGGAAGACCGAAACACCCTCGACGATGGAGCTGCGGAGCTTCGGCTCGATCCGTTTCCAATCGTCCTTAAACCAACGCTGCACGGCCTCCAATTGCGCTAGTTTTTCGGGATTGGCTCGGGCTGGGTCATGGATTGCGCGAGCCTCAAATGGAATGCCCCGCGTTCTTAATATGTCCCGCAGCTCCGGCGTGGCCGGTGCAAGAAAGCGATCTTCCTTCTCGTCGTGCACAAAGCCGAGGCCTACCAGGTCAGCGGTACGCTCGCCATAAACCTGTGGCGTGACGGCCACGTAGTGTTGTCCGAGAATGATGTCCTCGGCCTCCGCAATCCGTTCTTCGAGAAGCGGTGGAGAGATAGCGCACTGGTAGACATCGAAGAAGGTTACGTAGTCGTAGGCGGCCTTATGAAGAAGGATAATGAATTTGACGAGGTTGGTGTACGCCTGCTGCCAGAAGGGCTCCTTTCCACGTCCGAAAAGGTTGTTCAAGAGGGAGGCGATGTTGTAAGCGATGGCGTAGGCGTCGAGGTCATTGTGGAGAGGGTTGTAGCAGTACTCGGAATCGAGACTGATTTCGATGTAATCCTCGGCCCGTTGGTGACGCTCAAGGATGTCTTTTACCTTGCGGCAAAAATCGCCTTTGACTTCCAAAATCAACCCACCAATGCGCTTCTCTTTGTCGGCGGCTTTGTAAGCGAGAATCTGCTCCGCGAACGGAAGCATGCAGCAGGATGTTTTGCCACTGCCAATAGCTCCCAAGATCGCAATTCCGGTGAACAAACCCCGCTCAGGAATCGTGAGCCAGGAGGGAGCCTTGGCGGGCACGGGTTTGCGCGGGTTGTGCACCTCGCCGACGACAAGAAAGAGGTCATCCCTTTTACTGGGATCGGGATATTTGGGAAGGCGTCCTGGCGAGATGCTCTGGCGGGCTTTCAAAGTAAAGATGTAGAGGCCCGAAAGCACGGTCGAGCAGACCAGGTATGGCGTGGTGAACAGGAGCGCGCAATAGAGATATTTGAAGCTCAAGAACGCTTGCGGAGCACGCACGGCAATGACACGGAGAAAAATCTGCTCGTCGGGGAAAGGGTGGGTGTAGAAAAGAAACGCACCGATGGCCATGGATAGGATGGCCGAGATGAAGGCGCGCGATTCGAGCGTTCTTTTCATCAGGCCCTTCCTCGCGCTTCGATGGGGTTGGCCTTGTCCGGGCCGGGCTGGGCCGTGCGGCGCGCTTCGCGCCACTTCCGGTAGTCCTGGTCCCGCCACAGAACTTTCTTGATCACGGCATTGATGACATGGTCCGCGTTGCTCTCGATGAACCGAGCGTAATCTTCGAGGAGTTCGTTGACGGGCTCTTCGAGTCTTACCTCCCGGGTCATGATCCCTGGTGCTTTCTTAACGATCGACATTCTGTTCCTCCTCTGTTGATATGTGTTTTTGCCGAACTGCCTGTCACCGTGGAAAAAACGGTCGGCACGACTTACCGTGCCGGAGGGCGGGAGCGACCCCAAGAACTTCTTGGGCGGCTGAAAGCCGAAAAAGTGGGGTCGCTCCCGCCCGTTTTGGTGTTTTTTCCACGGTGACTTTTGCTTGCACTGGCTCTGTATCTCCATCGCTTCAAACAAATTGTTCGCGCCACAGGCTGAAGACCTTGCAGAAGACGAAGCTGAAGTGTGTAGTCCTTACACTCTTCAGCTTTTTCCCTCAGGTTGCCGTTCACGAACTGCAAACGGGCAAAGCACCTTAGCGGCAAAATGGACGGTTGCGTGGCGATTGCCACCGCCAAACTCCTGGCGGATGTCGGACTCGCTCACTCGCGCGAGTTTCCATCCGCGATAAAGATGCTCGAAACGTTGACCGCCAAATCGGGTTTTGGCCTCATTGCGGAAAATCAGGTCGGCCTCGGACAAGGATGTGTAGCGGCCGAGGTCCCACGCCTTGCGAATTTGGAAGTACCGGAGCAGGTCTGCCGATACGTCGGACCCAAGCGGAATAGCCACGAGGGAATCGAATAGTTCTTTGGCCTTCACGAAGTGGGAATCGACTCTCGCCAGATAGAGAAAACGGAACGCGGAAAGCTGCCGGAAAAGCGGGAGGTAGGTTTCGAGATGCCGCACAAATTCCGTGAGGCTTGCCTCTGACCCGTGGAGGTACGTAAACGTCACCACAGGCGAAGAAGCGTCGGCACCGAAAAACATCGGAAATTTATCAACGAAGTAGCGAACGGTGGGCTGAGAAGTTTTCCGGCCATGATAGATTTTCGAGGGAAGGAAGTGATTGGCAACTTTCAGTTGATTGCAGAAATGGCTGAGTTTTTCCGGCTCGGTTTCCAAGTACTTGTATTGAGGGTGGGAAAGGACAAAATCGAGCATTCCGATACGTCGCTGGATGTATTCGATTTCGTGTTGCCGGCGATTGCGGATGTTCTCGCGGTCGATGTGGCGGTAGAGCCGGCGCGAGAACAAGTGATAGACGGTTCCGCTCTTTGGAAAGCATTCCGTCCGAGCGTGTTTGTTGGTGTGAAGTTTGTTCCAGAAGGTGTTGGTTCTGTAGCCCCAATGGGCGGTGGTGAAGGCGAGGAATTGGCGCGCCACAAAGTAGCCGGAATGCGTGGCCACAATGTAGAGAAAGCGGGCTTCTGCCTCGGTGTATCCGAACGCCTGGAGAGCATCGAGATGGGCAGGAGCAATGTTCATAGCGTGAGGATTCCAGCGGTGATTTCACGTTCGTCGAGAACGCGCCGCAAACGCGATGCGTCTTCCGAACGCCCATAGAGCGAGAAGCCCGCGGAGGCTTTTTCCGCAATAGCCCGGGGTCTGTAGTCACGCGTCGCCAGTTCCAAGTCGACGTGACGCAATTCGAGTTCGGGAGTTTCATACTCGATGCGCAAATCGGGCACGGGAATCTTTCCATTCACAACCTGGAGTTGGTGCTTTTCGGCAATTTGGTTCTTGCGGTCGGGATCGTCTTTTTCTGGTCCCAGCAGGGCTAGATCGCGATTCAGATTCCGTTTCATTTCATAGTCGAGAAGCACGCGGACCGGCCTGCCACCGCCGCGCTCGATGCGGGCAGCCTCTTTCTGATAAACCCGGTAGAGATCGGCGTCGTGTTTGACTTCGCGGGGTTTCACCAAGCCGTGGTAGATCGGCTGATCGTCGGGCACTTGGTTCGTCTTCTTGAGAAGGCGGTACCCAGCTTTGGTGAGTGTCACAACTCGGAGGGTCTTTTTCTGCGAAATCTCAAGGGTCTTGTCTCTGAGCAGAGACTGCCGTGCTAGGGCGCGAATGTCCTTTTCCATTCGTTGGCGATCTCCGCCGTAGGCGTGCTTCGCGAGGTCCGACACTGCGATCACGCGGAACTTGCCGATTTCCTTGAGGGAGTACATCTCGGAATCGCGAAGGAGATAGGCGCGGTCCCGGACGTAGTGGGCGCGGGAAGAGTCACTGCGCTCGTCGCGGGTCGAATGCTGCGCTCGTGCCACAGTGCCATCACTGCGGGCCGGGGCTTCCGGCGCTGGATTCCTACTCTCTCGCGTGCCAGGAGGTGCTGGTCTGCGCGGGCGAACGGAAGGGCGCGTGGACGTGTCGCGCACGTCGCCGGCGTCTTGCGGATCGTAGGTAAAGGCGTCGCGCGACACTAGTTGAAATCCTCCTCGCTCATGGGAGCGGGCATGTCTCCGTGGCTGACGTTGAACTGCTTGTCGAGGTGCGAGAGTTTGCGCCCGGTATTCTTGAGGAAGAAGCGGCGGCTGATGGCGAGCGCAGCGCCGAACAGGTTCACAAAGAGGATGCCAACGAAAATGAGAATCTTATCGCCGTAGGCGTGGTACAGGACCGCTTTGTAGTGGGCCATGAACTTCAACTGGTCGAGCAGCCAAAAGCCGTAGCCCAGCAGAATGACGATGGTGAATAGCAATGCGTTGGCGATCATCGTGAAGACCTCGGTTTCCGGGTTGGTTGTTCAACAAACATCTGGCGCTTCTGGGAGCAGGCGGAAAGCGGATAGCAACGGAGGCTCTCCTGAGGCGCGCCGGTTGTTCGAAAGGCAGAGAACGATGGCTTGGGACGCGGCCTGTGAGAGGAGGAGAATCGCGGGATAAAGGAAGTGGTGGCGCGACGAGGTTGGGCCGATGTTGCGCTGCGTCCGCCTGCGACCTCTTCGGTTTGGGCGTGGATCGGGATTCTCATTTGAACGCCTGGTCTTCACGGAAGTAGGTAATGCTCAATCCGAGTGGATTGATCGGAATCAATTCGTTGGGCACTTGGGATTTGAAAAGGAAGAGAAAGTTCGCGGTGTAGAGATCGCGCTTCAGCTCGCTATGGTCGGCGGGCGAATAGTAGACCAAATAGAAGTCGACGCGCGCACGGAAGGGCGGCGTTTGCATTTCTTCAAGCGCAACTTTTTTTACATCGACATCGATCTCAGGTGCAGCCATGTTCGTGATGAATTTCTTGATGATGTCGTCCTTGCGGTAGGCGTCGAGGATTCCGTTGGCAAGCTTGCCGTCGAGGAAGTAGAGGGACTTCGAGAAGTCATCCTGGATGGTGTAGCGGTTGCGACGGTAATAAAGGTTACAAAACTGCGAGAGAAAATACTTCGATTCCGCATCCTGGGGCTTGTATTCAAGATTGTGGTAGTTGATGGCCTCGGCGCGGCCCAAGTCGTCGATGCGGATCACCAGTGGGCGGAAATTTTGGAAGGTGCGAATAGTCCTGAGGTCGATGAGCGCCAGTGCCACGCAAACAACGGAAAGCAGGCCCAGAGCAATCTTGAGATACGTGTTGGTCACCATAGGATCCCCGTACTGTTCGAGGTAGAGGCGCTTGGCATCGCAAAAACTCTCATCGTTGTTCATTGGACGACCCTTTCGACGATCCCAACGGAAGATCCACCCGCAGTGCCGCTGAAAATGTGATTGGTAAGCGCGGGCACCTTAAGCAGTGCGTAGATGGAGGCGAGAAACGTAATGAAAAGTACGGGAAACCAGGCGATGAGCTGCACCGTTGATAGTGCCCCTGCGGGGGGAAGTTGGAGAATGCCGAGAATGAGATTCCCGATGACGAAAACTACAGCCGCTGCGATGACCTGGTAGAAGGCGTATTGGATAAAGCAGCGGAACCAGCCCCAGAAGAGCCACTCCATTTTCGGAACGATGAAAAACGGGATAAAAACCGGCCCGACCAGAACGCAGACCGCAGTGGCAATAAACCCATAGGCGATAACCACAATCGCTACAGCCTGGGCCGCGGCGAGCAAGATGGTCACGATGACGTAGATGAATGTTCCGAGAATATCTCCCCAAGTGGGGGAGTCCATGCGGGATTCAAAGTCCGCAACATGCGTGACAAGCGATTGGAGCTGCGCCTGATCGATCTGCCCCGACAGAAACTGCGCTTCATTGGTGATCAGGTTATGGAAGCTGACTCCGATGCCGGGAATGGGCGCGGTGTAGTAATTGACCATCGCAAAGCCAAAGCTGATGGTCAGCAGCAGGCTTGCGAAATTGTCGAACTGGAACGTGTACTTGCCGCTGGCGGCAGAGAGAGCGGATTTCACTCCATACCAAACGACGAGAATGGTGGCGAAGGAACGGAAGAGATTGTGGCCCATAGCGTCGAAGAAGCCGAGGTTCTGGGTGAGCAAGGTGTTGATGGCTTGGAAGATGTACTGCAGATAGTCGGTTTGCACTGCCGTCAGCTCCTTCGACGCTCGGGCGTCTTTCTCCACACGCCTACGGCATGCGGAAGGTTTGAAGTGAATTGGTAAGGGTTCCGGTCACCTGCGTGATGTTGGCGGCGAGGTTGGCTTGGCGCTGGATATCGGCATTGATGGAGTTCGTCGTAGCCTCGCGCTGCTGCTTCGCGAGGATGGTTTGCTCTTCGAGCAGCGATGCTAGAAGTTTGTTCGAATCCTGAAGGGTGCGTAGGGTCAGAACGCCCGCGGCATTGATCTTGTTGAGGACGGCCACTTCACTGTTCAAATCAGAATCATTCGACAGGGAATCCTGTTCGAGGTTGCCGATCTGCGTTTGAGTGGTTTGGGCGTTGGCACGGATGGCGCCGATAGTGGCGATGGCGGTGGAGTTCGCGCCGTCCGCCAACTCCACGGTCGCATATTGAGAGCGGACACGGGCAAGCTCATCCTCTGTCATTCCTGAGAGGTGAGTC
>Ga0307478_10000324_pt1 | contig 51515 bp, 30 predicted proteins | sample atmos_gasesECM4C_2_FD_203713 | JGI IMG/M metagenome (GOLD analysis project Ga0307478, IMG submission 203713) | Hardwood forest soil microbial communities from Morgan-Monroe State Forest, Indiana, United States - atmos_gasesECM4C_05 | ecosystem: Environmental > Terrestrial > Soil > Temperate...
TCATCGGCCTGTTCCGTGAAGCCCGGCAGCGCGCCGCCGAGCTGGGCAAGAAATCCGGCCTGCCCGACGACGTGGTCCACCAGGTCCTGGAGGGCGTCAACGACCCCAGCCGCTTCGCCGACCTGGTCGCCGCCTATACCGACGTCACGCCTCCCCAGCGCCAGATGCTGCTCGAGACCCTCTCGGTCGAGGAGCGGCTGCGCCGCGTGCTCGTCCATGTCCAGCGCCAGCTCAAGGTGCTCGAGGCGCAGGAGGACATCAAGTCGCGGGTCCAGGAGGAGCTCGGCGACCGCCAGCGCGAGATGTTCCTGCGCGAGCAGCTCAAGGCCATCCAGAAGGAGCTGGGAGAGGGTGACGAGACCGGCGACGTCGACGAGCTGCGCGACAAGCTGACCAAGCTGCAGCTGCCGCCGGCCGTCCGCAAGGAGGTCGACCGCGAGATGGCCCGCCTCAAGCGGTCCGGCCGCGAGGGCATGGAGGCCCAGGTCATCCGCACCTACCTCGAGACCATTGCCGAGCTGCCCTGGAACGAGCGCAGCGTCGAATCGCTGAGCATCCCCGAGGCCGCCCGCATCCTCGAGCAGGACCACTACGCCCTGGGCGACGTCAAGGACCGGGTGCTCGAGTTCCTGGCCGTGCGCCAGCTCCGCCAGGCGGCGAACGAGGCGCGCCGCGCCAAGGCCAAGGCCGCCGAGGCCGAGGCTGCGGATGCTGCAGAAGCTTCAGGCGACCACGGCGGCGATGCCGGCCCCACCGCTCCGCCGGTGCCCGAGGCCCCGGGGACGACCGGCCCCAACCCGCCGGATGCCGCCGTGCCGGGCCCGACGGTCGCCGCCGGCGCGGTTGCCGCGGCGGGCCCCACCACCCCGCCCGACGGCGATCTGCCCGGCAACGAGGACGACAAGGGCGCCAAGGGACCGATCCTGCTCTTCGTCGGCCCGCCCGGCGTCGGCAAGACCTCGGTCGCCAAGTCGATCGCCCGCGCCATGGGACGCGAATACGTGCGCGTCTCGCTCGGCGGCGTGCGCGACGAGGCCGACATCCGCGGCCACCGGCGCACCTACGTCGGCGCCATGCCCGGGCGCATCATCCAGGGCATGAAGCAGGCGGGCACCAAGAACCCGGTGTTCCTGCTCGACGAGGTCGACAAGCTGGGCGTCTCCTTCCAGGGCGACCCGGCTGCCGGGCTGCTCGAGGTCCTCGACCCGGCGCAGAACGACACCTTCACCGATCACTACCTGGGAGTGCCGTTCGACCTCTCGGAGGTGCTGTTCATCGCCACCGCCAACTTCATCCAGAACATCCCCGGGCCGCTGCTCGACCGCATGGAGGTGGTGCAGTTCGCCGGCTACACCGAGCGGGAGAAGCTGATCATCGCCCGGCGCTACCTGGTGCCGCGGCAGGTGGCCGAGAACGGCCTGACCGGCGAGCAGCTCACCGTCACCGACGAGGCCATCGCCGAGACGATCACCAGCTACACCCGCGAGGCCGGCGTCCGCCAGCTAGAGCGGGAGATCGGCCGCCTGTCGCGCAAGGTGGCGCGCCGCATCGCCGCCCGCGAGATCGAGGCGACCGAGGTCGGAGCGCCGGCGGTCCGCGAGCTGCTGGGCCGCCCCAAGGTGCATCCGGAGCACGCCGCCGGCCAGGACGAGATCGGCACCGCCACCGGCATGTACTACACCCCGACCGGCGGCGACATCATGTTCGTCGAGGCGCAGACCATGCGCGGCAAGGGCGAGCTGGTGCTCACCGGCCAGCTCGGCGACGTCATGAAGGAGTCGGCGCGCGCCGCCTGGAGCTACGCGCGCTCTCACGCCACCGGGCTGGGGATCAAGGACGAGCGCTTCGACCGCGACATGCACATCCACGTGCCGGCCGGCGCCATCCCCAAGGACGGCCCGTCGGCCGGCGTCACCATGGCCACCGCCATGGTGTCGGCCCTCTCCGAGCGGCCGGCCCGCCACGACATCGCGATGACCGGCGAGATCACCCTCTCCGGCCGCGTGCTGCCGATCGGCGGCGTCAAGGAGAAGGTGCTCGGCGCGGTGCGGGCCGGCATCCGCACCGTCCTGATCCCCAAGGACAACGAGGCCGACCTCGAGGACCTGCCGCAGGACGTGCGCGACACGCTCGAGATCTTCCTCGCCGAGGACCTCGGAGAGGTGCTCGCCCTCACCCTGCGGGGCGCCTCCTACAAGGAGGGCCGCCTCCTGTTCGGCGACCCCGACACGCCGGCCGCCGAGACGCTCGGCGGCGACGGTCTCCCCTACGCCGGCGGCCTCCACTGAGCCGCCGCTCTTCCCCCTGACCTTGACCGGCCGGTGCGAATAGTGCCGGCCGTTTTTTTTCTTGGGGCCCCGTGCCCCGAGGCGGCGCCGGCGGCTTCGCGCCGCGCCCTTGCCGGCTGGGCCGCCCGCGAGGCAAAGACGCCCCGTCACGGCCGTGCCATGACGGGGGCGCGCTGCTTGCCTGGAGAGCGGTTCAGCTCACAGGTGGAAGGCGAGGCCGCCGACGACCTGGCCGCCCGACAGGTCGAGCCGGCCGAAGCCCGCGAAGTCCCGTCCCAGGGTGTCGTGCGACTTGGTGTAGCGGCCGTCGATCAGCAGGGCCATGTGGCGGGTGACCGGCACCTCGAGCCCCGCCAGGAAGAAGTAGCCGAAGGCGGTGCCGCTGTCGGAGTTGACGGTCGAGAAGATGGCGTCGTGGTTCGAGAAGTCGATGAAGTCGCCGGCCTCGCGCAGCCGCCAGCCGTAGATGCCGACGCCGGCCCCCAGGTAGGGGATCACCGGCGTATGGGTGCCGGCCGGGAAGAGCACGTAAGAGACGCTGCCCGAGCCGATGTCGTAGTCCGTGTTGTGGAAGATGCGGTTGTTGTTCTGGTCGAGGAAGTTCTGATAGGCCTGGGTGGTGGTGGTCGAGTAGTAGCTGGCCGAGAACATGATTGCGTTGATGCGGTCGAGGTGGATGATGAAGTCGCCGCCGACGATCACGTCGCGCAGGTCGCTGCGGCTGCCGGTGAAGTCGCGGAACTTGTTGTTCCAGTAGTCGTCGTGGGCGTCGGGCTGGAAGCCGCCGACCCAGACCCGGAACTCGCCGAAGCGGTCGGCGTCGCCGCCGCCGCGATGGTAGGGCGGCGGGGGAGGGGGATAGGGTTGAGCCAGGACCGGCGCCGCGGCAATGAACAGCCCCGCGAGCCCCAGCACGAAGCGCACTCTAGCGGATTTCATGTTTCGCCTCCGTTCGTACAGCAGTCCGCCCCAGTGCCGCAGCAACCTCGATGCCAGCACGCCTCCGGACGCCTCCGGGGAACCCTCTGCCGGCCGGGCGGGAGGCAGCGCCCTCCCTCCCTCCCCTACGGCCATCGATCTCTCCGGCGACCGGCACCGGAGGTCACTACTCCTTGGTCTTGCTCGCTGGGAAGCCGTGCTGCACCGACCTGCTCAGAGGACACCTATGGCCTCCACCCAGATCAAGCCTCCACCAGAGCAGGAACCTGGGCAGCGGGCGTAGTACACTCTGTACTACATAGGAGGTTCACTCTTGCCCACCAGTGTTCGACTCGACCCCGAAACGGAACGTGCCTTGGAGCAGTTGGCTCGAAGCAGATCGGTGTCCAAGTCCGAGATCGTGCGCGAGGCAATCGAGCTGCTGGCGTCTCAGGAGCGGCAGGCTCCTTTTGACCGCGTCGCCGACCTGATCGGCTGCGTCCGAGGCGGCCCGCCAGGCCTCTCGGAAAACACCGGGCAGCGCTTTCGTCGACTCCTGGTGAACAGAAAATCATGATCCTTCTGGACGCCGGCCCGATGGTGGCGCTGCTCCACGCGGACGACGGTCATCACCAACAGTGCAAGGAGACACTGCGGACCCTTGCCGAGCCCCTGATCTCCGTCTGGCCCGTCGTCACCGAGGCCATGTATCTGCTCGGTTTTTCCTGGCGTGCCCAGGATGCGCTTTGGGAGTTTCTGGAGCGGAGAGGAGTCACGGTCGTCCCCCTGGAGCTGCGTGACTTTGCGAGGATGCGAGAGCTGATGAAGAAATACCAAGACCTGCCGATGGATCTTGCCGACGCCGCGCTGGTCCGGGTCGCGGAACGGGAGAGGATCCACCGGATCTTCACTCTCGACCGCCGCGATTTCTTACTGTACCGACCGGAAGGATTGGAGCCCTTCCAGATCGTCCCCGAGGACACCCGCCCCGGCTAGCCGGCTGCTGAAAAATCCCGCACGCCGCGCTTCGCCCTTCGGGTTGCGGCGGCGCGGGGCCGTCTGCGGCGTTGCCGCTCCTCGACGATGTCCGGGCATCGCCTGCGTCGCGGCGCCTGGCATCCGGCCCCGCGGCGCTCGCAACGCGACGCACGGCCTTTTTCAGCAGCCGGCTAGCTAGGGCACAGCGGTCGCCACGTTGGAGTAGCCCGAGTAGCCGGCGCCGTTGTGGGCGCGCACCCGGAACGTGTACTTCATGCCAGCCGACAGGCCGGTGAGGGTCGTCGAGGCGGCTCCGCCTGCCAGCGTCTGGACCTGATGGAAACGGCCGCTTCCCCGCTTGCTCTCCACGTCGACCTGGGTGGCGGTGCTGGACGTGTCCTTCCAGGTCAAGGTGACCGCGCCTTTCGACTTCGCGGCGGCGGCGAGGCTGGTGGGCGCCGACGGCGGGCTGCCCGGGCCGCCGCTCGTACCGTTGCCGTAGAGCGTGGCGATGCCGGCCCGGTCGTCGTCGCCCAGCGCCGCGCCGCGGTTGTCGTTGTGCGCCATGGCGCGCATCAGGGCGCCGTCCTTGACGGCAGTGTTGCAGCTGCCGGTCAGCGAGTCGCCGCACGAGTGCCCCATGCCCAGCGAATGACCCAGCTCGTGGGCGAACACCTGCTCGGCGCGGGCCGGATCGTTGTTGAACCAGCAGCCCGCCCCGTCCTGGATGACGATGTCCGCCTCCTGGATCGGGAGCGGCGGCGAGGCGTTGGTGGGAAACCAGGTGCCGCCCGCGCCCAGGATGCCGTTGCCGTTGCCGGGCGAGGTGCAGGTGAAGCTGCCCGGCAAATCGTCGTTCGGGTCCCCGGGCAACAGGGTGTTGTGGCCGTCGGGATGCTGGAAGCCGGCGGTGAAGTTGCTGGTGCCGTCGTACACGTACTTGATGTTGGTGCCCGGATTCGAGTTCCAGGCGCTCATCGCCACCTGGAACTCGTTGAATCCCAGGTCGGCCAGGCCGGGCTGACCAGCTTGGTAGACCGTCCAGTGCACGGCGATGCCGCTGTCGAACTCGTTCCAGCGCTGCTTGATCCCGCCGAGATAGTTGAACTTCTCCTGCACCTGTTGCAGGTCGGCGGCGGGCAGCTCCAGCTGGTAGTCCGCCGGCCGCTGCTCGCCCCCCGCGCGGTCCGCGAGCCATTGCGCGAAGCGGTCATAGTCGCGCACCTGCACAGTGCCGGGGCCGAGACCGCCGCCGGCGTCCACCACGGTCATCTCCGAGAGGTCGCGCACCGCCAGCAGCCCGGCGCTCCGGCCATCCGGTCCGGCCGCTGTCTCGACCTGGTGGAACACCCCGACCGCCAGGTGCAACGGCCGGTACGAGCCGTCGGCGCCGGGGCCCACCAGGAAGAGCAGGACGCGCTCGCCGGCTTTCAGGTCGGGGGAGCCCCAGATCTTGAGCGTCATCCCGTCCGGCCCGGGACCGCCAAGCACCCGCAGCCGCACCGGGCCGGTGCCCGCCGGAACGCTGCCCTTCAAGACGCGTTCGACGCGCAGCAGGTAATCGGTCGTGGGGGCCGTCGAGGCTCCGGCGGCAGATCCCGGCAAGCTCGGCACCGTCGCCAGCACCGTTGCCTCCACCACCACCGGCGCCTGGTCCGCCAGCTCGCCATCGGAGCCAAGCACCACCAAGGTGGCGGCGGCCGGCCGCACGGCAGCTGACAGCAGCGCCGTCGCGGCAAGCAACGCGAGAACGGAGAAGGGCGATCGGGACGCCATGCTTGGTCCGCCTGTCGTGAACGCGCGGGAGGCGCGGATCGGTCTTGCAGCACGAAAAAGTCAACTGCATGATACGCCGCCCAGGGAGATCCCTGGAGTGACAAAGGTCACAGCGGTAGTGACAACGGTCGCGGCGCCAAGGCCACCGCCGGTCACCTGGCACGCGGCCCGGCGAGTGGCCTGGAAGACCGTGCTTCCCGGCCCCGGCCCCGCCAGTGTCGCCTCCGGCGTCGCTCCGCATACCCGCGTGCTCGAGCACGCGCCGTCAGCCTGCCCGCCGCAGCGCGACGAGCTCCAGCCGGCTCCCCTTCGAGACGTTCCAGCCTGAAGCCGTGGCGATCTCGGTCAGTCGCGCCGCCCAGGGCGCCGCGCGCAACGGCTGCCAGGCGGAGCGCGGCAGCACCAGGACTCCGGGCGCCCGCTCGGCAGCCCAGGCGGCGACCGCGCCGGCGTCGCGCAGCTCGCGGACCGGCCAGCGTCCCAGGTAGAAGATGAAGGTCGGCTCGCCGTACTCGAAGGTGGCCACCGGCACCCCGGGCGCGGTGGCCGCGCGCACCGCCGCCGCCAGCCGCGGCGCCGGCTTCAGGCGCTCGAGCTCCGGCGCCAGCGCCCCCCCCGCCACCCCCGCCGCCGCCACCGCGCCGGCCAGCAGCGCCAGGGCTGCCAGCTGGTAGCGCCCCGCCCGATGTGCGCGCAGCGCCCAGCCGCCGGCCACGACCACGACCACGCCAAGCGCCAGGCAAGCGGCGACCAGGCCGAGAGGCAAGCTGGCCGGCGCCACCAAGACGGCATGATGTGCCGGACCTGGCAGCAGGGGCGGACCGCCGATGAGCGCCAAGGCCTGGCGGGCGCCGGCCACCGCCACCGCCGCGGCGGCCAGCGCCACGAGCGGCCCCAGCAGCCAGGCCCCGCGGCGCAGCCACAGGCGGTCGCGCGGCGCCAGCTCCCCTCGCCGCTCGGCCTCGAGCGTGCCGCCCACCGCCAGCGCCAGCGCCGGCCACGCCGGCAGCACGTAGTGCGGCAGCCTCGTGGCCACCAGGGTCATCAACGCCAGGGTGGGGACCGACCAGCCGATCAGCAGCGCCCGTCCCCGCTCGCCGCCGAGCCGCCCACCCAGGGCTGCCGAGATCGCTGCCGGCAGCCAGAGAACCCAGGGCGCGAAGCCGATCCAGGTCACCACGAGATAGAAGGGCAGCCCCGCCGCCCAGCCGCGCCAGCCCGCGCCGCCGTGGCCCTCCATGGCCCCGAGCGCCCGCCCCACCACGTGCTTGCCGATCCCCAGCCGCGCCAGCTCGCCGCCGGTCGCCAGGTTGGCCGGCACGCCCCAGGCGCAGAAGATCCCCACGCCGAGGAGCGCCGCGAGCGCCGCGCGCCGCGCCAACGCAGCGAGCGGCGGCATCGCACCTGGCTTGACTGGCATCGGCACGGCGGCCGCCGTCACGCCAGCTCCTGCCTTCATCGCCTCCGCGGCAGCGCCGCCGGCATCGGCGCCAGTGCCGGCGCGCTGCCGCCGCCTCGAGATCACCAGGGTCGCGGCGATGGCCAGCGCCGGCACCGCCAGGCCGACCGGCCCCTTGGCCAGCTGCGCAAGGCCCAGCGCCACGCCGAGCCCCAGCCAGGGCCAGGGACTCCCATGGCCGCCGATCCGCCGCTCGGCCAGGGTGGCCATGCGGCCTGCCCCTGGGATCAGCACCGCCGCGAAGCAGGCCATCGCCGCGGTCACCGCCGCCAGCAGCACCGCATCGGTGGTTGCCGCCTGTCCCTCGACGATGGCCAGTGGCGTCGTCGCCATCACCGCCATCGCCCACAACCCGGCGCGCGCCGGCAGCAGGCGCCGAGCGGTGGCGAAGGTGAGCAGCGCCGCGGCCGCCATTGCCGCCGCCGACCACAGCCGCGCCGCCACCGCCGTCGGCCCCAGCAGCCGCACCGGCAGCGACATCAGCCAGTACACCAGGGCCGGCTTGTCCGGCCGCAACTTCCCGTTGAAGGTCGGAACGAGATAGTCGCCGGACGCAATCATCTCCACGGTCGCCTGTGCGAACCGCGGCTCGTCGCGGTCCCAAAGGGTCGTGCGGCCGGCGAGCGCCAGCAGCCCGGCGAAGATCGCTCCGGCCAGCGCCAGGGCCGCGCCCCACCCCGGTTCCCGCCGGACCACGTCGGCTCTCGCCGGATTCACGTCGGCTCCTGCCTGGTCACGTCGAGATCCATCCCGGTACTCCCGTCACCGCCCGGCTGCCTTCGAATCGCGTCCCATCCTCGGCGGTCCGCGCCGGCCGTCCCGGCCGTTCCGGCCGTCCTGGCCGTGTCCCGGCTGTTCCCGGCCATCCTGGCCGCCCTGGCCGTCCCGGCTGTTCCCGGCCATCCTGGCCGCCCCGGCCGTCCCGGCCGTTCTCGGCCATCCTGGCCGCCCCGGCCGCCCTGGCCGTCCCGGCCGTTCCCGGGCCGTCCTGGCCGTCCCAACCGCCCGGCCGTCCCGGCCCCTTCCAGCCGGACCGAAAGACCGGCAGTATAGGATGGCGCCGGCCCGGGCTCGGACCGCGCGTCGATGCCCGGCGAGCTTCGACCTTGGCCCGCCATACCAAGCTCCTCCTCCTTGTCCTGCTCTGCCTCTGGGCCGCCGCCATGGCCTGGGTGCCGCGGGTCGACTACGCCTGGACGGCCCGCCTCACCGACTACCGTCACCATCCGCTCGCCGGCATCGCCCGCCGCACGCTCTTCCAGGGCCAGCCGCCGGGCGCCACCGACGTGCCGGCCCTGCTCGCCCTGGCCGCGGGAGCGCTGTACCTGCGCGCCCACGCCGCGGGCGCCTCCCGGCGCCTGCTGGCGGCGCGCCCGGTGCTCGGCTTCCTGCTGACCGCGGCGCTCATGGCCGGCTGGGCGGTGGTCCACGCGCTCAAGCTGGTGCTGGGCCGGGCGCGGCCGCTCGACGTGCTCTCCCGCCACCATCTCCCCTATACGGAGTGGTATCGGACCGGCAGCCTCCACCTGACCGCCGGGCCTTACCGCGGCAGCTTCCCCAGCGGCCACACCGCCGCGGTGTTCGCCACCGTGGCGTTCGCCTATGCCCTGGCCTTCGATCCCGCCGCGGGCCGCCGCCCCCGCGCCGCCGGCGCCGCGGCGGCAGTCCTGGCGCTCGCCGGCGCGGGGGTCATGACGGTCGCCAACGCCATGGGCGGCAACCACTGGCTGAGCGACGGGCTGGGAGCCATCGGGCTGGTGTGGCTCGTCGTCCACCTGCTGTACTTCCGCATCCTCGAAGTGCCTGGGCAGCGCCGCCTCGTGCGCGCAGCGCTGGCCCGCGGCGAGGGCGCGCCGCTCCCCCGCTTCTGGGAGGCGCGCCTCTGCGGCAGCGGCTTGCTCGTCGTCCTGGGGGTAACCCTGGCCCTGCTCGGGGTGCGCGCCTTCGCGGAGCAGCGGCCGCCGACTCTCGCCTGGCTGCTGGCGCCGGGGGCCGGCCTGCTGGCGCTCGGCCTGCCGCGCGCCCTCGCCCTGCTAAGGAAGATCCACGGTACCCTCGCCGCAGGACGGCACTCCCCGCCGACCTCCGCCGCCGCACCCGCGGCGGCCGCCTCCTCCGGCGCCGCCCCGACCGGCCAGTCCGCCGCCGCGTCCGAGCCGGCCACCCGATCCAGCGCCACCCCGACCGGACCCTGAGCTGCGACCGGGACGGCGGGCGACTGCGCCGGCCGCCAGGCCCGCAACCTACTGCTGCCCGGCGAGGCGGCCGGCGACCGCCCGCTCGCGCAGGTCCTCGCCGCGGGTCCGCGACAGCGAAGCGACCGCCGCACGCCCGGACCGGACGTCCTGGCTGGAGGTCCGGCCTGTCCCCGGGACCAGGTTCCCACGCGCCACGTCCGTGACGCTGGGAACGGGCACACGCCACCACTGCTCGACGTAGCCGTGGCGCTGCAACAGCCGCTCGAAGCGCTCGCCCAGGGGGAACACGCCCAGGGAGTTGCGGCCGTCCAGGAACTTGGCGCGGTGGGCCTGGCGGTCGAGGTGGAAGTGCGCCACCATGATGGGCCGCTCGGCAAGCTGGTAGCGCAGCTCGAAATCGGTGTCGCCGAGGTTGTAGGAATAGTCGAGCGGTCCGAAACGGTCCAGGAACTCCGGCCGGCCGGCCAGGTCGGTCAGCGCAAACTCGTCCTTGCGATAACGGCGATGGATCAACAGGTCCCGCACCTGCTCGAAGACCTGGCGGGCGGCACGGGTCAAGAACATCGAGCCGCCCTGGATGAGCAAGCGCTCGCGCGTGCAGTACAGGCAGGCCGCCAGGTCCTTGTCCGGCGCCGGCGACCCGGAGAACGGCTGGAGCTGGTAGGCGTCGGCATCGTGGTACCAGACTTCCTCGCCGGGAGCCAGCTTCCCGAGGGCGTCGAGCAACACCTCCGTCTTGTAGAACGAGGTCATTCGCGCCGTCCGCGGCCGCCGGCTCGGCAGCACCTCGAGCGCCTTCACCCCATGACGGGAATAGGGGAAGTTGGTATAGACCAGGAGGTCGCCCGGCCGCCAGCCCAGCTCGAGGCTGTTGTCCACCTGCAGATCGAGGTTGCGTCGGATCCTGTCGAGTCCCCAGCGACCTCGCTCGGTCACGTACAGCGTCAGGTTCTTCATCGGGGGCACCTTCCTCCGGCAGCGTCCCAGGTCTTCCGGTTTGTACGCTAAACAGCGCAAAAGGTTACGGCGCGGGCCGCGGAGCCGACCATCTGGCGAGGTCGTTCAGCACGCGGGCAGCCAGCGCGGTCCAGCCGGTCTGGTGGGCCGCCCCCAGGCCGCGGCCGGTGTCGCCGTGGAAGTACTCGTGGAACAGCAGCAGGTCCCGCCAATGCTCGTCTTCGGCGAAGCGGCGGTCGTCGCCATGGCACGGGCGCCGGCCGCCCGCGTCGCGCTGGAAGATGCGCGCCAGCCGTCGCCGCAGCTCCTGCGCCACCTCGTCCAGGGTCAGCATCCGCCCCGACCCGGTGGGGCACTCCACCTTGAGCGTGTCGCGGTAGAAGTTGTGGTACTTCTCGAGCGATTCGATCAGCAGGTAGTTGAGCGGGAACCAGATCGGGCCGCGCCAGTTCGAGTTGCCGCCGAACAACCCGGTGCGCGATTCGCCGGGCTCGTAGTCCACGGTATAGCTCTCGCCGCCGACCGGAAACACGTAGGGCCGGCCGTGATGCACCCGCGACAGCGAGCGCACGCCGTAGGGCGACAGGAACTCCTCCTCGTCGAGCACGTAGCGCAACACCCGCACCAACCGCTCGCGCGAGGGTATGGCGAGCAGGCGCAGGGTGTCGTCCGGATGCTTGGGCGACTCCATGAAGGTGACGTATTGGGCCAGGTCCCGGCGGTTGTCGAGGAACCAGCGCAGGCGCTTGCTGAAGCCCGGGAGCTTGCGGTACACGGTCTCGGACAGCGTCGAGACGGCGAACAGCGGGATGATGCCCACCATCGAGCGCACGCGCAGTGGGATGCGCACCCCGCCCAGCGTCAGCTGGTCGTAATAGAAGCCGTCGTTCTCGTCCCACAGCCCGGTGCCGCCGAGCGAGTTGATGGCGTCGCAGATGGCGATGAAGTGCTCGAAGAACTTGGACGCCAGGTCTTCGTAGGCGGCGTCCTTGCGCGCCAGCTCCATGGCGATCGACAGAAGCGAGGCGCAGGTGAACGCCATCCAGGCCGTGCCGTCGGCCTGCTCCAGGTAGCCGCCGGTCGGCAGCGGCTTCGAGCGGTCGAAGACCCCGATGTTGTCGAGCCCCAGGAAGCCGCCGGAGAACAGGTTCTTGCCCTCGTAGTCCTTGCGGTTCACCCACCAGGTGAAGGCGATCAGCAGCTTCTGGAACGAGCGCTCGAGGAACAGCCGGTCGCGCTCGCCCTTGGGCGCGGTCATCTTGTAGACGCGCCAGCAGGCCCAGGCGTGCACCGGCGGATTGACGTCTGCGAAGGCGAACTCGTAGGCCGGCAGCTGACCGTTGGGATGCATGTACCACTCGCGCTTGAGCAGGATGAGCTGCTCCTTGGCGAAAGCGGGGTCCACCTTGGCGAAGCACACCGTGTGAAACGCCAGGTCCCAGGCGGCGAACCAGGGATACTCCCAGGTGTCGGGCATCGACAGCACGTCGTCGGCGTGAAAGTGCGTCCACTGCGAGTTGCGCCCCTGGCCGCGGCCGGCCGGCGGCGGCGGCTGCGCCGGGTCGCCTTCCAGCCAATCCTTCACCACGTAGCCGTAGTACTGCTTCGACCACAGCAGGCCGGCGGTCGCCTGCCGGGCGATCCGCCCGTCGTCGTCGCCGAGCTCCGGGCGCAGGCGCGCCGCATGAAAGGCGTCGGCCTCGCGCCGGCGGTCGGCGAAGACCGCCGCGAACGGCTCGCCGAACGGCTGCGCGATGGGCTCGGCGGCGGAGCTGAGGCGCAGGCACACCGTCGCCTCTCCACCCGCCGGCACCTCGAGCCGGTAGTGGAGCGCCGCCTTCGTCCCCACCTCCGCCGGGTTCACCGCTTCCATCCTGCCTTCGATCACCGCCCGGTGAAAGGCGTCCTTGACGTAGGGTTCCGCGTTCGGATAGTTGAACAGCCGCTCGGTGTTGGTCTGGTTGTCGGTGAACAGCACGGCCGCCGGCGGCGCCGCCGCCCGCAGCACGAAGCGTCCCAGCGTGGCATGGTCGGCGATCAGCGTCGGCCCGCTCTCGCCGGCGGCGGCCGCCGCCCCGCCTGAAGCAGCGGCATCCGGCTCGGTCCCGGGCGCCCCGGCGTTCGGCACGATCCGCGATGCATCGGCAGGGCCGTGCACCACCCCTGACGCTTCGGTCCATCCCCGGACGATGCGTGGCTTGGGCCAGTACTTCTCGCCCTGCCGGCCCCAGGACCAGCTGTTGCGGAACCACAGGGTCGGCAGCAGGTGCGTGGTCACCGCCTCCGGGCCGCGATTGCTCAGCGTGATGCGGATCAGCGTGTCGTCCGGCGACGCCTTGGCATACTCCACCAGCACGTCCAGATAGCGGCCGCCGTCGAAGACGCCGGTGTCCATCAGCTCGAACTCCGGCTGATCGCGCCCGCGGCGCCCGTTCTCCTCGACCAGCCAGCGGTAGGGGAACTCGGCGTGCGGGTACTTGTAGAGCGCCTTGGCGTAGGAGTGGGTGGGCGTCGCGTCCAGGTAGAAATATGCCTCCTTGACGTCCTCGCCGTGGTTGCCCTCCGGACCGCCGAGACCGAAGAGCCGCTCCTTCAGGATCGGATCGCGCCCGTTCCACAGCGCCGGAGCGAAGCACAGCCGGCACTCGCGGTCGCACCAGCCGAGCAACCCATCCTCCCCCCAGCGGTAGGCGCGGCTGCGAGCGTGGTCGTGCGGCAGGTAGCTCCAGCACTCGCCCGTCGGCGAGTAGTCCTCGCGCACCGTGCCCCACTGCCGTTCGGAAAGGTAGGTCCCCCACCGCTTCCAGTTCTTGACCCGCCTGTCGTCCTCGGCGAGGCGAACCGCTTCTGGATCGATCCCCATTGGGCTGGTCTCCGGTGCGCTATGAGCGCGCTATAGAATATCGAAGCTGATTCGCAAAAACTCGCCCATGGACCACGCCTGGAACGGGCAGCCGCGCGGCGTGTGCGGCGGATCGCCGTCGGCGATCTCCGGCAGGTGGCCCAGGCCGTACTCGCCGAGCCCGGCCCCTAGCGGCTCCAGGAAGCGCTCGCGCGCCTGCCGCTTCGCGTCTTCGCCGCCGCCGCGCACCCGGACCCAGGCTTCCACGAACGGCCCGAGCAGCCACGGCCACGCCGTGCCCTGGTGATACGCGCTGTCGCGGGCGCGCGGATCTCCGGCGTAGCGCCCCCGGTAGCCGGGCTCGCCGGGCGCCAGCGTGCGCAGCCCCATCGGCGTCCACAGGCGCTTTTCGACCGCGTCCACCACGCGCCGCGCCCGCTCGGGCGGCAGCAACACCGCCGGCAGACCGCCCACCGCCAGCACCTGGTTGGGGCGCATCGCCGGATCGACCGCGCCGCGCCGATGATTCACGTCCACCACGTCGTAGAGGCAGCCGGCCGCTTCGTTCCAGAACCGCGCCGCGAAGCTGGCCCGCGCCTGCGCTTCGAGCCCGCGCCACCGCGCCGCCGCCGGGCCGAGCGCGTTGGCGGCGCCCACCGCCAGGGCGTTGATCCACAGCGCCTGCACCTCGACCGGCTTGCCGCACCGCGAGGTGACCGGCTGGCCGTCCACGCGGGCGTCCATCCAGGTCAGCTGCGAGCCCGGCTCGCCCGCCGCCAGCAAGCCGTCGGTATCGGCGTGGATGCCGTAGCGCGTGCCCGCGGCGTAGCCGTCGAGAATCGCCTCGACCGTGTCGAGCAGGGTCTGCCGCTCCGCCGGCCCCGGCAGCCCGCCGCCGAGGCCGCCGCCGCCGGAGGCGCCGCCGGGACCGCCGTTTCCCGCGCCGCCGCCGCCGTTGCCGCCGGCCCAGCCGCCGTTGCCAGGGCCTGCCGCGCGCAGCAGCGCCGCCACCGCCGCCACGAACCACAGCGAGGCGTCAACCGAGTCGTACTCGGGTGTCTCGCCCGAGTCCGGGAAGCGGTTCGGCAGCATCCCCTGCGACACCGTGCGCGCCCAGGCGAGCAGGATCGCCGCCGCCGCCTCGACGCGGCCCACCGCCAGGCACAGCCCGCGCAGCGCGATGAAGGTGTCGCGCCCCCAGTCGGTGAACCAGGGATAGCCGGCGACGATGGTCCTGCCGCCGTTGCGCCGCACCAGGTAGGAGTCGGCGGCGCGCCGCAGCTGGCTGCCGAGGGCGCGCCGCCGGCGCTGCTCGGCGCCGCGGAAGATGCCCAGGCAGGCGGCCGGCGAGCCCGCGGGGAGCTCCTGGCCCTCGGCGGCCAGGATCCAGATCGCCTCTCCGCGCTGCAGGTCCCAGCGCCAGGTCCCGGGCGACGCCAGGTCCTCGACGGCGTCGAGCCCGCGCTCGAGCTCCCGGCGGTAGAGGAAGTTGCGGTACCAGAGCGGGTCGTGGACGTAGGCGCCGTTGGCGAAGGCTGCCACCGCCGGCAGGTCGGCATAGGGCCGGAAGATCCGCCAGGGGCCGCGCCCTTCCGCCTCGAAGCGAAAGCTGGGGTTTTCGTGGTGCAGGGCGTGGTAGTCGCGCCCCGACAGGAACGGCCGCACCGTCAGCTCCCCCGCCGGCGCCGGCTCGCGCAGCCGCCACGACACCGCCACCGCCGCGCTGCCCTGCGGCACCAGCAGCTCCTGGTCGATGCGCACGCCGTCGCAGTTGAACGTCCAGCGCGGCCAGGGGTCGGCGGTGAAGGCTTCGAGCCGCTCGCCTCCGTCGGGCTCGACCACCTCCGGGGTATAGAGCTGCGAGCTGAGGGCGAACCTCTGGGCGCCGATCCGCAGCCAGGCGTCGAAGCCGTTGACCAGCACCAGGCGGCCGGTCGGGGGCGTGCGCGCCACCAGCAGCAGCGCGTGGTAGCGGCGGGTGCGGATGCCGCCGACGGTGCCCGAGGCGAAGCCGCCGAGCCCGTCGGGCTCCAGCCACTCGGCCGTGCGATTCACCGGCGCCCTCCGGCACAGGGGCAGACCGCAGGCACCATGACCCCGGTCATCGTAGGTTTCCTCCGACCGCCGGACTGAGGATGAGGCCTGGCGGCGCGTCCTATTCTTCCCGAAGTGATCTTCCGCCGCCAGCCGCCACCAACTGGCGCCAGCCGCCGCCAACCGCCACCGGCCATGGGGGCGCCCGGTCATGGGGCGCCGGCCTCGGACCGGGCCGCCGCGTGCCTACCCCGCGCGGCGGTAGCGCTCGAAGCTGAGGCTGGCGAGCCAGGCGGCGGCCAGGGCAAAGGCGGCGAGCAGGCCCAGGGGGCGCGACACCAGCTGCCAGTTGCCCTCGAAGCTGCCGCGCGCCGCCACGACCGCCCAGTTGACCGGGTTGAACTGCGCGGCCGCCCGGATCCACGAGGGCATCAGGTTGCCCGACATCATCATGCTCGACAGGAAGGTCGAAGGCAGCACGATGAAGTTCATCACCGCGATCACCATTTCCTGGCGCCGGGTGAGCAGCGCCAGGGCGTTCGAGAAGGCGGCGAACGCGGCGCCCAGCAATGCCGCGACGGCCAGCAGCAGTCCGACGCCCGAGGCGCCGCCGTGCGGGCGCGCTCCGATCGCCGCCGACACCAGCAGGATGATGGCCGCCTGGGCGGCCACCTGCACGGCCGAGTAGAGGATGCGGGCGGCGAGCAGGGCGCCGCGGGCGACCGGCGTGGCCAGCAGCCGGTCGAGCACTCCGCGCTCGATGTCGGCCAGCATCCCCATGCCCGAGTAGGCGGCGCCGAACAGCGCCGTCATGATCGCGATCCCAGGAGCCAGGAACTGCACGTAGGAGCCAGCCCCAAAGCCCGGCAGCGCCGTCACCGCCCGGAACAGCTGCCCGAACAGCAGCACCCAAAGCACCGGCTGCACGATCGAGATGACCACGAACACCGGCATCCGCAGGTTGGCGCGCACCAGCCGCACGAACAGGTGCCACAGATCGGCCACCGCTTCCATCATCGGCCGCCCGCCGTCCAGGCGCCGTCGCTTGCGAGGATAGGAGTTCCCAGGTGCCCCACCGGCAGGTAGGCTAGCACGCCCGTGGCAGGCGTCTCGGGCCCCGCGACAAGCGCGGCGCCAGCCCGGCCTTAAACAGGCTGCTGAAAAATCCCGCACACCGCGCTACGCCCTGCGGGTTGCGGCGGCGCGGGGCCGTCTGCGGCGTTGCCGCTCCTCGACGATGTCGGGGCATCGCCTGCGTCGCGGCGCCTGGCATCCGGCCCCGCGGCGCTCGGCCGCGGCCCACGCCAGTCGCGGCACTCCCGGCAGGTCGCAACGCGGCGCACGGGCTTTTTCAGCAGCCTGTTAAGCGGTCACCCGCCGGCCGTCGAACCGCCGCAGGCTGAACCCCGAGAACAGCTCGTTGCCGGTCAGCCTGACCTCGCGCAGCACCGCGAGCGCCGCCGCCTCGCCCATCTCGAGCCCGGCGGCCACGTCCGAGCGCCAGTGGATGCCGGCGAAGTTGCGGCCCATGCCGACGTTCCACGCGAGCTTGTCGAGCTCCCCCCCGATCGTCAGCGGCGGCCCGCCGTACGGCACGAGCGACAGCCCGTCGGGTGCCGGCACGACCGGATTCGGCACCACATACGCTCCGTCGAAGAAAGCCTTCAGCACGGTCACGCCCGCCGCCGCGATCACCGCGTGCGCCGCCGGGTACGACGGGTGCGTCGGGCAGCCTTCCGGATAGGCTTGCGGCAGCAGGGCGCTGGCGTGACGCCAGGTGACCTCGGCCATCGCTTCCGACCCCAGCACCTCCCCCGCCACCGGGTAGCGGGCGCGGCCCAGGCGATGCATCTCCACCCGGCCGGCAAACTCCTCGGGGCGCAGGCGCCGATGCACGTACCACTTCTGGTACCACGAAGCGGTCAGCGCCACCTGGGTGGCGATCGCCAGGAGATAGAAGAGATAGGGCGGCCCGAAGGTCGCGAAACCCGCCTGGGTCCGCGAGTGCATGTAGGGGTTGCCGCCGTTGCCCGGCACGCCCAGCTTGAGCAGCACCAGCGCCGTGTCCAGCGCCGCCTGGTAGCTGAAGTCGCGGTGCACGAACTCCCCGAGGTCGCGGCCGTTGCGGATGTGGCGCGGCTGCTCGTCGAAGCGGTTGACCCCCGCGATGGCGCCGTTCTGGCAAGCCAGCCACGCCTCGTGCGCCATCATGTAGTCGAGGCCCGCCGCCGCGGTGCGCACCTTCTGCGCCACCCGCATCGGCGGCAGGAAGATCTCCTTGTACAGGAACTGGGAGAGATACGGCCCGTTCAGGCAGCAGCCGCCGCCGCCCCGGAACAGCTCGCCTGGCGCGACGCGGCCGCCGTCGCTCCGCGGCCCCTTGAAGTCCCGGAGCGCCGACAGGTCCGCGGCCGCCCGCAACGCCAGCGGATGCGACCCGTACTCGCCGAACGGCACGTCCCGCAGCAGCGCCTGCCAGTACAGCTCGATCAGCTCCGCCCCCTGCTCGGCGCTGGCGAAGCGCGGCGGCGGCTGAAGCGCGACCGCCGCCGGATCGGGGCCCACGAGGTTGAACGCCAGGCCAGCCTGCGGGTTGGCCAGTTTGACGAAGCCGCCGAGCGGAATGGCCTCGAAGTCGCGCGGCTCGCCGCTGCCCAGGGCCCGCAGCAACAGCCCGTACGCGGCGCCGTCCACCACGCCGAGCGGGTCGTGGGGCAGTCCCTTCGAGTAGCAGGCCACCCACGGCAGCGCCGCCTCGTCGCCGTTGGTCACATGCTGCACGTCGGACGGATGGGTCCCCATCCGCGCCGCCGCGGCCCGCACCTCGGCGGCCCGCCGCGAGCGCGCCGAGAGCCCGCCGGTGCCCTCACCGGCCGCCCCCGCCCCCGCCTGGCCGGCGGCAGCCGCCCCCGCGAGCCCACGGCCGCCGAGCGCCACCCCGGCGAGGGCCGCGCCGTTCCTGAGCAGATTGCGCCGGCTCAGCACGGCTATTGGGTGAGCGGGCCCGTGTCGAGGCGGAGGGTCAGCACGCCCGCGCCCGTGACCGCCCCGGGGTTGAGCGGCGCCAGGTTCAAGACACCGGTGGCATACCGCACGTTGCACGGCAGGATCTGGGACGCCGCGACCTGGACCTCACCCTGCAGGGTCGGGACGCCGGCGACGCCGAACGTGCCGTCGGCCGCGGTCGCGGTCACCAGCTGGGCATACCCCAGGTCGATCACCACCTGCACGCCGGCGGCCGGCGAACCGTCGGGGTTGTTGACCTGACCGGTCACCGTGGTCAGCGGATCGGGGCCCGAGTAGGGATAAGGCTGCAGCGCCAGCGCCCCGAGGCTCGTGGTGCCGCCCGCAACCGGCACCGGGCCCCCATGATCGGCCCCATAGAGCATGACGCCGCCCGTCGCGATCGTCGCCTCCGCCTGCAGCGGCCAGGCGCGCGCCGGGAACCCGGTCACCGTGAACGCACCGCCGGCGCCGCTCACCACCGTCGCCGTATCGGCGAGATCGGTGCTCGAAACCGTGATGCCGACGTCCGCGAGGCCCTGGCCGTCGGTACCCATGACGGTCCCGGTCACCGTCGTGGTCTGCGCCACCGAGCCCGCCGCCGGGACGAGCGTCAGGTTGCCGGCGAAGACGTTCTGCCCCGGAGGCGGCGGCGGCACCTCGGCGCTCGCCTGCACCGGGCAGCCGCCCAGCGGCCCGCTCGCGCTCACCTCGAGGTTCCCCTGGTTGGTCGGCAGTCCCGGCACCACGAACGAGCCGTCGCCGCCCGAGGTCGCCGTGCCCGTGGCGCCCCCCTGCGCCGTCACCGTCACGCTCGCGCCCGCGACCGCCGCACCGCTCGGATCCAAGACGAAGCCGCTCACCGCCGTCCCGGGGTCGGCGATGCTCGTCACCGTCAGGTCGGGCGTCGCCGTCTGCAAGCCGGCGCCGTCGATCGCCAGCACGTGGATCGCCGTCGTCTGGCCGGCCGGCGGCGCCACGAACCCAAAGGTGAAGGGCACGAAGGACTCGGCGGCGACGTCGCTGCCGTTGACGAAGAAGTGGACGCTCGCGATGCCGGCGAGGTCGGTGGCGCCCGCGACGATCGGCACCGGCGTCGCCTCGACCACCTGCGCCCCGTCGACCGGCGCGAACACCGTCACCGCCGGCGGCGCGTCCGGGACCACCGTCACCGTCACCGGCGCCGAAGGGTTGCCCGCCCCCACCGCGTCGTAGGCGATGGCGGTCACGGTCAGCGTCGCCGGCGCCGGCGGCACGGCGGTGACCGCCAGGTACGGCGGCGCCGCGAGCGCGGTCACCAGCTGCCCATTGAGATAGAGCTCCACCCGGGTCACCGCCACCGCGTCCGTCGCCGTCGCGGCGATCGTCAGCTGGGTTCCGGCGACGACCGTCTGACCGGCCACCGGGGCGAGGACCGTGACAACCGGGAGCGGATAGGGCGTCACGTCGACGGTCTCGACCGTCGTCGCCTGCAGGCCGCCGAGGCCCGTCGCGACCGCGCCCAGGGTCACGGTCGGCTGCCCGGAGGGCATCGGCACCTGGATCTGATAGGGCGGCTGGTAGAGCGTATCGACGACCGTGCCGTTGACCAGGAAGCTCACCGAGCTCACCGACACCTCGTCGTGCGCCGTCGCGGTCACGGCCACCGGCACCCGTTCCAGCACCGAGCTGCCCGCCGCCGGCGCGGTGAGGCTCACGGTCGGCGGCGTCGTGCCCCCGTCGGCCGGCATTGCGAGGAGGCCCGTCGTCAGGCCGCTGAAGCCGTAGCTGTACGCGCTGAACTCGCCCAGCGCGTCGTTGCCGGCGACGAAAAACGCGCCGCCGCGCAGCGCGACGTCGTTGCCGCGCGGCGGCACGAAGCCGCGGTTCACCGTGGTCAGGTCGACCGCCGCCGTGTAGACGGGAGGCAAGCCGCCGATCGCGAAGACCGCCGCCTGCCCGACCAGGAAGAACTGCGAGCCGAGGGCCACGCCGTCCGCCAGCGCCGCCCGCGTCACGCCCAGGTCGTCCTCGCTGGCGCCGATCTCCACCGGGTTGGTCGGGTCGGCGAGCTCGACGACGTGCAGGCCACCGTAGATGGCCGCCTCGCCCGCGGCCACGTAGACCAGGTGCCCCCGCACCGTCACGCTGCCGGCGCGCGGTTGGTCCGGCGGCGTCGAGCCCACCAACCGCGGCGCCGCCGGAGCGCTCACGTCCACCACCGCCACTCCCCCGTCGCCGCAGGCCACCACGGCATACGCACCGGCGAGCCCGAAGCCGCCCAGCCCGCTGCCGCCCAGGCTCACCGCCCGCGGCGTCCCCGGCAGCGCCAGGGCGCCGACGACCGCCGGCTGCAGCGGGTTGCTCGCGTCCACCACGCGCAGGCCGAAGCTCAGATCCACCAGGTAGACCAGGCCGCCGCCGACCGCCAGCCGCACCTGCTTGCCGCCCGGAAGGGGCAGGCTGCCCAGCCGCACCGGATGCGTCGGATCGGTCACGTCCGCGATCAGCAGTCCCCCGTCGAGAGCCGCATAGGCCACGCTGCCCAGAACCCGCACGTCGTTGGCGCTGCTCGGAGTGGGCAGCTGCGCGACGAGCGCCGGCAGCTCGAGGTTGGTCACGTCCACGACCGAGAGCCCCGCGCCGCCCGAGGCCAGGTAGGCGTAGCTGCCGGCGACCTCGACCGCGTTCTGGAAGCCCGGGAGCGGCACGAAGCCCAGCGCGGTCGGCGAGAAAGCCGCGACGGTCACGCCCGCCGTGCCGGCGTGACCGCCGTTGCTGACCGTGATCGTGGCGGTGCCGCTCTGGCCGGCGTAAACCCTTCCAAGCTCCGCGCCGAGGCTCGCCACCGTCAGATCGCTCGAGGCGACCTGCGTCTGGTAGAGCGGATTGAACATGTCGATCGAGCGGCCGTCGATGACCTGCCCCGTCGCCAGGAGCAGGCGCGACGCCTCGCCGCTCACCGTGTTGAAGACCAGCTTGAACGCCGCGGGCGACACCGTGATCGCGGAGAGCGCCGCCGCGAGGTTGAAGCTGTGGATGTCGAGCGGGTTGCTGCCGGTTCTGACTTCGACGCCATCCGAAATTCCGTCGCCGTCGGTGTCCCACAGCAGCGGGTTGGTGTGGTAGACGTGGACCTCGTCGCCGTCGCTCAAGCCGTCGCCGTCGGTGTCCGGGTTGTTCGGGTCGGTGCCGTACTGGAACTCCTCGAGGTTGGTCAGGCCGTCGTGGTCGGGGTCCTCGTAAGCCACCAGGGGATCGTTGGGATCGAGGCCGTGCGCCACTTTCCAATCGTCGGGGATGCCGTCGCCCACCGTGCTGCCGGAAAGGACCACCTGCAGCCGCAGGATCGCCAGCGCCCCCTCGTTGACCGCGCTGATGATGGCGATGCCGCTCGCCTGGGCCGTGACCAAACCCTCCACGTCCACCGTCGCGACCAGGGGATTGCTCGTCCTGTAGTCGGTGCCGCTCACCGCCGCGGTGACGTCGGCGGTGGTACCTCCCGAGTAGGTTGCCAGAGCCGCAAGCTGCACCGTCTGGCCCTTCGCCGTCAGGCTGGTCGTGGGGGCGGTCAATCCGAGGCTCGCCGTGATCGGCGCCGGATCCTGGAAGCTGATGTCGGCGACGGTAACGACGCCATTCGCCGGCACCAGGATGAGGCTCGAAGCACCCGACTGCACCGTCCCGCCCCTGACGCACGTGGCACGCACCCTCACCAACCCGGCGCTGGCCGGCACATTGGGCAGCACCCACACGCCACTGACATCGACCGGGGCGGTCCGGTTCAAGGCGCTCACCATGCAAGAGTCGTCGAGCTGCGCGGCCAGCGAGCGCACGACCGCCCCCGACAGCAAGAGTCCCACCCACAGCACCTGCAGACCCCTGCCGGCTCTTCCGCTCTGCCGCCCTGTCCGTGATCCGCGCATGTCGTCTTGGCCTCGCACGAGCCCTCGTTCTCCCGGTAGGCGTGGCCTACCGGCCAGCCGGCAGCCCAACGGCTCGCTTGCCGTTGAATGCAGTCACTGCCGGAGCGTTCCCTCGAGCGGCTTCGACTGCTCCGGCTCAAGTCTTGCCACAGCAGCACGGAGCACATCGCCCTTGCCCTTCGCGATGAACTCCCTCATAACTTCTCCCCGATCAAAGTCATCGAAACGGCGCCACTCCCGGGCCACTGCCGCCGCGGCGTCCTTGCTTCCTATCCTGGCGAGACCCTTCAGCGCCCACGACCTGCTGCGGCCGTCGCCTTTCAAGACCTCGATCAGCGCCGCGAGACAGGCGTCATCACCGGCGTAGCTCAACCCTTCCGCGGCGACCTGGAGGTAGCGCTCAGTGACTTGGCATCCGCTGCGAGTCGATTGCAGATTCCCGTCAAACGTGGTTCGTCGCGAGCTGTCATTTCGACGACCGCGGCCGCCGAAAGAGGCTCGCGAGTGCAGAATTGCGGTGACTGCTCGATGCGCAGCCTGACGCGATAGGCGCCCGTTGAGGCGAAATCCCACCACTCGTTCAGCACCAGCTGCTGGATATGGGTCGCGCCGCCCCCGACCTCCACCACTCCCGGCACGAAGGCGCCGTCTGGCGGGGAGCTATAGGGAGGCCCATCTGCCGTTCTGCGGTCGGGCAAGTCGAAGGCGAGGCGAAGGTTTCCCTTGAAGTTCTTGCCGAGGTCGACGCTCGCCGGCGAGGCCCCCTCGTTGTGGATCTCGAGAGCGGCAAACACGGGCGCGTGCAGAGGCAGAGCAGCCTCGTCTGGCCGCAACGAGAGCTTCAACTGCCCGCAGTCTTCGGCACGTGAGACCCGCGGGACCAGAGAGTGCATCAAGACCAAGGCCAGCACGATGAGCAGCGCCGATTTCGGCCAGCGAAGATTCCTATTCATCTCGAGCCTCTATGAGGAGGGCTGCCTTCATGGCAGCGGATGGATCGACGCCTTGCCGTCGGTCGAAGCGAAGCCCGGCTTGGTGCATGGCGGCTTACGCTCCTCTCTCAGAAGCTGGCGGAGGGTAGGCTCTTGCCTGCCTTGGCGAGTGCTTCGCGAAGAATCGCGATCCTGCCCGCGATGGAGAAAGCCTGCGATACGATCTGCTGCGACAGCTTGTCAAGACTGTCCCATTCGCCAACGATCACTGCCAAGGCTTTCTCGGTTCCGAGCCTGGCAAGGCCATCTACGACGCTAATCCGAGGGCGGAACCCGGCATGAAAAACCCGCGCCATTGCCGGCAGGCATACCTCGTCCGTCGCGAAGCTTAGAGCGTGAGCAGCCACATCCGCGTTTGCACCGCTGCCGGCAAGAGCGCGTTGCGCCAGACGCTCGCACGCCGCGCGCAACTCCGCGGAGTCCTGAGGTTCCACCTCCAGGGATGAAGTGGCCGACAGCTCCGCGGCATTCGGACTTGCCGCTTGGTTCAGTAGATCGAGGCGGACGGTATAGCGACCTGATTGCGTGAAGTCGGACCAATCGTTCAGCACCAGACCCTTGTCATAGCGGCCGCCGGCTGCCAGCGTGATGCCACCCGGGAAGGAGAGCCCATCAGGGAGCTCTGGCGGCGGCGGCCGCATCTCTCGGTGACCAGTAGGATCGGTCACGGTTACCCTCAGGTTGCCAATGGCGTTCTTTCCGAGGTCAAGATTCATGGGAGCCGTGGTCCGATTGTAGACCTCGAGCCTTGCAACTACCGGCTCATGAAGGGAGTAGGCGGATTTCTCAAGCCGCAGCGCAATCATGAGCGGGCTGCCAGCACCACCGGCAGGTGCCGGAGCATTGCGCGCCGCCGCCATCGAGATTGCGGCGCCCAGGGCTATAAGAGTGCGCAGCGACGTCATGGATAACCTCGATTCTCAGCGGGTCGCTATGGCAACGGATTGTCCGAAGCTGAGAGGCCGCTTTTGGTTATGGTGTATACGAATTTGCCATCTGGTCGCTTCGAGATCGTCCGTACGATCCCCCAGATGCCAGCCAGAACGTTGGGCCCCGGCTTACAGGCGCAAGTGTAGATGTAGCGTTGCTGTGCCGTAAAGGTAACGGTCGAATACGGGGGAACGATAGGCTGGTGATCGTGGGTGTCGGTAAAAGATCCGGCCGAGGCTGCACCAAGCACCACGGTGGGATTTGGCGTGGAACCTGAAAAGGGCGACGGCCAGGTGTAACTCAGATTGTTGGGATCCGTGGGGTATACGACCTGCTCGCCAATCTTGCAATCCACCAGATCCAGGTCGCTTAGATTGCCAGTACTGGAATCCCATTTGTACACGAACTTCAGAGCGTCGCCAGATACGGATCGGGACACCTCGCGAAAATTGACCGGCACCGGGCAGACGCACTGGTTCCCCTTGCAGATCAGGTTGGGCTGATGCACGCAGGGCTTGCCGTTTTGAGCCGGATCGGTCACGCAATTGACGCCATCGCACTTCTGGCAATCCGGGCAGTCGAACGGAGTACCTGCCGTGGCAGGATTGCCGCAGCAGTGCCAACCTGCCTTGATCACTCCGACGCCCGGGTTGGCGGTCACCACCGTCCCGTCGTCGCTCACCGTCGCCGGGCCGATGCTGACGAAGTGGCCGAGGTCGTGATCGAACGAGTACATTTCGGTGACCGACCCGGGAGCCAGACCGTCGACATTGGGGAGGGTCAGGCGGGCGGGCGGATCGAAACGTGCACCGGCGGGCTGGATCGTGACGATGAGTCGCGGCTGCTGACCGAAGTTGGGTACCATCGGCACCCTGTCGGAGTGCACGACCGTGACGCTCACCAGGCCGCTGCGCGCGCCTCCGGGGAAGGTGACGGAGCCTGGAGCGATCTCCAGGGCGAAGCCGGGGACCTCGGGCAGCGTGAGCGTGGCGCCGGCGGTCTCGCTCACCTGCGCGCCGTGGGTGAGGTCGAGCGGCAGCAGGTAGATCGGCATGTTGACCGTGTTGTCCCGGCCCGGGACGACGGTCACGAAGTACTCGAGGTCAGGCCAGCTTCCGGGGCGCTGCGCGGTGCTGCCATCGACGAGGAGAGTGATCGTGCCAAGCGGCACGGCTCCAAGTTGGAAGTGTCCAGAGCTGTCTGTCTGGGTGTTGAGTGCCGTCCCGCGGACGCTGACGCTGACGCCTGGGATTGGCTGCTGCACATTGTCGAGCACCACGCCGCTGACCGTCGTGGCCGCGGGGTCGCCGGCGGCCCGCCCTGACAGCACGAAGCTCGCGACCGGACTGCCCGCAAGGCCCGCGATCACTGCCCTGACCGTGTTGTTGGCGATGCCTTCGGCGGGATCGAGGGTGAAGGTCACGATCGCGCGGCCGTCGGAGTCGGTCAGCACGGTCTGCGTCTGCTGGCCGTTGCCGAAGGTCCCCTGGCCCTTGCTGGTCGTGAACTGCACCTGGGCTCCCTGCAGGCGATTGTAGCCGCTGTCGGTCACCACCGCGACCAGTGGCCGCGGCGCCGGCTGGCCGGCAGTGCCTGCCTGCTGGTCACCCGAGTCCACGACGATCAACGCGGGGCTCCCAGGCAGTGCACTCTCCTGAAACACCGCGGGACCGGCAAAGCCGGGAGCGAAGGCTTCGACGACGTGGTTGCCGGCGCCGGCGCGAGATCCGAGTGTGAAGTGCACGGCGGCCTGGCCCGTCGCATCCGTCGTCAAGGCCAGGCCGCGCTGCCCACCGTCCAGGCTGCCGTCGCTGCCGCGCACGCGGAAGAAGACCTTCTGCCCGGCAATCGGGTTGCCGGTGGCGTCCAGGAGCGCCGCCACCAGCGGCTGCCCGAGCAGCGTTCCGATCATTCCCGACTGTCCGGCGCCGGCGACCAGCGCGACCCGCTGGTTGTTCGCAGCCTGCCGGTGGATCGTCACGGCTGCCTGCGACGTGTTGCCGCTCACGTCCGTCGCCCGGACCGTCAAGAGATTCGTGCCAGGCGCCAAGGGTACGGCGGCGGCAAACGAGCGGTTCGCCACGGCCGCGGCTTGGCCGTTGACGGTGACCGTGACCTGCGACGCGTTGACCGTCCCGGCCACGATATCGTTGACCAACCCGGAAATCGTCACCGTCGAGGAATACACCGCGGCACCGTCTTCCGGGTATGCGATCGCTATCTTGGGCGGCGTCAGGTCGCGGACGACGTTGATGGTGGATGTGTTCGCATGCCCCCTGGGGTCGGTGGCAATGGCGGTGAGTATGTTGCCCCCTTCGAGGAGCGGCACCCCTGACGCCGTGAAGGAGCCACCTGCCACAGCGGCCGGCTGGCCGTTGACGGTCACGCTAGCGGCGGGATCGCTCACGGTACCCGAAACGCTGACCGTGGTCGTGGAGAGATAGCTCAGGTCGGCCGGCGAGGTTATCGTGACCTGCGGCACGGAAAAGCGGACGACGGTGAGGACCTGGTCGGTCCTGTTCCCTGCCAGGTCCGACGCTGCGAGCGCGATGGAATTGCTGCCTTCCGTCAGCGGCACCTGTGCCTGGAAGCTGCCGTCGCCACTGACGGCGACTTGCGCGCCGGCGACGTCAACGCTCAAGACCCCGGTTTCATCGCTCACCGTGCCGCTCACCTGGATGCTGGCCGCATTGGTGAAGCTGCCAGTCGCCGGTTGAAGAATCGTCAAGGTCGGGGGAAGCGTATCGAGGGTCACCCGCGCGTAGCCCACGCCCACATTGCCCAAAGCGTCGATGGCCTGCACCAGGACGAGGTTCGGGCCCTCGGCGAGGCTCACCTGGGTTGCGAACGAGGCGCCCTGCAGCGCCACCGCCGTGCCGTTCACGGTCACGCTCGCGATTGCCGTCTGCGCCGTAACCGTACCCGCCACCATCAACGAGGACGAATGGACGGCGGTGCCGTCAGCAGGCGTGGCCAGGGCGACCGTGGGTGGGGCCGCCTCGACCGTGAAACCCAGGCTGGCCGTGGCGGCGTTGCCGGCCTTGTCGCGGATGGACGCGACCAGGGTGTGCCCGCCCGGCGCGAGCATGGGCGAGGCACAGGAGGCCGCGGCGCCTCCGACCGTGCAACCGGTCAGCGCCGTGCCGTCGAGCACGATGCTCAAGCTCGAGGTGTCGACTCCCGAGCCGCTGTCCGAGTAGGTCACCGTGATCGGCGGCGCCGGATCGTCGATCACCGGCTGGCTGGGCGACGTGATGGCGAGCGCCGGCGGCGTGGTGTCGCCCGGCGGGACCTGGAAGACGACCACGAGCTGCGCCGCCTGCCCCGGGCTCCCCTCGCGGGAGGCGAAGTCCACCCGTCCGCTCAGCGTTTCGTCCGTCTTCGCCAGCAGCCAGCCGGCATCCATCGCACCGGCGAGGAAGGCGGCGACGTCGCCGGTGACGTCGAAGGCCATTGTGCCGGCGAGGTCACGGGTGATGAGGGCGGACGCGGTCGGGGTCGCAACGAAGGCGCCGCCGTTCCAGGGCGCGGCGCAGTCCGGCTGGGCGTTGTCGAGGTTCGAGTCGGCTGGACAGTCCCAGGTCGCCGCGGCCTCGGACCACGCGGTCGTCAGCCGGTAACAGCCAAGCGGGCGACCGCTCGCTCCCCAGTTGTTGCCGTTGGCGGCGATGGACACCTCGAGCTGCGCCGAGAGCAGCTGGTTGCCTGCCAGCGCCGCGGCGAGCGCCGCCTGATCGAACCGCACCAGGGCTCGGCTGGGGCCGCTCTTGGCCACCCGCAGGAAGGCCGCGCGACCGTGCTCGCGGTCGGGGGCCCGGCGGGTCACGTAGGTGTCGGCGGCCACCGGGAAGGTCAACGTGTTGACGCTGGGTCCGATCAGCAGCTGGAAGCTACTGGTCGCGCTCGCGGCATTGCCGGCATGGTCGCGAAGGCTGGCGGCAACCGTGTGGGTGCCGGCCGCAAGAGGCGGCGGCACGCAGCTCGCCGACCCGGCGTTGGCCGTGCACACCGCTGTCAGATCCTGGCCGTCGAGCAGGATCTGCAGCGTCGAGGTATCCACCCCCGAGCCGCCGTCGTGATAGGCGACGCCGATCGGCGGCGAGGCGGCGTTGACCACGACCGGTTGCGCCGGCGCGACGATGGCGAGCGACGGCGGCACCGTGTCCACGGCCGCGTTCTCGCTCGTCAGCACCAGCCGCGGCCCCTCGCCCGGCGTTCCCTCCCGCGACACCAGCTCCACCCGGCCGGCCTGCCCTTCGTCGGTCTTCTGGAGGAGCCAGCCGTCGTTTTCCGTGCCGTTCAGGAAGGCCTGGACGTCGGCCGTGACGTCGAACTGGATCCAGCCGCTGCTCGCGTTGGTCACGACGACGGTGTCGGAGGCATCGTCCTCGGTCGTGCCGCCGCTCCACGGCGCCGGGCAGTCGGCCGCCGCGTTGGCGAGATTGGTGTCGTCGGCGCAGTTCCAGGTCGCGGCGCGCTCCACCCACGCCGCATCGACGCGGTAGGCATCGACCGTGCGGCCGGTCGGTCCCCAGTTGGCCGCGTTGGTGCCGATGTACAGCTGCAGCTGGGCCGACGCCAGGCTGCCGCTGCCCACGGCCGCCGCGATCGCGGCCGGGTCGAAATTCACCAGCACGCGGCTGCCACCTTCCTTCAGGACCAGGGTCTTCTGAGCGCCGAAGCTCTGGTTGGGGCTGCCCAGCTTGATCGTGGTATCGGCGCTGGCCTGCAGGGTGACGGTCTGGGCCGGGAGGCCCGCGGGCACTCCCAACGCCACCAGCAGCGCACCGCCGAGAACCGTCGCCGGTCGTACCGGTCGCTGGCGGGCTTGATGCGGCGCCTCGTCAAGTCCGCCGCCGTCGCGGTGGAAACCTCGCAAGGCGAGGTCACGCATGAGTCGGTCCCGTCGGGTCTGGCGTTCGGCTCTCCTTCCGTCCGCTGGACATCCCCTCGTCCTCGCTCTTCACTAGATTCGATACAGCTAGCATGCGTTATGTTTCGGCCCAAAGCAAGTGCTCTATGCCTACAGGCGCGCAAATGCCGGAGCTCCACGGAAGGCGCCAAACGGTCTGACGGAGGTTCTCGACATCAGAACGATGCCGGACCTATTAGGCGCACTCGACCGGCTCGTCGAACAGGAGCGCGAGGCCAGACCGATGCGGTCGGCATCGCGCGCCGACCTGGCGCCGCTTCCGCGCCGGACGTGGTTGAAAGCGCGGCCGCTCAGATGCGGGCGATAGTCGCCCGCGAAGAGGCAGCCTGCACCGAGTTTGTAGCGGCGATCCAGGCCGTCAACGAGGACAGCGAGTGAGCACGAGCAGCGGCAGGTAGACCTTCAGGCCCGGCTGCCAGCGCCCGCCGCCGGCCGGGACTCGCCGGCGCCGTCCCCGCGCCAGGCATGGCCGGTGGCGTGCAGATAGACGTCGTCGAGCGACGGCCGGCTGAGCGCCGCCTGCGCCACCGCCAGCCCGGCGCGGTCGAGCGCCGCGAGCAGCGACGGCAATGCGCTGGCGCTGTGCGCCACCTGCGCGTACAGGGTGGTGCCATCCACCAGCACCGACGCCACCTCGGGGAGAGCGCCCAGCACCTCGCGCGCTCCTGCCACCTGGCCGCGGTCCGCCAGCTCGACCGAGACGCGATCGCCGCGCAGCCCGGCCTTCAGCGCCTCGGGCGTCCCCGCCGCCACGACGCGCCCGCGGTCGAGGATGACCAGCCGCTGCGCCAGCTGGTCCGCCTCCTCCAGGTAATGGGTCGTCAGCAGCAGCGTCAACCCCTGGCGCGCCAGGCCGCGCACCTCCTCCCACATCACCGACCGGCTCTCCGGGTCGAGGCCGGTGGTCGGCTCGTCGAGGAACAGCACGGCAGGCCGGTGCACCAAGCCCATCGCCACGTCCAGCCGCCGCTTCATGCCTCCGGAGTAGGTGACCGCCGCCCGGTCCGCCGCGGCCGCGAGGCCGAACAGCTCAAGCAGCTCCGCGACGCGGGCGCGCAGGGCCGCCGCCGGCAGCCGGTAGAGCTGTCCCTGCAGCGTCAGGTTCTCACGTCCGGTGGCGGTCGGATCGACGCCCGACGCCTGCGCCACGTAGCCGATCCGCTGCCGCACCTCCCGCGGCCGCGATGCGACGTCGATGCCGTCCACGAACGCGGCGCCGCCCGTGGACGCCGACAGCGTCGCGAGGATGCGGACGGTCGAGGACTTGCCCGCCCCGTTGGGGCCGAGCAGCGCAAACACCTCGCCGGCCGCGACGCCGAACGACACGCCGTCGAGCGCCACCACCCCGCCGGCGTAGGTCTTGCGGAGGTCCCTGACCTCGATGGCGGGCGCGGCGGTGCTCATCGCCAGGTCCCAACCGCCCGCCGGCGACCACCCCTGCGCATCGATGAGGTTCGAGCTACTGCCCGAAAACGGAGGATCGCGGAACGCGTGGGGAGCCCGGCACCCCGAACACCGTCGAGCCGAAAGGCAGGCTGCCGGCGCGAGGGGCATGGAAAGCACCGTGCTCGCCATGCCGCTCGCCGCGCTCGCCAAAGCCGCGGCGGGTGCCGAAGCCCGGCACCCCGAAGGGCCAGTAGGCGCTCCCCAGGCCGCCATAGAAGCCGCCGAGGAACTGGCCGCCGCCGTAGCCGTTGGCATAGGCGCCCTGCTGCGCCGCCGCGATCTGGGCCTGCATCATCTCGGCAGCCACGAGGTCGCGCGCCGCCGCCGCTTCCTCCCGCGCCGCGAGCGCCGCCTGGGCTCGCGCCTGCGCCGCCGCCTGCACCTTCTCGGCGTGCTCTTCGCGGCTCACCCAGCTCCCGCCCTCCTGCACGAAGCCGTGCAGGCGCATCGAATCGTCGTAGCTGATCCAGCGGTCCAGCGACTCTTCGTAGACATAGCCGAAGCCGCGCAGCAAGCCGGACAGGCCCGGTTCGCGCGGGTTGATCTCGGCTGCCCGCAGCGCCGCCTCGCGCGCGCCCTGGGGCAGCTCGTTGGCGCGCGCCCAGCGCGCCAGCTCGAGCCACTCGGCGGCCCGGTGTCCGCCGGCGGCCGCAATGCCGGCGCCAGGGCCGGCGGCACGGTCGCGGCTTTCCAGCTCCTGCTTGCGCCGCGAGTACTCGGCGAAGCTCGAGTCCGACTTGGCGACCCGCTCGACGGCACTGCGCGGCAAGCTGATCATGCCGCCCGGCATGTGCACGCGCACCTGCGTGTCGCCGACCTCGGCCACCACGTTCTCGAAGGAGCGTCCGTTCTTGAGATAGACGTCGTCGGCCGCCAGCGGCAGGACCCCGATCGAGGTCCCGAGGAGAAGGGCAGTCGAAGCCAATACCGTCCGCATCCGCATCGTACGTCCTTTCGCCGGCGGCGGGTTGCAACCCGCATGTAGATTCTACCACTCTCCGGCGGCCGGTGGTCACCGGATTACCGGCAGTCTGTATCAAGGGCGGGACACCCCAAGGGCACCCGGCGAACGCGCGGATCGGATCTCCAGAACAGGGCTGGAACGGGGTCTTCAGGGCGTTTGAAATGTTCATGTAAGGCACCGGTCAGGCAGAGACCACGGACGCGGCGCTATACTCATCTTGAAATCGATATCGCTACGGCGTTCCGCCCGGCTCCGGCTCCGGGCGCGGGCGGGCGAGGCTCGAGAGCCGACACGGCTCGCGAGCGCCCCGGGAGGTCGTGGACATGGCGAAGGCGAAGCTCCTGGCGCTGCTCACCCGCGATCACCACGCGCTGGCCGAGCAGGAGCTCGCCGCGGGCCGCAAGGACAAGGCGGCGCAGCTCTACCTGCGGGCAGGCGACTTCGAAATCGCCGCCCGCCTGGCTGCCGAGATCGGCGACGAGCGGCTGGCCGTCGAAGCGGCCCTGCGCGCCACGCTCGGCGAGGTCCCTGACGGTTACGCCGCGGCCGGCGCCCAGCAGGCCGCCGAGCTGCTGGTGTTCAAGGGGCACCACCGCGAGGCCGTGGAGCTTTTCGAGCTGGCCCGCGCCTGGCGCCAGGCCGCGGAGGCGGCGCTCAAGCTGCAGCAGCCGGCCCGCGCCGCCCGCCTCTACGAGCGCGGGCGCCACCTGTCCGAGGCGGCGCTCTACTACAGCCGCGCCGGCCTGGCCGAGGACGAGCTGCGCGTCCTCAAGCTCGAATCCGAACGCCTGCGCGAGACCGGCCGCACCCGGCGCGGAGATGCGCAGACCCACCAGACCCACCAGACCCACCAGACCCACCAGGACACCGAGCTGCAGCGCATCGACCTCCGCCGCGCCGAGCTGCTCCGCCGGCTGGGCAAGAAGGCCGAGAGCGCCTCGCTGCTGCGCGAGGCGGCGCCGACGGCGCAGACCGGCCGCCTGCTCGAGCAGGCCGGCCAGCACGAGCAGGCGGTCAACGCCTACCTGGCGGCGGGCGAGCTCGACCAGGCGGTGCGGCTCCTCGGCGCCCAGCCCGGCATCGACCGCCGCCTGGCGGCCGAGGTCTACCTGCGCAGCGAGCAGCCGCTCGCCGCCGCTCACATCTTCGCCGGCCTGGGGCTGTCGCGCGAGTCGGCCGAGGCTTACGAGGCCGGCGGCGACTGGGGACGCGCCGGATCGCGCTGGGAGGCCGCCCAGGACGCCGACCGTGCCGCCCACGCCTACCTGCGTGGCGGCCGCACGCGCGACGCCGGCCGCTGCTTCGCGGCCGCCGGCAAGCCGCATCTGGCCGCCGCCTCCTACGCCAAGGCCGGCGACCGCCCGGCGGCCGCGGCCCAGTATCTGAAGGCCGGGCAGCCGGTGGCCGCGGCGGGCGAGCTGGCGGCGGGGGGCGACAAGGCGGCGGCGGCCAAGCTGCTGCTCGACGTCCAGGCGGGCAGCCCCGACCACGAGGCCGCGACGCTGCTGCTGGTGCCGCTGCTGGTCGAGCAGGGGCTGCGCGACGACGCGCTGCGCCGGCTGCGCGCCCTGCCGCCGCCGGCCGCCGGCGACCCCTCACCCGCCGCCGGCGCCGCCTTCCGCCAGCGGCTGCTGCTTGAGGGCAGGGTGCTCGAAGAGCTCGGCGACGCCGCCCTGGCCGAATCCTGCTACCGCCAGCTGCTGGCCGCCGATCCCCGCCACGTCGAGGCGGCGTCGCGGCTGCAGCACCTGCTGCGGGTGCGCGAGGGACAGGCGACCGTCGCCGCCGCCTCGGCGGTCGCCGCCATGGCCGCCTCGGCGGCTTCGGCGGCGGCGGCCGCAGCGGTCGCGGCGGTCTCCGGGGCGGGGACGTCCGGCCACCCAGGCGCCTCGTCCCCGGCGCCGTCCCCGGCCCTCGCCGCCGCCGGGCCGCTCGGCCCCACCCGCGTCGAAGGGCCGCCGCGCGCGCTCCCGGCGGCAGCCGGACCGCCGGTCCAGCTCGCGGTCGGACAGCTGCTCGCCGACCGCTACGAGATCCTCGCCGAGCTGGGGCGCGGCGGCATGGGCCGGGTCTATCAAGCCTTCGACCGCGAGGTCGGCGAGCCGGTGGCGATCAAGACCCTGCTCGGCCAGCCGGACGACAACGCGCAAGACGCCGAGCGCCTGCTGCGCGAAGTCCAGATCTGCCGCAGGATCACCCACCCCAACGTGGTGCGGCTCTTCGACCTCGGCCGCTTTCCCGGCGGCATCTTCCTGACCATGGAGCTGCTCGAAGGCGAACGCCTGGACCATCGCATCGCCCGCCAGGGACCGCTGCCACCGCAGCTCGTCCAGCACTTCCTGTGCGAGGTCGCTGCCGGCCTCGAGGAGGCCCACTCCCTGGGCATCGTGCACCGCGACCTCAAGCCGAGCAACGTCTTCCTGACGCCGCTGCGCCTCAAGATCCTCGATTTCGGCATCGCCCGCCAGCTGGACAGCGACAACCGCCTGACCGCCACCGGCTTCGCCGTCGGTTCGCCCGCCTACATGTCACCCGAACAGCTGCAGGGATTGCCCCTGGACGGCCGCTCCGATCTTTACGCCACCGGCGTTCTCGCCTTCACCATGCTGGCCGGCCGCGAGCCGTTCAGCGGCGCGACCGCCGCCGCTCTCGCCATCCAGCACCTGCAGCAGCAGCCCCCGGACCTGCGGCGCCTGCGCCCCGATCTGCCCGCGGGCTGGCCCGAGCTGGTCGCCAGGCTGCTCGCCAAGCGCCCAGCCGACCGCTACCCGTCGGCTGCCGAAATGAACGCGGCGGTGGCGGCGCTGCCGGTAGGCCCCTGATCGCGGCCTCTCTCCCAGCCGGCGACATCCCCGCGTCCCGGCCCACCGCCAACACCAGTAATGGCAGGCCGCCCGCCGGCGCCCGCGCCCGCGATTCATCCGGGCGCCCTGGTGCCGCGTAATAGCCAGGGGGGTTGTCTCCGCGCACCCGCGCGTCGCGGCTGCCCTGAGCGCCCTGGTCTATACTGCAACCGGTAAGAGGCCGGCATAGCGAAGGCGTTCCGGAGATCGCAGGCTGCAATGGTTTCGAAGTCAAGTTTCACGTCCAGGCTCACTCGCGATCCCCGGCAGCGGGCCGAGCTGTACTCGCGCGACGGCAACACCCGGAAAGCCGCCGAGATGTTCGCCCGGGCGGGCGACTTCCGCCAGGCGGCGAGGCTGGCGATCGAGGCCGGCGACGAGCGGCTGGCTGTCGAATGCTCGCTCAAGGCGGCGTTCGGCGGCTCCGCCGGCGGGTCTCCGGCAGGCGGCCTTCCAGGCGGCGGGTCCCAGGGCGGCACGCCTCTCGGCGCCGTCCGGCCCGCGTCGCCCCCTCCCGGCTCGCGGCAACCGCCAGACCTCTCCCAGCTGGAAGCTCTCAAGCCCCTGCCAGCGGCGGAGCTGCTCGAGGCCCACGGCCACTACGACGAGGCGATCGGTCTCTACGAGCTGGCGCGCGCCCACCGGCGGGCGGCGGCGACGGCGCTCGCGCTCGGTCAGTCCGCCCGCGCCGCCCGCCTCTTCGAGCGCGGCCGCGCGTTCTACGAGGCCGCCGTCGAGTACGAGAACGCCGAGCTGCTCGACGATGCCTTGCGCGTGCTCGAGCTCGAGGCCAAGCGCCTGCGGCGGGACGACCATGGCCGCCCCGAACGCCTCGAGGCAGCCGTCCAGCAGCAGCTGGCGCGCGTCGGGCTGCGCCGCGTCGAGGTGCTGCGCAAGCTCGGCAAGGACTCCGAGGCGGCGGCGCTGCTGCGCGAGGTGCCGCCGACCGCGCAGACCGTGCGGCAGCTCGAGGAGGGCGGCAAGTACCGCGAGGCCATCGAGACGGCCCTGCAGATGGGCGACGCCGAGACCGCCGTGCGCATGCTGCACCGCGCGCCGGACATCGACCGCCAGCTGGCGGCGCAGATCTATCTGCGCAGCGGCCACGCCGTCGAAGCCGGCAACCTCTTCGCGGCGCTGGGCATGACGCGCGAGGCGGCCGAGGCGTACGAGAGCGGCGGCGACTGGGCCAAGGCCGGTTCCCGCTGGGAGACCGCCCAGGAGCACGAGCGCGCCGCCGAGGCGTACCAGCGCGCGCGCCGGCCGCGCGACGCGGCCCGCTGCTACGCCACGCTCGGCAAGTCCCAGCTGGCCGCGGCCGCCTACTCCCGGGCCGGCGACCACGCCGCCGCCGCCGCGCAGTACCTCAAGGGCCGCCAGCGCGTCGCCGCCGCCGCCGAGCTGGTGGCCGCCGGCGACCGGGCCGAGGCCGCCAAGGTCCTGATGCAGGTCGCCGACAACAGCCCCGAGCGCGAGCCGGCGACGCTGCAGCTCGTGCCGCTGCTGCTCGAGGCCGGGCAGGCCGAGGATGCCCTGCGCCGCCTGCGCCAGCTGGCGCCGGTGCGGCCCAGCACGCTCGGCGCGACCGCCGACCGCGCCCTGCCGGCGCGCGAGCGCCTGTACTGGATGGGCCGCGCCCACGAGCAGCTCGGCAACCTCGAGCAGGCCGAAAACTGCTTCCGCGAGCTTGCCGACCCGTCGATCGAGCACCTCGACGCCCTGGCGCGGCTGGTCGCCGTTCGCGAGCGGCTGCGGCCCGGCGCCGCGGTCCTACCGGCGGTCCCGACGGCGCCGACCGGCTACCCCCTGTCTTCCCCGTTCGCATCGCCGCCACCGTCGCCGGCGGTCCCGACGGCGTTCACTGCCGGGAGCGCGGTGCTGTCGCCGCTCGGGCCGCCGTCCGCGACGGCGCCGGCAGTGTCCGGAGGCAGCGGAGGCAGCGGAGGCAGCGCTGGCGGCGCCTCCGGCCGCCCCAAGACCGACGAGCTGGCGACGCACGCCACCACCGCTTTCCCTACCGGCGCCCACGCCACGCCGCGGCCTCCGGACACGCGGGGGAACCGCGCGAGCGGGGAGGCTCCCGGGAACCCCCGCGGCGCCGCCACACCGCCACCGGCCGCCGGCGCCGCGGCGTCGCCGGCCTCGCGGCTGTCGCCCGCCAGCGGCGCCCGCCCCATCGGCACCTTGGCCGCCGGCCAGGTGCTCGCCGGCCGCTTCCAGATCCTGGCCGAGATCGGGCAGGGCGGCATGGGCCGGGTCTACAAGGCCCGCGACCATGAGCTCGGCGAGATGGTGGCGATCAAGGTCCTGAGCAGCGCGCCCGACGACGGCTCGGTGGACGCCGAGCGCCTGCTGCGCGAGGTGCAGATCTGCCGCAAGATCACCCATCCCAACGTGGTGCGCGTCTTCGACCTCGGCCGCCACGAAGGGGCGATCTTCATCATCATGGAGCTGCTCGAGGGGCAGGTCCTCGTGGACCTCATCGACCCTGCCCGGCTGCCGCCGATCGCCCGCGTCAAGACCATCCTGATCGAGATCGCCTCGGGCCTGCAGGAGGCGCACGCGCTCGGCGTGGTGCACCGCGACCTCAAGCCCGAGAACGTGATCCTCACCGCCACGCGCCTCAAGATCCTCGACTTCGGGATCGCCCGCATGACCGGCTTCGACAAGCGTCTCACCCAGGTCGGCTTCGCTCTCGGCTCCCCGCTGTACATGTCGCCGGAGCAGATCCAGGGCGTCACCCTCGACAGCCGCTCCGACCTCTATTCGCTGGGCGTCCTCGCCTTTGCGCTCCTCGTCGGCCACGAGCCCTTCGACGGCGCCAACTCGACGGCCATCGCCATCCAGCATTTGCAGCAGCCGCCTCCCGACCTCCGCTCCGTGCGCCCCGACCTGCCGGCAGGCTGGAGCGAGGTGGTGGCGAAGCTCCTCGCCAAGCGCCCGGAAGACCGCTACCAGACCAGCCAGGAAGTGATCGACGCGCTGATCCATCTCCCCGTCGATCCCTTTGGGACATTCGATCCGGACGAGACCCTGGACGAACGTCGCCACCGCCTCCCATAGGGCGTCTCCTCGGGTCACGGCCGAACCGCGGCTCCGAAGCTCGTGTCCCGCGAGGCGCTGGTGCGCTCCGGCTTTCACTCCCGCCCGTCCACCCCCAGCCGCTTGACCATCGAGAAGGCGTCGAGCCGCCCGTGGTAGTACCCCCGCACCCGTCCTCCCAGCTGGTAGCCGCGCTTCTCGTAGAACTGCCGCGCGCCGCTCTCGTCGGCAGGCGTTTCGAGCGCCACCACCCGCACCCCCTGCGCGGCGAGCCACTCCTCGATCGCCGCCATCAGCGTGCCGCCGATCCCCTGGCGCTGCCAGCCCGGCGCCACGTCCAGCGTCGTCACCATCCCCCAGCCGCGCTGCGCGCAGCGGGCGTTCACGAACCCCACCACCTCGCCGTCGACTTCCGCCACGAGCGTCCTGGAGCGCCGCGCCAGCAGGTAATAGCGCAGCTCCGAGCGCGAGTAAGCCAGCGCCGGCACGAACACCGCCTGGTCGATCTGGAAGAGCCGCTCGAAGTCCTCCGGCCTGTGCTCGCGGATGACCACTCACCCCTCCGCCGCCTCCCGCCGCGCCGCCAGGTTCAGCCGCTCGTCGAACGATGAGAAACGAACCGTCAAGCTTTCCTCGCGCCCGACGAGCGACAGGTAAGCCGCCAGATGGATGCTGTCGGCGCCGCGCAGGCCGTGACGATCCGCGAGCTCCCCGGCCTGCCGCCAGATCGCGTCCACCGGCAACGCCAGAAAACCGCCCCAGTCCTGATCGAGGTTGGCTTTGGCCCGCGCCTGCTCGGCAGGCGTCAGCACGCCCTCTCGCCGCAACCGCGCCAGGGCGCTCCGTGCCTCCGGGTAGGCCAGCACGCAAGTCGCCACCACCGAGGCGCCCGCCACCAGCGTCCTCACCGCGGCGCTCTCCTCCTCCGCGACGTAGAGCTTGATCAGGCTGCTGGTGTCGAGGTAGACGATCAACGACGGTCCTCGATCACCATGTCGGAAGCCAGCTTGCCGCGCACCTTGGGCGGGTCCGCCGATCCCTTGGGCTTGCCGCCGCTCCAGCTCGCCCCGCCGCTGCGAACCAGCTCCCAGGCCCATCGCACTTCAGCTCCCTCCTCAACCGGAGAAAGCACCGCAACCGGCGCCCCGCGGTCCGTGACCACGATGCGCTCACCTTCCTGCACCCGCCGCAAATACTCGCTGAGATGATCCTTCAGAGCCTTGATTCCAACCTCGCCCATGGCCTTCCTCCTACGTGGCCACTAGTATAGCATTTGGTGGCCACCGAGGAAGGAGGCGTGCAGATGCAAAAAGAGGGCGGCCCGCTGGGGAGCCGCCCTCTGAAGTCAACGTGCGCAACCGACCCCGTCAGTCGCTGTCCAGCACCTCCTGCGGCAGGCTGCGGATCTCCTCCTCGCCGAACTCGAAGAACAGCTCCTCCTCCGACTCCGGCTGGGTCTCCACGAAGTCTTCCGCCATGTGGAAGTCGTGGTAGTAGTCCATGCCGGTGCCGGCGGGGATCACCCGGCCGACGATGACGTTCTCCTTCAACCCGCGCAGCACGTCCACCTTGCCGCTGATCGCCGCCTCGGTGAGCACGCGCGTCGTCTCCTGGAAGCTCGCCGCCGAGATGAAGCTGTCGGTGGACAGGCTCGCCTTGGTGATGCCGAGCAGCAGCGGCCGGCCGATCGCCGGCGTGCCGCCGGCGGCGATCACCCGCTCGTTCTCCTCCTGGAACTTCCAGCGATCGACCTGCTCGTCGATCAGGAACTCGGTGTCGCCGACCTCCTCGATCTTCACCGAGCGCATCATCTGGCGCACGATGACCTCGATGTGCTTGTCGTTGATCGCCACGCTCTGCGACCGGTAGACCTCCTGGATCTTGTCGGTCATGTAGCGCTGCAGCTCCTTTTCGCCGAGCACCTGCAGGATGTCGTGCGGATTGATGGCGCCGTCGATCAGCGGCTCGCCGGCCCGCACCCGCTCGCTCTCCTGCACGTTGATGTGGATCGAGCGCGGCACCAGGTACTCGCGCACCTCGCCGGCGTCGCTCTCGACCTGCACCTTGCGCATGCCCTTGTGGACCTCCCCCAGGTGCACCACGCCGTCGATCTCGGTGATGATCGCCGGCTCCTTCGGGCTGCGCGCCTCGAACAGCTCGACGACGCGCGGCAGGCCGCCGGTGATGTCCTTGGTCTTGGTGGTCTCGCGCGGGATCTTGACCAGCGTGTCGCCGGGGTACACCTCCTGGCCGTTCTGCACCACCAGGTGCGAGCCCGACGGCAGCAGGTACCGCTTCTCCTTCTTGTTCTTTCCTCCGCTCGTGATCATGATCGCCGGCACCCGCTTCTCGTTGGCCGACGCCTCGACGATGATCTTCTGCGACAGGCCGGTGACCTTGTCGGTCTCCTCCCGCACGTTCTCGCCCTCGACGATGTCCTGGAACTCCGCCTTGCCGCCGATCTCCGACAGGATGGCGTAGGTGAACGGGTCCCAGGTCACCAGCTCCGCCCCCGGCTCCACGTCGTTGCCTTCGTGCACGAGAAGCTGCGAGCCGTAGGTCAGGGCGTAACGCTCGCGCTCGCGCCCCTTCTCGTCGACGATCAGGAGCTTGCCGCTGCGGTTGATCACCACCAGGGCGCCCTTCTTGCTCTCGACCGTCGAGACGTTCAGGAACTTCACCCGGCCGGGGTTCTTGGCGACGTGCTTCGACTGCTCGGAGACGCGCGACGCCGTGCCGCCGTAGTGGAAGGTGCGCATGGTGAGCTGGGTGCCCGGCTCGCCGATCGACTGCGCGGCGATGACGCCCACCGCCTCGCCGATCTCGACCATCGCGCCGGTCGCCAGGTTGCGGCCGTAGCACGACGCGCAGACGCCGCGCCGCGCCTCGCAGGTGAGCACCGAACGGATCCTCACCCGCTCGATGCCCGCCGCCTGCACGGCGTTGCCCAGCTGCTCGGTGATCTCCTGGCCGACCGACACCACCAGCTCGCCGGTCATCGGGTCGTACAGGTCTTCCTGCGCCACGCGGCCGACGATGCGGTCGCGCAGCGGCTCGAGGATCTCGCCGCCCTCCATGATCGCCGACACGTAGATGCCGTCGATCGTGCCGCAGTCCACCTCGTTGATGATCACGTCCTGCGCCACGTCCACCAGCCGCCGCGTCAGGTAGCCCGAGTCGGCGGTCTTGAGCGCGGTGTCCGCCAGGCCCTTGCGCGCGCCGTGCGTCGAGATGAAGTACTGCAGCACCGACAGCCCCTCGCGGAAGTTGGCGGTGATCGGCTGCTCGATGACCTCGCCCGACGGCTTCGACATCAGGCCGCGCATTCCGGCCAGCTGCCGCACCTGCTCGCGCGAGCCGCGCGCGCCGGAGTCCGCCATCAGGTTGATGGGATTGAACTCGCCGCTGTCGCGCTCGACCTCGCGCATCTCGCGGAACATCTCCTCGGACACCTTCTCGGTCACCCGGTGCCAGATGTCGATGATCTTGTTGTGCCGCTCGCCCGAGGTGATGACGCCCGCCGAGCGCTGGTTCTCGATCTCGTAGACTTCCTTGCGCGCCTGGTCGAGGATCGCCGGCTTGCGGCTGGGCACCACCATGTCGTCGACGCCGAACGAGATGCCGGCGCGGGTGGCGTAGGCGAAGGTGACCTCCTTGATCTCGTCGAGCATCGCCACCGTTTTCTCGTTGCCCAGCTTGATGAAGCAGTAGCCCACCAGGTCCTGCAGCCCGCGCTTCTTGAGCAGCCCGTTGATGTACGGGATCTCCGCCGGCAGGTGCATGTTGAAGATCACCCGGCCGACCGTGGTGTCGATGATGTGGTTGTGCACCTCTTCGAGGTCGGCATGGACGATGTTCTGCTTGTCGAGCTGCGTCTCGAGGTTGATGTACGGCCCGCTGTAGCGCATCCGCACCGGCGTCAGCGTCTCCACCTCGCCGGCCTCGAGCGCCAGCAGCACCGTTTCCTGGTCCGCGAACACCCGCCCCTCGCCCTTGGCGCCGGGCTTGGCCAGCGTCAGGTAGTAGCCGCCGAGCACCAGGTCCTGCGACGGCACCGCCAGCGGCCGGCCGTGCGCCGGCGACAGCACGTTGTTGCTGGCCAGCATCAGCACCCGGCTCTCGATCTGCGCCTTCGGCGACAGCGGCACGTGCACCGCCATCTGGTCGCCGTCGAAGTCGGCGTTGAAGGCGGCGCAGACCAGCGGATGGATCTTGATCGCCTTGCCCTCGATCAGCGTCGGCTGGAACGCCTGGATGCCGAGCCGGTGCAGGGTGGGAGCGCGGTTGAGCAGCACCGGGTGGTCCTGGATGACCTCCTCGAGCGCGTCCCACACCTCGTCCACCTCCGCCTCGACCATCTCCTTGGCGGCCTTGATCGTGCCGACGAGACCCTTCTCCTCGAGCCGGTTGTAGATGAACGGCTTGAACAGCTCGAGCGCCATCTTCTTGGGCAGGCCGCACTGGTGCAGCCGCAGCTCCGGCCCGACGACGATGACCGAACGGCCCGAGTAGTCGACGCGCTTGCCCAGCAGGTTCTGCCGGAAGCGGCCCTGCTTGCCCTTCAGGGTGTCGGACAGCGACTTGAGCGGCCGGTTGTTCGAGCCCTTGAGCACGCGGCCGCGCCGGCCGTTGTCGAAGAGGGCGTCCACCGCCTCCTGCAGCATCCGCTTCTCGTTGCGCACGATGACGTCGGGAGCGCGCAGCTCGAGCAGCTTCTTCAACCGGTTGTTGCGGTTGATCACCCGCCGGTACAGGTCGTTCAGGTCGCTGGTCGCGAAGCGCCCGCCGTCGAGCGGCACCAGCGGCCGCAGCTCCGGCGGGATGACCGGAATGACGTCCAGGATCATCCAGTCCGGCCGGTGGCCCGACTTGCGGAAGGCGTCCACCACCTTCAGGCGCTTGGCGGCCTTCAGGCGCCGGATCTGGCTGGTCTCGGTGCGCATGATGATGCGCAGCTCCTCGGACATCTCGTCGACGTCGATGCGCGACAGCAGCTCCTTGATCGCCTCCGCCCCCATCTTGGCGGTGAAGGCGTCCTCGCCGTACTGGTCGCGCAGCTCGCGGAAGCGTTCTTCCGAGAGCAGCTCCTGCTCCTTGAGCTCGGTCTCGGCCGGATCGATCACCACGTAGCTCTCGAAGTACAGGATGCGCTCGAGGTCGCGCAGGCTGATGTCGAGCAGGTGGCCGATGCGCGACGGCAGGCCCTTGAAGAACCAGACGTGCGACACCGGGCAGGCGAGCTCGATGTGGCCCATGCGCTCGCGCCGCACACGCGAGCGGGTCACCTCGACGCCGCACTTGTCGCAGATCACGCCGCGGTGCTTCATGCGCTTGTACTTGCCGCACAGGCACTCCCAGTCGGTGATCGGACCGAAGATCTTGGCGCAGAACAGCCCGTCGCGCTCCGGCTTGAACGTCCGGTAGTTGATCGTCTCCGGCTTGGTGACCTCGCCATAGCTCCAGGAGCGGATCTTCTCCGGCGAGGCGATCGAGATCTTGATCGCGTTGAAATCCTTGAGCGACCTTGGCTTGTCAAAACTGCTGAATGGTTGCAACTGGCTATCCTCCCGATCTTTTGGTAGCGGACCTCGTTACTTTGGGACCGCGCTACACCTTGAGGAGTTCGACGTCGAGACAGAGGCTCTGCAGCTCGCGGACCAGCACGTTGAACGACTCCGGCAGGCCGGGAGCTTCAGGCACGTCGCCCTTGACGATCGCTTCGTAGACCTTGCTCCTCCCTTCCACGTCGTCGCTCTTGACCGTCAGCAGCTCCTGCAAGGTGTAGGCGGCGCCGTAGGCTTCGAGCGCCCAGACCTCCATCTCGCCGAAGCGCTGGCCGCCGAACTGCGCCTTGCCGCCCAGCGGCTGCTGGGTGATCAGCGAGTACGGTCCGATCGAGCGCGCGTGGATCTTGTCGTCGACCAGGTGCGAAAGCTTGAGCATGTAGATGTAGCCGACCGTGACTTTCTGCTCGAAGGGATCGCCGATCATGCCGTCGTACAGCGTCGTCTTGCCCGACAGCGGCAGCTCCGCCTCGGCCAGCAGCTCCTTGATGTCCTTCTCGCGGGCGCCGTCGAAGACCGGCGTCGCGAAACGCAGGCCGAGCGCCTTGCCGGCCCAGCCCAGGTGGGTTTCGAGGATCTGGCCGACGTTCATGCGGCTGGGCACGCCCAGGGGATTGAGCACGATCTCGACCGGCGTGCCGTCGGGCAGGTAGGGCATGTCCTCCTCGGGCAGGATGCGCGAGATCACGCCCTTGTTGCCGTGCCGTCCGGCCATCTTGTCGCCGACCTGCAGCTTGCGCTTCATGGCAACGTAGACCTTGACCAGCTTGATGACGCCGGGCGGCAGCTCGTCGCCCTTCTGCAGCAGGCCGATGCGCTCCTCGTTGACGCGATGCAGCACCTCGATGTGCGAATCGGTCTTCCGGTAGACGATCTCCACCGCGTCGAGCAGCCGCTTCTCGTCGACCGGCAGGCGCATGATCTCCTGGCGGGTCAGCCGCTCGAGCGCCTCCATGGCGATCGTCGCGCCGGCCTTCAGCAGCTCCTGGCCGGCGCGGGTCTTCACCGCGGCGGTCACCTTCTTGCCCACCAGAAGGTCGCCGATCTTCTTGTTGCGCTCCTCGTTCAGGATGCGCACCTCGTCCTTGATGTTCTTGTCCAGGCGGGCGATCTCCTCCTGCTCGATGTCCTTGGCCCGCTGGTCCTTCTCGACCCCCTTGCGCGAGAAGATCTTCACGTCGACGATCGTGCCCTCGATGCCCGGCGGCACCTTGAGGCTGGCGTCGCGGACGTCGCCCGCCTTCTCGCCGAAGATGGCGCGCAGCAGCTTTTCCTCGGGCGTCAGCTGGGTCTCGCCCTTCGGCGTCACCTTGCCCACCAGGATGTCGCCGGCCTTGACGGTGGCGCCGATGCGCACGATGCCGCTCTCGTCGAGGTCCTTGAGCGCCGACTCCGAGACGTTCGGGATGTCGCGCGTGATCTCCTCGGGGCCGAGCTTGGTGTCGCGCGCCTCGATCTCGAACTCCTCGATGTGGATCGAGGTGTAGTAATCCTCGCGCACCAGCTTCTGCGAGATCAGGATGGCGTCCTCGAAGTTGTAGCCCCGCCAGGGCATGAACGCGACCAGCACGTTGCGGCCCAGGGCCAGCTCGCCCTCCTCGGTGCACGGGCCGTCGGCCAGCACGTCGTTCTTCTTCACCCGCTGCCCCTCGCTGACCACCGGCTTCTGGGTGATGCAGGTGTTCTGGTTGGAACGCCTGAACTTGATCAGCTGGTAGATGTCGGCGCCGAAGTCCTTGGTCTCGCCGGTGTCCAGGTCCTCGCCCTCGACGCGCACGATGATGCGCTCGGCGTCCACCGAGTCGACGATGCCGCCGCGCTTGCACAGCACCACCGCCCCCGAATCCTGGGCGACGATCGCCTCGAGCCCGGTGCCGACGATCGGCGCCTCGCTGCGCAGCAGGGGCACCGCCTGGCGCTGCATGTTCGAGCCCATCAGCGCGCGGTTGGCGTCGTCGTTCTCGAGAAACGGGATGAGCGCCGCCGCCACCGACACCAGCTGCTTGGGGCTGATGTCCATGAAGTCGATGCGGTCGCGCTCGACGGTCGCGAAGTCGCCGCCGGCGCGGGCGCTGACCCGCTCGCTGATCAGGTTGCCCTTCTCGTCGACGCGCGAGTTGGCCTGGGCGACGATGTACTTCTCCTCTTCCCAGGCCGACAGGTAGAAGGCCTGCGGCTCGGCGTCGATCTGCCGCTTCTTGGCCTTCTTGAGCTTGGCGTTCTCCTTGTCGAGCTCGTCGCCGGTCACCACCTGGCCGAGGCGGAACGGCCCGTCGCCGACCTTGAGGACGCGGAAGTGGTCGAGCACCCGGCCGTTCTCCACCTTCTTGTACGGGCTCTCGATGAAGCCGTAATCGTTGATGCGGGCGTAGGTGGCGAGCGACGAGATGAGGCCGATGTTGGGGCCTTCCGGCGTCTCGATCGGGCAGATGCGGCCGTAGTGCGTGGCATGCACGTCGCGCACCTCGAAGCCGGCGCGCTCGCGCGACAGGCCGCCCGGTCCCAGGGCCGACAGGCGCCGCTTGTGCGTCACCTCGGACAGCGGGTTGGTCTGGTCCATGAACTGCGACAGCTGCGACGAGCCGAAGAACTCCTTGATCGCCGCGATCACCGGCTTGCTGTTGATCAGGTCGTGCGGCATCGCCGAGTCGATGTCCTGGTGCACCGACATCTTCTCCTTGATCGCCCGCTCCATGCGCACCAGGCCGATGCGGAACTGGTTCTCGAGCAGCTCGCCGACGGCGCGCACGCGCCGGTTGCCGAGGTTGTCGATGTCGTCGACCCGGCCGACGTCCTTCTGCAGCCGCAGCAGGTACTCGATCACCCGGAAGAAGTCATCGGCCGACAGCGTCTTCTGATCGACCGGCACCTCGGTGTCGAGCTTGATGTTGAACTTGAACCGCCCGACGCGCGAGAAGTCGTAGCGCTTGGCGTCGAAAAACATGCCGTAGAACAGCGACCGCGCGCTCTCGAGCGTCGGCGGGTCGCCGGGGCGCATGCGCCGGTAGATCTCGATCAGCGCTTCCTTCGAGTTGGTCGTGGTGTCCTTGGCCAGCGTGTTCGAGAGCGTCGAGCCGGTCAGCTCCCAATCGGGGAAGAACACCTCGACCGGCGTCGCGTTGCGGCCGTCGAGCCGCTCCTCGATGTCCTCGGGCACCAGCTCGTTGGCCTCGAAGATCACCTCGCCGGTGTCGAGGTCCACGGTGTCGGCGATGAAGAAGGCGCGCTCCAGGTCGTCGCGCTCGACCTTGAAGGCCAGGGTCTGGCCCGAGTCGAGCTTGCCGATGTGCTCCTTGCCGAGGACGATGCCGGCGAAGATCGGGTACTGCTCGCGGCGGCCGCGGCTCTGCCGGTCCTTCTGGCGCTCGGGCTCGAGCACCTTGGGGGTCACGTGCAGGGTGAACTTGCCGGCGCCCTCGGACGTCAGCCGCACGGGGGCGTAGAACTGGCGCAGGATGGCCTCGTCGGTCTCGAGCCCCAGGGCGCGCAGGAACACCGTGCCGTGGAACTTGCGCTTGCGGTCGATGCGCACCGACAGCACGTCCTTCTGGTCGTACTCGAACTCCACCCACGAGCCGCGGTAGGGAATGATCTTGGCCAGGAACGAGCGCGTCCCCTCACGGGTGAAGAAGACGCCCGGGCTGCGGTGCAGCTGCGAGACGATGACCCGCTCGGTGCCGTTGATGATGAACGTGCCGTTGTCGCTCATCAACGGGATGTCGCCGAAGTAGACCTCCTCCTCCTTGGCGTCGCGCATCATGCGCGCGCCGGTGTCGGGGTCGCGGTCGTAGACGAACAGCCGGAACGTGACCTTGAGCGGCACGGCGAAGGTCATGCCGCGCTCCTGGCAGTCGGAGATCGAGTACTTGAGCTGCAGATCGACCGGGTTGCCGCAGATGTCGCACTTGGTCACCCGGTTCTTGTTGACGAAGCCGCACTCGGTGCAGGTGACCGTCTCCTCGTGCGGGTGATCGGTCATGATCTTGGCGCCGCAGTTAGTGCAGGTCATGCGCAGATACTCAAGGCCCTTCAGCTCACCGCACTTGCACTGCCAGTCGCCGATCGAGTACTTCACGAAATCGAGGGAGCAGGTCTCCCGGAAGTCGGAAAACGGGAAGATGCTCGTGAACACCGATTGCAGACCATGATTCGCCCGCTCCTCGGGGAGCAGGTTCATCTGCAGGAAGCGCTCGTAGGACCGCCGCTGGACGTCGATCAGGTTGGGAATGGGCAGGGAGGTCTGGATCCGGGAGAAATCCTTCCGGCCGTTGCTCTTTGAGTTTTTGTGGGAATGGTCCATATGGGTCCTTGTCTCTCCTCGATGCCTGTATGCTGTCTACTCGGCTGGCGCGTGCTCACCCGGTCGCCCGGCCCTGGGGCCCAGGCCGCGGCGGGCCGGGGCCGCGACAGCGGTAGCGGGAGACGACACGTAGCCCGCCCCTGCCTCTCGGCAGGACGGCGGGCATCGCGTGCAGACTCCTAAACACCTCTTGCGCCCGATTTATGCCCGGACGCCGGCGCCATCTTCCGGCGGCTGCGGCAGTGGCGCCAGACCCGGCAGCGACGCCAGGCCCGGCCGCACCGGCAGGGCCGGCCGAAGTGTCCCGACCGGCTGGAGCCGGAGCCGTTTCCGCCGCAGCGGAGAACATTGCAGCAAAAACTGTACGACGCGCGGGCACCGCCGCCGGACCGGCGGGCGCAGGGCTACGCCGCCGCGCCGTGGAATCTGCGTACGGCTCGGTCTCCCGCCCTCGGATCCTGGGGTCGCGCCGCTCCACTTACTTGATTTCGACCGTTGCCCCAGCCTCTTCGAACTTCTTCTTGATCGCCTCGGCCTCGTCCTTCGACACCGCTTCCTTGACGGTGGCGGGGGCGGATTCGACCAGGTCCTTGGCCTCCTTGAGGCCGAGGCTGGTCACCTCGCGCACCGCCTTGATGACGTTGATCTTCTTCTCGCCGGCGGCCTTCAGCACGACGTCGAACTCGGTCTTCTCCTCGACCGGTGCGGCGGCTGCCGCGCCGGCGCCGGCCGCGGCGGCTGGTGCGGCCGCGGCCGCGGCCGACACGCCGTAGTGCTCTTCGAGCGCCTTGACGAGGCTGTTCAGCTCGAGCACCGTCAGGGAGTCGATCTGCTGGATGAACTCTTGGGTGGCGATTGCCATTCTCTCTCCTTCGCTCGGACCCCGGTCGGTCCGTAGCCTCTTTTTTTCAAGCCTCTGCGGGTTGCTTCTCTTCCTTTTGCTTGCTCACCTGGTCGAGCACCACGACCAGGCTCTGCGGCAGCGCCGCCAGCACCCGCGCGAAGCGGACGATCGGCGACTGCAGCAGGTACAGCAGCTTGGCCACCAGCTCCTGGCGGCCGGGCAGCTGGGCGATCTCCTTGATCTGGCCGGCAGCCACCGCGCGGCGCTCCACCATGCCGGCCTTGAACTCGATCGCCGGTACGTCCTTGGCGTAATCGGTCAGCGCCTTGGCCAGCACCACCGGGTCCTTGGCGCTGTACACCACCGCCGTCGGCCCCACGAAGTGCTCCTCGAGCGCCGCCAGGGCCGTCGAGTCGATGGCCCGCAGCGCCAGGTTGTTCTTGACCACCAGGTACTCGCCGCCGCTCGCCCGCACGCGATTGCGCAGCTCGGTCACCTGCGGCACCGTGATCCCCTTGAACCCGATCAGGAATGCATGCGGCGCCACCGCCAGGCCTGCCTGGTATTCGGCGATCAGCTTCTCCTTGTCGATTCGCGTCAACGGCATCGCTTCGCTCTCCTCGCTCTCGGCGTCCTTTCGGCAGCGGGCGCGTCAAGCGCCCTTACGGCAGCGGGCGCGTCAAGCGCCCTATGGCGGCGGGGCGCGTCAGGCCTCATGGGCGACCAGCGCCCCCTCGTCCACCTTGATGCCGGGTCCCATGGTGGACGACAGGCTCACGGTGCGCACGTACTTGCCCTTGGCGGCGCTGGGCTTGGCCTTGAGGACGGCGCCGATCAGGGCGTCGGCGTTCTCCTTCAGCTGGTCGACGCCGAACGACAGCTTGCCCACCGGCACGTGCAGGATGCCCGTCTTGTCGACGCGGAACTCGACCTTGCCGGCCTTGATCTCCTGCACCGCCTTGGCGACGTCCACCGCCACCGTGCCCGCCTTCGGGTTGGGCATCAGGCCGCGCGGGCCCAGCACCTTGCCCAGGCGGCCGACGACGCGCATCATGTCCGGCGACGCCACCACCGCCTCGAAGTCCATCCAACCGCCCTCGATCTTCTTGGCCATGTCCTCGCCGCCGACGAAGTCGGCGCCGGCCTCTTCCGCCTCGCGCATCTTCTCGCCGCTGGCGAACACCAGGACGCGCACCTTCTTGCCGAGCCCGTTGGGCAGCACCACGGTGCCGCGCACCATCTGGTCGGCGTGCTTGGGATCGACCCCCAGCCGCATCACCACCTCGAGCGTCTCGTCGAACTTGACGTAGGCGACGCTCTTGGCGAGCTCGATCGCGTCGTGCAGCGGATAGGGCCGCTGTTCGACCTTGCCGACCGCTTCCCGGTACTTCTTGCCATGCTTGGACAAGTCCAGACTCCTTCCTTTGCTCAGCCCCAACTCCCCTACAATCCACCAATCGAGAACTACTCGAAGCGACGAGCGGCCAACCCTTCTTCCTAGCCTTCGTTCGTCTCCTTGCCGCTAGGCCTGGACTTCGAGCCCCATCGAACGCGCCGTGCCCTCGATGATGCGGACCGCCGCCTCGAGGCTGGCGGCGTTCAGGTCGGGCAGCTTGGTCTTGGCGATCTCCTCGACCTGCGCCCGCGTCACCCGCCCCACCTTCTTCTTGTTCGGCTCGCCCGAGCCCTTCTCCACGCCGGCCGCCTTGCGCAGCAGCACCGCCGCCGGCGGCGTCTTGGTGATGAAGGTGTAGCTGCGGTCGGCGTAGACGGTGATGACCACCGGGATGATCATGCCCTGCTGCGAGCCGGTGCGGGCGTTGAAGTTCTTGCAGAAATCCATGATGTTGACGCCTGCCTGGCCCAGCGCCGGACCCACCGGCGGCGCCGGCGTCGCGGCCCCCGCCGGGATCTGCAGCTTGATCTGCCCTACGACTTTCTTGGCCATCTCGGTCTCTTACCTCTACCTTTCGCGCCTCGTCTCAGCCTCAGCCAATGCGGCGGCCCAGACTAGCTGCTACCCACCCATCGAGGCCTACTCGAAGCATCTATCGGATCACCCCCGCAACCCCTCGATCCCCTTCCCACCCTCCGGGGGGAAGGGGACGCCCCCTCCCCCTCTTCGATTGGCTCTCGTCCTCAAATCTTCTGCACCTGCGAGAAGTCGAGCTCGACCGGCGTCTGCCGGCCGAAGATCGTCACCATCACCTTGAGCGTGTTGCGGTCGAGGTTGACGTCGTCGACCACGCCGGTGAAATTGTTGAACGGTCCGTCGGTGATCCGCACCGGCTCCGCCCTCTCGAACACGTACTTCGGTTTCGGCTTTTCCTTGGCGGTGACCACCTGCTCCAGGATCTTGTCCACCTCGTCCTGGGAGAGCGGGGTCGGCTTGCGGCCGGTCCCCACGAAGCCGGTCACCTTGGGCGTGTTCTTCACCACGTGCCAGGCGGCATCGGACATCTCCATCTCGACCAGGATGTAGCCGGGAAAGAACTTGCGCTGCGTCTCCCGCTTCTTGCCGCCCTTGTACTCGACCACCGTCTCGGTCGGGATGCGGATCTCGCCGAAGGCGTCCCCCATGTCCAGCGCCTCGGCGCGCTGCCGCAGCGTTTCCTTGACCCGCTCCTCGAAGCCCGAGTAGGTGTGAACGATGTACCACTTGCGGTCGCGCGCCGCCGCCTCCGCCCCGTCCGAGCGCTGGGGCGCAGCCGGTCCGGGCTCCTGGAGATGCGCGGGAACGCCGGCCTGCGGATCCGGGTGGGACGAGTTGCCGGAGTCGCTCATCGCTCGAACACCTTGACGATCCCGACGTAGCCGCGCTGGATGAGGATGTCCGAAATCCAGAGGAAGACCGCGAAGACGAAGCTGGTGATCAACACCACGACGGTCGTCGCCACCACCTCGTCCTTCGACGGGAAGGACACCTTCCGCATCTCGAGGCGCGTCTCGGCCAGGAAGTCCTTGATTTTAGTGATCCACCCGTTCATGTCGGCGTCTGTTCCTAGTCTCGAGAGCTGAGGAGATTGGCAGGCCAGGAGGGATTCGAACCCCCAACCCTCGGTTTTGGAGACCGATGCTCTACCAGTTCGAGCTACTGGCCTGTATTCACCGGCTGCTTGCCTCGCTGCTGCTTGCTTCTCCTCGATCTGGTAACGGTCCCGTCATTTCACGATATCGGTGACGGTGCCGGCGCCGACGGTGCGGCCACCCTCGCGGATGGCGAAGCGCACGCCCTTCTCCATCGCGATCGGCGCGATCAGCTCCACCTCGAGGTTGACGTTGTCGCCAGGCATCACCAT